>JAEEGK010007329.1_pt1 | contig 26309 bp, 25 predicted proteins | sample 8958771 | NCBI WGS metagenome assembly JAEEGK01 (sample SAMN16246547, study PRJNA631951) | gut metagenome | biome: gut microbiome; feature: rumen; material: SC-attached | host: Bos | place: Iran: Karaj | collected 2018-10 | reverse complement strand
GATATCACCCTTTGCACCTAGTGCAAGCATAGGTACAACTTGATCATCATTTCCAGAATAGATATAAAAATCATCTCCACAAAGACTTGCTATTTCAGCAATTTGAGTAAAGTTTCCACTTGCCTCTTTTATGCCTACAATATTTTCTATTTTAGATAACTCATATACAGTTTTTGCCGCAATATTAAGCCCTGTTCTACCTGGTACATTATACATAATTATAGGTAACTTTACACTACTAGCAACTTCTTTATAATGAGCAATAAGTCCTCTTTGTGTTGTTTTATTATAGTACGGTGTAACAATTAATAACCCATCTACTCCAACACTTTCTGCATACTTTGACATTTCAATTACAGCTTTGGTATTGTTTCCACCTGTTCCTGCAATAACCGGTATTCTTCCGTTTATTTTCTCTACTGTAAACTTTATTACTTCTTTCTTTTCTGCTTCAGTCATTGTAGCAGGTTCTCCAGTAGTTCCACAAACAATAATAGCATCTGTACTATTCTTTACATGAAACTCTAGAAGCTCCTCTAGCACATCAAAATTAACCCCATCGTCTGAAAAAGGAGTAACCAAAGCTACTCCTGATCCTTTAAAAATCATTTTTTTCATAACTCACCACTCCTCATTAATTTATATTGAAATGGTTAAGAATTAATAACTACTTCTTTTTTTCTTCTACAACCTTTATTCTTAATTCGTCTAATTGTTTCTCCGTTACTTCAGCTGGCGCACCCATAAGCAAATCTTGAGCATTTTTATTCATAGGGAATGCAATAACTTCACGAATATTTGGCTCATTTGCAAGCATCATAACCATTCTATCTACACCTGGTGCAATACCCGCATGAGGTGGTGCTCCAAATTTGAATGCGTTATATAATGCTGGGAATTTTGTTTCTACTACTTCTGGAGGATATCCTGCAATTTCAAATGCTTTTACCATTATTTCAGGTTCGTGATTTCTTACAGCACCAGAAGACAACTCTATACCGTTGCAAACAATATCATATTGATATGCTTCTATTTCAAGAGGATTTTTAGTCATCAAAGCTTCCATTCCACCTTGAGGCATAGAGAATGGATTATGCGAGAAGCAAATTTCTCCAGTTTCATCGTCTATTTCAAACATAGGGAAATCTACTATCCAGCAGAATTTATAGATATTCTTTTCAACTATATCTAGTTTTGCTCCGGCTTCATTTCTAAGTAATCCCGCAAGCTTTGTTGCCTTTGCTTTTTCATCCGCAACAAATAAAACTGCAGAATTATTCTTTAAATCAAATTCTTTAATTAAATCAGCTTTTTCTTTATCACTTAAGTATTTTGTAATACCCCCAGAGAATTCTCCATCTTCTCCTATCTTTGTCCAAGATACACCTTTGCCTTCATTTTGAGTAATAAAGGTATTAAGATTATCAAAGAAACTTCTAGGTTGATTAAAGTCATTTATTCCAATAGCTTTAATAACTTGTCCCTTAAAGAAACCTATTTCTGTATTACTAAATATTTTCGTAACATCATGGATAATAAGTGGATTTCTTAAATCTGGTTTATCTGAACCGTACTTCTCCATTGCGTCTACATACTTAATTCTTGGGAATGGTACTTCGGCAACTTTCCAAGTAGAAAACTCAGCAAAAGTTTTAGCTAAAACATCTTCCATTACCGCAAAAACATCTTCTTGTTCAGCAAAAGCCATTTCCATATCTAGTTGATAAAACTCTCCTGGAGATCTATCTGCACGTGCATCTTCATCTCTAAAGCAAGGTGCTATTTGGAAATATTTATCTATACCAGAAACCATAAGTAATTGCTTAAATTGTTGAGGAGCTTGAGGTAAAGCATAGAACTTCCCAGGGTGAACACGACTCGGAACTAAATAGTCTCTAGCTCCTTCAGGCGAAGAGCTCGTCAAAATAGGAGTTTGAATTTCGTAAAACCCCTTCTCGCACATAGCATTCCTCAAAAATCTAATTACCTTAGAACGCAATATCAATTTATCTTTATTAATAGGATTTCTTAAATCTAAAAATCTATATTTTAGTCTTATATCTTCCCTCGACTCGATAGAATTACTAACTTCAAAAGGTAGTAATTCTCTACATCTACCAAGCACCTCTATTTTTTCAGGTATAATTTCAATATCTCCTGTAGGTATTTCTTTATTTACAGCACTTCTCTTAGCAACTTTTCCTTCTACTGAAATTGTAGATTCTCTTTGAATATCTCTTATTTGTGCTTTTATATCTTCATCTGATGCAACGACTTGAGTAATACCATAAAAATCTCGTACAGTAAAGAAAACTACCGCACCTAAATCTCGTACAGTATCAAGCCATCCAGCAAGTTTTACTTTCTTATCTACATCAGTAATTCTTAATTCTCCGCAAGTATGTGTCCTATACATACAAATTCCCCCTTATTTACTTCAACATAATATTACAAGTTTTTGTTGTTGTCAAGCGAAGTATGTATCTCATTACATAAAAAAAGATACTACACGTTCATACACATGTAGTATCTTTTTTGTTTTTTAAACATTATTGAATTAATAAATACCATTAATTCTTATTTGAAGTATATATCTCCCAAAACTATTTTTTGAGTTAATCCGCTACTCCAAGCAGTACTACCACTACCAACAAAATATATTTCTTTTTGACCTGATATATCTAGTTCTATATTTTGAACTCCTTCCGAAGTATCTATAGATTTTAGTACTTCATCATCATCACCACAAACTTTAATATTTAAAGGATATTCATTATCTGTAACTATAGTAAATCCTATCTTTGAATACTTTCCATTTGGATTAAATTTCAATTTCTTTCCATCTATAGACCAACTTCCATCTGAATAAATTTTGGTATATACCAAGCCACTATCAAATGTTTTGCCTCCTGCATATAGCAGTTCTTTGTCTTGAGTATATGTAATGTCATTTGTATTTAAACTAGTTACAATACTCATAAAGTCCATCATTTTATCGCCTTCACCAATAAGAACCGTAGATGTCTCTCCGTCCCACTTAACAGCTACATCTAAAGCTTTACCCAAAGCTGCAACTGGTAAATACGTTCTTCCTTTATAAATTAAAGGTCTTAATGCACTTCCATCAGCTTCTGTTGGATTATATGGTGCACCATTTAATTTCATACTTATACCATAATTTATTTGAGCGGTTACGTCTTCAATTTGGCTTGCTGCAAAGCCAATTGCACCACCTAATGCTAAACTTCCTGCAACAATTAAAGCAATTACTTTTTTACTCATTAAAACTTCCTCCTTTATGTGTACTTAATTACCTTTAGTATATCGACATTTCCATATATTTTTTTATATTTTTTCAATTTGAATGAAAAAAGAATACTAAGTTGTAGTTTAGTATTCTTTAAAAGTTTATTTTGCAAAATAATGTTTCCCTATAATCTTTACAATCTGCCTGCTCCAAATCCACTTGCTTGTACTTGTTGCAGGATTAAAGAAATATATTGAACCACCACTTGGATCCCAACCATTTAATGCATCTCTTGCAGCTTTAGTTGCGACCGTAGTTGGTGCCATATTTATTTGCCCGTCCGATACAGAATCAAACGCTCCAGACTGATATATTACCCCAGCAATTGTATTTGGAAAACTTGAATTGTTTACTCTATTTAAAATAACTGCTCCAACAGCTACTTGCCCCTCGTAAGGTTCGCCTCTTGCTTCCCCATTTATTGCCCTCGCAAGTAAATTTACATTATTATTACTTTGCATGTTAGAACTAGATATTCCCATTGCTGAAAGAGTTTTGCTTCCCGCTATACCATCTGCTGTTAACCCGTTTTTTTGTTGAAATTTTTTTACTGCATTATATGTTCCATTTCCGTATATTCCATCTATTGCGCCGGTATAATAGCCCCAGTTTTTTAATTTAGTTTGAATTTGTCTTACTTCATCTCCCCTTGAGCCTATTGTTGAATATGTTTCAACTTCTAAATTATTTATAACTCCTATTCCTATATAACAATAAATAAAAGTAATTAAAACTGCTATGCCTTTTCTCATACTTAACCTCCCAATGTTTTAATTACTTTTAATTTTTCCAATTTAATAATAAATATACTTTTAAAAAAATCGTGCCCCCGCCGAAACGGGGGCACATTGCCGAGTTAGTCGCCGATGAGCTCCTTAACCAGGGCGGTGACGCCCCAGTCATCGAAAAGGTCCTTCACGGCCTTGTCAGAGATTTCGCAGGTAATTCCCTCCTGCCCTTCCAGGGTCCACGTGAGGGGTGTTGCCCAAAGGGTAGACACGTCCAACGTGTTGATGGCTCGGATACCTCGAAGGACAATCGCCTCCTGTTTCTCAAATGAAGCATCGGGATGCTTCTTCGCCAGCTCCCAGAGACGGTCGAAGGCACATTCCTTCGCCTCAAGCACCCGGGCGACGAGAGAAAGAATTCCATATTTCTTGACGAGGCGGTATGCGGCATTTCCCGGAAGGTACTCCATATTCTGGATATACCCATCCGAATCGATGATGGGATTTCCGAGAAACTCCCACATTTCCACATATTCTTCATCACTGAGGGATTTGGTATCAAACCTTGCACCTTCATGGAACACGCTCATCGGTCCCATGAACAGAGACCAATCATCAGTTTCCACCACATCCTGAGCGAGGGCTGCGAGTTCTTCCTTCACCTCCGGAGACAACCCCAGAACGAGGAGAATCTTGTCCATGACTTTCTTTTTGATAGTCAATATATTACTTCCTTTCTTTGTTCCGTTAGAGAGTTTCCTCTTTTTTCCGTTCCCTTTCGAGAACTACGTCTTTAAAGAGGATTTCCTCTCTAATACTTCCTGCGTACATACTTACAACAAAATTATACCACATTATGTATACTTAGTCAATGTTTCCGTACAATTTTACCACTCTGGACTCGGGGACGTCCATGAAAAGTCTAACTTTTTTGGACTTTTCATGGACGTCCTCGAGTCCAAAAAATTAAATTTTAAATTCGTATAATCGCCCCCTCTTTGGAGATAATGTAATTATCAAATATTTAAAAGGGGGGCTTATTTTGATAAACAAGGTAGAGATTTGTGGAGTTAATACTTCTAAATTACCTATGCTATCAAATGAAGAAAAACATGAACTTTTAATTAGAATAAAAAATGGAGATAAAGATGCAAGACAAAAATTTATAAATGGTAATTTGAGATTGGTTTTAAGTGTAATTCAAAGGTTTTCAAATAGAGGTGAAAATATTGATGATTTATTTCAAATTGGCTGTATTGGCTTAATAAAATCAATAGACAATTTTGATTTAAAATATGAAGTTACTTTTTCTACTTATGCTGTTCCTATGATTATTGGAGAAATACGTAGATACTTAAGAGATAATAATTCTATACGAGTAAGTCGTTCATTAAAAGATACCGCATATAAGGCACTACAAGCTAAAGAAAAACTTATGAGTACTGGAAATAAAGAACCTACTATAACTGAAATTGCAAAGGAACTTGGTATGCCAAAGGAAGAAGTTGTTTTTGCCCTAGATGCTATTCAAGACCCTATTTCCCTATTTGAGCCTATTTACCATGATGATGGAGATGCTATGTTTGTAATGGATCAAGTAAGTGATACAAAAAATACAGATGAAAAATGGATTTCAAATTTAGCTATTAAGGAAGCTATGGCAAAATTAAATGATAGAGAAAAAATGATTTTGCAAAAAAGGTTTTTTGATGGGCGAACACAAATTGAAGTTGCTGATGAAATTGGTATTTCTCAAGCACAAGTTTCAAGGCTTGAAAAAAGTGCGCTACTTCATATGCGAAGACACATTTAATGTTGTCTTCGCATATATTAATTTTGGAGGTACATATATGAGTAAAATGGTTGACTTTAGACATAAAGAAGTAATAAACATATGTGATGCAAAAAAACTTGGTTGTGTTTGTGATGTAGATATAGACTTTTGTACAGGCACAGTAAATGCTATCGTTGTGCCTGGCTGTAGCAATAACTTCTTCCCTTGTTTTTCACGAGGGGTCGGGGATATTGTTATTCCTTGGCAAAATATTCGTATGGTTGGTGAAGAAGTTATTTTAGTTGAAATTTAAAATAAAATATCATATCTGTTAAATACCCTGCATACAGTTGTAAAGAAAAACAAGTACAAGGGAGGTATTTAGCGGTGGAAAAATACAGTATTTATAAAGATATCGCAACTAGAACGAATGGTGATATTTATATAGGAGTTGTGGGTCCAGTTAGAACTGGTAAATCAACTTTTATAAAAAGATTTATGGATTTAATGGTTATTCCTAATATTAAAAACATTCATGACCAAGAACGTGCGAAAGATGAGCTTCCTCAAAGTGCCTCCGGGCGTACAATTATGACTACTGAGCCTAAGTTTGTGCCGAATGACGCTGTTGAGATTACTTTGGAAGATAAGATTAAAATGAAGGTACGATTAGTAGATTGTGTAGGATATCTTGTTGATGGGGCTATGGGACATATGGAAAACGATGCACCTAGGATGATTTCTACCCCATGGTTTAATGAGCGAATTCCTTTTGAGCAAGCTGCAGAAATCGGTACTCAAAAAGTAATAAATGAACATTCTACAATAGGGCTTGTTGTTACAACAGATGGGACTATTTCTGAATTGCCTCGTGAGGCTTATGTCAAGCCTGAGGAACGTGTTGTTAAGGAGTTAAAAGATCTTAATAAACCTTTTGTTATTGTATTAAATTCTGCTTATCCAGAAAATGAGGCTACAAAGGAATTAAAAAATCAACTTGAGGAAAAATATAACGCTCCAGTAATTGTGGTTGATTGTATGGGAGTTACTGCTTCGGATATAAACGATATTTTCTCTAGTATGCTTATGGAATTCCCTGTTGATGAGATTAACGTTGAGCTTCCAAGTTGGCTAGATTGTCTTGAATATAAACATTGGTTTAAGAAACAGATAACAGATAATGTTGCTGAAACTTTTTCTATGGTTACCAATATGCGCAACATTGAAGATGCTGTAAATAAGATTAAAGAAAATGAAAATGTAGTTGACATTACTATGAATGAACTTGACATGGGAACCGGTAAAGTCAAGGTTAATATGACTTTCCCAGAGGATTTGTTTTACAAGATTTTAAGCGAAATGGCTGGGGTTCAAATAAACGACCAAAGTGAACTTGTTAAGATGATAAACGATATGGCTCATATTAAAAAGGAATATGAAAAGCTCGAATACGCTTTGCATGATGTTGAAACAAAGGGCTACGGAATAGTTAGCCCGTCGATGGAGGAGCTTAAATTAGAGGAACCTGAAATTGTTAAACAAGGTGGAAAGTTTGGAATTAAATTACGTGCCAGTGCCCCAAGTATTCATATGATAAGAGCAGATATTCAAACTGAGGTCTCCCCTATCGTTGGAACTGAAAAACAATCTGAAGAATTAGTTCAATACTTAATGGAGGAATTTGAAAGCGATCCACAAAAGATTTGGGAATCAAATATTTTTGGTAAGTCATTACATGAATTAGTAAGTTCAGGTTTGCAAAATAAACTAAATCGTATGCCAGAAGATGCTCAAGAAAAACTACAAGAAACTCTACAGCGCATAATTAATGAAGGAAGTGGCGGGCTTATTTGTATAATTTTGTAAGGGATTACTTGACTTTTTTATTTAGTTGTGATATTATGTAAAGTACGCTGAATTTTGTGGAGGATTCTCATACTATGAAAGGAGAAGGACGTTGTGAATAATATTATCATGACCATCGATGGGCCTCCTGCCAGTGGCAAAACCACCATGGCAAAACTGGTGTCTGAGAAATTGGGTTTAACCCATCTGGATTCTGGGTCCATCTTCCGGTCACTGACGCTTCACTGCCTAAACAAGGGCGTAAAATTGACCAACGCCAAGGAAGTCGTAGAAAAATTTGGGGATGCGGATATTCAAGTCTCTGGCAGCCGTATCTTCTTAAACGGCAAGGATGTATCTGAAAAGATACGTACGCCTGAAGTCACGCGGGAGATTGTCAAAATCTCCAATATTCCCGAGGTCCGGTTGTTCGTAAAAAATTTCCAGCATACATACGCAGCGGCTGGTAACGGTATCGTCGCCGATGGCCGCAAGGTGGGAACTGAAGTATTCCCGAATGCTAACTTCAAGTTCTACCTCACGGCAGATCAAGAAGTTCGTGCCAAAAGGAGGTATCTCCAAGTCCTGCAAAACCATAATGTCGATTTTGAAGACGTCCTAAGGGACCTCAAAGCAAGAGAAGACGTGGAATTGGCTCATGGCATTCTCCTTGTCCCTGAGAACGCTATCGTAATCGATAACTCCGCAATGACGGTGGAGGAGACCCTTGAAAAAATTCTCTCGACCGTTCAACAGTAAGATTAAACCCCGCATTCCATCACGGTATGCGGGGTACTTTTTTACTCTTTTAATTCATCTGGAAGATCAACAAATTCTGGTTTTTCATTAAAATATTCTCTAATTAAATCCTTTGCTTCTTCTTCCTGATTTTTATTTACAAATAAACACGTTCCATTGACTAAATCTAACGCAGAAGCTACGACGGAATGAGGTGAACGAACAACCATTATTCCGGCAGACTCTAAAAAGCTTATTAGTCCTTCTATTTCTTGGTATTTTTCATTAGTCTTAAAAACCATAACTATATCGTCCATATTAATTACCCTCTTCCTACATTCTCTCTATATATTCTTCAGTAATTGCTTCTAATAAGTCTTCTCTTTCAACTTGGGTAATTAAAGCTCTTGCATTATTATGATTTGTAATGTATGTAGGGTCAGCAGAAACAAGATATCCGCAAAGTTGATTTAACGGATTATATCCTTTTTCTTTTAAAGCCTCATAAACTTCCTTCATTATAGTCTTTATCTTTTCTCTTTTTTCCTTCTTTTGAAGGTCTTGTAAATTAATATAAATAGTATTGTTATCCATAATCTCAACTCCTATGTATTAGATGCCCTAAAAATAGGACATCATAAAAATTATCTACTCATATCTTGTTGTGCTTTTTTTATCATTTTCTTTACCATAGCACCACCAATTGATCCTGCTTGTCTTGCAGTCATTTCACCATTATAACCATTTTTTAAGCTTACGCCCATTTCACTTGCAGTTTCATACTTAAAGTTATTCATAGCATTATCAGCTTCTGGTACTAATTTCTTTCTATTTGCCATACTAATTCACCTCCTGCAAAATACAAATGTATGTTACGGAGTTAATATGTGCAAATTTATAAAAAATATTCTTAATTAGTCTTCAAAATCAAAAATTCCTTGATTTTTCTCTTTAAAGATTTCAAAAACTTGGTTGATTTCGTCTTCATCTTCAAGACCTACGAAAGTATCTTCGTCTTCTTCAGGTTCTATTTTTAAGATAACTACTTCTTCTGCACCTTCCTCAGTAGGTAAAACTACAACGTAGTCAGTATCATTCATTCGAACTGTATCGAGCCATTCAAACTCAACATCATTTCCTTCGTCATCTGTGAGGACAATTATATTGTCTAATTCTTCTTCGCCTTCTTTTCTTTCTTCTTTATCGCTCATTTTAAATCCTCCTTCTCTGCCGAAAACAATCAACAGCTTTTAATAGAATCTAAGTAATTTTGCAAAATATGAACTGCTGCAATAGTATCTACTAAATCTTTTTTCTTTTTATTTTTAACCCCCATATCATTCATATCTCTATGAGCTGATATAGTACTTAACCACTCATCCCATTTTATCACATTTAATTTAAACTTGTCTATCAATATTTTAATAAACTCTTCTGTTTTTTCAGCTCTAGGTCCAATAGTTCCATTTAAATTTCTAGGAAATCCAATAACAATCTTTTTTATATCATATTCTTTTATAATTTCCCCTATTCTATTCAATAAAATATTCATATTGCCTTTATATACTATTGTTTCTAGCCCTTGAGCAGTCCAACCTAAAGCATCACTTACTGCAATTCCGGTTCGACTATCTCCATAATCAATTCCTAAAATTCTATCCAATACAATATTCCTCCCTACCAACACATTTTACTGTATTTGGATAAAATTTGCAACTTTTTACTCACAAATTTTTGAAACTATTATAGTAACATCATCTTTTACGACATTATTGTAATTTTCAATAGTTTTATTAAGCAACTCCTCCGCAATAATTTTAGGCTCGTCTACTTCTAAGTGCTTTAAAAATGAAGATATCCAATACTCTTTATTAATCATATCTCGCTTAGAATCAACTACACCATCAGATACTGAAACTATTATATCTCCAACTTCTAAGTTTCTCTTTTCTTCAAGGAAATCTACCCTATCTAAAATTCCTAAAGGAAGTGAATCACAATAAATAATTTCCACCTCTTTTTTGTGCAATATAAAGGTAGGAGCTCCTCCAATCTTTAATAACTCGCACTCCCCTGTTAGTAAATCTACCGAAAAAGTATCTAGCGTCACTATCTTGTCAGTATTAGATATATACTGAATAAAAGAGCCTAACATATTTGTAACCACTCCCGGATTTAACCCCATTCTAGACATCTCTGAAAAAAGTTCAACTAACGAATTGCTAAGGCGACTTGCCTCTATTCCTGTTCCCATACCATCACTAAGTAGCATCATAAACTTGTCATTTTCAGAATCCACTATTTTATAGCTATCTCCTAAAACTATTGAATTTTCTTGCTTCTTTGTTGCTACATAATAATCAACATATAATTTATCATATTCCCTAAAAACAACTTCCTCTTTTCTTTCATCAGAAGCTAACATCCTTCTTTTTAATACTTTAGAAAGTATTTCATTTGCAGCAATTAAAAAGCCTACTTTATGCGGAGCCCCATTCGTACGCAAAGCAACTTCACACTTTTCATTAGATATATTTACATTCACTTTTTCAAGCTCATAATTTTCCTTTTCAAAACCATTAACAATTTTCTCCTCAAGGCTACCTATATTGTCTGCTAAAAACTTTTCTTTGAAATTGTTTATATATTGAGAAAATCCCTTAAATTGCTCTGAAACGCAATTTTTAATTTCATTACTTCTATCCTTTTCTTTATCTATTTTATATTCGCTATACCTTTTTCTTATTTTTTGTAAAATTTCGTCTCCGTTATCACAAAAATCTTCTAAAATATTTTCCCGAATAACCCCATTATTAGAATCATCTACTACTTCTATTAATTCAAATATCTTGTCCATAGTTTCATCATAATTTCTATCCCAACATTCATCGTATTTATCACATTCAAAACAAATATCGTCCTTTATTTCATCAAACAAATCATATCTTTCATCATCAATATCTATATCATCTATTAATTCTGAAATCGAATATAATGTACCAGAAGTATTGTTTAAATCTTCAATAGTTTCATCTATAATAGGTCCCGCATAAAGGAGATTTTCGTTTGGTTCAAATATTTTTAACCTATTTAGTTCCTTTTGAGTTAAAACATAAAAAATACTTCCGGCAATAACTATTTCTAAGAAATGATTAACTAGTGAGTTATAACCTGTTAAATAATATGCTAATATACTATTTCCAAAAAGGAACCCCCATACAATATATATTTTTCCTTTGTTCTTAAATAAGCCGGATATCAACCCTCCCAAGCCCAAAGAAATAATAGATATTCCCATATTAGGGTTTGAAAGTTCGTTTAATGTACCTAGTATAATACCAGATAATGCAGAATATCTTACTCCGTTTGACATAGCTATCATGAATATCACTATTGTACTAATAATGTTTTTTATATTAAGTGAAAATAGTGAAATATTTTCTATTCCCATAAGCATAATGCCAATAAAGGTTACAGATATGAGCATATCACTTTCAGTTAAATTCTCATCTAAGAAACGTAAATTGCTAAACAATATATATCCTAAAACTACTGAAACTCCTTTTATTACCGCTATTATAATGTCATAGATTAATATGCTGTCAAAGGCGTTCCAGATTATATCATTAAGAAATACTGATAAGAACATTGAAACAAGCAATACTCTTTTATTATCTATTTTGAATGCTGATACCATTTGATGTATTGAAAATAAGATAACTATTGCAGAAATAAATTGTAAAGATGTTATAAGTGAAAATCTTATTATTAAGGTAACAGCTGATACGATATATAAAAATATTTTCTTCTTCAGCTCTTCTTCTCTTTCTATTACTCCTATTGATATAGGAATCGGAGCACCTAGTATTTTTATATTACTCAGCAATATAACCTCAATGATTTTTATTATCATGGTTCTATCAAAAAAATTAATAAGCATACTCTTTGTCCTCCTTTTTGATATTTCTTAATATAATCATGATGATTAAAGAAATATGTCAAAAGAAAAATTGTGAATATGCTTTTTTTCGCATTATATGACATGTACAGAGAAAATTTTTAAAATATCGAAAAAATTTTCGTAAAAAGTATTGACATCGAACACGAGTTCGTGTATTATATATCTAGAACGGTTGTTCGAGGAGGAGATAGATATGTCAAAAAAATTATATTTAAAAAACCCAATTAGATTAATATTTGCTTTTATATTAGTAATATTTTTATCCGCTGCTTTTATGCTCCTATTCCAAAGCACTGCTAGTGGTGATAGTATTCCTGAATATACTACTATTGTTGTATCTAAAGGCGATACTCTTTGGAAAATTGCTAAAGAATATTCTAACGGAAATCAAGATATTAGAGATAAAATATATGAAATAAAAGAATTAAATAATATTGGCTCCGATATAAAAATCGGTCAAGAATTACTTATTCGCGTAAAATAACCATTAAAACTCCTTTCAAGAAAAGGTGAGCATTTTATTTGCTCACCTTCTTTTTTAATCATTTAATTCTAAATATTCTTCATAAGTCATTTGCTTATCTATTAACCCATCTTCTTTTATTTCCATTATTCTATTAGCAACAGTATCTACTAATTGATGGTCATGAGAAGTAAATAACATAGTTCCTTTATAATTACTCATTCCATTGTTTAATGCTGTAATAGATTCCAAATCAAGGTGGTTAGTAGGTTCATCAAATATTAAAACATTTGCCCCAGATAGCATCATTTTTGCTAACATACATCTTACTTTTTCGCCACCTGACAAAACTTTTACTTGTTTTAATGCTTCTTCGCCTGAGAACAACATTCTTCCAAGCCAACCTCTTAAGAAAGTTGCAGAGTCGTCTGTAGAATATTGTCTTAACCACTCAACTAGGTCCATATTGTCTTTGTTAAAATATTCTGAGTTATCTGTTGGGAAATATGATTGAGTAGTAGTTATTCCCCATTTTACTTCACCCGTAGTTGGAGTTAACTCTCCCATCAATACCTTAAATAAAGTAGTTTTGGCTTTTCCATTCGTTCCAACAAATGCAACTTTATCTCCTTTATTTAATGAGAAATTTATATTCTTAAATATTTCTTCTCCATCTGGGCTTGTATAACTTAAGTTTGTAACTGTAAGTATTTGGTCTCCTGCTTCTCTATCTGGCTTAAAATCTATATATGGATATTTCCTTGAAGAAGGTTTTATCTCTGTAATTTCAATTTTATCTAACCACTTTTTCCTAGAAGTAGCTTGTTTAGATTTAGATGCGTTTGCACTAAATCTTTGAATAAATTCTTGTAATTCTTTTATCTTTGCTTCTGCTTTTTTATTTGCTTCTTTGGCTTGTTGTAATGCCAACTGACTAGATTCGTACCAGAAATCATAGTTACCTGCATATAGTTGAATTTTATTATAGTCAATATCTGCAATTTGAGTACAAACTGCGTTTAAGAAATGTCTATCATGAGATACTACTATAACTGTATTCTCAAAGTTCACTAGAAACTCCTCTAGCCATTTAACTGTCTTTATATCTAAGTGGTTAGTAGGCTCATCTAAAAGCAAAATATCTGGGTTCCCAAATAAAGCTTGTGCCAACAAAACCTTAACTTTTAAACTTGCTTCTATATCTTTCATATTAGAATGTTGTAACTCTGTAGGTACTCCTACTCCATTCAATAATTTTTCTGCATCTGTTTCAGCATCCCAACCATTTAACTCAGCAAATTCTCCTTCAAGTTCAGAGAGTATTATTCCATCGTCATCATTAAAATCTGGTTTAGAATATAGTTCTTCTTTCTTCTTCATTATTTCATAAAGTCTTTGATGCCCCATTATAACAGTGTCTAGGACTGTATAATCGTCATAAGCAAAATGGTCTTGTTTTAATACAGCAAGTCTTTTTCCTTCTGGAATTATTACTTCACCTTTACTAGGCTCTATCTCTCCAGATAAGATTTTTAAAAATGTACTTTTTCCAGTTCCATTTGCGCCTATAAGACCATAACAGTTTCCATCTGTGAACTTTATATTAACATCTTCAAATAATAATCTACCACCAAATCTTAAAGTAATACCAACTGCACTAATCACTAAAATACCCTCCTATTAAACATTAAATCTAAATAGAACAACATCTCCGTTTTTCATAACGTAATCTTTTCCTTCAGAACGCATAAGCCCTTTTTCTTTTACTGCGTTTACTGATCCATATTTTATTAAATCATCATAATTTACAACTTCTGCTCTAATAAATCCACGCTCTATATCGCTATGAATTTTTCCGGCGGCCTGTGGTGCTTTTGTCCCTTCTTTTATAGTCCATGCTCTTACTTCTGGTTCGCCAGCCGTTAAAAAGCTAATAAGTCCTAATAATGAGTAGCTTTCTTTTATAAGTCTATCTAGGCCAGATTCTTCTGCGCCTAATTCCTTTAAGAATTCTATTCTTTCACTGTCCTCTAGTGAAGATAGTTCTTCCTCTATTTTAGCCGAAATTGCAAGTGCTCTAGCGCCTTCTTTTTTGGCAATTTCTTTTAATTCGTTATATTTAGGGTTATTATCTGCTGAAGATATTTCATCTTCACTTACGTTTCCAACATATAATACTGGTTTTGATGTAAGTAAAAATGTATTTTTTATTATTTCCTTTTCGTCATCATTAAGCTCCATTGTGCGAATTGGATTACCATTTGTTAAATGCTCTTTCGCTTTAGTTAGAGTATCTACTTCAAATTGCATTTTTTTATCTGCTCTAGCAGCCTTTATAGACTTCTCTAATTTTTTCTCAACTGTTTCTAAGTCTGAGAAAATTAATTCAAAATTTATAGTTTCAACATCCCTTGCAGGATTAATATCTCCATCTACATGAACTATGTCTTGATTTTCAAAACATCTTACTACATGTACAATTGCATCTACTTCTCTAATATGAGATAAGAATTTATTTCCTAACCCTTCACCTTTACTAGCTCCTTTTACAAGTCCTGCTATATCTACAAACTCTACAACTGCAGGAGTTACTTTTTGAGGGTTATATATTTTTGCAAGTTCATTTAATCTTTCATCTGGTACTGCAACTACTCCCACATTTGGTTCTATTGTACAAAATGGGTAGTTCGCACATTCTGCTCCTGCTTTTGTAATTGCGTTAAATAATGTACTTTTTCCTACGTTTGGTAAACCAACAATTCCTAATTTCATAAAACCTGCCTCCTCGAATTATCTTCCGGAAAATTATACTATATTTAAGGAAGTCGGTCAAGTGTACGTTTGTATGGATGGTGCTTTTTTATTACAAAAAAAGTGGAAAATCTTTTTCAGATTTTCCACTTTAATTATTGAATTAATATCAATTATTCAATTATAGCTGTAACAACTCCAGAACCAACTGTTCTTCCGCCTTCACGAATAGCGAATCTTAATCCTTCTTCGATAGCGATAGGAGCGATTAACTTGATTGTCATTGTTACGTTATCTCCAGGCATAACCATTTCTGTTCCTTGAGGTAATTCAATAACACCAGTTACGTCTGTTGTTCTTAAATAGAATTGTGGTCTGTAGTTATTGAAGAATGGTGTATGACGTCCACCTTCATCCTTTGTTAGGATGTAAACTTCACCCTTGAAGTGTGTGTGTGGATGAATTGTTCCAGGTTTAGCCAAAACTTGACCTCTTTCAATTTCGTTTCTTTGAATACCACGAAGTAATGCACCGATGTTATCACCAGTTTGAGCTTCGTCAAGAAGTTTCCTGAACATTTCGATACCTGTAACAACTGTTTTCTTAGCTTCAGCTGTAAGACCAACGATTTCAGCTTCATCATTGATTTTTAATGTTCCTCTTTCTACTCTACCTGTAGCAACTGTACCACGACCAGTAATTGTGAATACGTCTTCAACTGGCATTAAGAAAGGTTTAGCTGTATCTCTTTCAGGTGTAGGAATATAGCTATCTACAGCGTCCATTAATTCGTGAATGCAAGCATATTCAGGAGCATTAGGATCTTGAGATGTTGATTCAAGAACTTTTAATGCAGAACCCTTGATGATAGGAATATCATCTCCAGGGAATTCATAGCTTGTTAATAATTCTCTGATTTCCATTTCAACTAAGTCTAATAATTCAGGATCATCAACTTGGTCTACTTTGTTCATGAATACTACGATATAAGGAACACCAACCTGACGAGCAAGTAAGATGTGTTCTCTTGTTTGTGGCATAGGACCATCAGCAGCAGAAACAACTAGGATAGCACCATCCATTTGAGCAGCACCAGTGATCATGTTTTTAACATAGTCAGCGTGTCCTGGGCAGTCAACGTGTGCATAGTGTCTCTTGTCTGTTTCATATTCTACGTGTGCAGTAGAAATTGTGATTCCTCTTTCTCTCTCTTCTGGAGCTTTATCGATTTGATCATAAGCTTCATATTGAGCCTTTCCTTGCATTGCTAATACTTTTGTAATAGCCGCTGTTAAAGATGTTTTACCATGGTCAACGTGACCGATAGTTCCAATATTAACGTGTGGCTTTGTTCTTTCAAATTTTGCTTTAGCCATTTTAAATTTCCTCCCTTTTATTTATATTACTCGCTTGTATTTTATACTATTAGTATAAAAAAAGCAAGAAAAATTTTTTAATACAAATTACTCTTTTTTAAGAGCAGCTCTTTGGCCTACAACAGCCTCTTGAACATTTCTAGGCACTTCTTCATAGTGATCGAATTGCATTGTATATGCTCCTCTACCTTGTGTTCTTGAACGAAGGTCTGTTGCATATCCAAACATTTCAGCTAGTGGAACATAACCATGAATAACCTTTGTATTTGCTCTATCTTCCATTCCCTCTAGACGTCCACGACGTGAGTTAATATCTCCAATTACATCTCCCATGTAATCTTCAGGAACTGTAATATCTACTTTTTCAATAGGTTCTAGTAATACAGATTCACCTAATTTTTGAGCTTCTTTAATTGCCATAGATCCGGCAATCTTAAATGCCATTTCAGATGAATCGACATCGTGATAAGAACCATCTACTAAAGTTACTCTTAAGTCAACTACTGGATATCCAGCAAGAATACCTGTTTCCATTGCTTCTTGAATACCTGCATCGATTGGTCCGATATATTCCTTAGGAACTGCACCACCAACGATTTTATTAACAAATTCGTATCCTTTACCTCTTTCAACAGGCTCAACCTCTACGATAGCGTGACCGTATTGTCCACGACCACCAGATTGACGAATGAACTTACCTTCAGCTTTAACCTTTTTACGTATTGTTTCTTTGTACGCAACTTGAGGTTTACCAACGTTACATTCAACCTTAAATTCTCTCTTTAATCTATCTACGATAATATCTAGGTGTAATTCACCCATACCAGATATGATTGTTTGTCCAGAATCTTGGTCTGTATGTGTTTTGAATGTTGGATCTTCTTCAGCAAGTTTTCCTAAAGCTATACCCATTTTTTCTTGGCTTGCTTTGTCTTTAGGTTCAATAGCTACTGAAATAACTGGTTCAGGAAATTCCATAGATTCAAGTATAATAGGATGATTCTCATCACATAGTGTGTCTCCTGTTGTAACGTTCTTAAGTCCAACAGCAGCAGCAATATCTCCAGAATATACCTTTTCAACATCTTCTCTATGGTTTGCGTGCATTAATACAATACGTCCAACTCTTTCTTTATTATTTTTAGTAGCATTTAGTACATATGAACCTGCATCTAATGTTCCAGAATATACTCTAAAGAAACATAACTTTCCTACAAATGGGTCAGTCATAATCTTAAATGCAAGAGCTGCAAAAGGTTCATCATCGCTTGATATTCTTTCAACTTCTCCTTCTACTCCTTCTACAGTTCCTTTAATATGAGGAACATCGATAGGTGCAGGTAAGTAATCAATAACTGCATCTAGCAACATTTGAACACCTTTGTTTTTATATGAAGATCCACACAATACTGGGGTCATTTTAACAGCTATTGTAGCTTTTCTAATAGCTCTTTTTAATTCTTCTTCAGAAATTTCTTGGCCCTCTAAGTATTTCATCATTAAATCTTCATCTTCTTCAGCAACTGCTTCTAAAAGATTATTTCTGTATTCTTCAGCAAGAGCTTTCATATCTTCAGGAATTTCTTCCTCACGAACGTCTTTTCCAAGATCGTCATAATATACCTCACTCTTCATTCTTACTAAATCTACGATACCTCTAAAGGTATCTTCTTTACCAATAGGTAATTGTACAGGAACAGCATTTGCTCCTAATCTATCTTTCATCATTTGGACATCTGCAAAAAAGTCTGCACCCATGATATCCATTTTATTAATGTACGCAATTCTAGGTACATTATACTTATCGGCTTGTCTCCAAACTGTTTCTGATTGTGGTTCAACTCCACCTTTTGCACAGAATACTGCAACTGCACCGTCTAATACTCTAAGTGATCTTTCAACCTCAACAGTAAAGTCAACGTGTCCTGGTGTATCAATAATATTTATTCTATGATTTTTCCATTGACATGTTGTAGCAGCAGAAGTAATTGTTATACCTCTTTCTTGCTCTTGTTCCATCCAGTCCATAGTAGCGGCACCTTCATGAACCTCGCCGATTTTATGTGTTCTTCCTGTGTAGAACAAAATTCTTTCGGTTGTGGTTGTTTTTCCCGCATCTATATGAGCCATAATACCGATATTTCTAGTTCTTTCTAGTGGAAATTGTCTCGGCATAATTTTTCCTCCTTAATTTTTAGCTTTTAATTACCATCTATAATGAGCAAATGCTCTGTTAGCTTCAGCCATCTTGTGAACTTCTTCTTTCTTCTTAATAGCACCACCAACATTATTTATAGCATCCATAATTTCATTAGCAAGTTTTTCCGCCATTGTTCTTTCATTACGTTTTCTAGCGTATTCAACTATCCATCTAATTCCTAAAGATTGTCTTCTTTCTGGTCTAACTTCCATAGGAACTTGGTATGTTGCACCACCAACACGTCTAGCCTTTACTTCAAGCACTGGCATAACATTATTTAATGCTTCTTGGAAAGCCTCTAATGAGTCTTTTGAAGTTTTTTCGTTAACCATTTTAAACGCGTCATATACTATAGATTGGGCAACTCCTTTTTTACCATCATACATAACTTTGTTGATTAATTTTGTAACCACTTTATTATTGTATATAGGATCTGGTAAAACTTCTCTTTGTGAAATATTTCCTCTTCTTGGCACTTTACTTCCCCCTTTCATAAAATTTAAACGGCAATAAACCGTTTTAAGGTACTCGGTCGTGCGACCGTTAGCGCTCGTACTATCTAATATATATTGAAATCGTACAAGCTAACTTTTCAGCGTTAAGACTGTACGAATATTATTTCTTAGGTCTCTTTGCACCGTATTTAGATCTACCTTGTTTTCTATCATTAACTCCGGCTGTATCTAATACACCACGAATTATATGATATCTCGTTCCTGGTAGGTCTTTTACTTTTCCTCCACGAATTAGAACAACACTGTGTTCTTGTAGGTTATGACCGATTCCAGGAATATATGATGTTACTTCCATTCCGTTTGTAAGTCTAACTCTGGCAATTTTTCTTAATGCAGAATTAGGTTTTTTAGGTGTAGTTGTTTTTACTACAGTACAAACGCCTCTCTTTTGAGGGCAACTAATATCTGTCATAACTTTCTTTTTAGAGTTTAATCCTTTTTGTAAAGCAGGAGCAGTAGATTTCTTTTCGACTGTTGTTCTCCCTTTTTTTACTAACTGATTAAAGGTTGGCACTTCTTTTTCACCTCCTTAAAAAAATATAGCGTGCTTTGGGCAATATTTAAACAAACCCATTTAAACACATTGTATATTTTAACACTGATATGCAATAATTGTCAATATTTTTTACAAATTTTACATTGATATAAGTAGTATTATATTTAGTTTATAATAATATTTATTTAAAAAAAGAAAAGTCCGGAAACTATACTTTGTAAATAGTTTCCGAACTAATTCTTTTCATACCAGATTTATTACCTCCTTGTAATCACCTGTCGTGATTCCTAACCTTTCCCAGTCCTTGCTACCAATTCTCCAATCCCTTCCGTCTGCCGTGTTTTCGGTAAGGACATCGAAATCGATATTGGTCTTGGCAAGGATAATTTCTTGCATCGTGGACCATATTCCCTTCAATTCTTTAGCCACAATTTCCATTTTCCCTGCTAACAATCCACCGTTGCCTTCATATTTCGGATGATGCACAAGACACTCAGTTCCAGGGCAAAGGAACCTTTCAGTTCCGAAGAGAAAAATGCTGAAAGCTGTACTTCCCACCTTCTTGATTCCGACAGTTGTAATTTTGGGAAGCATTTCAGCTGCCACCTTAAGTGGGAATAAGAAGGTGCAATCCCCACCTCCAGACCAAATTGTAATGATTGCAGGCACATGCCGACTGGAACAAGCTAAGAGATAGTTCAGCAGGTTAATACTCGTATCTGCTGTAATTTCACCCACTAAACTAAAAGGCTTACTGGTATCTGCTCTGGCATAGCCCCTAAACAATGTAAAGGCATCTTTCCAGCTACCAGTAATTTGCTTTCGTGACACCTTCTTTCCATTATGATACACCGTGCCACTTGTGAACCTCTTAGTGCCCTTGAGGAAAATGTCAGCACCAATTCCATCCTCCAATCTCGTAACCAGAGAAATAGTTATCAAAGCGGAAGAAATATTGGCATCTACGATGAGATTTATTTTCTCCCTCTCCTCTTTGTTAGTAGAAGGAGATGACGCTAAAAACACGATAGCTGCTTCTTTCCTTTTTCCACATTCCCTAAGATATTGAATGAAGGGAAAAAGGTCTTCGTCTCTCTTTAAGCTTGTAATTACATACGGTGTCATTCCAACCTCCGAGCACATCTAGTTTTTTATAACAAAAAAGAGAAATCCCCTCTTCACTTGCTTTCCAGCCCAAAAAGCAAACGTCCTCAAAGAAAATTCTCCCTTTAATTATAATATGTGCTTTGCCGTTCTTATTTTATCATATTTATGTAAACTAGTCAACTTCTACACATATTTATTTACCTTAACAAAAACTTTATCTCTTCTTGATTTTCCCCCTATTTCACTAAGTATAAATTTTCCATATCCTTTTACTGAAAATATATCATTTTCTTTTACTTCTTTACTTGTATCCATACACTCAATATAATTCAACAATACAAGCCCATTTTTTATATATCCACTTGCTTTTTCTCTACTCTCTTTTATTGCTCCAGCGACTATACTATCTAACCTTAAACTACTAACAGTAAAATTAATTTCTTTAAACTTTGGTTCTAAATTTGGTACTTTGTCAAAATTAACTTCACTAACTTTTATTCCTACATTCCCTACTTTCGTAAGGTTGGTAATTATAAATTTACTTATGTCTTTCGTAACAAAAAAATATGCTTCTTTTTCAAATACCAAAATATCTCCAATGCATTTTCTATCTATTCCCAAAGATAAAAGTGAACCTAAAAAATCACGATGTGATAGTTTTTTGAATGAAAATTCTGCTTTTAATACAATTATATAATCTGAATAATTTACTTCTTCAATATATTCTGGCACAAAAAAAGCTCTTACTCTTTCGCTATTTTCTTTTCCCCCGAAAAATACAACTTTAGCATTACTTAAGTTGATTATGATTTTTTGTTTTTCCGTTGGAGTTAAAAAATTGGTAAAAGTTATTATATTCTTGTTTATGCACCTATTATTTAAATCATTTATTTTTTTCAAAAATTCGTCCATTGTTGCACCTCATATACTTTCAATAAGTATTTTATCATGAGGTTGAGTTTAAATCTAGATAGAAAAATTGCTCCCACAAACTTTATAGGAGCATTTCATTTTATCTATCTATAGCTTTACTCTTCCTTACTTTAACCTTTATTGACTTCTCAAATTCCGCTATTTTTTTCTCTAATGTCTCTACTTTCCTTTTTAATTCATCATTCTCTTTTCTCAACTCTTCATTTTCACTTCTTAACCTTGCATCTTCCTCCTGTGTTATAGTTTTTTCTTCACTTCCTATTTCTGTTATACGTGTTATTTCCGGGAAAGTAAATTCTTTGGAATACTCTACTCCGCTCGGAACACTTACAGAGAAAATTGGGCTAGAGCAAAAAGCTTCAGTTCCAATTATTTTTATTGTTTGCGGGAAAATTACCTTTCTTAATTTGGTATTATAAAATGCTCTATATTCTATTTTTTCTACTCCTTCTCCAAAATTTACCTCTTCTAAGGAACTTCCAGCAAAAGTCCTGTTTTCAATACTTTTTACACTTCCCGGTATATATATTTTTTCTAATGCCGTTTCCAAAAATGCACCGCCACCTATTTCTTCTAAGCCTTCTCTGAGTATTACTTCTTTTAATCGCTTATTATATGCAAATGCATTATCCCCAATCTTTTTTACACTCCCTGGTATAGTCACTCTTTCTAAATATGAACATGCAAATGCGCTTTCATCTATTTCTTCAACTGTTCCTGAAATAACTAATTCTTTTAGTCCTGTTTTATAAAATGCGTCTTTACCAATACTTTTTAAATTATCTGGGAAAACCACATCTTCTAACGTATCTTGATATGCATGTCCCCTCGCTGAAATTTTAGTTACACCATTATTAAAAACTACAGCAACAACTTCTTTATTCAGTGGTCTTTTTGTTTCTAATCTTTTTATTTTTGCTTGGCGTAACATTGAAGCCTCAGTTTCACCTATCCATTTATATTTAGTTTTTCCAAATCTCTTATATCTTAAAATATATATAGCATAATCATGTAAAGGCATATCCCACTGCATTTTATGCAAATCAAACTTTTTCAATGGGATATGATATTTTTCACTTAATTTAGCAATTTGTTCTGCCCTTCTTTTGCTTTCGCCTAGAGCTATTAGTGCTTGAGTTGGTTTACTTTCTCGAGCTTCTTCATTTGTTTGAGAAATTTGTCTTTCTTGGTTAGTGTTTACTTCCACACCTTTTACTCCACTTAACACTTCCCATATTTCTTTATCTACTAGTAATTTTTTTACAAATCCAGAGTCCACTTTACCGGTTTTCATATCTATACTTTCTCCAAGCCATGACTTTATTAACAATTTCTTTTCTTGACCTATCGTTTCATTTGCTAATAAGTCTTGCAATCTTTCTCTTAGTAAAAGATAATTTATTCCTTCTGCTTCACTCAAATTTACTGTTTTTGAAGTTTGTACCTTTTTTAATAATATTTCTAACTTTACTTCTTCTAGTTTTCTTTCTACTTCCGATACCTCAAATGCATCAAAAGTTCCTTTTATTGCTTCCCAATACTGTCCTACAACTGAAAATATTTGAGAAACATCTTTTCCCTCTCTTGCACATAATTTTATATATTCTAATTTCGCTAGAAAGCCTTCTTTTTTCACCTCTTTAATTGCTTTTTTAAAGTCTTTATCACTAAAATTATCTACCTCTAAATCTACTAATTTCTTGATTATATCAGCGACATTGGACATATACCCACTATCCGGTAAATCTACTCCTAATTTTCTTATTTCATCTATTTCTCTTCTTATTGTTTCATATTCTTCTTCACTCATTTTTGCTCTTAATATTTGCAATTTTTCTTCTAATGTTTCTACATCACTATTCATTACACCTTTTGCATCCATATTGTTCATCCTTTCTTTTACCAATCCGAATCCCAATCCGTGCTACCTGAGTCCCAATCACTTCCACTATCCCAGTCCCAGTCACTATCGCTACTCCAATCGTAACTGCTTGAGTTATAGTCATCATAAGCCGCCTCAGCATCTAATTTTTCCGAATACCATACGGTATTTGAAAAATCATATATATTACTACTATTGTAACTTGTGTAATCACTAGGTGCATAGTATAAATCGCCTAGTTTTTCTTTGTCATCATATGAACTATAATACTCCCACGAATTATTTATATCATTATAATAATACCAACCTGTATTATCCCTTGTTCCGTAACTACTTCCATAAGCATCATTTAAGAAATAATATGTTTTTCCATCCTTTGTATAATAGTTCTCCGTCGGTTTTACAGGATGAACATCTAAATAATTATGATTTCTAAAAATATCTACAGAATTAATATCTTGAATACTTAAAAGACTTGCTACAGTTGCAACATCAATATATTTTGAAAAATCACTTTTTAATCCAAGTGGCCTTTTACTTATTAATTCACCATTATATTGGTTCCAGTCTTTATCTTGCGCATTATAGTTCCACCATTCACTTCCGGAGTAATAAAATAAATCATTTGAATTAGATATGTAATATTCAGAGGATGGACCTGCAGTAATTCCAGCGAATATAGCTATAACGGTTAATATTATAAATGTTATAATGCAACCACTTTTTTTCGTTTTTATTTTTGGTTGCTTTATCGCTGTGTTATTTGAACTACTTCCGCCATTTCTCTCTAAATTGATTCTTTTCTGATTTAATATTTCTTCTTTTAGTTTCATATACAATTCATTAACTGCATATGCTTCGTCTGCTCCTTGATAACGAATTGCCCTTGAGCCATCCGCTTTGTTTTTATACACATAAAACGTTCCGTTTTCTTCATATATACCAAAAGCTTTAGGTTCTCTTATATTTTTGCCAACAAAAAATCTTGTAACTTCTTCTGGGGGTAAGTTTCTCGCCCTATACCAGTCTTGTAATTGCTTTATTGTTTTAGGAGTACCATCTGCTGTTCTTTTATGATGTTCGTTTGTTGCTCCACAATTAGGGCATTTCTCATCTAAATCGTTTATATATGAACCACAATACTCACATTTTACTTGCATTAACAAAACCTCTTTTCTATTTTATTTTTACCAATCTGAATCCCAATCTGTACTACCTGAGTCCCAACTATCTCCGCTGTCCCAATCCCAACTGCTATCACTACTCCAGCTACTCCAACTACTGCTATCGCTACTATAACTACTACCACTATTTCTGGCACTTGTACCTGAATTAGATTTATTGTAAGCCGATTTTGCATTCATTGTCTCAGCATACCATACGGTATTTGAAAAATCATATATATCTCTTTCATTGTAACTTGTATAATCATCAGGAACATAATATAATTCTCCTAATTTTTCCTTGTCATCATACGAACTATAATACTCCCAAGAATCATTATCATCATTGTAACAATACCATCCAGTATTATTCCTAATTCCATATTTACTTCCATAAATATCATCTAAAAAATAATATGTTTTTCCATCTTTTCTATAATAATTTTCAAGTGGTTTTACTGGATGAAAAGTTAAATACCTGCGACTTTTGTGAATATCTACTGAATTAATATCTTGAATATTTAGATGTTTTGCTACTTCCCAGCCGTCATAATATTCTGTATATTTTTTCTTTAATTCTGGTGGTATCCCTTTAGCTAATATATTTGATATTTTTTTTGTTAATTTTCCTTCATATTGGTACCAATCTTTATTTGCAAAATCATAATTCCACCAATCACTATCAGAATAATAAAATAAATTATTGGAAGCAGATATATAATATTTATGGTGTGCTAATGGCTCCTCAGATAAATTGTGTGTAATGCTCATTATAAAAAATATTATAATACCAAATATAGGGAGCCACATATCTTTTAATATTGTTTTCACTATACTTTTCTTTTTTCTCACATTCCCTTCAACATATTGATTTTTCTCTAAGTTATTTCTTTTCTGATTTAATATTTCTTCTTTTAACTTCATATACAATTCATTAACTGCATATGCTTCGTCTGCCCCTTGATAACGAATTGCCCTTGTTCCATCTGCTTTGTTTTTATACACATAAAATGTTCCGTTTTCTTCATATATACCAAACGCTTTAGGTTCTCTTATATCTTTACCAACAA
>JAEEGK010007328.1_pt1 | contig 26310 bp, 15 predicted proteins | sample 8958771 | NCBI WGS metagenome assembly JAEEGK01 (sample SAMN16246547, study PRJNA631951) | gut metagenome | biome: gut microbiome; feature: rumen; material: SC-attached | host: Bos | place: Iran: Karaj | collected 2018-10 | reverse complement strand
ATTGATGATTGACATGATTTAAATCTTTTAAAACGACGTTTTTTATTTGGGAATTTTATTTGATTTTTTTCTGTGTTAGGACTTGATATTGAATTTGATGAGGTATCTGTCATTTTTTTTCTGAAAAAATCAAAATTTTATTAATTAAAAATTTTATTAATAATATTAAATATATATTTTAATTATCTAAAATTTGTTTTAAAGAGTCATTAATTGATTGTTGAAATAATTTTTTAAATATGTAATTTCTAATGATTTTGCAATTTCTTTTTTAGTATTAAAAATATTAACTATATTTTCTAAATCATAAATTGTTTTCATTTCCATTTTTTTTCTCTTATATGTTATTTGTATATAACTATTCTTTTTTTGTTTAATTATTTCCATTTCTAAATCTCTAATATAATATTTTTCTTTAATAGTTGCAAAATTAAGTTTAGCTGAAACACAAAATAAAACTACATTATCAGTAATTATTAAAATATAATCATTATCATCAATAACACATAAAAAAATTTGAAAATCTTTTTCTTTAACAGAAATAGTACAACCAATATTAAATTGATAATAAGGATCTTCACTAATTGGAAATCTTTGTGCTTTTTCATTAATTTCATCATTGAAAAAAAATAATAAATCCTTAATATGAAAGAAGGAAAAATATAAATCTTTTATATTTTGTTCATATTCTTTATTTTCTTCTTTATTATTTTCAATTATTACATCACTTCTTTGTATTATTTTTCCAATTAAATCTCTTATATTTAAATAACTATTATATTGATTCCAAACTTCAATAAATGAAACATATAAATTGTCTATCATTTTTTTTTCATTTGATATTTTATTTATAATACTTGATATATTAAATAAAAATGATTTTTTTACAATTTGAATTTGATTTTCTTTAAATTTTTCTTTAAAATTTGTATATATATATTTTATAGTATCTATTACAATTAATTTTAAATCATTCATAAATATCGATTTAAGTTCTGAAAATAAAATTCCAGTTAATTGAATAATTAACTGTGTATTAATAATCTTTTCTTTCATTTCTTTTTTAATAAACTCATTATTTAAAAAAGAATGAATAAAAATATTAATAATAGTAACTTTTCCTAAATTATCCGCATTAATTTTACTATAAGAACATAATTCAATAATTTTTTCAAAATTATGATTTGGTAAAAGTGAAGTTTTATTTTCTTTAATTTTTAATAACATTTTTTGATATTTTGGAAAAAAAGCTTTTTTTTCAACTTCTAATCTATTATTTTCATCATCTTCATATATTCCAATATTAATTCCAGTTGCTAATGATAAATCATAATGATATCTTTTAATTGCTACAATATCAGAACCATCTAAAAAACTTAATAATTCATTTACAAAATAACTTTCTTCTTTTTCTCTTAATTTAATTTTATCTTTTTCTTGAATTTTTTCATTTATGTCTTTTATTTCATTAAAATAAGGAAAATCACTTATTTCAACATTATTATTTGATATTATAATAGCTTTTATAAATTTTTTACTAAAATGTCTACTTATATAATCTTTAAATTCGACAACATTTATTTTTTTACCATTTTCTTCTCTAAAATTTCTATAATAATCATAATCATAATTTTTAGTATAATTTGGAATTTCTTCTGTAAATCTTACAATTCCTTTAGATAATTTATCTAAACAAATAATATTAACTAACATTTCAGTAAATTCTTGATCAGTAATATAAAAAATCATTTCACTTATTATAAATAAAAATATAAATTGTTTAAAATCTGTCATTAAAACTGGCATAATTAAATAATAAAAAAGAGAATTTATTAATATTTTATTTATTCTTGTTCCTTTAAATACATTTAATATATCATTAATATAAAGAATATCATTTATTATGTCATCACTTGCATCTTTAATATATTCTATATTTTTATTTTCTTTTGTTAAAATTAAAATCTCTTCTCTTAATTTACAAGCAATAAAAGTAAAATATTCAATATTAGGTAAAGAAACAACATAATATTCTTCAAATTGTTTACAATGAATTTTCCCAACAGTTAAAAAAATGTTTCTAACAACATTAATTATCATATTATCATTATAATTATATAAACTTAAAGCATTTTCTAATAATTTAAATGTGTTATTATAACTATTATAAAAGAATTCAATATTATCAATATTCAATTTTAATGAAAGCGATTTTAAAAAGTTTGTATAATATGATAAAAAATCATAATTAATTTCAATATTAAAAATATATGATTTAATATCAATTATTCTATTTAAGTAATTTTTACTAAAAATAAAATTTAAAATGAAACTATTTGATAAAGAAAGTATTAACATTGAAAATGATTTAATTATTTGGAATCTTACTTCATAATTTTCGACATAAATTGCTAAATATGTCAAATCATTTATTATATTATTTTTACAAAATGATTCAAATATTTCAATATCATTATCATGATCACATTCAATCAATCTATTTATAATATTTTGAATAACTTCCAAACACTCATTTACATGTTCTTCATTATTTTTAAAATAATCTTTTTCATGATAAGAAGTCAAAATTTCTTTATATTCTTCCATTATTTAAATAAAAATAATTAAAAAAAAATAAAAAAAAATTAAAAATTAATTAATAAAAAAAAAATCAAAATAAAAAAAATAAATCAAAAAAAAAAAAATTAAATCAAATGTCTTTCTTAAAACAGAATATCCTAATAATACTAATCTCAAAAATAATTCTCCAACAAACAATAGAAGATATTCACTTTGTATTAATCCATTCTCGTCACGGTGCCCGCGCCCCAATTCAATTATACTCTAATTACACTGACATTTTTGGTAATAAATGGGAAGGTCCATCAGAACTAACAGAGATGGGAGTAAAACAACATTATTTAATAGGACTAAGAAATTCAATTGTATATAAAAAATTATATAATCCAGAATATAAAAATAAAGAAATTTTAGTTTATTCTACTAATTTAAATAGAACTATTATGAGTGCTCAGGCACAATTATTAGGAATGTATAATAATATTCATTATAATTTTAATTTAGTTAAAGAAAAAGGTAATATTCAAATTAATCTTTCAAATTTTAATTTTGATGAAGATTATTTTCATTATTATCCTGTTCCTATTCATACTTATGAAGAAAAAAAAATTAATGGTGTTACTAAAATGATTTTAGTTATGGATTATTTATGGCCAAGAAGATGTAAGAAAAATTTAGATAAAATAAACAAAAATATAAAAAATGAAACTTTAACAAAAAAAAAAGTTGATGATATGATTAATAAATATTTCACAGAACAGCAAAAAGAAAGTACAAAAAAAAATAATATTCAAAGAAACTTTAATTTAGTTCATAGATTTTGTGATGTAATAATATCAACATATTACGATGGTAAAAAAATAGAAAGAATTGATTTAGATCAAGCAAGAAATGATTGTGAAAATTTTGAATTTTGGAAACAAGTTGAAATAGAACAAAGTTATAATGCAAAAGATTCTGGAATTTATACAATGAGTTTAATGATGGATAATTTATTATATTGGATGGAAGGAAGAATAAAACAAAAAAATTTAGATGAAAAAGCAGGTTTTCCTAAAATTGTTTTATATATGGGACATGATACTACTTTAATTGCAATGCAAAGATTTTTAAAAGATGCTTTACAAAAAAATATTAGTAATACTTTTTCAAAAACTCCTTTTGCAAGTTCTCAATTTTTTGAATTAAGAAAAAATGATAAAGGAATTTATAATGTTTTAATTTTTTATGATGATGTTAAAGTTTATGAACAACCTTTTAGTGTTTTTAATAATAGTGTTAGAAAAATTTTAATACCTCAATTAAATGTTATTAGTTATTGTGAAGGAATGTCTTATGATGAAAAAATTTTCGTTTTTCTATTGTGTTTGTTTGTTTTTCTTGTAGTTGTTTGTTGTGGTTTGGTATATTTATTTATTAATAAAATGAAAAAAGTTGATGAAAAAAATATAAGTAATAATATTTTGAATCAAAATTCTAATAATATTACTTAAAATTAGTTTTTTAAAAAAATAATTGTTGAATATTTAAATTAAAATTAGGAATAGTTTTAAATTTATTTAAATTAAACAAAATATATTAAACAAAATTTTTTATTTTATTTTTTATATATTTTTCTAAAATTTAAAACAAAAAACCATAAATAAAAAATAACTTAAAAAACAAAAAAAAATATAAAAAAATCAATTAAAAAACCCTTAAAACCAATTTGCACTAGAATTAGTACTATTACTATCAGTATTATTAAAAGTTTTAATAATATTATTATTTGTAACTTCTTCTTCAAACTTTTCAAAAAAATAAAACTTCATAATAGAAAACAAACAAATTTGACCACAAATAATAACAATAATAATAATTAACCTCATTTTATCAACATACTTTCCCATTTCTCTCCAAAAATTAACAATAATAAAACTAGTACTAGAACAAGCAGCATATAATAAAAGAATCCATTGAGCAAAATTAAATCCTAAACCACAAATAATAACAACAGGAATATAAATAGAAAATGAATAACCATAAATACACAAAACAGATATATAAGAATTATTACAACCAAAACATTTCATAATAATAATTATTATTAAAGGTACAAAAAATCCAATTCCATAAATTATTATTGCTGCAATTGGAACAAAATTTTCAAAAAAATTTAATAATTCATTACCTTGAAAATAACGAGATAAACTTCCTGATGCTGCTATTATAAATATTAAACATGTATATATCCAAAAAGGACCATATAAATCAGGAGAATTTGTACTTATATCATAAAACTTTGGGTTAAAAGGTATTAGGGAATATAGTAATCTTATTAAAACATCGTTTGTTGTTACGTCGAAATATTTTTTTAGGTAACTTTCATATTTGAATTTTGTTAATTTTTTTTCATTAAAAAAAGTTTTTTTATATAATATTTATTTACCTTATGCAAAATAAGTATTTTTCTATGTAACTTTGGGAGACTTGTTCACTAGCTTTGTTTAAAATAGTTGATGCTATGTTAACTTTCTATTTTTTTTAGTTTTTTTTTCCTTTATTAATTAAATTTATTTTACCATTTGGTTTATTGGATCAAAGTTATTTGACATTTTTTTATTATTTTATTTTATTTTATTATTTATTTGAATTTTTTTCTTATAAATTTTTAATTATTTAATTTATTTAAAAATTTAATTCTATTAATATTATTTTATTTTATATTTTTAATTAAATTTAATCTTATATAATATATATAATATTATTTAAATAAAATGAAAAATAATCATTTTTTTAATTTTATATATATTTATTTCTTTCTCAAAAACTGAAATAACCTTTAAAAAAGAAATTTAAAAAAAATAAAACAATAGTTCTAAATAAAATGGAAAATGAAAATGAATTAATAAAAAAACAATTTATTGAAGAACTAAATAAAATGAAACCTAATCTGGAAGACAAAGATTTAAATAATAAAATATTACAAATTTCGAAAAATTTTCAAGTTGAACTTTCAAAAAGAGATTTAACTTTTCCAAAAAATGAAGTAATGAATCATTGTAATTTAGATTTTGATATAAACTTTGTAAATAACAAAAATCATCCTTGTGGAAATCATAATATAGGTCATATTATAATAGGAGGATTAAGAATTCCAGGTAAAAAAATTAAAAAAAATCCAAATGATCTATGGAAAGGAAGTTTAGGAGTTTGCTTAGAAAATAATAATAATTCTCATTTAATTACTTATGAATTTGGTGTTCATTTAAATGATGATTCTTATAATGAGGCTTGTAAAAAAGGAAACATTAATTTAAAAAGAAATAATATGTATGATCGTTATTTAGTTCAAGGAATTTTTTATAATAAAGGTTGTGAATTGATTATGTAAATTATTTTTTTTATTTAATTGAAGAATTTTATTATTTTTATAAAATAAGTTAAAATAATTTTTATATATTTATTGTAATTGAAATGTTTTATTCCAATCACAAAAAATTTATTATAATTAAAAAGCTAAGGAGCTAAATGATTATATATAAATAATTAAATTCTTAATTTTTTGACATATTAAACCCTAGGTATATTCATTTAACAAATATTTATATTCGATCAATTAAATTTACAAAATTATTTATTTATTTTTTATTAACTAATTTGACAGCATTAAATAGTAAATGGTTGTCTATACATAAATTAATTTATTCAAATTTCCATTACATGATTTCTTTTTTTTTCTACAAATAAAATTAATTTTTTATATTTAAATATAGATTTTCCTAAAAATTTTTTAATTTTATTTTTCCAGTTTTTTTTTAACATAGTTGAAAAAGAAAAATTTTGTTGATAATTTGTTAATGAATTATCATCTAATAGATTTTCATTCAAATTTTCCAAATAATTTACTCTAAATACGGTATTATTGTTATAATCTTCTTCAGAGTTATTAATTATGTAATTATCATCAATTGGTATTGTAAAAATGTTTTTATATTTCGAATTTGAAAAATAAAAAAGATCTACCATAATTTACTTTTTAATTAAATTTTCAATATTTTTTTTTTTGAGAAAAAAGTAAAATTGATTGTTTGAATTGTTTTTTTTATTTTTTGATAATTTCTCATAAATAAATTAATAAAAAAACTTTGAAATATCTTTTTTAGTATATTTTTAATATTTTCATATAGAAAAAATATCAAATTTAATATGTTTAAAAAACTAATTAAAAAAGTGATAATAAAATATCAAATAATAATTATAATTTATTTTCGAATTATTTTTTTAATTGAAAAAGGGTTAAATAATAAAACAATTGTTTTTATAAATCGAATTAAATAATAATGTATTTAAAGATAATTTAAAGTGTTTTATTTTATAGAATTTTTTTAATCTTCTATTTTTCAATTACCAATATTATTCGACATCCTTTTTAATTTAAATAAATTAAAAATTATTATTTATTTTATTATACATTACTTAATTGTAATATTAATTTTATTCAACGAAAAATTTTGGTGAACAACCAAAAATTAAAAAAAATTCAAAATTAAATTTTTGAATTTAAAGAAAAAAAATGATAAAATTAACATATTTAAATTATTATAAATTGATTAAAAACTTTCTTTTTCAAAGAACAAAAAATCAACAAATATACAAAAAGTAAATCATTTTAATCAAAAAAAAAGAAAAAAACAAAAAGAAATTGATTTTAAATTAAAAGAAGAGCTAAAAAAATAACAAAACACTATCAAAATTTAGAAATGAAAATAAAATTAAAAAAATATATAAAAAATATATTTCTTAGTTTTTCCTTAATGAAATAATTTCTCAGATAATAAAAATTTAATATAATAAACACAAATTGTGAATTATCACTTATGGAAATTTTACATAATGAAAACCATTTTATTATAAATGTTGATTTTTTAATTCCAGATAATGAAAAAAACTCATTTCATACTCTATTTAATTATATAAGGAAAAAACTTCAATTAAAATTAGTCAGGAAAAATAGTATTGATTGTTTATTAAAAAAATGTAAAGGTAAATTTTTTAAAACAGTTTTTGAATCAATTAAATTATGTTTAAATTTAAAAGTTCCAAGATTACCACAAAATTTTATAACAAATATTACAATTGATTATAATCAAATATATCTCCAAAAGAAAATAATTGAAATTTATAATGAATATAAATTACTTCCATCAATTGATGATATAATCAATAAAAATTTATGTAGAAAAGGAAAAATGGAAATATTTAAAGAAATAGCAAATTCTGATTTTTATTCTTTATATGATAATTATATTACAAGTGATAGATTTAAAAGAGATATTGAACAGATTAAAAAAGAAGAAGGAAAAAGAAATGGAATTTTATATGAATTTGTTGCAAAAAATTTTTGTGTTTATTATCTTTTTAGTAAAGCACATTCGAATAAAGAAAAAAAAAATACCAATATTGGAAATAAAAAAAAAAAAAAAAAAATTATTTTTAAAGTATCTTCATTAACAAATGATGAAAATATTATACCTAAATCTTTTGACAAAAAAAATCAAATTATAGATAAATAAGTTGAAAATGTAAATAATAGTGAGATAAATGTTAATATTTTTGATAAATATTTTCATTTTTTTATTGTTTTTTTATAAATATCTTAATCTTGGAAAAGTTATTTAACAAACAATAATATGATATATAATATTATAGTTATTTATTTATTTTAAATGATTATCAAATATTGATATTAAATATCCCAATAAAAGTGTTTAATTTATTATTCTATTATTAAATAAATTATGAATTAGTGTTATTAATTATTTATAAACAAACAATATAAATTATTGCTTAGATGTGTTTATATTAAAAATAGCTGATAACATAATAAACGTTGAGTTTAATGATTAAAAAATAATATATTATTTAGTTAATTTTATTTATAAATTTTATTAAAATTTTTATTAAAACAATTTAATTATTTTTTAAAGAGAATAGGTAATTAATTTTAAAAAAAGAAAAAAATATGGAAAACAAAGAAATAAATTCAAATTTAAAAAATATTTTAAATCAATATAAAAAATTTATAAAATCAAAAATAGAAAATGGAACATTAACATTAAATACAACGTATACTGAATTTTCAGATGAAAATGAAGATAAAGATATTTTCCAAAATACTCCAGAAGTAGAAAGGAAATTTATATTTGATGAAGTAAAATTTAAGTTAAAAAAAATTTTTGAAGAACATAAACAACAAAAAGAAAATAATTATTTAAACTTTATAGAAAAAAATTATCCAGTAAATTTAATTACAAATGAAACAAATGATGATGATATAAAAAATATATTAAAAAAGAAGCCAGAATATTTATCAATAGCATCTAAAACAGAAAGAAATAAATTAATAAATGATTATTTAACAAAAGTAAAAAAATTAAAACAATTTTCAAGTAATATAACATCAAATAAAAACAATCTTTCATTTTTAGAAAATAATTATAATAAAATTCAATTTTCAAAATTACTAAATTCAAAAATAAAAACAGAAATTTCATATGAAGATGCAAAAAATAAATTAAAAAACGAACCAGAATTCAATTTATTATCGGAAGAAGAAAAAATTGAAATATATAAAGACTTCTTATTTAATTTGAGAGAAAAACACAAAGAAGAATATTATGAATTATTAGAAGAAAAAATAGGATATGATCAAGATTTAAATTGGGCAGAAGTACAACATTTATTACAATCAGATATTAGATTTAGAAAAGTTCAAGAAAAAGAAAGAGAAGAAATATTTACAAAATATCATGATAATATTTATAATAGAATTTTATCAGAATTTCAAAAATTAGTTGATGAAAGAAGTGATTTAATTAATAGAAATACTAAATTAGATGGAAAAGAATATGATAATTTAATTAATATTTTAAAAAATGATGAAAGATGTATTAGAATTGAGAAATTTCCTGATAAAAGAGACAAAATTATTAGAAATAAAGTTAAGGAATTAAGATTTAAATATAATCAAGAGAATAATAAAAAGAAAAAAAATGATTTTTATAGTAATAAAAAAAGAGAAAGAGATTTAAATCAACCATGGGAAAAAGGACATGTTATTGATTAAATAAAAACAAATTTATTAATATATTTAAATTTAATAATTATTATTAAATAATATAAATAATATAATGTATATCTTTTTCTTAAAATAAATTTTATTTATTTATTTTTCCAATTAATATATTTTTTATATTTCATTTCTTTAATAAACTTTCTTTTTTAGTTTCTCCCATTAAAAGTTCTTTTTTTTTTGAAGTAAGTATAATTGGTTTTTTTTTATCATAAACATTAGTAACATTATTTTCAAGAGCATATTTAACTTTTTTTTTTTTAATTTTATTATTATTAGTTTTCCTTCCTAAAAAATTATAATTATTAATTTTAGTGATTTGACTATTTCTAATTTGATTTTTATATGCATCAGAAATTTCTTCTTCATCTTCATCATTACTTTCTTCAAATAATTCATCTTCTTCGATTTCTTTTTCTTCATTTCCTTCGTCATTAAAATCATCAAAGTCATCATCTTCATTTAAATTTATATTATTTTCTTCTGATTCATTTTCTTCATCATCATCATCATTTTTTTCTCTCATTTCTTCATCTTCTTCTTCTATTAATTCATCCTCTTCTATTATTTCTTTTTTTTCTATTTTTTTGATATTTTTTGATTTTTTTGTATCTTCTGGTGTTAATTTTATTATTTCTTCTTTTATTATTTCTTCTTTTTTTTCTTCATTTCTTTTTTTATTTTTATTTTTTGATTTTTCTTTTTCTTTTTTACTTTCATTTGGTTTTTCTTTATTGTTTTTATTCTCATTTTTTTTTTCTTTTTTATTTTCTTTTTTTTTTTTTTTTTTTTTTTTTTTTTTTTTTTTTTTTTTTTTTTTTTTTTTTTTTTTCTTTTTTGTCTTTTTTTTCTTTTTTATTCTCTTTTTTTTCTTCTTTTTTATTTTCTTTTTTGTCTTTTATTTTTTTTTTCTTTTAATTTTTCAATTTCTTTTTTCTTTTCATAAGTAGATTTTCTTATTTTAGCAGTATAATTTTTTTCTAAAATATATTTATTAACTGGATCAACACTATTTTCTATTAATTGTTTTTTTTCATATTTTTCATCTTCTAATTTTTTAATAATTAAATCAATACAACATTTTTTAAAATTAATAAGATTATCAGAATTTTTGTCAATAAATTCTTTAGAAATATCAATTATATTGTTTTTTATTTTTTTGTCTCCAAAATTATTTAAATTATTTATAAAATTTACAACAATAGTTTCCTCAAATAATTTCATTTCTCTTTTATCTTTCATATTTAAAAACAAACTTAGTAAATTACTAAAAAAATTATTTAAATTATTCATTATAAATTTTTGCACATTATCATTTTTTTCTTCATTTTTAAATATATAATTAACAAATCTTGAAATAATTCTAATCATATTTCCTTCAAAAGAAAAATTATAATTATTTTCTTTAATTTCATTTTCTAAATAAATAGGAAATTTATTAATAGAATTCATTTTTTTATTTTTTAAACAAGAAACTAAATAAGTAGAAATTATTTGGTCAGATAACATTAAATATTTATCACTTCTTAAAAAATCAACAGATTGAAATTTTCTCATAAATTCATTAATAAAAATAGAAATCCAATTTTCATGTTTATCAATTAATTCTTTTTCATCATCAGATTTATAAATAAAACTTGCAATTTTTTTAGCCATTTGAAATTGATATTGATTTTTATCAACATTCCAAAAAAAATAAAATAAACTTTTCCATATTTTTTTATATATTTCTTCATAATTTGATATATTTTTTATTAAAAATTTTTTTGTTAATTTTAAACCTTCTTCCCTTTTTATTTTATCATTTGAAACTAAATTATTCATTGCAAAAATGAATTCTTTATTATTTTCAGTATCAATGACTAAATCTGACATTGCAGTTTTATATGATTTTTTAAAAAAATAATTTTTAAAAAAACTAATTTATTTATGAGTAATAAAAATATAGATGATATTTTGTTTTTATTTTATGATAAATCACAAGAAAAAAGAGCAGATGCAATAAAAATATTAGAAAAATTCTTTCAAGATAATATTGATAAAAATAATTTAAATAAATCATTACTTTCATTTATTAATCAAATAAAAAAAAGAATTTTATCACCAACTTATCTTCAAATAATAATAAAAGGAGATATGGCTATTTTTTTTACTTTATTTAATATTTTAAAAAAATTTAATAATGTTGAACCAGAAGTTTATTATACTATAATTGAACCACTTTTAAAATTGATAAAAGAAAATGATGATAAAATAGTAATAGCAAGTTCAAATACTTTAATAAAATTATTAAAATCAAAAGATAAAATTTTTATAAATTATTTTAATGATTTATTTGAACATTTAATAATATTAAAACAAATAAAAAATCAAATAATAGGAAATTATGCAAATGCATTAGATGAATTTTTAAAAGATTTAATTGGAAAATATTTTGAATTAATTTCTTCAAATAAAAATAACTCAAATAATACTTTTTCAATTAAATATCTTTCAAAAAAATTAACTGAAGCAAATCATCCAATTATTCAAATTTTAATTATTTCATGGATTACTTTTATTATTTCAATTCCTGAAAATAATCTTATTTTATATTGTAATAAAATTATTCCTGAATTATTTGATATGTTAACTGATCCTGTTGAAGATGTAAATCAAAGTAGTGAACAATGTTTAAAAAAAATTTATATTTATATTGAAATTCAATTTGAAAAAATTAATCTTTTAGATCATAAAATTATTCATAGATTATCTGAAGTTTTAATTGAAAGATGTAAAAGTACTTATGATAATGTAAAAAGTTGTGCTTTTGAATGGTTAATTATGTTTTTGAGTAAATATAAAGAAATTATAGATTCTTATATTAAATTAAATGAAAATAAAATAAATATGGATAAAGAAATAAATGATGAAATAAATACTAATATAAATTCAAATAATTTGAATAATAACTCAAATAATAATAATATAAGTGATAATAAAAATAATATTAATAATAACAATTATAAAAACTCAACTGAATATAAAAATAAGAAATTATTAATAAGTATTGGATTAATGGATAAACAAAAAAGTGATGAAAATATTAATCCAAATGAATTAATTAATATAATTCCATTTCAAATTTTTCCTAAAATATTAGATGTTTTAATATTTAATAGAGTTTTAAATTTAAATAATAATAATAAAATACTTGTTCAAAATTGTAATGAAATATTTGAATCAATAGTATTAACAGTTCCATTTAATATATTTGAACAAAATATACAAGAATTAGAATTAAAATTAAAAGAGTTTTTACTTCCATCAGAAAGTGATTCTGTCATAAATTTTGTATTAGATTTGACACTAAAATTATTTAATAGATTTCATTTTTCAATGTTTAATAAAGTTGAACATTATTTAGAGAAATTAATAAATATTATTCCAGAAAAAAATAAGGAAATATTTAATAATATTTTAAATATTTTTTGTGAAATTGCAAAAAGTGATTGCTCATATACTAATAAAATAATATCTTTATTAATAGAAAAATTTAGAAAAACACCAAATTTAATTGTTGTATATGGAATTACAATGCTAAAAACTTTATCAAAAGCAATTCCAATAACAACAATATATAAAACAATAACGGATAATCTTTTAAAATATAATGATTTGAAATTTAAAATTAGAATGATAAATATTTTAGATACATTTTTATTTATTGAAAAAGAAGGAGAAGAAGTAAGAAAAAAATTACGTAATATTACAATTGACACAAATGAAAGAAATGAAGATGATTTTATATTTTTTAAACAAATTTTTACTTTATTTTCAATTAAACCAATTTCTACTTTAATGATGTGTATTATTTCTAATTATTTTGAATTGAGTTTTTATTTATCTTTAGAATTAGCAAAAATGGATTTAAAACAAGATGATTATTATCAAATATTTCAAATGATTCAATTATTTGAAAGTATTATTTTTCATCCTATTAGAATTAAATTAATTACTCCTAAGAAAAATATTTTCCTTGTTAAAACACTTAATGCTCTTTTATTTATTTTACCTCAAGGAGAAGCTTTTAATGCATTAAAAAAAAGATTAATATTTGTGCCTGTTATTTTTTCTTTAGATAAAGAAAAGGAATTAATTGAAAAAGGAAATGCTGTTGATAATTATGAAATAGATGAAAAAAAGAAGAATGATGTTCATCTTTTTATTAATATTTTTAAAGAAGTACAAGATTATTAATGATTTTTAATTTTTAAATTAAAAAAATAATTAATAAATGTAAATATTAAAATCTATTTTTATAAATGTAATAAATATAAATTATTCTTTATTAAAATAATAATTGAATTAAAAAAATAAAATGATATAAATATTTTGTCAATCTTAAATTATTTTTTTTTATTTTAGGGTAAAAACTAATTTATAAATTTTATTTTTTAATTAATTTTATTATTATTTTGAAATTTTAATTTTAGATAAAAAATATTCTTAAAATATAATAATAACTATTTTTATAAATATTAAAAATAATAAATAATTATTTTGATTAATTTGATTTAAACATAATCTTAATTAAAAATAAATTTACAAAAGTGAAATATCTATTGCTTTATTTAAGTTAAAATAATATAATCAATTATTTTAATGAGTCAGAAAAAATAATATTTTTTGAAAAATAAAACATTATAAATTATGCAAATTTTAATGAAATATTTTAATAAAATTTATGAAAAAAATGAAATAACAATTAATAAATAAATTTGATTTTAATTTATTTAAAAAATATTATTATTAAATATATAAATATAATTATTTAAGAAAAAAAATTATAATATCCCTACATCATATTTGAAATATTTTTTTATTCTTTTTAAGATTTGAATTTTTATTTGTTTATAATTATTTTAAATTTATTATCATGATTTTAAGAAAAAAATAATTGCCTTCTCAATATTTTTAAAATAATAAATAATTTATTTCTATTTAATTTATAAAAAAAATTGAACCTTATTAAAATTAATTTTTAACTTTTAATATATATTCATTTTCTTTCATAATGACTTTTTCTTTTCTATTAGATAATATATTTTCATTATATCCACTTAATTCACATTCTTTAATATTTTTAGTAATATTTAAATCACAAGTAAATAAAATAACAGTACATCCATTATTAATATTATTATATTTATTAATATTACCATTAAAAATAATATTCTCATCTAATTTAATAATTAATTTCCTAACTCCTTTCAAAATATCTTTTTTATGATTAAATATTCTAATATAAGAAATCCCAACAATTTTTTCTAAAAAAATATACAAAATATTATTTTTCTTTATTTCATCATTTTTTTTAAAATCTTTAAACATATCATAATATTCATTTCTATTTTTTTGACATTTTACAATTCTTCCTAATTGATCAAATATTTTTACATCATCAATAGCAATAAAATTTTTATCTCCCCAATTATCTAATAAAATAAATTTTAAAATTGATCCAATTGGAAGATATGGAGTTTCATAATTTTGATAATATAATAAACTTGCAAATTTTAATTGTTTAAAAGGTTCAATTTCTTCATTTGTAAAAAAATTATTATAACTATTATTTTTATATGGAAAAATAATTTCTTGTGAAAAATCAATTGAATCATCTTCAATTCCTTTATGTAAAATAATAATTAAAGGATTTTTATTATCATCAATATATAAATTTATTTCTTTAACTCCTTTATTTAAATTATTTATTTGATTATAATTCCAAAATTTAATAGAATTTAAATAAATTTGTTTTTTAAATATAATTTCAATATAAGTATTCATTTTTACAGTTAACCACATTAAATTTTCATCAATAGTTTTATTTTGTTTGTTAAATAAATTTTCAAAAATTCTTTTATCATTTATATTAAAAAAAGTAGATAAATCTTTTGGCATAGCACCAATTGAACTAATATCATTTAAATTAATATGATATTTTCCTTTTTTATTAATTGAAAATATTTCTAATCCAGTTAAGCCAATTTGATCTTTGTGACCATAATTAGATATTAATTTTAATTTTATTTTTTTACATTTAATATATGATAAATTTGAATTATTACTTGGAGATTTTTGAGGAGAAAGAATATTTAAAAGTTCTAAATCAAGATTTTGTGTAATTAATGTTTTTGTTTTTTTAAATCTTTGAAGTAAATTATTATTTAAATTATTATAATTTAAATTATTATTATTATTTGAAAATAATATTTTATATTCTTTTATTGAATTTGGTATTGTTCCTTTAAATATTAAATTTTTATTTTTATAAATTTCTATATCTTGTATTCCATGATTTATTTCATTTAAAATTGATATTGCATTTATATTATCACAATTTTTACAAAATATATCAATTTTATTAATTTTATCTGGATTAAATATTGTATTTATATTATCTTGTCTTTCAAAAAAAGTATTATTAATTGATATAAAATGAGAAAATATTTCATTATCTTTTTTATCAAATAATTTTATTCTTTTAATATTAAAATAATCTTTTTTTGCATATATTGATAATATTTTAATTGAAATTACACATTTATTTTCAAAAAAAATATTATTTCTTTGATAAGGTGAAGGCATTTTTGGTAATATCAAAGTTTTTTTTTGTTTTAAATTAATGTTTGAATTTCTATTTTTATTAAAATTTTGAATTGATAAATTATTATCAATTGAAATATCTGAAAATTCATCAAATGATAATTCATTTAAAGGAGTATAATTTTTATTTTCTTTTATTTGATTATTTATTGTTTTTATTCTTTTCTTCATTTTTTTCTTATCTTTTAATATTAAAGATCTTGCATTTTTAATAGGAGAAACTGGAAACATAAAAGATATTGATTTTTCTTTTTTTAATTTAGGAATTGATGTTAATGTAGTATTTGATTTATAATTTAATTTCTTTGAATTTAAATAAAAATCATTTTTCCTTTGTAAAGAATTACTATTATTATTATAAATACTATTTGTACTTAAATTAGATAATTCTTTTATTTTAGCAGGACTTATTTTTTTTAAAATAGAAGGAAAGACTTCATTTGATTTTTTCATATTAGAAGAATAATTTGATTTATTTATACTTTTATCTCTACTTAATTGTAAATCTGGTAATTTTTTTTTATATTGTTCTGGTTTTTTGACTTTTTTTGAAAACAATTTTTTTTTGATGTCATTTTCACTAATTAATAAAGAACCTAATAATGCTGTTATATCATTTTTATTATTAATTTTTATTGTTCCAGAAAATGATTTATTATTAGTTAAATTTAATTTATTTTCTTTCTCTTTTTCTTTTTTAATATTATTAATTATATTTTTATTTGAATTACTAAATTCATTTTTATCATTATTTTGAGAATCATGTGTATTAAAACTATTATTAAATGAAATATTAAAAAAACTTTGTTTATTTTCTTCTTGTTTCTTTATTGGTATATGAGGAGGTGTATTTTCTTTTTCAAAATTTTTATTTTTATTATTCAATAGTTTTAAATTCAATTTATTTTTTTTAATTGAAGGGAAGATAAAAGATGAGTTCTTATGAATAGTAATAAATGATTTACTTGTTGAATCAGTTTCATTTGATGAAAATTTAATTTTAGAAAATAATGAAATATTATTTCTTGTTAATTGAGAAAGCTATAATTCAATTATTTTAAAATTATACCTTTTTCTCTCTATGCATTTTTTTTAATTTAAAAATTGGTTTTAATAATATTAATTTTAAAATAAATTATAATATATTATATATTCTAAATTTAAAAAAAAACATATAATAAAAAATCCATTTTTGATTTTTTATTAATTATATATTTTTATTTTTTAATTTAAGTAATTAAAATAAATAAAACAAGCCAAATTAATCATCTAAAATTTTCAATTTTAATTAAAAAAACTTTTCAAATAAAATAACCTTTTAAAAAATATCTCTTTCCTTGATTTGTTCCCATAAAGCTAAATTTTTTTCTCCAGGATTAATAAACAACTTACCAAATCTATCAATATTACTTTTCCTAGGAAAAACAATTTCAAAACCTCCATGAAACCTATCTAATTCACAAATACTTTCTTCAACAATTTGTTCTAATAAATTATTATATTTACATTCATTTTCAAAAGTCCTTTCATCAATATGAGAATAAGATAATAATCCAATTGTATTTAACATATCTGAATAAACTGAAGTTTTAACAACTTTATCAATCATACTATAAGATTCTAATGAAGGATTATAATTAACTTCAATTAACCAAGGTTTATCATTTGTATCAATTAAAATATCAAAACCATAAATTTCATAAAATGTATTATGTAAAATACCAAAATTTTTCATTTTTATATTTAATTCTTTATCTCTTATTGATATTATTGTTTTTGCAATTACATCTTTTATATCTTCAAATATTTTATTAACATCTTTTCCTTTATTTAATAAATGTCTTTTTAATGTTTTAACAGTCCATTCATTTCCTTCTTCAGCATCTGGATCTTCATTTGTACCAAATTTTTCTTTATTTTTTTCATTAAATGAAGTATTTGTTAAATGAATCCATAAATTTTTTAAAGTTTTTAAATCTAATTTATATTCTTCAGAAGCAATTCTGACAATTCCATTATTATGTAAATAAATAATAAGAGGATCATAACTTGTTATTAAAACATATAATCTCATATCATATTTTCTTCCTTTCAAAGTTCCTGGATTTGGAATATATTTTGTTACTAAACAACTTCCAGATACTTCATTTGGATCTTCTAAAATATAAATTCCTCTTCCTTGAGAATTTTGAGTTGGTTTTACTAAGTAAATATTATCTATATTTAATTTGAAATCTTTGAATTTTTCATCAAATAATTCTTTATCTGCTGGTAAAACAAATGATTCTGGCATGTAATCATATTCTTCATTAAATAATTGTTTTTGTTTAAAAAACAATTGATATAATTTTTCTTTGTTATGAATTATATAAAATGATTTGAGATGATTGTATTTTTGATATTTGCTATATGTTTCTAAAAATTCACATTTTTCATCATAAATGTAATTTGTTGTTAGAGAATTATTTACTTTTATTATGTTATTATATCTTAATGTTTGATTTACACAAAATGGTGTTCCTATATATGTATTTTCATATACTGTAATGAAAAATTCTTTTTCTTTTATTGTATATGGTTTAACATTTATATTTGATAAATCTTGTTTATATGGAATAAAGGGAGGATATTTAAAGAATACTGTTTTCATTGGACATTTACAAATTTTTGGATTTGGAGTATATAAATTTATATTTTGTTCTGATATTTTATCAAATGTTTCTTTGAAATTTTTATTATATAAATCAGTTAAATATTTCATTTTATCATTTGGGCATTTATAATTATCTTCATTATTATAATAGTTTTTGAGTTTATAATATTCAATAAATCCCAAATCATTATAAGTCATTTTAGTTTTAGAATCATGAATTGCACATCTCATATCACTTTTATAAAAATAATAAAACACATAATTAAATTGTTTAATATCAGTAATACATTCTCCTTTAAGTAAAACACAAGTTCCAAAAAAGCTTTTAATAAACAAATTACATTTTCTACTTGAATAACGTTCATAATACCAATTACTATCAATTAAAATACCAATAGTCATTCTTGTTAAAGGCAAATAATTATAATTATATAATCTCATTAAATCAGAAACAAAATTAGTCATTCTATTCCAATGAGGATTAAAATCATTTTTATTTTTACATAATCCAACATAAGTAGAATATTTTCCTATTAAAGTTGAATAAGCTCTCATAACATTATGAGTAGTTAAAAAATAATTATTTTTATTATTTTTGATTAAATTACTTATTCTTTTTCCTACATTATATGCAAAATATCTTATTGAATTTTTATTAAATCCCATAATATGAATAAATTGATGAATTATATTTGGTACATAAAAATTTTCATTTACATCTACTAATAATCCTTTTACTGGGGCTTGAATTTTTAAATATGCAATTATGGGTCTTTTTGTTTTTTTTTCTATTGCACAAATTCCTGCAGTTGAAAATTGTTTTTTTTCTTCGAAATCATAATATGGATAAATTAAAAAATCGGTTTTTAATCCTTTTCTATATTGTTTACTATAAAATGTTATTTTTGAATTATTACATATTTCTTCTATTTTCATATCAAATTTTATTTTAAATGCTTTTTTAATTAAAAATAGTTCTTTTAAATATAAACCTGCCTTTTTTAAATAATTTTTTGTATATAAAAGATATTTTTCTGATATTAAATTAGGATTATTTTTTCTTGCTAAATTTAACATATTAAAATCAAAAGTTATATCAATAGGACGATATTTTGTTGATTCTTTTAATTCTAATTCATATGGTTTTGTTATTTCATCTGTATTTTCAAATTGACAATTTGATTTTATATTTATTAATAAAAGTGATAAGAAAATTAAAACCAAATATGGTTTATTCATAATATAGTTGTTTTTTTAAATAAATTAAATTATTTTTTTTATTTAAAATAATTTTTTAATATATTATTTATTATAATTGTTAAAAATTGTTATATTTATTTAATTATTTTTTTTTAATTATTTTCTTTTTGATAAACCATTGTAAAAAGTTGAAAATATGCATTAGTCCAATTCAATAAAATTTTATCAAAAACATTTTTAGTAAGTGGTGTTTTCACCCCAATACATTCATAAAATAAACTTTTTAAATCACTAAAACTAAAACTTTTCATAATACTTTTTTTAACTTTATTAATTTGTACAAAAGAAAAATCTTTAATTTTATTAATATATTTATCATAATCAAAAATAAAATTATTTTCACTTTCATATAAATTTTTAAAAAATTTATTATTATCAATAAAAAAAATTTCAAAAGCAAAAACATATTTAATTCCTAATTTTTCATAAGCATAATCAATAATATTTCCATAAGCAGGATATTCAATTAAATTATTAATAGGACCAAATTTACATTTACAATATTTTTCATTTAACTCATTTAAAATATTATACATATTTTTTAAATTATTATCAAAATTATCAAAAGTTAAATTTTTATAACCAAAAGGCATATACATTTTAAAATCACCTGAATGAGTAGAAATTAACATTTTTGGATTTATTTTTTTTATTATATTATCAATTGTTCTTGTTTCCCATTCTGATAAAGGTTTTTTTCCCGATGATAAATCATTATTTTTATTCCAATTAATTGGATAATTTCTATTTAAATCTACATTATTTTCATTATTTCTTTGACAATGATCTATATCTTTTTCTATTATTTTTCTTCCATATTCATTTACTAAAGGAATTATTGTTATTATATTTTCTGATAATATTGATTTTAAAGTTTGTTTTGAATATAATGATTTTATTTTTGAATATTCTATTGAACATAAATTTTCTATTATATAAATTGCTAATTCTGGACTTATTAATTCTCTTGCATGCTCACCAAATAACATTATTATTTTTGTTGGATTTTTTTTTTGGTTTTTTTTATAATCTATTGTATAATATTTCATTGTTTTATTTGTTTCTTTTTCTCTATAGAAATTTTTATTTAAAATTGATGGACATTTTTTAGTTAATTTATCTAATTTTTTATATATATCTTCTGAATTTGTATATAAATTCCTCATAAATTTACATGATATTATATTAATTGAAAAAATTATCATTAATAAAATGTTTATGAATTTCAGTGACATTTTTTGATTTTTTAAGTTTTTAAGCTGTTTTAATTTATTATTTATTTAATAAAAATAATATAAAAGAATATAAATAATAACAACTTTTAAAAAATAAGAAAAAATATGGGTAGCACTCCAACTAGAAAAAATAATGAAATAATAAAATTGAATAAAAAAAAAGATGAAGAGTTAAAGAATTTAGAAGATGATAAAAAAAGTAAAACAAATGATACAGGAGAAATAGAAATAAATATCTATAAATTAAAATGGGAAAAAACATTTACTACTTTAGGATTTTCTAACATTTCATTTGAATTTATTTCAAAAAAAGAAAATAAATTAAATGAAATTTTTAAACAATCAGAAAATAATATTTTAAAATTATATTCAGATAAACTCACAATACCAAATATAATTTTATTTTATATATATATTCCTTCAGGAACAATAATAACGAAAAAATATAAAAAATTAGAAAAAATTTTATCAAAATTAAAAACACAAATAAAGAAAATATCATTAGTTGATTATTCATTAATTAAAAATAAATATCCAGAATTATTTTCTTTATATCAAATAAAAATACAATCAAAATTATATTATGATTTATCAATTTGTAAAATTGATTTAACTAAAAGAATTGCTTTATATAAAAAAGGAAGAAATGAACAATTATCAGATGAAGAAATTGAATTAGATGATGTAGAACAAACTATTCATCATCCTAGAAATGATGAATTAATTATTCAAAGTGAAATTAATAATGAAATAAATAAAGAAATTATTAATTATTTGTATGATATTAAAAGTAAATTACCATTTGAAAAAATTATTGATTTAAATAAAATAAAAAATTATGATGAAAGTGAAAATGAAAATGAAAATGTAAATGAGGATAACGAAAATGAATATAATTTAATTAAATTATATATAAATAAAAGAATTCCTATTGAGAGAAAAAAACAAAAAAATATAATTGAAAAAATTGTAATTAAAAATATAGATTTTGGTAATATGAAAATATATAATTATTATAAATATTGTATAAATAATTTAATAGGATATAAAAAATTAAAAAAATTAGGATTTTATGAGAATAATATACCATCTAAAGTTGAAAATAAAATATGGAATTATATTTCAAAATTAATAAATGAAAATTTTCATATCAGATGGATTAATTTGAAATATTCTTGTTTAAATGATACAACAATAAACCTAATTGTAAATGCATTAAAAATGAAAAGAATAAGATTATTAGATTTAACTGGAAATAATTTAACCAATAATTCAACGAGTCTTTTAAATTTATTTTTAGAAGAAAATAAAACTTTAAAAAGATTATTTTTAATAAATAATAAAATTACAACTAGTGGTTTAATTACATTACATCATTCAATAATAGAACATCCAAATTTAAATACTTTAGGTTTATCATATTTAGATTTAGAAAATTCAGGTGATTTAATCAAGTCTTTATTAAAAAATAGTAAAATAAAACATTTATTGGTAAGAGGAGTTAATTTTAATAAAAATGACTTTATGATTTTATCTCAAGAATTAGGAAAAAATGAAAGTAAATTAACTTATCTTGATATTGGTTTTAATTCTTTACCTGATTCTTCCCAAAATGAATATATTGGAAATTTTATTTTAAAAAATACTTCAATTAAAAAATTATGTCTTGATGGAATGAATTTAAATTTAAAAAATTATATGCCTATTTTTAAATCTATTTACAAAAATAGGACTATTGAATGTTACTCTTTTAATCAAAATGAAAATTTACCAATGAAAGGAATTTTAAATTTTTTTATGAAAATTAATTATATTAAAGAATTAAGTCTAATTCCTTGGGATATGAATAAAGAAAAAAATAAAAAATATTCTAAAGAAGAAATAAAGTGGTTAAAAATTTTTCATAAAAAAAATCCAAATATTAAAATTCATGGTATAGAATTTAAAGAAAATATATAATTATATAATTAAATTACCTATTTTATGGTGGTAATTATTTTATTATTAAGAGTTATTTAATTTACACATTTAAATTATATTTAATAAGTATAATATATTTTGAAGTTTAAAAACATTATTCTTAAATTTATGAATTTATAAAATTGTAAAAGTAATAAGTAATTTAAATTATTTTTATTTTTTCAAAAGAATTTTGACTTAATTAAATTATATTTGCATCATTTATATCTAATTATTGAAGTTTGTTTGAGGAATTGTAAATAAAAAAAATCAATTTTTCTATAACATAAACATTAAAAATTAAGTAAATTTTAATTAATTAAAGAAAAATTTATAACTTTTATAAACATATAAATTATAAAAAGTATTAATTAATTATCTTTTTTATTTTCAACAATTGTTCTAAGTAAAGCAGAAACTTCATTAAAAATAGGTTCATTATCAATAGCCATATTAAATTCATCAACATAAAATCTAATACTAATACTATTTTCAATAAAATTATGATTAAAATTTCCTTCAAAATTAATAATTTTCAATTTAACTAAATTATAAATAATCATTTGAAAATCATCCCAATTCATTTCAATATAATCTTTTAAAGTATTATTTTTTTCATTAAACTTTTGAATAAAAATATCTTTTTTATCATAAATATCAGAAATTTTAATATTCCCTTCATTAGTTTTAGCAAGAATAGTCATTAAAATAATTTTTTCACTATTTTTTAAAGAAGAAATAACTTTTACTAATTTCGAATCAAATAATTCATTACAAGCTTTAATAATATGACCTTTAGTAATTTTATTAATTTTACTATTAGTTTTTTTTTCAAGATAAAATATTTCTTTAGCTTTTTTACATATTTGTAAAAGTCTTCTTAAATCACCATTTACTGCAGCAACTTTCATACTAGATATTTTTAAAGCATCTTCAGAAAATAACTTAATATCTTCAATTTTGGTAGAAATAATTTTATATAAATCTTCTTTTAAATAAGCTTTAAACATTATTTTATTAGTTCCAATTCTAGATTGAACTTTTGGAATTAATCTCTGTGGTAAATCTAAAGTATTTGATATAGAAATAACAATCAATTTTGATTTTGAATAAGTAGTCCAATTAAAAATATTATATAATAAAGTTTGTTTTTGATTAATTAAACAATCAACTTCATCAATAATTAAAATAATATGAGAATTAGAAGGATCATTTAATTCAGGTTTAGAATCAAAATTATCTCTATTAATAAAAAAAGCATCAAGCAATTGAATATAAGTTTTAATTAATTTATTATTTTTATCATCAAAAATGAAATTATAAATAACTTTAAATACATTTGAAGGATTTGTAAATTTCATTCCATTAATATATAATTCTCTAAAATTAGGAACTTTCTTATTTAATGATTCATTAAATAAAACTTTAATTACAGTTTGAACGGAAACTGTTTTTCCAGTTCCTGGAAATCCTGCTATATATAAAGAAGAATACGCTCCTTTTGTATTTAATCCTGATTTTATATAATTATAAATTTGATTTTGTTCATTTTCTCTACATGGTAAAAATTGTATTTTTTCTATTTGTTTTTTATTATTTACTTTTGAATTTTTTATTTCTGTATTTATTTTTTTTTCTGAATCTGATGAATTATTTGATGTTATTTTATTACTGTTTGCTTTGTTTGTATTTGATTTGTTTTTACTTGATGATGATGATGATATTGATAAATTTAAATCTTTTTTTGTTAATTTTTTAAATTTTGGTTTTTGTTTTTTTTTAATTTTTGATTTTTCTTTTTTAGTTATTTTTTTAAAATTTTTTTCTTCTTCTTCATCTTCTTCTTCATTTACTTCTTCTTCTTCTTTTTCTTCATTTTCTTCTTCAGAATCACTTATATTATCATTTAGGAATAATTTTCTTTTTAATTTTATTTTTTTAGTACTATTTCTATATCTTTTGTTTTTGGAATTGTTTTTATTTTTTGTTTGTGCTTTTGTTTTTAATTTACTGATATTTGAATAATATGGTGTATTCTCATTTATTATTGGCGCTTTTGTTTTTTGAAAAATATTATTTCTTAAATCTATACAATATAAATTTTTTTCTTCTCCTACTTCTATTATTTCTTCTGATGATGAATTTTTTGACTTTTCTAATATTTCTTTTTTATATCTTGGTAAAGTTATTTTTGATTTTCTTGTATGTTTTTGTAAACTTTTCATTTAAATATTTTAAATTTAATAATTTAAATAAAAATAATAAATAAATATAAGAAAAAAATGATAATTTATTTTTTAAAAAAAAATTAAAACTGTATAAAATTACAAAATAATATTTATGGATAATATATATATATATAATTAACACATTTGAGATATTATTTATATATACTTTAAAATTGATTATTATAAAAATTTGAATAAATAATTGGATATTTAACTATATCTTTCATTGACCAATTTTTTTTTAATTTTATATCTTCTTTAATAAAATAATTTTCAACTTTTTTTAAATAACGAGTATTTTTTTGAAAAACATTTTTAAGTCTTTCATCTTCTCTAAAATCATTTAATCCAATCATAATTTCAGGAATATTATTAATATAACCATCTTTTAATCTATTATAAAGATTTAATTTCCCTTTATTAATAATTTTATTTCTTGAATGAAAAATTATTGAATTTAAAACATCCATTTTTTTACATATTTTATGTTCTTTTTTAGATAAATCAGTTTTAAAATCTAAAATATTTTTAAATTTTTTTTTTGAATCATTGATATCTTCTTCTTTTTCTTTCTTTTCTAAAATTATTTTCCTTGTTGAATTTCTTCTCAATAATTTATAAAACTGTTTTTTA
>JAEEGK010007326.1_pt1 | contig 26311 bp, 19 predicted proteins | sample 8958771 | NCBI WGS metagenome assembly JAEEGK01 (sample SAMN16246547, study PRJNA631951) | gut metagenome | biome: gut microbiome; feature: rumen; material: SC-attached | host: Bos | place: Iran: Karaj | collected 2018-10 | reverse complement strand
TCATCCAACTGGACCTGAATGCCTTCAAGTTCAATATGATCGCCGTTGCAGACGACAGTAGTAAGAAGAACAAAAAGAAAAAATAACCAAGAATGGCATCATTCATCATCGAGGGCGGACATCTGCTAAAAGGCACCATTACCCCGCAGGGCGCGAAGAACGAGGCACTGCAGGTGATCTGTGCCACCCTGCTGACCCATGAGGCAGTGACGATTCAGAACATCCCCGACATCCGGGACGTGAACAACCTCATCCAGTTGCTGTGCGACATCGGTGTGAAAGTGTCACGTGGCGATGCCGGCACCTACACCTTCCAGGCAGACAGTCTGAATCTGGCCTACCTGGAGAGCGACGAATTTGTGATGAAATGTGCCGAACTGCGTGGCAGTGTAATGATGATCGGTCCGTTACTCGCCCGTATGGGCAGGGCGGTGATTACCAAACCCGGCGGCGACAAGATCGGACGTCGCCGACTCGACACCCACTTCCTCGGTTTCGAGAAACTCGGTGCCAGGTTCAACCGTATCGAGGGGCGCGAGGTCTATGAGATTGCCGCCCAGAAACTCAAGGGTAACTATATGTTACTCGACGAGGCCTCGGTGACAGGTACTGCCAACATCGTGATGGCTGCCGTCTTCGCAAAAGGGACGACTACCATCTATAACGCCGCCTGTGAGCCTTACCTCCAGCAACTGTGCAAGATGCTGAACCAGATGGGGGCCCAGATTAGCGGTATCGGTTCGAACCTTCTGACGATCGAGGGTGTGAAAGCGCTGCACGGCACGACCCATCGTATCCTGCCGGATATGATCGAGGTGGGTTCATTCATCGGTATGGCAGCCATGTGTGGCGACGGCATCCGCATCAAGGAGGTTTCGCTGAAGGATCTCGGCATCATCCCCGATGCTTTCAGGAAGTTAGGTGTCAAGATCAAGGTGGAAGGCGACGACCTGGTGATCCCCCGTCAGAAGCACTACGAGATACAGTCGTTTATCGATGGTACGATTATGACGCTTGCCGACGCTCCCTGGCCCGGACTGACACCGGACCTGTTGTCGGTGCTCATCGTGGTGGCTACACAGGCCAGAGGCAGTGTATTGTTCCACCAAAAGATGTTTGAGAGTCGTCTGTTCTTCGTCGATAAGCTCATCGACATGGGTGCACAGATTATCCTATGCGATCCGCACAGAGCCGTCGTTGTGGGACACGACCGGAAGATCACGCTGCGCGGCGGTAGGATGACAAGTCCGGATATCCGTGCCGGTATTGCCCTGCTGATTGCCGCCATGAGCGCCACAGGCACGAGCCGTATTGACAACATCGAACAGATAGACAGAGGTTATGAGCATATCGAGGACCGTCTGAATGCCCTCGGTGCAAAAATCACAAGAGGATGATCAGACGAGAAGAGGTGTATAAGATCGGCAGACTGGGTAAAACGCATGGTGTGAGGGGGGAGATTTCCTTCCTGCTCGACGATGACGTGTTTGACCGTACGGATGCCGACTATCTCATTCTCGACATCGACGGCATCCTGGTGCCTTTCTTCATCGAGGAATACCGTTTCAAGACCGACAGCAACGCCCTGATGAAGTTCGACGGCATCGACACCCAGGAGCGCGCCAGGGAGTTGACAGGCTGCGACGTGTATTTCCCCCGTTCGCTGTCCGACGAAGATGAGACCAACGTCTCCTGGGCAGAGCTCATGGGCTACAGTCTCATCGACAGCAACAGCGGAAAAACTATCGGCGAGATTGCCGCCATCGACGACACCACCATCAACATCCTGTTTGAACTGACTGACGGGAAACTCATCCCCGCCTCAGAAGAGCTGATACAACAGATCGATACAAAACGACATCAAATAGAAATCAATCTGCCAGAAGGCATCTTGGAATTGTAGAAGTGAAAAATGAAAAGTAAAAATATGAAGAAGCAAATTGCCATACTCGGTTCTACCGGGTCCATTGGAACACAGGCCCTCGAAGTAATTGAGGAACATGCAGACTTATATGAAGTCTATTGTCTGACAGCCAACAATAAAGTTCAGCAGCTGGCAGAACAGGCCCATAAGTTCAAGCCCGCCGCCATCGTCATTGCCAACGAACAGCGTTACGACGAGCTGAAGGCGCTGATGAGCGACCTGCCCGACATCAAGGTCTATGCCGGTGCCCAGGCACTTGACGAGATTGTGGAGGCTGGTCCCATCGACATGGTGCTCACCGCCATGGTGGGTTTCTCAGGTCTCAACCCCACCATCCATGCCATCAAGGCTGGCAAGACCATCTGTCTGGCCAACAAGGAGACACTGGTCGTGGCCGGAGAATTAATCCTGCAACTCGCCCAGCAGTACCACACCCCCATCCTGCCTGTCGACAGTGAGCACTCTGCCATCTTCCAAAGTCTCGTCGGTGAGGATCAGAACCCCATCGAGAAGATCCTGCTCACGGCCTCAGGCGGTCCGTTCCGTCTGAAGTCGATGGAAGAGATTGCCCACGTGACGAAGGCCGACGCCCTGCGCCACCCGACATGGGATATGGGTGCGAAGATCACCATCGACTCTGCTTCGATGATGAACAAGGGTTTCGAGGTGATCGAGGCCAAGTGGCTCTTCGGGGTAGAAGCTGACAGGATTCAGGTGCTGGTTCACCCACAGTCGATCGTGCACAGTGCCGTCCAGTTCCAGGACGGTAGCGTGAAGGCGCAGTTGGGTGTACCCGATATGCGTCTGCCGATCCAGTATGCGTTCTCATTCCCCCAGCGTCTGCATCTGAGTGGTGAGCGCCTCGACCTGTTTAAGGCACAGCATCTGGAGTTCTTCGAGCCCGACCTGAACAAGTTCCGTTGCTTAGCCCTCGCCTTCGAGGCCATCAAGAAGGGCGGTAACATGCCCTGCATCGTGAATGCGGCCAACGAGATCGTGAACCGTGGTTTCCTGGAGGACAAGTGCGGTTTCCTGCAGATGGGCGACATTATTGCAGAGACCATGCAGCTTGCCACCTTCGACAAGGAGCCCTCTTACGATACCTATATCGCCACCGATGCCGAGGCGCGTCGTATCGCGACTGAACTGATGAACAAATAAATAGAATAAGGTAAAAAGATTATGGATATTTTTTTGATACGTCTGTTGCAGTTTATGCTTGCAATCGGACTTTTGGTGCTGCTCCATGAGGGCGGACACTTTTTCTTTTCGAAACTCTTCGGTGTACGCGTCGATAAGTTCTATCTATTCTTTGACCCCGGCATCGGCAAATGGGACGGTAGTCTCTTCAAATGGAAGCCCAAGAACAGCGATACCCAGTATGGTGTCGGCTGGCTCCCCCTTGGCGGCTACTGTAAGATCGCCGGCATGATCGACGAGAGTTTCGATACCGAACAGATGAAACAGCCCGAACAACCGTGGGAGTTTCGTGCGAAACCTGCCTGGCAACGTCTGCTGATTATGATCGGCGGTGTGCTGGTGAACTTCCTGCTGGCCCTGTTCATCTACTCGATGATCCTCTTCTACTGGGGCGACACCTATATCCCCGTGAAGGACATGACCATGGGTATGAAGTTCAACACCGAAGCCAAGCAATACGGTTTCAAGGATGGTGATATCCTCGTCGGTACAGACCTGGGCGCCTTCAAAGACTTCTCTGCCGACCTCTTCAGGGATCTCTCTGAAGCCAAGCGCGTGGATATCATCCGCGACGGACAGGCGATGAGTCTGCAGTTGCCAGGTGATATCAACCTGCTCGGTATGCTGAAGGCAGAGCCACCCTTCGTCAGTCCTTTCGTCCCTGCCGAGATCGACAGCGTGATGGATGCCTCTCCTGCCGCCAAGATCGGACTGCGGAAAGGTGACAAGATTGTGGCACTTAACGGTAAAGACATCGACTCCTATAATGAGTTCACCAACCAGATCGGTATTCTGAGCGACATGATGACAGGTGCCAAGACGACGGCTGACAGTATGAAGTTGCGTACCGTCACGATGGTGATTGCCCGTGAGAGCAAGACCGACACCCTGACCACGATGCTGACACCCGACCTGAAGGTAGGTTTCTTCGTGAAGAGCATAGCAGGCCTCTACCAGCCCGTCACGAAGGACTACGGTTTCTTCGAGAGTTTCCCTGCCGGTATCAAATACGGCTGGAACGTGCTGGCAGATTATGTGGGTGACATGAAATACGTGTTCACCGCCGACGGTGCTAAGTCGCTCGGTGGTTTCGGTGCCATCGGCAGTCTCTTCCCACCGATGTGGGACTGGTACATGTTCTGGAAGATGACCGCCTTCCTCTCCATCATCCTCGCCTTCATGAACATCCTACCCATCCCCGCCCTCGACGGTGGTCATGTGCTGTTCCTGTTCTATGAGATGATCACCCGTCGCAAACCCTCAGAGACCTTTATGATCCGTGCCGAATATGTAGGCTTCGGTATCCTGATCCTCCTGATGGTCGTGGCGAACCTGAATGATATTCTCCGCTGGCTGGGGTATATGTGATGGTTGAGGTGATGATGACACTCTTTGCCCTGGTGGTTGTCGGCTACATCGCCGGCAAGCTAGGGTATCTTGGCGGCGATTTCGACAGACAGTTGTCCCGGCTCGTCATCAACATCACCTGTCCTGCTCTCATCCTCTCGTCTGCGATGAACGGTACGCTACCTGACAGACGGTATATCCTGCCCCTGTTAGGTATCAGCCTCATCACCTATCTCATACTGACCGGCGCCGCCCTCTTCCTGCCCCGTTATATGACCACGAAGCAGGAAGATGAGGGGGTCGTCGGTTTCGCCCTGATGTTCGGTAATGTGGGATTCATGGGCTATCCCGTCGTCGCCTCCATCTTCGGTCATCAGGCCGTCTTCTATGCTGCCGTCCTCAATGTGGTCAACACCTTCGCTGTCTTTACCGTTGGCACAATCCTCATCACTGGCAAGAACGAGGTGGAGGGTCATCGGTTTCAGAAAAAGGTACTCTATAGCACCCCGATGTTAGCCGCCTATCTCACGATGCTTATCGTCGCCTTGGAGATCGACAACATCCCGACGGTGATCAGTCAGCCGCTGACGATGTTGGGTAACATCACCGTCCCAGCCGCCCTACTCATCATCGGCTCCTCGATGTCACAGCTCTCACTCCGGATGATGTTGGGCAACCGCACCGTCTATCTCACCACCCTCATGCGCCTGTTGGTCGTTCCCCTGTCGATGTACTATCTCTGCCGCGCCATCGGATTCTCTGAGACCGTGGTCCATATCAACACCGTGGTCATCGCCATGCCCGTAGCCACCTACGGCACCATTCTCTGTCTGCGTCATGAGAAAGATGCCACCCTGATGACAGAGGTGACCTTCATCACCACACTCTTCTCGATGCTGACCATCCCCTTGTTGGTGATGTTCTTCTTATAAGCAAGCAATAAACCGCCCCGATGATCACATACGTCATCCACACCTGTAACAGGGTTGGATGCAGTCCTTCGATGCTGGCCCCGGGGAGTGTCGCGATTCCTGTCAACAGCCGATTCAATGCCTCCACTATATATATTAATAGGTACGCGAAGGAGGGAATCAGCAGAACCAACAGTGAGAGATACAGAATCAGGGTGGCAGCAGGTACCACCACAAGGTTTGCCAACAGGAAATAGTTGGAGAATCGACCGAAGTAATAGGCGATCAACGGGGCGACACCGATCTGGGCGGCACAAGAGACTGTCAGCATCATCCATAGCCATCTGAAGATGCGATGATCGAGCAGGAACGCCTGAGACCACACGCTTTCAAACAACGGGTAGAACAGCAGGATCGCCAACACCGCCATAAACGACAGTTGGAAACCGAGATCGAACAAGGACATCGGATTGAACAACAGCATCACGATGGCCGCAAAGGCCAAAATGTTCACCGACATCTTATCACGATGACCAAGTGACAGCAGCGCATAGATGGTGAACATTACCGCCGAACGTACCACACTGGCAGACATGCCCACTAAGAACACAAACAACCAGATACAGACGATGATCACCACCTGAGAGACCACCTGCCACCGTCGGTGACTGAGCAGCAACGACAGCAACGTATAGATGATTCCCAGATGCAGACCGCTCAGTGCCAGGATATGCGAGGCCCCCGACACAGCGTAGGTGTCCTTCAGTTCCTTGGTCAGCTGTGACTTATCCCCGAGTGACATGGCCGCCACCACGGCATAGACACTGCCATCCACCCCACTCTCGGACAGTCGGTCCAACAGCTGCGTCCGCTGTTCTAAGAAGTAGGTCTTCGAGCGGTCCAACCGAGAGAGCTCCAGCGATGTTTGTTGGGCACGTTGCATCAGCAGCGCGCCTAACACCACCATACACAAGCCGATAACAGCCGACTGCAGCTGTTCATAGCGCCAGAGGCAGAACGCTAATAGGACTACCACCACCAATAACGGAAATAGCGGAAACGGTACAACGAGATACTTAGCAAGAACTATACCTGCCATCAGACTGACGGCAATCTTCACCAACGGGGCCTTTTCTGAAACACTGTTTCTCATACGATTCATGATTAACTGGTTGCAAAGATACAACTTTCTGTCGGAAATACAAAACATTAATCTTCTTTTTTGGTATTATGAACACTTTGCACTATCTTTGAGCCTGCGCCTCGAAGATAGGCTGCACCTCGGAAATACAAAGAAAATCGAGATTTTCTTTGGTATTTCTCTCGGTTTGCACTATCTTTGCAGACGAAATGGAAGTGATAAGTATGCCCTTCTGGGCTTGGATTTTATTCTATGTCTTAGTGCTGGTGATGCTGGTGATCGACCTGAAGTCGTTCGGCAAGAAAGGCCAGCACGAGGTGAGCGTCTCCGAAGCATTGAAGATGACTGCCGTCTGGATCGGCGTCTCCCTGCTATTCTGCGGTGGTATCTGGCTGTTTGAAGGTGATGAGAAGGCGATGGAGTTCCTGGCAGGTTATCTGATCGAGAAATCCCTGTCGATGGATAACCTCTTCGTGTTCCTGATGCTCTTCTCTTTCTTCGGCATCCAACGTAAATACCAGCATGAGGTACTCTTCTGGGGTATCTTTGGTGCCTTGGTGCTACGCAGCATCTTCATCTTTGCGGGTACGGCCATCATCAACCAGTTTGAGTGGATACTCGGCGTTTTTGGCGTCTTCCTCATCTATACGGGCATCAAGATGTTCGGCCATCAGGACAATGAGAACGTGGATCCCTCGAAGAACATCTTCGTGAAGCTCTTCAAGAAATTCTTCCCTGTGACTGACCAGATGCACGACGACAAGTTCTTTGTCATAGAAAACGGCAAGCGCCTCGCCACACCGCTGTTCATCGCCCTATTGGTGATCGAGACCACCGATGTGGCTTTTGCCGTGGACAGTATCCCTGCCGTCTTCTCCGTCAGTCGTGACCCGTTCATCGTCCTGACGAGTAACGTATTTGCCATCCTCGGACTACGGGCCCTCTACTTCGCCCTAGCAGCCGTCGCCAAGTATTTCACCTACCTGAAATACGGTCTGGGCATCATCCTCAGCTTCGTGGGTATCAAGATGCTGTTGGATGTCATCTGGGATATCAAGGTGCCCACCCCACTCTCCTTAGCCTTTATCTTTGGCATACTGGTTCTCTCAATGGGACTTTCTTATATCATTTCAAATCATCAGAGTCATGGAGATTAACAATTACACGAACGACGCCTTAGAACTGCTGAAGGAACTGATAGCCATTCCCTCAGTCAGCCGTGACGAGTGGAAGGCCGCCGACAAACTGGCCGAGTATCTGAATCGCTGGCATCTGCCCTTCGGACGTGAAGGCAACAACCTGTGGGTGGGTTGTCAGGATTGGGACAACAACCGTCCCACGGTGATGTTGAATGCCCATATCGACACGGTGAAACCAGTATCCTCCTGGACCCGTGATCCCTTCACTCCGACTCAGGAAGGTGACCTGCTCTACGGTCTTGGCTCCAATGACTGTGGTGGTGGACTGGTGGCCTTACTCCAGACCTACCGTATCATGCTCCATCGCCAGCGTAACTATAACATCCTCTGGGTGGCATCTGCCGAAGAGGAGGTGTCGGGTGCCAATGGCTTCAGTCGGGTGTTGCCCTTGTTGCCGAAGATAGATGTCGCCATTGTCGGTGAGCCGACGGGTATGCAACCCGCCATTGCCGAGAAAGGTCTGATGGTGATCGACGGCTATGCCTATGGCAAGTCAGGCCACGCCGCCAGAAACGAGGGTGTGAATGCCATCTATGAGGCCCTCGACGATCTGGTGTGGTTGCGCGATTATAAGTTCAGGAAAGAGAGTCCGCTGTTAGGACCGACGAAGATGACGGTCACCGTGGTGGAGAGCGGCACTCAGCATAATGTGGTGCCTGACACCCTGCATTTCGTCCTCGACATCCGTACAAACGAGTTCTATCAGAATGAGTACCTCTTTGAGTTCCTAAAGAAGAAGATGCAGAAATGCGAGCTAAAGCCCCGTTCGTTCCGTCTGCACTCCAGCAGCATTTCGCAGGATCATCCCATCATCCGCAGATGTCTGGAGCGCGGCATGCAGCCTTTCGGCTCGCCCACGCTGAGCGATCAGGCCCTCATGCCCTTCCCCTCGTTCAAGTTGGGTCCCGGCGAGTCAAGCCGCTCCCATTCTGCCGATGAGTTCATTAAGATCTCGGAGATTCAGCAGGCCATCGAGACCTACGTCTTTCTATTAGAGGGGCTGGCTATCTAGACAGCCAGCCCTCCGGGTTCAGTTTTTCATTGCCACGTCGCAGTTGGAACTGCATCAAGCCTTCGGAGCCTAAGCGTCCGATGGTTTGGCGTGCGCTCACCTTCTGTCCGCGACTGACACTCACGGAAGCGAGGTCACAATACACCGACAGATAGTTACCATGACGGATGATCACCACCGTGGTACCCGCATAACCGAAGACCGCACTCACCTCACCATCGAAGATACAACGCACAGGCGAACCCGGCTGTGCCTTGATGTCGATACCTTTCTTATCAAGTGTGACATGACCTTTCACGTCATCCACATGATTCGTTCCGAAACGGTGCACAATCTGATAGCTGCCGGTGATAGGCATGGGCAGACGACCTCGGTTGCTCTCAAAGTTACCACTCAGACGCTGATCCTCTGAGGAGACATAGACCTTCTCTACCGACTTTTTGGCAGCTGCCACCTCCTTCTCACGGGCAGCAGCCTCCGCCTTTGCCTTCCGTTCAGCAGCCAGACGGGCTTTCTCTGCCTCACGGGCAGCACGCTCTGCCGCCGCCTTCTCCTCGGCACTCTTCTTGGCAGCCGCCCTGGCCTCAGCCTTCGCCTTCTCCTCACGGGCCTTGGCCTCCGCAACCCTTCTGGCATTCTCACGGGCAGCAGCCTCAGCCTCCGCTTTCTTACGAGCCAGTTCCTCAGCCCGTTTCTTGGCTGCCTCTGCCTCTGCCTTCCGCTTAGCCTCTGCCTCCGCACGAGCCTTGGCACGGGCAATCTCCTCGGCAATCAGTTTGTCGATCTGGGCATTCAGTTCGGCATCCCGTTTCTTCTGTTTGTCGATGATGCTGATGATGGTCTTCTGCTGTTTCTTCAACGAGTTCACCACCTTCTCCTGTTCTACCTGCTTATTCTCCAGCGACTTCTTCTCCTGTTCACCGCGATAGAGCAGATCATTCTTCTGACGTTTCGATGTCTTCAGTTCCTCGAAAGCCTCCGCCACCTGTGCCTGCATCGACTGCACCGCCTCACCCTGTGCCTTCTGGTAGGCTGCATACTCACGGACAAAGCGCAGACGACGGTACATCTGGGAGAAATTCTTCGCACTGAAGATAAACATCATCTGACTCTGGATACTACGGTTACGGTGCATATAACGCATCGACTTCTGGAAGCGCTGCTTACGCTCGTCGAGTTCATGTTCGAGTACCTTCAACTGAGCCTGAAGTACATGGATGTTACCATCCAGACGGGTGATATCCCCTCGGATGGTGTCAATCGTACGACGCTTATCGGCAATCTCGTTGTTGATCACCATCAGGTTCTGCAGACGTTTCTTCACGTCCTGCTCGTTGGCCTTCAGACGACGCTCCTGTTCCTTAATCTGCTGTCGTACCTGTGCTTGTTCGTCCTTCAGACTGTTTACCGTGACACTGGGTTTCTTCTGCGTCGTAGTTGTTTTCTTTGTGGTCTTCTTAGTGGTGGTTTTCTTGGTGCCCTTCTTTTTGGTTGTTTTAGTGGCAGACGTCTTCTGCCCGGCAGACGTCTTTCGAGTCTGCTGGGCTGGAGCTGCTGCCACCAGGCAAGCCAAGATCCAGAATATCAATAAACGTTTCACGTGTTATCTACTGAATAAATTAAAGAGACATGAAACGACGTATGATCTCATCGATAGTCACCTCATTGTATTTATTGGAAATCATCGTACGAGGTTCCCACTCCGTATCAGATCCTATATGGTTCAGTGTCATACTAAGTTTCACTTCCTTTCCGCCTGTGTTCAACGTAATCACATGCTTATGTGGAAACTGGTTCTTGTTCAGCGGTTTGAATTCCTCATAGTCCCAATTCAGCTGTGAATTACCGTTCACCCGATCCTTATACATGATATTTGCCATCTCAATGAAAGCCGTCTGCCTATCGACCAGCCAGCTGTAGTCCAGTTTCGAGGCTTCCAGGCTGAGGATCATGTCATTACCACTCTCCAACATGTTATAAGGACCGGGGCCTCTCTCTTTAGGCCTATCAAAATTCACATTTTCCGGCACGAAAAGCTCATTCCAGAACAGCGACTGGATCGTGTTGAAGTCGATGCCGCTGTTTCGGAGGAAGTCAACAGAGATCCAGGGCACTTTCAGATACTGTTTGTTGATACGGTCCATGATGAGCACATACTCCTTCGTCAACTCGATACGTCCAGCCTCCACGAAGCCGAAAGCCATCAACTGGAGACGGATCACGTCATGACGGCGCATCCTCAGATTACCTGTCAGCGTCAGCTTCTGTGGGCCGACCTCCACGGAAAACTTTACCTTCGACGTGAAGAACTTTCCCGTCTGGGCATTATCCTTAACGCTAGAGATTAAGTCGCCCTTCTTAATTCTATTATTAACAGTAGTGGGTTCAGTTGAGATATTCTTGTGTGATTTACAAGACACCAGCACTAACGGCAAAGCCAACACGGCTACTTTTACAATACTGAGCAATTTCATTCTTTAATGTATTTTTTTTGTTTGATTTTCTTTTGTAACAGTTGATCCTCAGGCTTCTTCTGCTGAGCATCACGCCAGAATGAGAGCGCACGTTCCATCTCCTTGTTCAGGGCATAGATATCGCCCGCATGTTCGATGATCACCTCATTGCCAGGCGCATCCACATCACCTATGTTCTGCAGGGCCTGATCAATGTATATCTTAGCTTCGGAATACCGCTTCTGCATGAAGAGGATCCAAGCGTAGGTATCCAGATAGGTGGCGTTCTTCGGTTCTGCCTTCACCGTCTTGAAGCTCATGGCCTCAGCCGTGTCCAACCGCTCTCCCCGTTCACTGAGGTAATAGGCGTAGTTGTTCAGGCAGCCGATATTATCGTCCTTCCATACCAGGCAGGAATCGTAGGCGGCAAAAGCCTCTTCAGCCAGTCCCTTCTGATGCAGGATGTCACCCATCACAGCATAGAAGTCGGACACGATATGCGGGTCACTGTTATCAGTAATCACGCCGATACCGTTCTGGAAGGAAGACAAAGCCTTGTCAAGACTGTCGCGCTTATAGTAGGCGATACCCTGGTAGTAATAGAACGCCATCTCATCGGGGTTATACTGACGGGCGTCCTGACACAGGGCGATCACACGGTCCAGATCCTCATCCTCCCAAGCATAGCCCACCAGTTGCAAACGGGCTGCCGCCTGATCCGGTGCCATCTTCAGCACCTGTTCCAACACCGGACGGATGCTGTCCTTCGGCATCTTCTTCGCACTCATATACGAGGCACAGTAGAAAGCCATCTCCACATCTGCCTGAGGCTGGGCGAGCATCTTACGGAACAGTGTCAGCACCTTAGTGCTGTCACCGTCAGCCTCACAAGAAGCAATTTCCTGACGTAACAGATGTACCTTCTCCTCCGTTGTCGCATTCTTATTCAGCAGTACCCGCTCTGTCAGCGAGTCAGCCACTACCTTATTGCCCTGCGACTGGTAATAGGTACGCAACGACATCAGCACGCGGTTGTTGTCAGGCTCTTCCTTCAGCACCTGATGATAGATGTTCAGCGCCTTCTTGGCCTGTCCGTTCATCATCAGCGACTCGCCATACATCGCCAGATAGTTCAGGTCGTTAGGGTATTGTTTGGCGAGGGCCTCCATCTCAGCGACAACCGCTTTCTTATCACCCTTACGGGAATAGATCTCACCCTTGGCCAAGGAGAGCCGTTCATTCTTACCGTCAACCGCCTCCATACGGTTCAGTACACCGATGGCCTGATCATAGTCCTCTACCTGTTGATAGAGCTGGAACAACAGCTCCAGCATATCCTCGCGGTCCTTGTTACGGGCATAAATGCCTTCGACCACAGGTATCGCACTGGCATAATCCTGCTGGCGGATATAGGACTGCGCCAACGTCTCCACATAGATCTCATTGTCCGGATCGAGGGCGGCAGCACGCTTCACGCACGCAATTGCTTTCTCCGTATTCTTCAGGAGCGAGTAATACTGCCCGAGGAAGAAATACACCTCTGGGGCATCAGGATTCAATTCCTGACAATGACGCAACAGGTCGAAGGCGGCATCATTGTTGCCCTTCTCCCGCTGGATCATCGCTTCCAGAAAAAACTGGTCATAGGTCTTCAGCTCCTGTGCCTGAACCGTCAGACCCAGTAACATGACAACCATTAAAACCAACTTACGCTGTATCATCATCACTTCACACCTGTATGACCATAACCACCTTCGCCACGCTCTGTCTCATCGAGCACCTCCACTGGCACAAACTGTCCCTGTTCATGACGAGCGATCACCATTTGGGCGATACGCTCGCCGTCGTTGACGACAAACTCCTCCTGCGACAGATTGATCAGCAGCACCCCCACCTCTCCGCGATAGTCGGCATCGACCGTCCCCGGGGAGTTCAACACGGTGATGCCCTTCTTCAGGGCCAGACCGCTACGCGGACGCACCTGGGCTTCATAGCCTGCAGGCAAAGCGATGTGCAGACCTGTCGGAATCAGTCTGCGCTCCATGGGTTTCAGTACGATCGGTTCCGACAGATTCGCACGCAGATCCATGCCTGCGCTCTGTTCTGTCGCATATGCTGGTAAAGGCTGATGGCCCTTGTTGACAACCTTGATTTCTAACATCTTTTTAAAATTTCATTTTAATCACGTGCAAAAGTACGGATTTCTTTCCAATTAGCCATAATTTTCCGAGAAAAATATGGTTTTTTAGCCGAAATTCATTACTTTTGCATCTTGAATATGATGAATTGGCAGCAACTGATATCCAATAAGCGTCTCGGGCAGGAACATCGTCACCCGGAGCGCCACGATGACCGCACGGAGTTCAAACGCGACTATGACCGTCTGATCTTCTCGGCCCCTTTCCGTCGTTTGCAGAACAAGACGCAGGTGTTCCCCCTTCCGGGCAGCATCTTCGTACACAACCGTCTGACCCACTCTTTAGAGGTGGCGAGTGTAGGTATGTCGCTAGGTAATGATGTGGCCCAGCAACTCATCAAACGACATCCCGAACTAAAGGACACGCTCTTTCAGGAAATCGGACAAATTGTGGCGACAGCCTGTCTGGCTCACGACTTAGGCAACCCGCCTTTCGGCCATAGCGGCGAGAAGGCGATGCAGGCCTATTTCCTAGAGGGTGCCGGTACGGAGTTACAACGTGAGGTATCGTCTATTTTCTGGAATGACCTCACCCACTTCGAGGGAAACTCCAACGCCTTCCGTCTGCTCACCCACCAGTTCAAGGGACGTCGATCAGGTGGTTTCGTGATGACTTATTCCACCTTGGCAAGCATCGTGAAATATCCTTACTCTTCAGCGGCTGCAGGCAAGAAAGGTAAGTTCGGTTTCTTCAACTCTGAGAAAGACGCATACCGCAGAATCGCCCAAGAGTTAGGCATCCCCTGTCTCTCGGAGGCAGGTGAACCGCTGAGATACGCCCGTCATCCGCTGGTGTATCTCGTCGAGGCTGCCGATGATATCTGCTATGAGATTATGGACCTCGAAGATGCCCATAAGCTGAAGATCATCTCCCATGAGGAGACCATGCAACTGCTCCTCGACTTCTTTGATGCCGAGAGTCAGCAGCATATCCTCCAGCGAATCGAGGAGGAAGGTGTGACGGATAACAATGAAAAGGTGGTCTATCTACGGGCGTGTGTCATCGGCAAACTCGAGAACGAGTGCGTCCGTGTGTTCGTCGAACATGAAGAAGAAATCCTCAACGGCACCTTTAGCGGAAGCCTCATCGACCGGATCAGCACCTTACAACAGGAGGCCTACAAGCGTTGCTGCGACTTCTCCGTAAAACGCATCTACAAGAGCCGTCCTGTGCTCGATGTGGAGCTGTCCGGTTATCAGATCATCCAGACGCTCATGCAGAAATTCATCGGTGCCGCCGTCCACCCGGAGCGTTTCTACTCAAAGCACCTCATCAGTCGTGTCTCGAGCCAGTATGACATCGATGCACCTGACCTTGAAACGCGCCTCATGGCAATCATCGACTACATCAGCGGCATGACCGACGTCTATGCCCTTGACATCTATCAGAAAATCAACGGCATCTCACTGCCGATCATATAGAAGCAACATGAAGAAAGTCATGATGATATTATGGACCTTGATGGTCGTTCTGGGTATGCATGCCCAGATGGTTGACCCCGTGCACTTCACGTCAGAGTTGAAGATGGGTGAGGGCACAGAGGCCGAAATCATCTTCCATGCGACAATAGACAATGGCTGGCACGTGTATTCCACAGAGATCGGAGACGACGGTCCCATCGAGGCCACCTTTAACGTGGAGAAGATGGAGGGCGCCGAACTTGTGGGTAAGTTGACCCCGAAAGGCAAGGTGATCAAGAAGATGGACAAGCTGTTCAACATGGAACTGAAGTACTTCGAGAAGGAGGCTACCTTCGTGCAGAAGATCCGCTTCACAAAACCCCAGTACGACATCGACTGTTATCTGGAATATGGTGCCTGTAGTGATGCCAGTTGTCTGCCCCCATCGGAGATTGCCCTGAAACAGAAAGGCAAAAGTCCCGCAATAGGAAATGATAAAGGAGAAGATAGAAGTGAAAAAACAGAAGTGAAGAGTGAGAAGACAGAAGAAGGAAGTGAGAAGTTAGAGGCAGACTCCGCATCAGTCACATCTCTCACCGCTCCCCCCTCTCCACTCTCCACTGAAACCGATCTCTGGGCACCTGTGACGGAGCAGTTGCGTGCATTAGGAACTGGCGAAGAACTGGCGAAGCAGTCGTTGCTATGGCTCTTGCTGATGGGGTTCGTGGCTGGTCTACTCGCTGTCTGCATGCCCTGCATCTGGCCGATCATCCCCATGACGGTGAGTTTCTTCCTGAAACGTTCAAAAAATGATAGTAAGAAAGGAATCCGCGATGCCTTTACCTATGGTCTGTCGATCATCGTGATCTACCTCGGCTTAGGTCTGCTCGTGACGGCGCTCTTCGGCAGTGACACGCTGAACGCGATGTCCACGAATGCCGTCTTCAACGTGTTTCTCTTCCTCTTGCTCGTGATGTTTGCCCTCAGTTTCTTCGGCTGGTTTGAGATCAGACTGCCAGACAGTTGGGCTAACAAGGTGGATGCGAAAGCCTCGGAGACCAGTGGCTTGTTGAGCATCTTCCTGATGGCGTTTACATTGGTACTCGTCTCGTTCTCCTGCACTGGTCCGATTATCGGCATGCTGCTGGTGCAGACCACCACCACTGGCAACTGGCTCGCCCCAGCCGTAGGTATGTTTGGTTTCGCCTTGGCACTCGCCCTACCCTTCACGCTGTTTGCCATGTTCCCTTCGTGGCTGAAGTCGGCGCCGAAGTCGGGCTCATGGATGACCACACTGAAGATCGTTTTAGGATTCATCGAACTGGCCTTCTCGCTGAAATTTCTCTCTGTGGCCGACCTCGCCTACGGCTGGCATATCCTCGACCGTGAGGTATTCCTCTCGCTCTGGATTGTTATCTTCGCCCTGTTGGGTGCTTACCTCGTGGGCTGGCTGAAGTTCCAGGTGGATGAAATCGGCGGTGAACTACACAAGCCGATGCCCGTACTCTGTATCATGGGTGGACTTGTGTCGTTGGCTTTCGCCGTATATATGGTGCCTGGTCTCTGGGGAGCTCCCTGTAAGGCAGTGAGTGCCTTCGCACCACCGATGAACACACAGGACTTCAACCTGAATTCGAAAGTGGTGGAGGCAGAGTATCTCGACTACGAGTCGGGCATCGAGGCGGCCCGCGCCCAGAACAAGCCTGTCTTCATCGACTTCACGGGCTTCGGCTGTGTGAACTGTCGCAAGATGGAGGCCTCGGTATGGGCTGATGCCCGTGTGGCCGACAGGCTGAACAACGACTTCGTGCTCATCTCTCTCTATGTGGATGACAAGACGCCGCTGAAGGAGCCGATGGTGGTAACGGATGCTCAGGGCAACCAGAAGACACTACGCACCGTGGGTGCGAAGTGGAGTTATCTGCAGAGCCATAAGTTTGGCGCCAATGCCCAGCCGTTCTACGTGATCCTCGATCCTGAGACAGGTATGCCGCTTACTGGCAGTCGTGGTTTCAACGAGAATGTACAGGCCTACATGGACTTCCTGAATCAAGGACTAAGAAACTTTAGAAGTGAAAAGTGAAAAGTGAAAAGTGAAAAATTATAGTAATAAAATATGGAACAGACAAAATGTTTGATTATCGGCAGCGGACCTGCAGGTTATACGGCTGCCATCTATGCCGGACGTGCGAACCTCAGTCCTATCGAGTACTGCGGTCTGCAGCCTGGCGGTCAGCTCACCCAGACCACTGAGGTGGAGAATTTCCCCGGCTATCCACAGGGGGTGGATGCCAACCAGATGATGATGGAGATCCGTGAACAGGCTGAGCGCTTCGGTGCCGACATTCGCGACGGTGAGATCGTGAAGGTGGATTTCTCAAAGTCCCCCTATGTCTGCACGACGGACAGCGGCCTGGAGATCGCAGCCGAGACGGTGATCATCGCAACGGGGTCTTCGGCGAAGTACCTCGGACTTGATGACGAGCGGAAATACAACGGACAGGGTGTGAGTGCCTGTGCCACCTGCGACGGTTTCTTCTATCGTAAGAAGACGGTGGCTGTCGTTGGCGGTGGTGATACCGCCTGTGAGGATGCCCTCTATCTGGCAGGTCTCGCCAAGAAGGTGTATCTGATCGTGAGAAAGCCCTATCTGCGTGCCTCGCAGGTGATGCAGCAGCGCGTGATGGAACGGGAGAACATCGAGATCCTGTTTGAGCACAACACGCTGGGTCTCTTCGGGGAGAACGGTGTAGAGGGTGCCCATCTGGTGAAACGTAAGGGCGAGCCCGATGAGGAGCTGGTAGATATCCAGATCGACGGATTCTTCCTCGCCATCGGTCATACGCCGAACACCGCCATCTTCAAAGAGTGGCTCGACACCGACGAGGTGGGTTATCTGAAGAACATCAACGGCACGCCTGCAACGAAGATCCCTGGTGTCTATGTGGCTGGCGACTGTGCCGACCCTGTCTTCCGTCAGGCGATTGTGGCTGCCGGCAGCGGCTGTCAGGCCGCCATCTTGGCAGAACGTTATCTGTTAGGTCGTTAAAATGAAGAAACTGTATATTGAAACGTATGGCTGCCAGATGAATGTGGCAGACTCTGAAGTAGTGGCCTCCGTCATGCAGATGGCAGGCTATGAGACCACAGAGGAACTGAGTGAGGCTGATGCCGTGTTTCTCAACACCTGTAGCGTGAGGGATAATGCTGAACAGAAGATCTATCACCGCTTAGAGGCCCTTGCCGCTGAGCGCAAGCGCAGGCCTTTAATTATTGGCGTCCTCGGCTGTATGGCGGAGCGTGCCCAACAAGATCTGTTGGATAACCATCATTGTGACCTCGTGGCAGGTCCTGATGCCTACCTCTCGTTGCCTGACCTCGTGGCACAGGCCGAACTGGGGCATAAGGCCATGAACATCGAACTTTCCACCACAGAGACCTACCGCGATGTGGTGCCCCAGCGTATCGGTTTGGGACACAAGATCGGTGGTTTCGTGAGTATCATGCGTGGCTGCAACAACTTCTGCCATTACTGCATCGTGCCTTATACCCGAGGTCGTGAGCGCAGTCGTGATATCGAGAGCATCCTCAAGGAAGTGCGCGATTTGCGCGACAAGGGCTATAAGGAGGTAACGCTGCTGGGACAGAATGTAAACTCCTACAAGTTTGAGGACATTACTTTTCCGCAACTGCTGCGCCGCGTGGCAGAGGAGGCACCAACGATGCGTATCCGCTTCACCACCTCACACCCGAAGGATATGAGCGACGAGACGTTACAGGTGATTGCCGAGATGCCAAATGTGTGCAAGCATATCCATCTGCCCGTACAGAGTGGCAGTGACCGAATCCTGAAACTGATGAACCGCAAATACACCCGTGAGTGGTATATGGACCGTGTAGCCGCGATCCGTCGTATCATCCCTGACTGCGGTCTCTCTACGGATATCTTCGTGGGCTACCACTCTGAGACGGAGGAAGATCACCAGTTGTCGTTGAGTCTGATGCGCGAGGTGGGCTACGACTCCGCCTTTATGTTCAAATACTCAGAGCGTCCTGGCACCTACGCCTCGAAGCATCTGCCCGACGATGTGCCTGAGGAAGAGAAGATCCGTCGTCTGAATGAACTGATCCAGTTGCAGACGGAGATGAGTGCCCTTCAGAATAAAAAAGATGAAGGTAAAGAATTCGATGTACTCGTGGAGGGTTTCTCAAAGCGGAGCCGCGAGCAGTTCTGTGGCAGGACGGAACAGAACAAGATGGTGGTCTTCGATAAGGGCGGACATCATATCGGTGAGACGGTTAAAGTCAGGATAACAGGTTCTACCAGTGCTACCTTGCTTGGTGAAATTAGCAACGGACTACAGGACTAAAAAGACTCTGCAAAAAAGTCGTTAAAGTCGTGAAGTCCGTTGCCAAAAGTATAAGAATATGAAGGAATTTTTGAATGTCCTGCGGCGATTTGTGCCGCCTTACAAGAAATACCTGGTGCTGTCGGTGGTGTTCAACATCCTCTCGGCAGTACTCAACATCTTCTCATTTGCAGCCCTCATCCCCATTCTGCAGATCCTCTTCCAGACGAGTGACGCAGAGACGGTCACCAGTCTGATGGCCTGGGACTGGGCTAACATCCAGGCGGTGCTGATGAACAACATGAACTTCTACGTGAACGGGCTCATCGCCGAGTGGGGACAGACCACCACCCTCCTCTTCATCGGTTTGTTCCTAGCCGTGATGACGTTTCTGAAGACAGGTGCCTACTTCCTCTCAGCAGCCACGATCATCCCCATCCGTACTGGTGTGGTGCGCGACATCCGCAACCAGCTTTATCAGAAGATCACCGCCCTGCCACTGGGTTTCTTCTCCGAGGAACGCAAGGGTGACATCATCGCCCGTATGAGTGGTGATGTGCAAGAGATCGAGAACTCCATCATGGCATCGCTCGAGATGCTGTTCAAGAACCCGATCCTGATCGTCAGCTACTTCGCTGCCCTGATCTTCATCTCGTGGGAGCTCACACTCTTCACCCTCATCATCGTGCCCATCATGGGCTGGTTCATGGGTTGGGTGGGTCGTAAGCTGAAGGCCCAGAGCATCAAAGCACAAGGCCTATGGAGCGATACGATGAGTCAGGTGGAGGAGACGCTTGGTGGTCTGCGTATCATCAAGGCTTTCTGTGCAGAAGGCAAGATGAACCGCCGTTTCGATCGCATCAACTCCGCCTACCGCAACGATATCATGCGGGTGAACATCCGTCAGTCGTCTGCCCACCCGATGTCGGAGTTCTTAGGTACCATCATGATTGTCATCGTGCTGTGGTTCGGTGGCATCCTCGTGATCAACAACCACACCCTCTCTGGTCCGATCTTTATCTACTATATGGTGATGCTCTACTCCATCATCAATCCGCTGAAAGACTTCTCGAAGGCGGGCTATAACATCCCCAAGGGACTGGCCTCGATGGAACGTGTGGACAAAATCCTGATGGCAGAGAATACCATCAAGGAAGCGGCCAATCCCAAACACATCGACAGTTTTGAGCACCAGATCGAGTTCCGTCATGTCAGTTTCAGATACGGGGAGCAGTGGGTGCTGCGCGACATCAACCTCGTGATTCCCAAGGGCAAGACCATCGCCCTCGTGGGACAGAGTGGTTCTGGTAAATCGACCCTCGTCGATCTCATCCCCCGATACTACGACGTGCAGGAGGGTGAGGTGCTGATCGACGGTATCAATGTGAAGGATCTCGGTATCTTCGACCTGCGCCAACTCATCGGCAATGTGAATCAGGAGGCGATCCTCTTCAACGACTCCTTCCGCAATAACATCTCCTTTGGTGTGGATCATGCCACCCAACAGCAGATCGAGGAGGCTGCGAAGATTGCCAATGCCTACGACTTCATCATGCAGTCGGAACAAGGCTTCGATACGAACATCGGTGATCGTGGCGGTCGTCTCTCAGGCGGTCAGCGCCAGCGTGTCTCCATCGCCCGTGCCATCCTGAAGAATCCCCCGATCCTCATCCTCGATGAAGCTACCTCTGCTCTCGACACCGAAAGCGAGCGTCTGGTACAGGATGCTCTGGAGCGTCTGATGAAGACACGTACCACCGTGGCCATCGCCCACCGTCTGAGTACGATCAAGAATGCCGATGAGATCTGTGTGCTCCACGACGGACAGATCGTAGAGCGCGGCACCCACGAGGGTCTCCTCGCCCAGGATGGCTACTATAAGAAACTTCACGAAATGCAAAAGTAATGAGACAGAGGCTGATCTATTTGATGAAGGTATTTATGCTGACGGTGGTGATCTTTATCGCCGCCAAGTTGGTGTTTATGCTCGTCAACTATGAGGGCCATGCCTTTGACTTCGGCGACGTGGTGGCTGTGATTGCTCATGGTCTGTCGCTCGACCTCTCCACCAGTCTCTATTTTCTCATCCTGCCATTCCTCATCACCCTGGTCTCCCTGTGGTGGGACGAACGTCTGTTGCATACCATCCTGCGGATCTACTATGGTGTCATCGCCACGATGCTGATGCTCGCCTTCGTAGCCGATACCAGTCTCTACCCCTTCTGGGGCTTCAAGCTCGATGCCAGTTGTCTGCAATATCTGGAGGCGCCTGCAGAAGTCAGGGCCAGCGTGTCAGGCTTCTATATGGCCATCCGCCTCATCCTGCTGTTCCTCGGCTCCTATGCCCTCTACCGTCTCTACAAGGCGATTCCCTTCTGGGCTAAGAATCCCAGCCGACGTGAGGCAGCCACCGCCACCAACATCCTGTTCATCCCCTTGATCGTCATCGGCATCCGCGGTGGTCTCGACGAATCCACGACCAACATCGGCCAGGTGTACTTCTCGCAGAACCAGTTCCTGAACCACTCGGCAGTCAACCCCGTGTTCAGTTTCATGTCGTCGTTTGAGAAGACCGCCAGCAACATCGTGGACTACGACTTCTTCAGTCAGAACGAGTGCGACGCACTGATGAAAGACCTCTATCCCACCACCTCTGTTCATACGGATACGTTGCTCACCACCTCGCGCCCGGATATCGTGATCGTGCTGATGGAGAGTGCCGGCGACATCTTCGAGAAGGCGATGCCCCGACTGCGCCGCCTGAAGAAGGAAGGTATCGACTTCACCGCCTGCTATGGCAACACCTGGCGCACGGATCGCGGCACCGTCTGCACCTATAGCGGCTACCCCTCCTTCCCCACCTCCTCGGTCATGAAGATGCCTCAGAAGACCAACCACCTGCCAGGCATCGCAGCCACCCTGCGCGAAGTCGGCTATCAGACCTACTACCTCTATGGTGGCGACATCAATTTCACCAACATGCGCAGTTTCCTCGTCACCACGGGATGGGAACGACTCCAGTGGAAGGCCGACTACACCAACGAGGAACAGAACTCAGCCAAGTGGGGTGTGAGAGACGATATCACCTTCAACACCCTCTATGAGCAGATCGCCGCCATCGACACTTCCGCCACCCATACGCGCCATCTCTTCGGCTTCTCCACCCTCAGTTCGCATGAGCCCTGGGATGTGCCTCTGAAGAAACTCGACCAGCCGATCCCCAACGCCTTCTACTACCTCGATGCCTGCATCGGCGACTTCATCGACCGACTGAAGCAGTTGCCGCAGTGGGACAACCTGCTCATCATCTTCCTGCCCGACCACAGCATCGACTACGGTCCCTATACCGAAGCCTTGCAGGTGCGCAATAAGATCCCGATGGTGTGGGCAGGTGGTGCTGTGAAAGCGCCTCGGAAGATCACGCAACTCTGCAACCAGACCGATCTGGCTGCCACCCTGTTGGCACAACTCAGACTGCCCCACGACCAGTTCCGCTGGAGCCGTGATGTGCTGAGTGCCTCCTACCGCTACCCCTTCGCCGTTCACAACTACAACAACGGCTTCTCACTTGCCGACTCCACAGGCTTCATCGCCTACGACCTCGAATCCCAGCGCCTCGTCACCAACGAGAGCAGTCAGGCCTCGAGCCTGGAGCGCATGGGCAAGGCGATCCTGCAGGCTACGACAGCCGACTTGAAAGCCATGGGAACCAAATAACCGATGAAGATGAACAAACGCCGACTCCTGCTCCTGACCCCGCTCGCAACCACCATCTACAACCTGATGTTGGTCTATGTGGTCTATTTCCTCGCCCGTATCCTCTACCTACTGCTCAACTACTCCTATTTCTCCGGTGACATGACCTACGGTCACCTGCTGGAGCTGTTCCTGGGCGGACTCGTGTTCGACACCTCAGCCATCCTCGTCACCAACATCCCCTATATCGTGCTCATGCTCCTGCCCTGGCATGGGAAGGAGACGCGCCTCTATCAGCAGATCTGTAAATGGGTGTACCTCTGCATCAACGGGCTGGCACTGTTCGTCAACCTCTGCGATGCCGTCTATTTTCGCTTCACGATGCGCCGCACCACAACCACCATCTTCAGTGAGTTCTCCAACGAGGGCAACCTGGGTTCCATCTTCCTCAAGGAGGTGGTGAACCACTTCTATCTGGTCTTCGTCTTCGGTGTCATTATCTGGGCCCTCTATAAGTGCTATCGCTCCACGCGCCTCCGCCAGCGCCATTATGTCTGGTGGCAGTATGATGTCGCCATGCTCCTGTCGCTCCTCTTCGTGGCCCCCTTCACAGTGGCAGGCATCCGAGGCGGCTTCACCACGGCCGTGCGCCCCATCACCATCTCGAATGCCAACCAGTATGCCGACCATCCCATCGAGGCAGCCCTGGTGCTCAATACGCCCTTCTCCCTCTATCGCACCATCGGCAAGGATGTCTTCGTGGTGCCCGACTACTTCAGCCCCGAGGATCTGGAAGTGATCTACAGTCCGATCCACGAGCCCGACATCGTGACCAACGACAGTCTGGACAGTGATACCACCTTCGTCAGGAAGAATGTCGTCGTGCTGATCGTCGAGAGTTTCGGACGCGAGTATATCGGTGCTTTGAACAAATCCCTCGACGACGGCAGGTACAAGGGCTACACCCCCTTCGTCGATTCCCTCATCGCCCACAGCGTCACCTTCGCCCATTCCTTCTGCAATGGCCGTAAGAGCATCGACGGCATGCCCTCCATCCTCTCCAGCATCCCGATGTTCGTAGAGCCGTTCTTCCTGACGCCCGCCTCCATGAACCATGTCAGTGGCATCGCCCGCCTGTTGGCCGACGAGGGCTATGAGACCGCCTTCTTCCACGGTGCCCAACGCGGTTCGATGGGCTTCCAGGCCTTTGCCAACGCCACGGGCTTCAAGGCATACTACGGTCGTGAAGACTTCAATGCCGACTCACGCTTCGGCAACGACGACGACTTCGACGGCACCTGGGCCATCTGGGACGAGCCGTTCCTGCAATACTACGCCGCCAAGATGTCGGAGATGAAAGAGCCCTTCATGACAGCCGTCTTCACCGCCAGCAGCCACCATCCCTATGTGGTACCCGAGAAATACAAGGACGTCTATCCCGAAGAAGGCATCATCATCCACAAGTGCATCCGCTATACCGACATGGCCATCCGTAAGTTCTTCGAGCGGGCCAGTCACGAGCCATGGTTCAAGAACACCATCTTCGTACTCACCAGCGACCACACCAACCTCTCCGACCATGCCTACTACCAGACCGACCTGGGCGGCTTCTGTTCACCTATTATTATCTATGAGCCGGGCAACGATTCGCGCATGCCGGAGATTCAGGACAAGATCGCCCAGCAGATCGACATCCTGCCCACGGTGATGGGTATGCTCCACTATCCGAAGCCCTACTTCGCCTTCGGTATCGACCTCTTCAACACGGAACCCGAAGACACCTGGGCCGTCAATTACCTCAATGGCATCTATCAGTATGTGAAGAAAGAGCATGTGCTTCAGTTCGATGGTGAGAAGACCATCGGCGTCTATTCCCTCTCCGACTCACTCATGCAGAAGAACCTGAACGGACAACTGCCCGATCAGCCTTGGATGGAACAGCAACTGAAGGCCATCATCCAGCAATACATGTCGCGAATGGTAGAGGATCGGCTGCAGCCTTAACCCTTCGACGGCCCAACGACGGCCCTTCGACAGGCTCAGGGACCGTTATCAATAAATGTGCCTAAATAATTCGTTGAAACTCTTGAAGTTTTCCTTTTTCAGGGGGGCTTTCGGGTCTTCGATCCAGTAGAGCGGCACCTCACGATACATGGCAGCCACCAGGGAGAACGTGCTCGGCGCGCCGATCAGCCAGTCGCAGAGTGACAGCAGACACATATCCTCAGCCGGGTTGCCATCGGGAAACTCCACCTTACACAACTCATCCGTCAGTTCCCGACGGAAAAAATCCTTGTTCAACTGCGGATCATTCCCGCACACGAAGAAATTGATTTTCGTATCAGGCATCATGACCTTAAACTGCTTCAGCACCCCCACATACTGGGCATCGTCGTAATAGAAACGGCCATTCTTGAAGGTCTTATAGTCGCCCCTTCTCACGTGGACGCCCACTCTCACGGCATTGCCCTCACCGATCCTCAGGCGCGAGGTACCCAGAATCTCCGTATTGAAGGCAAAGAGTTTTCTGATCTCCGGCTTGTACTTCTCAAAGAGGTCATACCAGCGCGCATACCAGCCCGTCACCACGATCATCCGCCTGTCGAGCATCATCTGCTCCTCATGGCTGTAGTCGGCGTTCTCCTGATCGAAATGAACCGTGGGGATCAGCCCCAACTTCGCCCCGTACTTGGCAAAGAGATAGGTCATGAAGTTATGATGGGGGGTCTCACAGATCTGAAACCAAGGATACTTATAGGCAAAACGCATCGACATCGTCGTGCGCCCATGCGCCCGCCCCCAGGCATACACATGCCCATACTGCAACATATTGTTAGCCATGCGCCCCTTATCATGTACGAAAATCATATACTCAACTTTTTAGATCAATCCTTTCCGCCGCTTGATGGTGTCGAGGTCTTCCAGACTCACACGGCCTGTCGCCTCATCATAGCGGATATTAAACTCCTCGTGCGACCGTTTCCAGCGGTTGTGCGTCCAGAGCCAGTACTGCGGTGCCCTTTGGATCGAGGTCTCCAACATCTTGAAGTAGGCATCCGTCAGTTCGAAGTCCTTCGTCTGCTTCGGGTCGCGCTCTATCAGTTTGAACTCCGCCACATAGTAGCCCCGCTTCGGTCGCTGCACGTCGATATAGAGAACGGCATGCCCCGCACTCCTTGCCAATCGCTCCGTACCTGTCAGCACGGGCGTGTCGTGGTTCAGGAAGTCGAGCCAGTGGTGGATATTGTTCCAGAACGGCACCTGGTCGGAGATATAGCCGATCACGACGGGTTGTTTCTTTTGACGATACTCCGCCAGTCGTCGGAGCGTCTCTGCCATGGGGATACACACCGCCCCCATCCGTTGTCTGAGGTTCAGGAACAGCCGGTCAAACTCCGAGTTCTCCAACACGTGGTAGATCTGTCCGCACTGCGCCTTAGGCGTCACCCAGAGCGGCAACGACGTGATCCACTCCCAGTTG
>JAEEGK010007325.1_pt1 | contig 26312 bp, 17 predicted proteins | sample 8958771 | NCBI WGS metagenome assembly JAEEGK01 (sample SAMN16246547, study PRJNA631951) | gut metagenome | biome: gut microbiome; feature: rumen; material: SC-attached | host: Bos | place: Iran: Karaj | collected 2018-10 | reverse complement strand
TTAAAGTATTTTTTTGATTGAATTATTGATATATACTATTTGAATGATTAAAAACAATTTAAAAATATTTTAATTATTTATTTTATATTTAATAATTAATTATTTAAAAATTTGATAATCAAAATTTGTTTAATTTTCTTTAAAAATTTTTTCTCACAAAAATTAATTAAATATTTTTTTTCTATATAATGAATATATATATTTATATAATTTTTTAAAATTTTAACAATTTTTAGATGCAATTACCTTAATACATTTTTGAACAGAAAAATCTTCATATATATCATTATTTTTAACAATAATAAAGCATCTTGAATTATTAAATTGACTATTTTTTCCAACAGAAATAAATTTCATATCTTTAATCTTTTCATCATATTTAGGATGAAATTTTAAAATATCTTCAACAAATTTTAAATCTAATTCCTTTAAAGGTTCATTATCAAAACTATTTGAAATGATACTTTTTGCTTTTTTTTTAATATCATTAATATTTTTAAATTCAAAACCTCCTAAATTAATTGAATTCTTTAAAATTTCATTCTCATGAAAATTATAATTTTCATTTTTATTTTCAATTTTTAAATTATTTACTCTTATATAATTTTTTTCATTAAATTTCCAAAAATCAATTAAATCATCACCTTCTGCTTTTTCAATTATTAAAATATAATCATTAACTTTTAATTCTTTATTAAATTTAATTTTATCTTCTTGGTCACATCTATATAAAATTGTTAAGAAACCTAATTTATTTTTAAAAGTACAATAACTAATTTTTAAATCAGGATTTTCATTTGAAAAATTTTGTTTAATTAAATACCAAAAATTTTCTTCATTTATTTCTTTTTCTGAAGTAATTTTAAATACAATTGGATCAATTGTAATTTTATTTCTAAAGTCTTCTATTTCATTATTTATTTCAGATTTTGAAAAATCACTTAATTTTCTTTTTTGATTTAATAATTTTAATTCTGTTATTGATTGTTTATTTCCTTTTTTTCTTATTTTATTATTTGATGAATCTATTTCAATATTTTCATTTGATTTTAATTCTGCAATTAAATCTTCTTTTGAATATGAATTTTCTATTATTTTATTACTTTTTAATAAATCTTCAATTGAAATATAACCATTTGAATCTTGTTTTTCATATCCATTACTTAAATATAAATCAATTATTGAATTTATGTCACTTAATTTTTCACTAGTATTATATTTATTTATTTTTGAATTTTTCTTTTTTGAATTTTCATTCTCTTTATTAATGTTTGATTTTGTTTTTGAACTCTTTTTATATTTCATACAATTTTATAATAAACTATATTTCCTAAAATGAATATTTATTTTTGGATATTACATTAAATAGTATGTTTATGAAATTAAAGCAATTAATGATGACGATTTATAAAATTATTATTATTACTTTTAGGATAATTATTATTAATAATTCTATATATTAATTATAAAAAAAAATATTTTAACAAAATTTTAAAATAAAGAAATAATAATAAATAAAAAATCTATGGCCTTTAAAAACAATATATCAAATAATAATAAAAAATTCATAAACAAAAAAAAAATAAAATTTAAAAAAAAAACAAATAAACCAAAATTCACATTTATTTAAATTCAGATAAAATTTTTTGATCTTTACAAATAATTTGGCATTTTTTATTAACACCTTCAAAAATCCCTTCAAGAAAAGTAACTTTAGGTGTAGTAAAATTAGAAATATTTAAAGAAGTTAAAGATTTACAATCCTGAAACATATTTCCCATATTAGTAACATTTTCAGTATTAAAACTAGATAAATCTAAAGTTTTAAGAGAAGAACAATAAGCAAACATATTACTCATATAAGTAACTTGAGAAGTATTAAATTTAGAAATATTTAAATTTTCTAAATTTGTACATCCAAAAAACATACAACTCATATTTTTAACATGTTTAGTATCAAAACTACTTAAATCTAAAGAAATTAAAGTTTTACAACCAAAAAACATATTACTAGTATTATTTAATGCAAATTTATATTTAAATCTAAAATTATATTTTCCTTCTTTTGGGAAATTATATTCAAAATTAAATGGAATTCTCTTTTCATTTAAAAACATTGAACAAAAATCTTTAATTTCTTTTAAATTAATATATTGAGCTTCATGATTATAATTCATAATAGGAATACCTTTAACTAAAAAACCAACTGCAAGGTTACTATCATTAATATTATCTTTACCACTTTTACCTTTTCCACTCTTACTTCCTTTTCCTGTATTTGAATTAGAAGTTGCTTTTCCTGTTTTTGCTGATTGTTGATCTGTTGTATCTCCTTTAATATCATAACATAAACTTAAAAAATTTTTATTTGGATCTGTTTTATGAAATTCAACTGCACCTATTTTTATTACATCTCCTTCTTTTAAATTATCATATTTATGATCCTCAAATTCATCTTCTCCTCCATTCATATTTTTTCCTGTTAAACCACCTCCGTTTAAATCATCTTCTAATTCTGCTCCTTCACCTGTACCTTTTCCTTTTGCCTTTTTTCGTGCTTCTATTGCACCTTCACTTGTGTCTGCACCTCCACAACATCCCATTTTTTTTTATATATATTTTATATTATATTTTTACTTTTTTTATTTTATTAAACTTTTATATTGGTTTTTTTTTTAATTAATTTTGTTGATTTATTAGATTTCTTTTCTATTTTTTTTTAAGAACTTTTATTGTGTATATAATAGAGTTTTTTCAGTAGATTTATTTTATTTTAATTTTTATTTATTGTTTTTTTTTGGTTTATTTATATTTAATATATGAAAATATTCCATATATGTTGGTTATATTTTTAATCATTATTAAATTAATATAAAATATTAAATTTTTTTAAATATTTTTTTTTAATAAATTAAATTATTTTTTAATTTATTTTTTCTTCTTCAAGTGAAACATGTGGTAAAGCAGTTATTTCTCTAGAATAATATTTTTTATCATATAAAATTTTCAAATCATCTAAATGTAAAAACCAAATAGGTAAAATATTAAAATTATAAATTTTCATATAAATCAAAATAAGATTTTCTAAAACAGCAAAAATTAAAACTTTAATAATAAAATCATCATTATTTGTAATTTCTTTTTGTAAATATAAATCAAGTCTCGCTAATTTAGGACTAGTAAACAAAACTAAAGAAACATTAATTAAAGTACCAATAAAATAAATATTTTTAAAAATAGTATTATAAATACCAATTCCAGAAGAACCATCAATTATTTCAACTCTTAATAAATTAAATAATTTATAAATATCAGCAAAACTTTCAATAAAATTAATAATTAAAACAAATAATGGAGTTAAAGGAGCTCCAACTGAAAATAAACAAACAAAACCAAATCTAATCATTTTTTGAGTGAATTCATATATTAAATTATTTTTTGGTGTACATATTATTTGATGCTCAATACTTTGATTATGATTTTTTTTTAATATTTTTTTCTTTGTTTTACCAAATAAATTTCTAAAACATTTTATTATAAAAGGATAAATTATACCAATTGATGTAAATATACAATTCCAAAATAAAAGAATATAAATTGTAACTTCTAATTCTTTTAAACAATTATTAACTAAACATTTAGTTTTTTTTTGATAAGGTTTATAAAATGAAATATAAAATAAAGTTGAATAATAATTAAAAAATTCAACAATTATTAATTTAAATGCTTGAGAATTTTGTTGTTTAACTCTTGTTTCATGATTTTCCCAAATTGATAATTGATAACATATTTTACTATTAATAAAACTAAAAATTTTTGTAATAAAAGCACTCATAGAACTTACTAAAATTAAATAAGATAAAGTAGTTTCTTTTTGCATATTAAAATTAGGATTTAAAAAAAACATATAAATTACAATTGCAACTCTAATTGATATTAATAATAAAATTATAAAAAAAGATAATATTTTTTTATAAAATGATTTATAATTTTTTATTTTGATATTTTCACCTAAAATAAATTTTTGAGTTTCATCAGGAATAAAAAATTCACTTGGAATTTGATTTTGATAATATTTTTCCATACCCCAAAAATATCTATAAATACTTTCTTGTTGTTTCCATGCTTTTAAAAATGAAGTTGCCCAAATTGCATTAATTAAACAAAATGAAATTAAAGTAATATCATAATAATCAAGTCTAAAATTTTTAAAAGCATCTATTTCTTCATTTAATTGTTTTGGTGGTCTTTTTATAATTATTGCAATTATAATTCCTGTAATTGAAGGAAAAATATTCCAATAACTAAAAAAACAAATCCAAAGGAAATAATAACCTACACTTTCACCAAAAAAATTTCTAATTGTTGTAATTGCTTTTAAATATTTTGTTTTATTATAAATTTGAATAAAATTACAAAAAAGATATAAAGGAGAAATTTCATTTCCATAAGCTAAATAATTTCTCTTATAAATAATCATATTTAATAATTTATACTTATATAAAGAAGAAAAATTCATTATATGAGCTAAATTATTATAAATTAATCTTAATTTATCAATATTTCTAAACTTAGAACAATTTTTATGACATTCAGTTGGATTATTTCCTTTATTATATACAAATTCAGGATCATTTAAACATAAATGTGTATGATCATTTGGTAAATATTTTCTATATTTAATTGATTTATCTCTCTGAAATGGAATATAAGGAGGGAAAAATAAACAATTATCTATATCACAATCATAAAATTGAACATCAATTAAATTATTTATTTCTTTAGGATTTATAAATATTCCTTTTCTTACATTATTTATTTGTTCCATTGCTATTGATTTATATGATAATGATAATTTTCTCATTACAACTTGTTTCTTTTTTTCATCTTTAATTAAATGAATTGTTCTAAAAAATTCTTCAAATTTTAAAGCATATGGTTTTAATTGTAATTCATAACCAAAAAATTCTGCAATTGTTTCAAATTTTTCTTCTTTTGTTATATATAAAGATAATAAAACTTTTTTTGATTTTTCATCTCTTAATTCTAATTTAATTTTGATTCCTGTATAAAATTTAATTATACTACAAAATAAAAGAATAAAATCTTCAAATGAAAATTCATAAAAATGATCTTTAGTTAAATTTGCTTCTTTACTTAATTCAATAATTTCATTATAATAATCAGGATTTTCTTCTATTAATTTTTTACTTAATTGAAGAGAATATTCATTAACGATTTTTTCAATTAATTTATCTTCACTTCTATTTAATTCTTTAAAAATTTCCATTAAGTAATTAATATATTTCTGAGTTTTTTTAATTTTAATTTGAATATCTTTTATTTCATTAATTTTTCCACTTTTTTCATAATTTTTAGTATTAAAATCCTTAGGTAAATATTTTGAAGTAATAGTTAAATTTGTAATTATTGATTTATCATCTTCTAAATTAATTAATTGTTTCCCAGATTCTTCATATTCACTTTCTTCAGTAACTCTTCTTTTAGCAATTCCAATATATTTATTTATAAAATCTTCAGTTCCTTTTAAAACTAACATAATATAAACTGTATTTTCTCCTGGTTCATTTTCATCTATTATACTTTCTATTCCTCTTGGATATATTTTTAATATTTTTTCTATTTTCTCTTTTTGTGTTAAATTACTTAAATTTTCTGTAAATTTAGATGGTTTTTTATGAACATGATTTTTTCCTAATGTTTGCATTTTTTTTTTAAATATGAAAATGATAAATAAAAACAATTTTTAAAAAAAAAAAATATAAAAAAAATTAAAATAAAAAAAATATAATAATAATAATAATTATTTGAAAATTTTTTTTATAAAAAATTTATTTATTATTTACTTAGGTCCAAATTTAAATTTTCCTAAATTATTTTTTGGTTTATCATCTTTTTTAGTTTGTAAAGAAAAATCATATTTAGGAACATATTCTTTTCCTTCATTCATTTTTAATTTTTGTTCAAATTGATAAGCTTCTTTAAAATTCATTAAAGTTTTTTTAAAATCAAAAGCAGCATTTCTTTGTTTAAAAGCAACACCATACCAATTAGGAACGCCTTCATTATTCATTGCTCTAACAGAAAAATATCTTGAAGAATCAGTATTTAAAATAAATTTTTCATAATTTTCATCAACAATACTAACAATAAAAATAGTATTATTTGGATTTAAAAAATAAATAAACATATATTTTCCTTTTACAGTCATTTTCATCATTCCTTTAAAAATTAAATTAGTAAAATCTGATGTTGAATGACCTTTTGATGATGTCATTGGAGGAAGTGAAAATACGTGAACATCTGGATCACGAAGTTTTAATATTTCTAATTCGTCTTCTTCTGATTCCATATCTTTTGTGTAGTCTATGTTAAATTGTTTAAAGTGAGAATCATCATTTTGAGAATTTGGGTTTTGATCCATTTTTTTTTTTTTAAATTTTTTAATTTTTTTTTTTTTTATTTAATTTTTTTATAATTTAAAAAAAGGAGTTTTTATTTGTTTTTTTTATTTTTAAATATGTTTTTATTAATAATTTTTTAATGGTAAGTTATTGTATTTTATTTATTTTTTTTTTTAGGAGAATAGTGAGAAGGATAAAAAAGACAATTATTCAATAAGTGAGGAAATGAAAAATAAAATGGAAGAAATGGAAAAGAAAATTAAAGAACAAAGTGAAAATCTTTTAAAATTTTCTGAAATTGTAAATCAAAAAGAATCACAATTAAATATTGATATATCAAAATATTTAAAAGAAATTTCTAATTTAAAAAATGAAATGGAATTATTAAATGGAACAATAAATAATTTAACTGAAGAAAAAGAAAATAATAATAATAAAATATCACAATTAATTAAAGAAAATGAAGAATTAAAAAAATTAAATTCATTAAAAACTGAAGTTCCAACTTCAATAAATGTAGATAAAAAAAAATATGATGATTATATTAAAATATTAAAAAATAATATTTCAAATTTAGAAAATGAAAAAAAAGAATTAGAAGAAGTTGTAATTAAACAAGAAAGTAAAGTTACTGAATTATCTTCAAATTGTTATAATGTTGAAAATTTATTAAGAGAAAAAGAAAAAGAAATGAAAAAGAATTTAGATTATACTAATAAATTAACTAATTCTATATCATTTCATAAAAAAGAAATTGCTAAATTAAAACATAATAATTATAAAGCTGAAACAAATTTTAATGAATTAATAAATTTAAAAAATGAAATTAAATATTTGAAAAAAGAAATGGAAAATAAAGAATATAAAATTAATTTTTTAACAAAAAATAAAAATATTTTACAAGATAAAGTAAATAAATTAAATCTTCAAAATAGTCATGTATATAATACTAAAAGAAATGTTAATTCAATGAGTTTACAAATTAATAAAAATATTAATAATGAAATATTAAATAATGGAAAAAAACAAGTTTTTAATTCACAAATTTTAAAAAATGATAATAAAACAGAAGATTTTCATGAGAAAAAAAGTAAATATTATATTATAGCAAAAAATAAACCTAAATCACAAATTGAAATAAAAGTAGAAAATAATTATGAAGAAACAGTTAATGAAATTCCTAAAGATGATGAAAATAAAAATAAAAATGAAAATAAAAATGAAAATGAAAATGATATTGAAATTGATATTAATAATGATGAATTATATAATGTTGATGATATTGATGATTATAATATTGAAAATTTAAATGAAGAAAATAGAAAATTAAAAATAAATAAAATAAAAGAAAAGTATCAAAAAGAAAAAAAAATTCAACAAAAATTAATTGAGAAAGTAATTAATAAACCATTATTAGATATAAAAAATAATGAAAGTGAAGTTAATATTCATATTGATCCAAAAATATTATTAAATAGAGAAAAATCATTAAATAATATAACTGAAAATAATCTTCATATAACAATAAATGAAAATAATAAAACTTTAAGACCATTAAATGAAGAAAAACCTTCAATAAATATTTCTCAAGAAGTTGAATTTCCTGTTATTGAATCTTATGCTATTTTAGAAAATGAAAATGAAGATAATAATATAATTAAAAATAATAATTTAAATACTAATAATAATAAAAAAAAGAATGATAATTTCGATAAAAATAATTTGATTTATATTAATGAAGAAGAAGAAAATGAAAAAGCAGTGAGAAATTTTAATGATTTTGTTGATAAAATACTAAAAGAATTTTAAGAATAAAAAAATTAAAATTTTATATATTTATTTATTTTCAAAAAGTATTTTATTTTGTTTTTTTTTTAAATTAAAAAAATGAAAGTTAAGTTATTTTTTTAAATAACTTAAAATTAATTTTATTTCAATAACATTATCTTCTTTCAAATTTTCATCATTTAATAACATTTTCAAAGTATGATCTAAATTTTCAATACATTCATTTGTTATTTTATTTTTACATCCAATCATAATTTTTTTAATCATAGAAACAATTTTATCTAAAGGAATATTTCGTTCATTTTGAATTTTATTAATAAAATAATAAATAATATTTTCCAAAGTTTTATTTGAAATTTCATTTAAATCATCAAAATTTAACTTATTTAAATTATTTAAAATTCCAATTAAATTATTTTCATCAATTAATTTTTGAATAGGATCATTATTAAAATTACTATTAAAAACATTAACAGATTGATTAGTAAAATTCGGTGTAACATTTGGCATCATTTTTTCTAATCTATCAACTCTATCATTTAAATCTGAAGTTGCTTTTAAAAAATCATTTTTTAATTGAGTGATACAATCAATTAAAGAAACTTGTTTTTCAGATAATTCAGCCATTTTTTTTATTAATTGTGAATAGTCATCATATGATAATTTTTCTTCTTTATAATTATTCATTTTTGTATTCTTTGATGCACTATCAATTAAATTTGAATCTGATTGAATATAATTAATTCTATTATTATTTGAATCATTAGTATTATTATTATAATTATTAATTATATTATTATTATTTGAATATTCTTTTGGTATTGTTTTATAATCAAATTTTATTGATTTTTCATTTTCATCATCATCATTTTCTATTGTGTTTAAAGGTTTAAAATTTGGATTATGAAGTGCATCTACTATATAAATATCTTCTATTTGATTTACTTTATCAAAGAATTCTTTATTTTTTGGTGTTTTAAATATAGATTCTTTTTCTTTTTTTATATGTTTGTTTGGTCTTTGATTTACTGTTAAATTATTATTTAATGGGGTATTTTTATCAGGTGAATAATTTATTTTATTTTCATTTAAATTTTTAACATTTTTTTTCATTTTATTTATTTTATTTTTTATTATATTATTTTCACTTTCATTCCTTTTACCATCACTAGATAATATTTTACTATTTTCATTTAATTTTTCATTTTCATTTAATAAATTTAATATTTGATTACATCTTTCTTGAATAAACTCATCATTTTCTTCTTGTAAAACAGAAATGAAATCAATTAATTGATGTTTTAATGCAGAAATATCTTTAGGACAATTTAAAATTAATAAATATAAAATATTTAAAGCCTCTTTTCTTGATTCACTTTCAGTATCTTGTAAATAATCTAAAACTTTATACATAGTAATATTTGCATATTGTCTAAATTTTTCTTTACATTTTTGAATTAATTCATTAAAGCATTGAAGTAAAATTAATTTACATCCAAAATTATCGTTTTCAATAAATAATATTAATTTTTCCCATAAATATTTCATATATTTAGTATTTTTTAAATAAAAATTTAAAGTAATAATCAATTGTTTTAAACATAATACTCCACATATTTGACATAATTCATCATTTTGTTTCATATTATAAATACAAAAACCTTGACAAATTTCATAATTTTGTTTATTAACAGAAGGTTCAATATTATTATCATCTATATTAAATAAAAATTGAAGAATATCTTTAAATATTTTACTAATATATTCTGGATTTATTTTTGAATGAATATTACTTTGAATTGTTGTTAATATTCTAGAAATAAATGGAAAAGTTTTTGAAATATCATTTTTAAATGGAAGAAAAAATTCAGGTAATAATTTTAATAATGATTCTTTTTCTTCTTCTTTTTCTGATGTTGCTATTGCTCTTGAAATTGTGTGAAATATGAATGTTATATTTTTTTGATATTGAATATTTTCTGTTATTAAATTATAAAATTGAAGATAAATTATGTTTTCATGATTTTCTATGTTGTTTGTATTATTTTTTTCTTTTATTGTTTTTATAATATTATTTATTGAATTTTCAATTTCTTCTAATGAAACAGGATTTTTATCCATTTTTTATTTTTTTTATTCAATTTTTGTATAAGAAAAATAATATATAAATTTATTTTAAAATTATTTTGTACTTTTTACTTTATCAAATATAATAATTTGATTTAAATTATTTTAAAGGAATTTTAATTAAAAATTATCTAAGACTTTTATATATAATATTCTTCTCCCTTTCTACACTTTTCTATTAAAATATAAATAGGAATTCCTATTATTAATGTCATTAAAACAAGATAACCAAGTGATATCATTGCAAGTGCAATTAAAAAATAAAAAGTATATTCAACAACAGTAAAAATATATTTTAATACTTTATTTTTAAAACTAATTTTTTTTCTATTATTATCTAAAAATTTCAAATATAATGTAATTAAAGAAAAAGAAAAAAAATTAATAAACATAGGAAATAAAACAAGCATAACGATTAAAGAAATAATAATACATTTTAATATTCTAGCACCTTTATAATTATATAACTTAGATGAAACATCAGTTTGACTTAAACCAAAACATTGACTAAAGGGATTTTTATAATGTTTATTATCATATTTTTGCATACAAATCCAACAAAATTCATAATTGCACCATAAATTACTACATTTCATATTATTACAATTATTTATAGTTTTTTCAACCCAACAATTACATTTCGGACATTTTTTTATATTTTTATTATTTTCAAAATATTTTTCTGTTAAATCTTCATCTATTGTTTGTAAATCTGAACATTTATGATTAATAATATTAACACTTACTTTTTCTTCATCTTCTGAAATATTATAATCTATTATTTTTAAACAATGAACACAAAATATATTATTACATTCATTACATTTTAATTTATTATTTTTTATATTTATTTTTTCCCCAAATCCATCACAATCTGGATAAGGACATGGTATTAATTTATGATTTGATAAAGAGTAAATTCTTTTTTTGAATTTTTTATATTTTTCATAATTAACTTCATCTAATAAATCTTCAATTAAATTTTCATTAATTGGTTGTTGACAAAATTCATTTAAACACTTTATTTCATTAAACTTAGAAATATTTTGTAAACAAGATATTATAAATTTTACAAGACATTCTTTACAATAATAATGACCACATTGTAAATTATATTTTTCTTTAAAGTTATCAAAACAAATTGTACAAATTAATTGATTATTTGTATTTAAAAAATTTGAAATAGGTGAATTAATTGAATTAATTTTGTCTAAATTATTTGACATTTTTTTATTAAAGGTTGTCTTAATAGAAAATTTATTTAAAACAGAATGATTTCTTTTAGTAATTTTTGGTGCATGATTATCTGATATTCTATTATTTTCTCCATTTTTGTTATAATAATTTGATAATATTTGATTTGAATCTATGAGATTACTTTTCATTTTTATATTAAGTTGATTATCTTTTTTTCTAAAAAAATTGTTTTCTGATGAAGGTGAAAACAAATTATTTTGAAAATTTACTGAGTGTAATACTTTATGACTTAAAAATTTGTTTTTTAATATTTTAAGGTCTTTTTTTTGGAATTGATTTTGTTTTTCAAAAGCATTTATATTTTTATTATCTAATAAAAATTCATCAGTATCACTTTCACTTTGTTTATTATTTTTATCTGCAATATTTTTAATATTATGTTCTGATGAATGTATAAATCTACGTTTAAATATTTTTTGTTTCTTATATACCTTTCTTATTTTTATTTGTTTATCATTTAAAAAATTTCCTAAATCAAATTTATTATGTGAATACTTTAAATAAAATAAATTTTTATTATTTATTTCATGACAAAAAAAACAATAATTACCATTTAATAAAAGAGGATGTTGTTTTTTTTTATATTTATCTTCTTTAAATATTGATAAAATATTTTCAACTTTATTACAATAAAAATTTAAATTAAACTCATTTATTATTTCATAATTTTTTATGTCAAAAAATGTTACACTTTTTTCTTTTATATTTAAACTGATATCTTCATTATCATTCATTATTATTCAGTTTATAAATTATTATTTTATACATTTATTATAATTTAATAACTCATAATAAAAAACTTTATAAATTAATTTAAATATAAATTAAAAAAAAGATTTTTAATTATTTAAAAATAATATTGTTTGTTAAAACAATATAAATTGATAAATAAATTTTTTATATTTTTTATTTATAATAATTATCATATCAATAATATATTTTTTTATTTATATTTTTTATATGTTTGAATATTATATCCAGCATAAACAGTTGCTTTTGGAATATATGGAAGATGAAAATTTTTTCCATAAACATTTTTATTATTATATAAATTTTTAGGAGGAGAACAATTTTTACTATAAAATTTAACTTTACCAGGAGATTGTTCATCTTTAAATTTATTATTAGGATTATTATTTTTATAATGATTCATATTTTTATTTTTTCTACTTGAATTCTCTTCTTCTCTTATTATATCACAATTTTTTTGAATGTAATTTTTCATGTTTTCATTACTTTCATCTAAATTAAAATTTTGTAAACCAATATCAATATTATATATATCTTTTTCTTTATTTTTTTGATAAAATGTTTTATATGCATTATCCATCATTGTATTTTTTAGATTTGAGTCTGCTTTTCCTTTTTTCTTTTTCTGCTCTTTTTGATTTTGATTTTGGTTTTGATTTTTTTGAGGATTGTTATTAATATTATTATAATTATTATTCATATTAATATTATTTTCTTGAATATTATTTGCATCCATTGGAAAATATATATTTGGATTTATTATATTTATATTTACACTATTAATATTTGGATTTTCTTCATCTTGTTTTTCTTGATTGTTTTTATTTATTATGTTTATATTTTGTTTTGGTTTACCACTATTTATTTGTTTTATTTTTATCATATTTGTATTGACTTTATTAAAACCAATATTTCCTGTTATATTATAATTATTATTATTAATATTAATATTATTATTATTATTATTATTATTATTATTATTATTTGATACATTTTCATTAATATTATAATTATCCTTATTTGGAGAACTATAATTTTCATTATTATTATTTCTTTCAGATCTATTAATATTAATTATATTCTGTTGTTTAATATTCTCAACTTCTATTTCTTTTTCAACATTATTCATATTATTATTATTAAAATTCCCTTGCATCATTTTCTCACTTTCTCCATCAAAATAATTAATATTATTACTTCCAACATTATTATTAACTACAACATTCTCATTATAATTTTCTTGTTCTCTTTCAATTTCCAAATCTCTTTCATACATTTTATTTAAATAAGGATGTAAAAAAACATTATTCCCATTTAATCTTTTCTTAGGATCCATTTCAAGTAAACCTTTCATAAAATTAATAGCAACTTTACTTAATTTTCCAAGATATCTTTTTTCAAGAGTTTCAGGTTTACCAATATCATCTAAATTTTTTCCATTAAAAAGTGGATTTTTATAAAACAAATTAATTTGTTCATCATTAAACTTCCCTAAAACTTTTTGAATACAATTTAATTGATCAATTTCATTTTCTCCTGGAAAAAGTGGATTACCATCAACTAATTCTCCCATAATACAACCAATACTCCAAAAATCAATTTCATAATTATAATCACCTTGAGTTAAAAGTAACTCAGGAGCTCTATACCAACGAGTTGCAACATAGTCTGTTAATTTAGATGAAAAATTAATAAATCTTGCAAAACCAAAGTCACATAATTTTAAATCATAATTTTTATTTATTAATAAATTTTCTGGTTTAATATCTCTATGGATTATTTTTTCATTATGTAAATATGATACTGCTTTACATAATTGATATATTAAAGTTTTTATTATTTTTGGATCTAAACCTTCTGGTGAATCTTGTAGGACTTCTAATAAGTTTTTTTCTATGTATTCAAATACTAAAAATAAATTTCCTTTTCTTTTAAATGCTTCGTAGAATGCTACTATATTTGGGTGACTTAATTTTTGTAACATTTTTAATTCTCTTTTCATTGTTTTTTTTACTAAGTCATCTTCTATTTCTTTAAATTTTTTTATTGCTACAAATTTGTTTGTTTGCTTATTTCTACATTTGTATACTATTCCATATGCTCCTTCACCTACTACTCCGATAACTTCATATTTATTTTGCATTTAATTTTTATTGTTTTTTAAATTTTTTTTTAATTAAAAAAAGTAATATTAATATATTTTATTTATTTTTATTCAAAATAATAAAATAAAAAATTTAATTATATACGTTATATTTTATCATATTTGTTGTTTAATTTTTCCTTAATACTAATATAATATATAAATTTGAATAAAATTAAAATGTGAATAAAATTAAAATGTGAATAAAATTTGATAATTATATAATAAATGAATAATAATTTATTTTGAATTATTCCATATAAAAAAGAATATATTCAAAATTACAAATTTATAGGAGATAAATTTAATACAAATATTTACAAAATACATTTTTTACATACTTAATCCTCTTATTTTTGAAATTAAATGTTCTGGAATTAAATATTCTAATTTATCAGCAATATCATTCCATCTTTTATTTTTTTGTATTGGTTTTTCACCATTTAAAATATTTTGTATTTTCATAAAATTTTTTTTCATTTCACATAAAATATTATTATTTTCTAATCTAGAATTATTTGATATAAAAATACCTAATAATTTATTTTGATAAGTCTCAATATTAAAAGTATTTTGTAAAGCTATACGATCATTTCTTTTAATTATTTTAAATTTATTAAACCAATCTCCATTATCTTGATAAATTTTATTTAAAAGTTTATTCTTTACATTACCATATGGAGTATAAATTTTTGGTAATGAAGAACTTTTTTGTAAATTAAAAGTTCGACTTGTTTTTTCATTAATTTGTATTTTTTTAAAAGGATTTTTTAATTTAACATTTTGAGAATAATTTGTATTTTCATTTTTTAATGAATTTGAATGTCTCAAAGATGGTATTTTAAAAGTTAAATTTCTAAAATCCATATTTATATAATATTTTAAATGAATTTATTTAAATATACAATTAATTTTAATTTTTAAATTAAAAACAGTTTCAAAATATTAATTTAAAAAAAAATTATTAAATCTTTAAACCGTTTTTTTAATATAATTTTTTTTTATTTTAAATCCACATTTAAATTATTAAAAAAATTAAAGAAACTAAAATGTACAAAAAAGAAGAATATAGAATTTTAGTTTGGCTTGATCCTAAAGTGAATGATAAATATAATAAATCAAATCAAGATATGATAAAGAAAGTAGGAAATATAGAATTAATTACTTGTACAAAAGTTTCAGAATGTTTAACTAAAATTTTACAAATTATATTTAAAAAAACAATAATAATGGTAAGTGCAAAATTAGCAAAGTCACTTTTTACTAAAATTGATGAAAATTTAAATAAATTATCAATTATTCCTAGAATAATAATATTTACAGGAAAAGAAACAATGGAAAGTATAAAAAAAAATCCAAAAGAATTTGAAAAATTTCCTTTTTTTAAAAAAGATTTAGTAATAACTCAATTAGGAGTTTTATTAACTGAATTACAAAAAGAAATTAAATATGAACCTAAAATTGGAATGAAAACAATAAATTTTAATAAATGTTTTCAATTTGATATTGTTAATTCAATAAATGATTTAGTTATTCCAATTAAATTTTCAAATGCAATAAAAAAACCATCAAAACAAGAAATAAATCAATTTAATCAATTTCTTTTAGAGAATTTTTCATCAAATCCTCATATAAAATATTTAATTGAACAAACAATTCCATATAAAAATATTCCATTTGAGATAATAGTAAAATATTGGTTAAGAGTTTATTCAATGGATTCAGGATTTATTAAAGAAATGAATAATTCTTTAAATAAAAAAGATAATAATAGTAATATGTATAATATTTTTGTTAGAGCTATATTTTCAGCATTAAAAGAAAAAATAGTTAAACCTTTGAATAATAAAACTTTATATATTGGAACAAAGATTTCAAAAGAAGAAATTGATTCAATTAAAAAATTTCTTGAAAATAAAAAAGAAGGATTACCAAGTTGTTATACTTATAATACTGGTTGTATTTCTACTTATTTTAATCAAAATTTAATTGATATTTTTATGGATAAAATTAAATTAGAGAAAAATGAATTTTATTCATTTTTTGAAATTGAATATAATGATAAAATAAAAGATGAAAGAATACCAAATGTTAATTTAAAAGAATATTCTTTTTCAGGAGAAGATGAAGTTTTATTTCTTCCATATTCAGGTTTTGAAGTATTAAATATTGAAAAAAAAACAAAAAATAATAAAGAATATTATCATATAACATTAGTTTATTTAGGAAAATATGAAAATATTCTTTCTGAGATAGATAAAAAAAAAATTAAACAATCATCTTATGTTAATAATATTATTGATTCATCTCTTATTCCTAATGTATCTAATAACAATAATGAACAAAAGACAGAAGATTTTGATATACCAATATATAATGATAGTTTAATAGATTTAATTTTGAACGAATCCTAAAATTATTTAGCATAATATTAAAAAATAATGGTTTATTTGAATAAATAATTTTAATTATTTTAAGTTTTTTCAATATATTCATATTCATCATCTAATTCAAATGCTCTTTTTTTTCTTTTATTTTTCCAAAATTTAAATAATAAATAAATTAATATAATAATTATAAAAATAAGAAAGATAAATAATAAATAAATTCCTAGATTACTTTCTTTTTTTTTATTAATATATATCCCAATTGTTTTTCTATCATAATCAAAATATAATTGATATTTTTTCAAAAAGAGTCTTCCAAAAACCCAATTTTTAGAATAATAATATTGTTCAATAATTTTAAGATATATTTTTCCATCATTTAATTCAAATAAATCATTTTTATTTAAAATAAAAGTATAATTTAAATTTTTTTCATAAAATTTCAACTCAGAAAAATCATCTAAATTAACATTACTATCACAAACAAAATATTTATATGTATAAACCATTGATAAAATAAAATTTTCTTTTTTACAATTTTTCTTTGAAAAATAATTCTCCCATAAATCTCTAATAAAATCAGTTGGAGCAATAATTAATTCAATTTCACATTTAATTTGTGCATTAAGTATTTTTTCTAATTTTTTTTCACCAAATAAAATTGAATCAAATTGAAAACTCCAAGATAATACATTTTCAATTTTTTTTGTTTGTGTAATTAAAAAACCTTTTTCTCCTATATTTTTTTCTCCTATAATTAATTCTCCTTTATCTTTATTTTTATTATTAAATAAAAATGTAAATGTTGGATTTTCTATTATTGAATTATTTTTTAATTGTATAATAATGTTATTATATGAGAATAATTCAAAACCTAAACATGATGAAATAATAATGTCTTCCTTTTTTTTTACATAAATTTTTTCACTAGTTGCAAATTTAAAATTATTTAATTCAATAAATTTATTGTTTATTAAAGATAAAGAAAATTTATCACTTGATAAAAAACCAGTTTCAATTTCACTTCCATAATAATTTTTTATTTCTATTTGTTTATATGATGTGGATGAATTCTGATTAAAAAAAGGTAAATTTTCTAATTCTGATTTATTTGTTAGAATATATGAATCTGTAATATCTAATTTAATTGATGAATTGAAAGTTTGATATGGTGTTCCTAATTTTATTATTGTATAAATATTTGATAAATATAATGATTTTATATAATTTAATTTGTTTTTATTATGATAATATGTTTCAAATGGAATTTTAATATTATTTAAATGAATAAATTTGATTAAAGTTAGTATAAGTATACTTAACATTTTATATTGATTTTAGCATTTTTATTGTTATAAATTAAATAAAAAATATTTTACAATTTAATTTTTATGAAGAAATAAATTTAATATTTATGGCAAAGGAGCCTTCAAATAAGTAAAAAATAATATTTTAATTTTTAATAGTCTAATAATAACTACTAACACATGGATAAAAGATGACAATGAATTAATAGATTATCATAATGGAAAATTTATTGGTTCTTCTTTTACAATAAATAAACCATATACTATATTTAGAGAGAAATCAAATATTCTTTTAAGTAATCATTCAAATAAAAAAAATAGGAAAAAATTAGGAAGAATTTCAATAAAAAATGGAATATATTATTATCGCTCAAATTCAAAATTTTCAAAAGAAAATAATTATCAAAAAATGACTAATTTTTCATGGTTATTATATAAAGAAAAAAAAAATATAAGTAATTATAAATATAAGTTATCAGAAGGTGATATAATTAAAATTGGGAAAATAATTTTACATTTTAGAGAAATAAATATAAAAAAACCAAATCAAAAATATAATAATAATAATCCTATTTTTTTAGATTCAAATCAGGAAAATTTGCATTTAATAAAAAATATTTATAAAATAAAAATCTCAAAAAAAAATACTTTTAAAGACCAAAATGTAAATAAAGAATTACTGAATAATGAAATAAATGAATCATTAAATACTTATTTAGAAAATAATGATAAATCAATAAAAACAAATTTAAAAATAGCTAAAACATCAAAAATATCTTTACATAAACCAATGCAATTAAATAATAGAAAATGTAGAATATGTTATTCAGAAGAAGAAAATCCAATATTAAATCCTTTAATTCAACCTTGTTCATGTTCTGGTTCATTAAGATATATTCATTATTATTGTTTATTACATTGGTTATCAACAAAAATTGAAATGAAAAAAATAAATATTTCAGATAATAATTTTTTTTTTATTTATCCTATTAATAGGATTGAATGTGAAATATGTAAAGAAAAATTACCAGAATATATTAAACATAATAATAGAATTTATAGTTTAATAAATTTTGAAAATTATACTTCAAATGATTATAATTATATAATTTTTGATGTTTTTGCAATAGATAGAATAAATAATAGATTAAGATATATTATTAAATTTGAGAATTTAAAATCATTAATTTTAGGAAGAGGAAAAGAGGCAAATATTATTTTAAATGATATTTCAATAAGTAGAAATCATTGTGAAATTAATATTAATAATTATGGTGAAGTTATTTTACAAGATTTAAATTCAAAATTTGGAACTTTAGTTTTAATTCAAAATAAAAAAATGGAAATTTTAAATGGACAAATATTATGTGTTCAAGTTGGAAGAACTTTCTTTAATTTTGAAATTAAAAAAAAATTTTCTCTTTTTTGTTGTTGTGATGTTGATGAAATTGATAATAATAAATCTTATGAAAAATTAAATAAAGAAAATAATAATATTAGTAAAAAAATAAATATAAAAATTGAAAAAGATAATTTAAATGAAGATGATGATGAACAAATTGATGAAGATTATAATAAATTAAAAGAAAAAAAAGCAATTTTTTTTAAAATTATTCATGATGAAAATAGTAATTCAATTGATTTAAAAGAAAATAATAATATTGAAACATCAACAATAAATCAAGGAGAAAATACAAATGTTAATTCAATAATTTTAAATTTTAAAAATAATAAAAGTACAATTGAAAGTGATCAATTTGGAACTTTAAACATAAATAGACCAAAATTAATTGGAATAAGTGAAAATAGTAATGAAGATAATAAAAGTATAATTGATAACATTTAATTTAACATTATTATTTTTTCAATTAATGTAATATAAGTAATTGTTAAAATATTTGTAGGAATTACTAAGTAAAAAATTATATAAATTTTAAATTAAAAAATATTGTCATTAAAATAAAAACAAAACCAAATAAAAAAAACGTTCTTAAATGTTAATTTATTATTTATTTAAATACAAAAAAATAAATAATTTTTTTCTTTTTCATAATCAATTAATTATATTTACATTGTAAATTAATATAAACTATTTTAAATATTGATTATTAAGAATATAAATAATTGAAAATTTAAAAATAGAATTACACTAAAATATTTATATATTTCTAATTAAAAAACAATTAAAAATATAAAATAAAAAAACGAAAAAAACTAAAATATAATTTCCATTTTATATTTTTTCAAAATTTTTAACTATACTAATTAAAAAATAATCAATAAAAACTATTTAATATCCCCAAGTGACTTCACTAGCATAAGCAATATAAAGAAAACCATCTTCACTTCTGTATTTATCATAAATTTCTGAAATTAAAGAATCACCAATAATAGAATGTTTACCATCAACTAAAAGATAGAATGCATCTTCTTTTCCAATTTCAACTCTTTTTCTAATCATTAAACTAAATTGTCCTACAGTTAAATCCATTGGAACTAAATATTTTGTTTTATCTATTTCTTGTATTTTTGATTTTGGATCTTTTTCACATATTATTGGAATTTTATCTGGAAATTGTTTTCTAATTTTATCACATTCATTTTTTCTTTGTGCCTCATCTGGAGTATCTTTTTTAAACTTGAATTCCATTTTTTTTTAATTATAAAAATTATGAAAAGAATTTATTTAATATGAAAAATTAAAATTTTATTTTTTTTTATTTGATTTATTCAATAAATTTTGATTTTTAAATAGTTTAATAAAAATTATTAAATAAGAATAAATAATAAAAATTTATTTCTCAACTTTTTAAAAAAAAAAATATATTTTTTTTTTTAAATGTAAAAATTATTTTATTATTTTCCTAAATTAAATTTTAAAAACCAAATTAATAAAAAATATATTTTTAAAAAATTTTATTCAGCTTTTTCTTCAGCATCTTTAAATTCTTCAACAACTTCTCCTTCATCTTTTTTTCCTTCTTCAACATCTTTAAATTCTTCAACAACTTCTCCTTCATTTTTTTTATCTTCTTCAACATTTTCTTCTTTATTTTCATTATTATCATCTTCTTTATTTTCATTATTTTCATCTTCTTTATTTTCTTCACCTTCTTTATTTTCTTCACCTTCTTTTTTTTCTTCTTCACCTTCTTTTTTTTCTTCTTCAGTTTTTTCAATTTCATCACCTTCTTTTTTTTCTTCTTCTTCAACATCTTTTTTAATTGGGAAAATATAATCAATTCCAAAAACATGTAAAATTTTTCCATAAGTATATTCCCAAATATTTCCTTTATTATAAGAATATTTAATTGCATTTGCATAAATTTCATTAAATAATACCATAAATCTTTCTAATCTTTTATCATGATAACAAATGTATGGATTTACTTTTCTTATTGTATTTTTTTTTTCATGTCTAATTAAATCAATTTCATTTGGTTCTTTTTCTTCTTTTTTTTTTTTCATATCATTTTTAATTTTTTCTACTCTTTCAACTGGATAATTCCATACATGAGGTGGTCTTAAATTATCTATATTTTTAGGAAGAACATTTTTTTCGTCACTTGAATCTGTTGATATTTTTCTTATACTTTTTCTTGATGTAATTCCTTTATGTCCTGTTCCTTTTTTTTGAATTTGTGATGAATGTTTTTTTCCCAATTTTCCTCCTTTTTCTTTTGATTTTTCTTTAGGATTTTTTTTTTCTTCTGTAGAATTTTCAATTGTATTTTGTATAGTTTCACTATTATTACTTTTAAGATTTGTTGTACTTTTTTTATCACTTGTTTCATTTACTTTATCATTTCTTAATAAAATCATATCTCTTAAATCTTCTTGTACTAATTTATTTACATTTGATAATATTTCTATTGCTTCTAACCATTTTTCTCTATCATCAGGAGGAAAATAATATTCCATTAACCAAAAACGACCAAATTTTTTAACTTCTGCCCAAAATAATTTTTCACTTTCTAAATATTCTGCTGTTAAACCTCTTTTTACAATATCAGTCATTTCATATGCATTTAATGCTATTTCTGTATTAGGTCCATCAATTTCATGTTTTTTAGGTTGGAAAAAATCATTTATATCAAAATGACCTCCATCTTTTCTAGCATATTTTTGAAAGTTTTGTAATACATTTGCAGAATGAACCATACTTTGGAAAAATATATATCTTGGCATTCCTACTTCAATTAATTCTTTTGTTCTATAAATTTCTAATTCTTCTTTGTAATTTGATTCAATTACAAATTTAATACAATCAAATATAAATAAATATTGTTCATATAATAATTTATCTCCTAATATTCTATCTATTATTTTATGTATATCATATATTTGTTTTAATAATTTTATAAAATCTTCATTTGCTTGAATTGGAATTAATACTCTTGATAAACCATTTAATTTCATTTCATAACATTTAACTTTCATATTTTCTATAAAAGTATTTAATTGACCTAAATAAAATTCAATTTGAGGAATTTTTCTTCCATCTGGAATTTGAAATAAATTAACAAATATTTTATGTGATACAACTTCATCAGGAAAATCTTTTGCAACTTTTCTATTTAAAAATTTAAACATTGCATCAAATCCATCTTCAAAATCTTTTTGTAAAGCTTCTTTAATAAAAGTATTAGGTAATCCTTCTTTTAATTCTTTAATATTAATTAAAGTTAATTGTTTTCTTTCTTCTTCTTGTAACATTCTTGCCATTTCTTCAGGAGAAATTGTTTTTTTTTTATCTTTTTCTTTTCTTTTATCTTTTTTTTCAACTCCTTTATCATCTTTTTCAACTTCTTCAACATGTATTTTATCATTAAATTTATATTCATAAAATTCTCTTTTTAAAGAATTTCCCATAAAATTTTCTAATTCATCAACATTACAATCTTTTTGTTGTTTATATGCTTCATTTTTCATAAAAGTACCAACACCTTCAACAAAAAGTTTAGCTTGTTTTTTATCTTGAAATACAATTAAATCTTCATAATTTAATTCATTTCTTTCAACAGAAAATAATCTATAACCACTTTTTCTTAACATTCTTAAAGGTTTTAATATTAATTTAATATTTTCATGTAAATATCTAAATCCAGTAATATTATTTTCATCTTTTAAAAAAACAAAAGAATATAAATCTTTAAAATATTTTACCATATCAGAATGAAGTGATTTATATTCTTTTTGAAAATTTGAATCATCTAAAATTTCAATTCTATAAATTCTATCTAAAACATGTTGAAAATCAAAACGAACTATTGAAGCTGATCCAGTCGCACTTTTTGGAACTCTGTATTTTTCATTGTCAAATACTACATCAACGTCACTTTGAGCTCCTAAATAATTTATTGGTCTCATCCAATCCATTTTTATTTCTTTTAATTTACCTACTTTTTTAAGGATGTTACCAAATTTAAATAATAATTCAAAGAATGGTTCCCAGTATAATCCTCCTAAATCTTCTAAAGAGATAAATGCTCCTCCTGACATTCCTAAATTTTTACACATTTCATATAAACGTTCCCACATTTTATATTCTTTTCCTTTTTTCCAATCTTCTAGAGATACTTTTTTTTTCGGCATTTTTTTTTTTTATGTTATTTTGATTTATTGGAAGTTATTAAAATAATTTTTATTTTTTTTTTAGTTTTTTATTTTTTTTTATTTTTTTTATTTTTAATTTTATGAATTATGATTTAATTATAAATAAATTTTTAATATGTTAAAAGTTAGTGATATTCTTGTTCCTATAAGATTTTCTATATTGATGATTGAATTAATTTTAAGTGCGTCTGCATGTAAAATGACTGTAATTTATTTTGTATATTTTATTTTAGGATAAATATAGATGTCACATGATCGCTTTAATTGTTTTGGAATCATTTGAATTTCTTTTTTTTCAATTAATTTCTGGATATACTTTACAATTAAATAAAATTAGTGCTTTATGTAAGAAATAAATTATATTTCATATTTTTAATAGTAATTATTCTTCATTTTTTAATGTCAGTTCTACTTATTTTTTTTTTATTTACATCATGGAATTTAGACACAGAAATGTTCATTCCTGGTTATTTATGTGTGATTATTGAATTTGCTGGATATTTTTATTCAAAACTTTTTTACAAGAAACTTTTTAGAAAAGATTAAATTTAAAATAATAAAAAAATTTTTTCTAAAAGTATTTATTTAATTAATATTTAAAATATTATAAAAATCAAATAAAAAATAAATAAAACAAAAAAAATTGAAATTCAACTCGTTTAAATATGAAATAATTAAATTAAAATAACTATGTTAACCTTATATACTTTAATTAATTATACAAAATCTTCAAATTTACTTTACTACTAAATTTTTATACAAAATATTCCTTTAACTAAATAAACTTTCGTCATCTTCATAATATAAATAATTAGGATTATTTAAATTTTTATACCAATCTGGAATTATAGGTGAAATATTTCTATTGATAATTAATATTTTTTTATCATTCAAGAAATCAGGTATTTCAAAATCTATTTTTAATTCTTCTATACCTGATTCTTGATTTGATGTCATACTTGTTTCATCAATTGAAAAACTTCTACTCTCATCTTTTTTGCAAAACCAAGATTCTTTTTCGATTTTTCCTTTTTTTAATAAGGAGATATGGTTTAAAATTTGAAATTCATATTTCATTGTATCTGTTTGCATTCTTTTTTTTAAATAATTTTTTAATTATTTCACGAATTTTATTTTGAATAAGATTTTTTGTTTAATGATTATTTTATATTTTAGATAATTTTTTTATTTTACATAAATTTGGTATAATTTTAATTTTAAATGTAAAGCTTACTTTATTAATGAAGTTTTATTATAAGTGTTTTTTTATATGATTTCATTAATATTTAATTTATATTTTTAATGATGATTTTAAAAAATTAACTTTACCTTTAATTTTCAAAAAAAATATATTAAAAAAAATTGTAAATAAAAAAATCAAATATTAAATATTAATTATAATAAATTTGAATATTTCAAATTATAGTTTTATAGTTTAATAATAAATAAAAAATAGATTATTTATATTCTAAAAAAACAATTAAATAAAAACCTAATTTTTAATCAAAATACAAAAAAAAACTAAAATTTAAAAAAAATTTTTAATTAAAAAAAATAAATCAAAAAAAAAAAAATATGTCAAAAATCTCAACAAAAACCAAAAAACCTCAATTTTCAGAAGAACAAATCCTAGAAGTAAAAGAAGCTTTCAACGTATTTGATAGTGAACAAAAAGGAGGTTTAGATGCAAGAGAATTAAAAGCAGCAATAAGTGCATTAAATATAAAAATAACAAAAGATGAAATTAGAAATATTTACTCAGACTTTGGAAAAGATATCAGAGAAAAAATAAATTTAGATGAATTTATGGAAATTGTAATTCCAAGATTACCTGATAGACATACTAAAGATTATATACAGAAAATTTTTCAATATTTTGATTTAGAAAATACTGGAAAAATTACTTCGAGACATTTAAAAAAAATTGCTCAAGAAATTGGGGAAAATTTATCTGATGAAGAATTAAAAGAAATTATGGAAGAAGCTGATAAAGATGGTGATGGATATATTGGATTTGATGATTTTTATAGAATTATGAAAAAAAGAGGAGATGATCCACTTGAAGATTGGTCTGATGATGATGATTAAATTTAATATTTAATTTAATTTTTTAAATTTTTTTTATAATTGTTTTATTTTTTTTTTTGATTTTTTAGTTTTATATTAAATGATATTAGTTTTATTATTTTATTGTTTTTAATTAAAAGTTACTATTTTAATTATAAGAATTTGAAAATTTATTTTTTTATCACAATAATACACTTATTTTAAAATAAAAATACTTAAACAATAATTTTTAGTTCATATTACTAGAAAACTCCATAACTTTCCCTGTTAAATTTTTCTTAAGAGAATTAAAAGCTTCTTCATCATTAATTTGATTAGAATAATTATTATAATAGTAATTATTATTATTAAAAGTACCCATAAATCCATAATTATAGTAATTATTATTATTGTTATTATTATTATTATTATTATTTTGATATCCTTGATTCATATTACCATAACC
>JAEEGK010007324.1_pt1 | contig 26312 bp, 19 predicted proteins | sample 8958771 | NCBI WGS metagenome assembly JAEEGK01 (sample SAMN16246547, study PRJNA631951) | gut metagenome | biome: gut microbiome; feature: rumen; material: SC-attached | host: Bos | place: Iran: Karaj | collected 2018-10 | reverse complement strand
CCGTATCCCGTGTGGGTGGCTCGGCACAGATCAAGTCCATGAAGAAGGTGGCCGGTACGCTGAAGATCGACCAGGCACAGTATCGTGAGCTCGAGGCCTTCTCGAAGTTCTCCAGCGATATGGATGCTGTGACGGCAATGACCCTCGACCGTGGTCGTAAGAACCAGCAGCTGCTCATCCAGCCGCAGTACAGCCCGATGCCCGTTGGCGAGCAGATTGCCATCCTCTATTGCGGCGTACACGGACTGATGCGCGATGTGCCCATCCCCAAGGTGCGTGAGTGTCAGGATTCCTTCCTCGACAAGCTGCGTTCCACCTCTCCCGAGGTCATCGAGACCCTCGCCAGCGGGAAGATCGACGACGAGACGATGAAGAAGATCGAAGCCGTCATGGCCGACATCGCAGGAACGTACAAAAGCTGATAGCCTATGCCCAGCCTGAAAGAAATTAAAGGCCGCATTGCCTCAGTCAATTCCACGCGCAAGATCACGTCGGCAATGAAGATGGTGGCCTCCAGTAAGCTGCACCACGCACAGGTGGCTATTCAGAACATGCTGCCTTACGAGACGCTGCTGGAGCACATCCTCAAGTCGTTCCTCGCAGCCGAGGCGGAGGCACACACCATCTTCGACCAGCCACGCCCCATCAAGCGTGCGGCACTCGTGGTGTTCACCTCCAACTCCTCGCTCTGCGGCGGATTCAACAACAACACCATCAAGCTCATGATGCACGCCGTCGATGAGTACGCCCAGACCATCGGACGCGAAAACGTCGAGATCTATCCCATCGGCCGCAAGGTCTATGAGAAGGCGCAGAAGTTGGGGTTGAATGTGCAAGGCGAGTTCTCTGCTCTGGCCGACAAACCCAACGTCGCGCAGTGCATTGACATCGCCATGGAGCTTGGCACGAAATTCGCTGACGGACAGATAGATAAGGTCGAACTCATCTATCATCACTTCAAGAGCGCAGGCTCGCAGATTCTCACTCGTAAGACCTTCCTCCCCATCGACATCGAGTCGGAGCTGAAGGCCGACCACGAGCGCGACCTCACCAGTGTCATCGCTACGAAGGAGTCGCAGGAGTATCTGAAGAAGCGTGGAGAGCGACAGACGGAGAGGGTAGAGGAGGAAGTGAAGCCGCTCAACGATAACTTCATCGTCGAGCCCGACATGAACACCGTCCTCTCGCAGCTCCTGCCGAAGATGGCGCATCTGATGCTCTACACGGCACTGCTCGACTCCGTTGCCTCTGAGCACGCCGCCCGTATGGTGGCCATGCAGACCGCGACGGACAATGCCGACGAGTTGCTCCGCGAACTGAACCTTCAGTACAACAAGGGCCGCCAGCAGGCCATCACCACCGAGTTGCTCGACATCGCTGGCGGTTCCCAGAACTGACAAACTACTTCTACTATACCCAAGAGAGCCCGAACGCCTTGTGTGCATCGGGCTCTCTTTAGTTGTCACCTGGGGAATTTATACACCTCAGCATATCTGCTCTTGGTAACCTCCCCGAGCGTAGACATCTACTGCGGATTAAAATCAATGAATGACAGGTTATTCACTTATTCAGTTATTCAATTATGACATTTAGGTTTTTGATTATGATAATGTCTATCAATATTTTATATTATAATATATATTATTATAATAATATATATTATAATATAAAATCATTCTTCTCAATTTGAAATTATCAGAATACAGATGTCATAATTGAATAACTGAATAAGTTTGTTTTAAGATAAAAATGTTTACATTTGATTATTTTTGAAATAACGCCAAAAACAACCCTCTGCAAAATGGAACTTTCCTTGCTTGAAAGTCTGAGTTTCAAGAGAAGAAAGTCGGAGTTTGGGCTATGGAAACTAAAAACACGTCGAAACGGCCTGAAAAGGCAGCTTACGGCTGCCCTAAGTGCTGGTAAATAATGTTTACTTCTGCTGAAAGAAACGTGCGGCGTTTCTGTTTCGTGAGGTGAGTCAGGCGGGGATCTTTACTCAACAACGATTTGAGTTTGAGCCAGGCTGAACGAGGCTGGATGTAATGGAAATACATTTGGGCCAATTCCATACGGCCATCACAACCACCAGTTGTATGGGACACGGTCCGATCTGGCTCTAAATAAGTCAGATGACTAAACGAAAGGAGAGTGGGCATAATTTGTTCACTCTCGTTTTATAACCTCGCAAACTGGGGGATTCGTTGAAGAAATCGGGCAGTTGGCAGAAAGGGCGGGGGAGTGGATTAAACTTTGCGGGCTGCAGAGAGTCAAAGAGACAGTTGCAACGCAAGAGATAATTCACAATATGTATCACAATTAAAAACAAAAAGGATTATGAAACAGATGATTATGACTTTGACCTACGGTCGAGCCTGCTCACGCTCGGCCAAACGAACGAGCTCGTTTGGTGCTCGCTTAATCGCAGCCTTGGCAGCCGTTATGGTAAGCACGGCAGCCGTCGCACAGGACAAGAACAGCAACAAGCCGTCAGAAGACAACAACCGCAAGCTGGAGATGGTGAAGCACCGCACGGACAAGATGGTGGAGGACTACCAGTTGAACGACAAGCAGGCCAAGAAACTGCTGGAACTGAACACGGAGTATGCCGACATGATGCGCCCACCTCATCATGATCACCACGGGCCTCACGGTATGCGGGGACAACGCCCGGAGCCTCCGAAGGACGATATGAAGGGTGAGCGTCCGGAACCGCCGAAGGGTGACCGCGAGGATCGCCGAGAGAAGATGATGGAGACGATGAAGGCCTACGATGCAGAACTGCAGAAGATCATGACGGCTGAGCAGTATGAAAAGTACAAAGCCGACATGCAGCAGCGCCGCGAGAGAGGCCATAAGGGGCCACACAGACCACAATAAATATAATAATGTGACTTGAACTTGAATAAAACGACCACGAATTTCACGAATTACACGAATTATTAGCTGCGCCAGCCAATTTAGAGTAATTAGTGAAATTCGTGGTCGAATTATTGAATAATTATTTGTTGAGTTTCTTGCGGAGAGTGAGGACATTGAAGCCGCCGATGCGCTCGTAGTTCACACTGTCCATCAGCTGACGAACGAGATAGATGCCGAGGCCACCGATGGATCGGTCTTCTGCCGAGAGCGTCGTGTCGGCCTCTGCCACACTTGTGGGGTCGAAATGCTTGCCGCTGTCGGAGATGACGAACTTCAGTCTGGCGTCATTCGCCTGGACCTCTATATTGACACTTCCCGTTGTTCCCTCCGGATAGGCATAGTTCATCACATTCACCACGGCCTCCTCGATGGCGAGGTTCATCTGCATGGTGGTCAGTTCGTCGAAGCCCATCGCCTCGCAGACATCATCTATGAATTCGGCCAACTGCGGTACCTGCTGGATGTCGTTGGTCAGGGTGATGCTGCGCTGATAGCGCACGTCGAGTTGCTGCTTCGTGTATTGGATGGCCAGCATGGTGAGGTCGTCACTTTGTTCTGCGCCATTGACGAAGTCCCTCACGGCATTGGTCATGTTTTCCACCAGCCGATGAGGGTTGTGATCGTTTGTCGACAGTGATGTATCTGCCACCTTCAGGATGCGTTCATCGGTAAACTGGGCGTGGTCGATATTCTCGGCCTCGGTGAGTCCATCGGTATAAAGGAAGATGGTGGTGCCCGGATCGATCTGCGTTTCCTGCATCGTGAACTTCCAGTCGCCCATCACACCGACAGGCAGGTTGGAGTCGCAAGGCAACATGCCGATGCCGGACCCGATGAGCAGGGGTGAGTCATGACCGGCATTGCAATAGCGCAGACGTCCCGTCGGCAGGTCGAGCACACCCACGAAGAGCGTCACGAACATGTTGGAGTCGTTACCTTCACTCATCGTATCATTCAGACGGGTGATGATACGTTCCGGCTGTGACTCATGGGCTGAGACGGTACGGAACTGGGCACGGGTGACGGCCATCACCAGAGCGGCAGGCACTCCCTTACCCGAGACGTCGCCGATGCAGAAGAAGAGTTTCTCGTCGCGGATGAAGAAGTCGAAGAGGTCGCCACCGACGGCCTTCGCAGGCGTCAGCTGTCCGAAGATGTCGATATCGTCGCGATCGGGATAGGCGGGGAAGATCTTCGGCAGCATCGACATCTGGATGTCGCTGGCTACCTTCAACTCACTCTCGATGGCTGCCTTCGATGCCGTCGACTGACGCAGCTCTTCCATCTGCTGCTTCAGAGAGGTCTGCATGAGTGAGAACGACTGGCTCAGACGGGCCATCTCGTCCTTGGTCTTGATGTCGGGCAGCGTCGCATCGAGATTACCCTTGGCCACCTCGTCGGCAGAGTCGGCAAAGCGTGCCAACGGACGGGTGATGCGCTTAACCACCGAGTTACAGATGAGGAAGAGTGCTACCAGACCTGCCAGCATGATAAAGAGTATGAGGTAGCTGAGCAAGCGGGAATTGCCATAGATGATCTTGGCAGGTATGACCGTTGCCATCGACCAGCCCGTGCGCTTGATGGGTGCATAGCAGATGAGGTATTTCACGCCGTCGCGAATCATCTCCCGCATGCCGGAGAGACCGTCGACCATATCGTAGCCGATCTGTGCGTCGATGGAGTCGTTCGTCTCCATGGAGTAGACGAAGTATGTGTCGTTCAAGATGCGCTCCGTATCGGGGTGGGTGATATAGGTGGCACCGCGGCCGATGATGAACGAATAGGCATGGGTATAGAAGAAGTCATCGTTGATCTCCAGGTTGGTAGAGTCTATCTCCGTTTCCATAAGCTTGGCATTCAGTTCGATGTCGCTCTTCGCCACCAGTTCCGTGAGCCAGTTCAGCGACACGTCTGCTGTAATGACTGCCATCAGGTTGCCGTTCTTGTCATACAGGGGATGCGAATAGGTGGTCATCATCTGTTCTCCGCCGCCAGTGTCGTAATAGGGCTCGCTCCAGTAGTTCTTCTTCAGCAGTTTGGGAATCTGGTACCAGTCCATACTGTGGTATTCGTATTCCGACGAGCCCAGCTGTTTGGTCTCGATGGTGCCGTTGACCGTGCGATAGGCGTATGGGGAGAAGTACACACCCTTCTTGGGGTAGTAATTGGGCTCAAAGGCAATGGCAGAGCCGATGATGGGATCATTCAATTCCAGAATCTGCTGGACGATGGCATAGTATTCATCTGGGTTGTCGAGATTGTCCATCACCTTTGGAATCACATTCTCCACAGCCACCTCCACACCAACGAGCATGCTGTTGATGCGCTGGTTGGCTATCTCGATACGGCTTTTCGCGTTCTCCTCCGAACTGCTGAGGAAGGCCTCACGGATGACATTGGTGATGATGACAGTGATGATGCAGAAGACAACGAGCACCGTGAGCATCACCCAAATTGTGAGCCTGGTGTGCAGCGAATGGGATATGTTGTGTAGTTTCGACTTGATCATTGCTGTGTAATCTGATGATAGGTGATTTCTTTTTTCAAAAAGCCGCTCTCGAGAAGGATACGGTTGGCCAGCTCCACGGATTTGGGCTCCAGACGGTAGGAACGCTTGCCGGTGTCCTTGTCGGCCAGCTGGCGAAGGATCTCTTTGATCATCCAATCCTGTGCAATCATATTACCGGCGGTACCAGTCTGTCGCATCGTGATCATCACAATGTCGAGGGCCTCTTCAGGATGGGCGACAGCCCACTCCCAACCCTTACGGGTGGCTTCGGCAAACTTTATTGCGAGATCTTTGTGCTTGCGATAGAAGTCGGCCGTCACATAGACCCCATCTTCCGGCACGTTGTAGCCAATGTCACGCATATATAGCAGCTGCTCCTTCTTGATACGCTGTCCGGCCATCTTCAGTTGGAAGAACTCGTTGTAGCTCATCGCCAGGGCAGCGTCGATGGCTCCGGAGATGTAGAGATTGATGTTCGAAACGAATGGTACCCACTGGATGCCGAGACCATACTTCTTGTCCATCGCAAAGGGCAACTCGCTGAAGCCGGACTTCCAATGGCCCACTTTCTTGCCACGGAGGCTCTCCTTGCCATTCAACGGTGTGTGAGAGACGATCAGCAGGTTGTTCTGTTGCGACATCTGCAGGACATTGACCAAGGGGATGCCATTGTCAATGAAAGTCATCGCCGTCACCAGATTGAGCGTGATGAACTGGCTCTCGCCTTCAGTTAGGTAGTCAATACTCGGTTTCGAGGCGGAGGGATGCCTGATGACCACGTCGAGTCCGGCTTCCTGATAATATCCCATGCTACTTGCCACGTAAAAACCTAAGAACTGCGCCTGAGCCGTCCATTGTGGGGTGAAGACCAGCTTCTGTTGGGCATTCGCGACGCTGATGCCACAGAACAGCAGAGCGACGCACAGCCATTGTTGATACTTTCTCATCGTTGAGTCTTTTTGTTGCGTGCAAAGTTACAAATATTCAGCCATATCACCAAATAAATAACAGATATTTACAATTTCTGTCCCAAATATTTGCAAAGTTCAAATAATCTTCCTATCTTTGCATCTTGAAGTTGAAATATAAAGTCATACAATAATGAGAAGAACATCTTTATTTGTACTTGTGTTCATTATGGCACTGTCGGCCTTCTCGCTTGGTGTCGGCTTGTCGTATGATGCAAACCCCTTTGCCGATGACGATACAGAAACCGTCGAAGGCACTGATACCGACGGTGAAGGAGAAGGTGAAGGCGAAGGTGAGGAAGAAGAGGAAAAGGAACCTGTTGAAAGGTTTACCGTCGAGGGCGTCCTGTATCATGTGACGGAAGAGGGCGTGGTCGAAGTGGAGGGCGTGGAAGAAGGCGCCACCAGCATCGTCATTCCCAAGGAAGTCACTTATGAGGAGGAGAATTATAAGGTGACGGCTATTACAGAGGATGCTTTCACCGGGAATAAGACACTGACCTCGGTGACTATTGAAGGCAGCATCAAGGAGATTCACAAAGAGGCCTTTAAAGGATGTACCAGCCTGACAACGATTGTATTAGGAAAAGGCGTTGAAGTGATTGGTGAATCAGCTTTTGATGGATGTACCAGTCTGAAGACGATAGATATGGCTGAAAGCGTGGAGAAGATTGGTGATTCTGCCTTTGCTGGCTGTACCAGTCTGACAACGATTGAATTAGGAAAAGGCGTGAAAGAGATTGGTGAATCAGCTTTTGAAGGCTGTACCAGTCTAAAGACGATAGATATCGCTAAAGGCGTGGAGAAGATTGGTGATTCAGTCTTCGACGGCTGTTCGAAACTGGAGAGCGTGGTCATTCCGGAATCCGTGAAGGAACTGGGCAAAGATCTCTTCAAGGATTGTACCAAACTGAAGACGGTTGAGATTGACTGTGATGTCGAGGAGATTAATAAGGATCTCTTCAAGAACTGCACCAGTCTGGAGGAGATTGAGATCAAGGGCGACATCAAAACGGTAGAAGAATCGGTGTTTGAGGGCAACGAGAAACTGAAGTCCGTCAAACTCTGCGGTGACATCGACGAGATTGGCAAGAACGCCTTTAAGGACTGTACGAAGCTTGAGACGTTCGAGTTCGGTGAGAAGAAGAAGGTGAAAGTGGTAGGTGAGTCTGCCTTTGAAGGCTGTAGCAGCCTGAAGGCCATCACCATTCCCGGCAGTCTGAAAGTGATTGAGAAAACGACCTTCAAGGACTGTACCAGTCTGAAGGATCTTGTGATAAAGCCTGGCGTGGAAGAGATTGGTGAATCAGCTTTCGAAGGTTGTACGAGTCTGGAAGAGATCACCATCCCCAGCACAGTGAAGAAGGTGGGTGAGAAGGCCTTTAAAGACTGTACCAGTCTGACCAAAGTAGAACTGGAAGAAGGCGTTGAAGAGATTGGTAATTCCGCCTTTGAAGGTTGCGGTGATCTGAAAATGGTGTCCATCCCTGCCTCTGTGGTAGATATCGGTGAATCGGTCTTCGACGGCAGCAGCTTGGAAGAAGTGACCATCCCCGGCTCAATGAAGGTGATCAAGGACGGTGCGTTCAAGGGTTGTAAGGAACTGAAGAAACTCACGATTGAAGAAGGTGTCGAAGAGATTGGAAATTCTGCCTTTGCCGATTGTACAAGTCTGCCAGAACTTATCATCCCGAATTCGATGAAGAAGATTGGCAATTCTGCCTTCAAGAATTGTGAGAAGATAGATTCGCTGAAGTTGGGTGATGGACTGAAAGAGATGGGCGACTCGGTCTTTGCGGGTTGTCTCAGTCTGCCATTGCTCGTATTGCCTAAGGATATCACTGAGCTGGCGACAGCCTCCTTCCTGAATTGCGAGAAGCTGGATTCCATCTCTCTGTCAGAGGGTCTGAAGAAGATTGGCGAGTCTTCCTTTGAGGGCTGTAAGGTGCTTCCAGAGGTGTATCTGCCGGAGAGTCTCGAAGCGATAGAGAAGGCAGCCTTCAAAGGTTGCGACAGTCTGAAGTGGGTGCAGGTGGAATTCAAGGAGCCGTTCAAGATAGACCTCAGCGTGTTCGAGGGCATCTCTGAACAGGCTGTGCTGAAGGTTCCCAAAGGTACACGCGCAACGTACATGAAAGAGGAGAGCTGGGCTAGTCAGTTCGCCAAGATTGTGGGTGGTGAATATAAGGTTACCATCATATCCAGTGGCAACGGTCAGGCCGTGTGTCTGCGTGACTCGGTGATTAGCGACTCGTTGGTCATCCGCAACGACTCTGTGCAGTACACCTTTATGGAGGGTGACTCTGTGCTGGTTGCCTTCGAATCGGATGCCGGTTATCAGATTATGGATGTGACAGTAAACGACAAGGTGATCAGCGACAGTATCTTTGCAGACATCTATGCTGCCGACACCCTGACGACGGAGAAGCCCAGATTCGGCGAATACACCGTCGCTTATGTTGACCAGGACTATCAGGTGGCTGTGGCGTATGAGAAGATCCACTATCGTCTGATTGTCACCTCCATCGGTAAGGGCTCCGTCAACTTCGAGGGCGAGGCAGTGGAGGATACGACCAAGGTCTTCCGAATAGAGGACGGCGTAGAGGCGTTCATCACCTTCAGTCCTGGTGAGAACTGGCGCATAAAGCAGGTGATGATCGACAGTCTGGACATCACGTCGGAGTTGGCGAAATACCAGTATTCCATCAAGAACATCAAGAAGAATACGATGCTGGTCGCTGAGTATGAGGAGATACCTGTCAACAAGTATATCCTGACGCTGTATGTGTCTGGCAACGGCGAGGTGACTGTCGATGGCAATACCACTGTCCGCGAAAGGTCATGGTCGGCCTATTTCAATGAAGACACCACGGCGGTACTCACCTTCATACCCGATGAAGGCTATACCACCAAATACCTGAGGGTGAACGGTGCAGACGTGACTTCGGCCATCGTCAATAACCAATATACGCTCAGCAGCATCCGTGCCGACATCAATGTGAACGTATCATTCGCGGCTATGGAGATGACCTTTGAGAAGGATGGCATCCACTATCTGGTGACCTCGTTTGCAGACAAGAAAGTTACTGTGACAGCAGGCGACAATTTACAGACGCTGGAGGTGCCGGCTACAGTGGCATACGGCGATAACGTGTGGGAAGTGACTGGTATCAGGGAAGATGCACTGGCTGGCTGTCCGGATCTGGCTGCGGTCATCTGGAACCCATCGACGCAGTTCAAGGCGACAGTCAGCAATCCGAATTTCCTGCTTTACGTGAGCGATGCGAAGTATGTGGCTTGGGAAGACCAGAACGCCGTGGTGGATGGTGTGGCCAGCAACATCATACTGACCGACGGTAAAGAAGGTAACGACTTCTACTGTCCGCGCTCCTTCACGGCAGAGAAGATAACATACACCCATAACTACACGATGGAGACCGGCATTATGGAGCCGAGGGGATGGGAGACCATCGCCCTGCCATACGACGTGCAGACGATCAAGCATGCCACTGCTGGCGTCATCCTCCCGTTCAAGAAATGGACGACGGAAAGTGAGGAGAAACCGTTCTGGCTGTACGAACTGACGGGCAGTGGCTATCAGGAGGCTGAAGGCATCAAGGCTAATACACCGTATATCATCAGTATGCCGAACAACAGTCTCTATCTGACGGACTACCGGCTCATCGGCAAGGTGACCTTCGAGTCGGAGAATGTGGAAGTCAAGAACTCCCGCGACCTGAACAGTGCCCGCTATAGCGACAGGACGTTAGTACCCAATTTCGTCAATAAGAGCGACGAAGCCATCCTGCCCCTGAACGTGAACAACGACATCGTGACATACACACAGTCAGATATGGGTAGCAAGTTCGTGAAAGGACTCCGGCCGGCGTATCCCTTCGAGGCCTATATGACCACCACATCCAATACCCGTTCCATTGGCGTGCAGGATGGTATGACTACCGGTATCCAGACGTTGAAGAACATGGTTGACGAGACATCCCAGGGCGTCAGGGTGTATGACATGCGTGGTGTGCTCGTCAAGAGCAGCGCCTCGATGGCAGAAGTCAGAAACGGACTCAAGCCGGGTGTCTATGTGGTACAGGGAAAGAAAATAATCATAAAAAGGTAAAAAAGTAAAAAGGTAAAAAGGATATGATTGAAATGATGAAGAAAACGACAATATTTCTGTTGATGATGGTAGCTCTCGTCGCCTGCGGTGATGATGATGATCCCGATTCAGCCAAGAAGCCCGACTATATCGCCGCCAGCGAGGAATTGACCTTGTCGGAGACACAAGATAACATTCTGTCCATCAAGTCCAACTGCAAGTGGCATCTTTATGTGGAAGTGGACTGGTTGTCCCTGGATCCAGCCTCAGGAGAGGGTAACGGCAAAGTGACTATCACCGCCAAACCGAATAAGACGGGTGACATCAGACAGACAACTATCTATATGAGAAATGAGGATAACACGGTAGAAAGGACGGTGATTGTCTATCAGAAGAAAGCAGCAGACAACAGTTTCGTGCCGGAGCCAGGTGAGAATCCGTTCCCGGAATGAATAGCCACAGATGGACACTGATTTTCACAGAAAAATGAATTGACACAGATAGAAGATAGACACAGAATTAATATTTAGATAAATGAAACAGACAATTTTAGTGACAGGCGGTACGGGCTTCATCGGAAGCCATACAACCGTAGAACTGCAGGAAGCAGGTTATGAGGTAGTGATCATCGACAACCTCTCAAACTCGAACATCAATGTATTAGACGGCATTGAGAAGATCACAGGCGTCCGTCCTGCCTTTGAGAAGGTGGACTGCTGTGACTTCGAGGCCCTCGAAGGCGTGTTCAAGAAATATCCGAAGATTGAGGGTATCATCCATTTCGCAGCCTCGAAGGCCGTGGGTGAGAGCGTGGAGAAGCCGTTGCTCTATTATCGCAATAACCTGACATCGCTCATCAACCTGCTGGAACTGATGCCGAAGTATGACGTAAAGGGAATCATCTTCTCGTCGAGTTGCACGGTCTATGGACAGCCCTCACAGGAGAATCTGCCTGTGACGGAGAATGCTCCCATCCAGAAAGCGATGAGTCCTTATGGTAATACGAAGCAGATCAACGAGGAGATCATCCAGGACTATATCCACTCTGGTGCGCCCATCAAGAGCATCATCCTCAGATACTTCAACCCTATCGGCGCCCATCCTTCAGCACTCATCGGTGAACTGCCCAATGGTGTGCCTATGAACCTCATTCCCTTCGTGACACAGACCGCTATGGGTATCCGTGAGCAGTTGAAGATCTTCGGAAATGACTACAACACCCCCGACAAGACTTGCATCCGCGACTATATCTACGTGGTGGATCTGGCTAAGGCTCACGTAAAGGCTATGGAACGTGTACTCGACAAGCCTGAGACAGACGCTGTGGAGGTGTTCAATATCGGTACGGGTAAGGGCCTGTCTACCTTAGAGGTGGTTGAAGGCTTCGAGAAGGCTACAGGCGTGAAGGTTAACTGGACCTATGCGCCGCGTCGTGAAGGTGACATCGAACAGGTGTGGGGTAACGTGGACAAAGCCAACAAGGTGCTTGGCTGGAAGGCTGACACACCTACGGAGGATGTTCTGAAGAGTGCCTGGAAGTGGCAGAAGAAACTCCGTGAAGACGGAATTCAGTAAATAATTATTTTGCAACGGACTACAGGACTAAAGGACTTTCTGCAATCAGTAAAGGAAAGTCGTTGAAGTCTTGTAGTCCGTTGCTTATTATAGCGGGATTATTGTTTTAAAGGTACCTTCGGTGGTAAAGTCATCGAGGGAGACGGGTTCACGGAAAAGGCCGAAGAGCGAGGAACCGGAACCTGACATCGCTGCATAGACGGCCCCCATGTCATAGAGGCGGTCCTTGATGGCTCCGATCTCAGGATGAAGGGCGAAGACACTCTTTTCAAAATCGTTGGTGAGACGGTCACGCCATGTTTCCACAGGTTGCAACACGATGTCTCGGCAGTTGACTGCAGGATGCTGTGGGGTGATGAGTGAGAAAGCCTCCTTCGTGGAGACGGGAATAGCAGGACGCACCACAGCCAGATACCAACCACGGAGTGAGAGACTGATGGGCTCAAGCCGTTCACCAATACCTTCGGCATAACAAGGCTTGTTCAAAATGAAGAAAGCACAGTCGGCACCCAGACGGGCGGCATAGTCGATCATCTGCTGATCAGAAAGTCCCAGTTGGAACATCTGATTGAGCAGCGTAATCATAAATCCGCAGTCGCTGCTGCCACCACCCATACCGGCCTGCGTTGGTATACCTTTATATAAATGCGCGTGTATGCGCGGGAGGGTAGGGAAGTCCTGCTTCAACAGGTTGTAGGCACGTACTACGAGATTCTTCTGTTCATCGCCGTCAATCACGATGTTCGTCACCTTCAGGTCACAGTCTACGGCAGAAGGAAACTGCTCGTCCATAGGAAACACCTCAAGGGCGTCGCAGATAGGGACGGGATAGAAGATGGTCTCCAGGTTGTGGTAACCGTCTGGACGGCGCTCAACGACGTTAAGTCCGAGGTTGATCTTGCAGATAGGATGAGTTATCATATTTACGGATTTACGATCTACAGATTTACGATTTCGATTGATTAGCTTGGTCGTTGTTCTTTGGACGGTGATGGCGTTTCTTCTTTTTTGCGCCATCTTGACCATTGTTCTTGGATTTTGCCTGACTGTTCTGACCGTTGCCCTTCGAGTGCCATCGGCCGTGACGACGGGTGTTGGAACGTTTCTTCTCACGCTTGGTATAGACGGGTGCCTCGCCGAGTCCCTCTGGCAAAGGCGTCTTTTCCACCTCCTTACCCAGGAAGTGTTCTATCTGCTGGAAACGGTAGATATCGGCCTCACTGATGAAAGTGATGGCCTCTCCGTCACGGTCTGCACGGGCCGTACGGCCAATACGGTGGACATAGTCCTCTGCATCGTGGGGTACGTCATAGTTGATGACGGTGCGGATATCGTCGATGTCGATACCACGGGCCACGATGTCTGTAGCCACCAGCACATCCGTCTGTCCTGCCTTGAAACGGTACATCACCTCGTCGCGCTCCTGCTGTGAGAGGTCTGAGTGCATCTGGTCGCAGTTGATGTGCATCTGTTTCAGGCTTCGGGCAATCTCCTTCACCTTCTCCTTCTTACCAGAGAAGATAATGACGCGCTGAAGGTCTCCCTTTTTAAAGATATGGTTGATGATCTTCAACTTCTGGGGATCATAGCAAACATACGCACTCTGATGGATCTTCTCTGCTGGTTTGGATACGGCAATCTTCACCTCTACAGGGTCGTGGAGCAGCGTGACGGCCAGCTCACGGATCTTCGGCGGCATCGTGGCAGAGAACATAATGCGCTGACACGACTGTGGCAACTGCTGCACAATCTTCATGATATCGTCGATGAATCCCATATCCAGCATACGGTCTGCCTCGTCAAGGACAAAGAAACTGCAACGGGAGAGATCGAGGTTACCCACTTTCAGATGACTGAGCAGACGCCCTGGGGTGGCGATGAGCACATCGGCGCCGAGACGCATGCCACGTAGTTCCTGTTCATAGCGTCCTCCATCGTTACCGCCGTAGACAGCTACAGATGATACGCCATCGAGATAGTATCCGAAGCCTTGCATAGCCTGGTCAATCTGTTGAGCGAGTTCTCGGGTGGGGGACATCACGACGCAGTTGATGGCATCCTTAGGATAGTCGCCGTCGTCAAGTTGTGAGAGGATAGGTAACAGATAGGCTGCGGTCTTACCCGTTCCCGTCTGAGCCACACCCAGCACGTCGTAGCCATCGAGGATTTCTGGGATACAACGTTCCTGGATTGGAGTCATCTCATCGAAGCGCATGTCATAAAGCGCATCGAGGATATTATCGTTCAAATATGTTTCTTCAAATTTCATCAAACTGTAAACTATAAACTGTCAACTGTCAACTAATTCGGCGCCTGCCGGTAGCAGAAGTATGCAATGATGGCATAGAGGATATTCGGTATCCAAGCCGCCAAGATCGGCGGCGTGTCGGCATTGATGGCAAACGTAGCACTGATGGTCTGCAAGAGGATGTAAGAGAACGAGAGTCCCAGTCCGATACCAAGGCTCACGCCCATACCTCCCTTACGCTTCCGGCTGGACAAGCTGGCACCGATGATGGTTAGGATAAACGATGCAAAGGAGGTGGCAATGCGTTTGTGATACTCCACCTCATACTGCACGACATTGCTCGAGCCACGTTCCGTCTGTTTCGAGATATACTGCCGCAGTTCATCGGAGGTCAGCGTCTCCTGTTGTCCTTTTGAAAAGACCAGATCCATCGGTTCCATATGGATGAGGGTGTCAATGACCGAACCGGATTTGATCTCTTCGCGGAGTCCTTTCAACGTTCGTATCTTGTAGTTCTGCGCCTTCCAATGGAAACGGTCTTCGCTGATGGTGTCGTAGCGAATGGTGGAAGCGGTCATATGACTGACGAGTTTCTTCTTTTCAAACTTATCGAGCGAGAATCCATAACCACTTTTTGTCTTGTCGTCATACTGCTGGATATAGGCAATCACACCCGGTCCAACCATCAACTGCACATTACTCGCAGAAGTGATCTTATCAGCGTTCTTGTACTTCGCCTCGAAGTCCTGTCTGATGATGTTCCCGTGGGGGATGATATAGGCACCGAGATAGTAGTTCACCAAAGCAATCAATGCGGCAGAGAGAAAATATGGTCTCATCAATCGCTTGAAACTCACACCAGCCGCCAGCATGGCGATGATCTCAGAGTTACCCGCCAGTTTGGATGTAAAGAAGATAACGGCGATGAATACGAACAGCGGTGAGAACAGATTAGCGAAGTAGGGCACGAAGTTGGCATAGTAGTCGAAAGCAATAGCCTTCAGTGGCGCACCATAAGTGGAGAACTTCGACAGGTTCTCGTTGACATCGAAGACGATGGCGATGGAGATGATCAGGATAATGGAGTAGATATAGGTGCCGATGAACTTCGTGACGATATATCTGTCGAGGCGTGTCAGGAAGCGCAAGGGATTGAGGTAGCGCATCCAACGGAGGCACTTCTTCAGGGGGCGTCCCATCTTTCGTAGCCAGACTCTGATATACTTACTCTTCTTCATCCTTCACTCTTCTGTGTTAATCCATCCTTCTGTGATCATCTGTGTGATCTGTGGCTTTTATCTCCGTTTCCCCAATTGCTCTATCACCGACCGTTTCCACTGCACGAAATCCCCTGCTACGATATGCTGACGGGCATCCGTCACCAGTCGCAGGTAGAAAGCGAGGTTGTGGATCGAAGCAATCTGCATGGCCAGCAGTTCCTGAGCCTTGAAGAGATGGTGTAGGTAGGCTTTCGAATGGATACGGTCTATCTCACAGCCCTCCGGATCGATGGGCGAGAAATCATCCTCCCATTTCTTATTGCGCATATTCATCGTCCCCTCATAGGTGAACAGCATGGCATTACGTCCATTGCGGGTGGGCATCACACAGTCGAACATATCCACGCCACGCTCGATGGCTTCAAGGATGTTCTGAGGCGTACCGACACCCATCAGATAACGGGGACGGTCCTTCGGCAAGATCTCATTCACCACCTCAATCATCTCATACATCACCTCCGTCGGCTCTCCTACAGCCAGACCACCGATAGCGGCTCCAAATATCGCGCTCCCGACTCCTGACTCCTGACTCCTGACTCCTGACTCCAGCCTCCCCAGCATATCACACACGTGCTTGGCAGCATCCTGACGCAGATCCTTGTAGGTACAGCCCTGCACGATGGGGAACAGCGTCTGGTTATAGCCATAAAGCGGTTCTGTCTCGTTGAAACGTTTCACGCATCGTTCCAGCCAGCGCTGTGTCAGCCGCAGACTCTTTTCGGCATATTGGTAGTCGCTCTGTCCTGGAGGACACTCGTCGAAAGCCATCATGATGTCTGCGCCGATTACACGTTGGGTATCCATCACGTTTTCTGGCGTAAAGATATGCCTAGAACCATCGATATGGCTTTGGAACTCACAACCTTCCTCACGCAACTTACGGATGCCTGTCAGCGAGAAGACCTGAAAACCGCCCGAGTCTGTCAATATCGGACGGTCCCATGTATTAAACTTGTGCAGTCCGCCAGCCTTTCGGAGGATGTCAAGTCCAGGACGCAGATACAGATGATAGGTATTGCCGAGAATGATCTGAGCCTTCACCTGTTCCCGCAGTTCGGAGAAATGCACACCCTTCACACTGCCCACCGTACCGACGGGCATAAAGATGGGCGTCTGTATCTTTCCGTGCGCGGTCTGTATCACTCCAGCCCTCGCGTCACTATTCGCATCTGTATGTTCTACTTCAAACGTCATCTATCAAATACAACCATTCTTTCTATTTACGACAACATAGACAACCAAGACAACTGTTACGGTCTATGACCGTTAAGGAAAAAGTTGTTATTGTTGTCATAGTTGTCGTTTTAATAATCCGTCGTTTTAATTCTTCTTGTTGTTTTCTTTCTCATTCTCTTCTGGAATCGTGAAGTCCAGCGGATGCTCCACGATTTCATTGGTGAGGGCAAAATCCCACACGTCCTGCACGTTCTCCACATAGTGGAAGGTCACACCCTTCAGATACACATCGGGAATCTCATTGATGTCCTTCTCGTTCTCACGACACATCACGATATCCGTAATCCCAGCCCGTTTGGCAGCGAGGATCTTCTCCTTGATACCACCCACGGGGAGCACCTTTCCACGGAGCGTGATCTCACCCGTCATCGCCGTATTCTTACGCACTTTCCTCTGGGTGAGGGCAGAGGCAATAGAGGTGGCGATGGTGATACCTGCCGACGGTCCGTCCTTTGGCGTTGCTCCTTCGGGCACGTGGATATGGATGTTCCAATTGTCGAAAATGCGGTAGTCGATATTCAGTTTCTCGGCATGGGCTTTCACATACTCCAGCGCCAAGATGGCACTCTCCTTCATCACATCGCCCAAGTTACCCGTCAGCGTGAGCTTTGCACCCTTGCCTTTCGAAAGCGAAGTTTCGATGAAGAGGATCTCACCGCCGACACTTGTCCAGGCCAGACCCGTTACCACGCCTGCATAGTCGTTGCCCTGATAGATATCACGATAGAATGGGGGCTTACCTAACAGATCCTCAATCTCCGTAGGAGTGATTTTCTGATAGCGGTTGGTTTCCCCTCCTGAGTAGGAGGGGTTAGGGGTGGTCTGATCCGCCTCCATTTGCCGCTTAAATGCTATCTTCCTCAGCGCCTTGTCAATCTGCTTCTCCAACTGCCTGACACCACTTTCCCTTGTATACCGCTCTATAATCATCTCAATAGCCGCCTTGTTGAACGTCGGCTTCAGACTCCTGGCTCCTGACTCCTGACTCCTGACTCCTCCCTTCAATCCCGTATTCTCCAACTCACGGGGTATCAAGTGTCGCTTCGCGATTTCGTACTTTTCCTCTGTGATATAGCCACTTACCTCAATCACCTCCATACGGTCGAGTAGGGGACGGGGAATGGTACTGAGGTTATTCGCCGTAGCGATGAAGAGCACCTTCGACAGGTCGTAGTCCACGTCGAGATAGTTATCGTGGAAGGCGTTATTCTGTTCTGGGTCGAGTACTTCGAGCAGGGCTGATGCAGGATCGCCGTTGTGCGTCATCTGCGTCACCTTGTCGATTTCATCGAGGATAAACACGGGATTGCTCGAACCGGCCTTCTGGATGCTCTTGATGATACGGCCAGGCATCGCTCCGATATACGTCCGACGGTGACCACGGATCTCTGCCTCGTCGTGCAGACCACCCAGCGACATACGCACATACTTACGTTTCATGGCCGATGCGATGCTCTTGCCCAAAGAGGTCTTACCAACACCCGGAGGACCATAGAGGCAGATGATCGGGCTCTTCAGGTCACCCCTCAGGGCCAGCACAGCCATATATTCCAGGATACGTTCCTTCACCTTCTCCATGCCGTAGTGGTCCTGGTCGAGAATCTTCTGCGCACGCTTCAAGTTCAGGTCGTCTTGCGTATATTCGCCCCAAGGCAGACTGACGAAGGTCTGCAGATAGTTCAATTGCACGTTGAAATCGGGACTCTGCGGATTCAGGTTGTCCAGCTTGTCGGCTTCCTTATAGAACACCTTGCTCACTTCATACGGCCATTTCTTTCCCTCGGCCTTACGCAGCAGTTCGCGCTTCTCGGGCGTCGACTCGCCATTGCCCATCTCCGCCTGCAGGTTCTTGATCTGCTGTTGCAGGAAGTAGTTTCGCTGCTGCTCGTCGATGTCCTCACGCGTCTTGTTCCTGATGTCCGCCTTCAGGTTCTGGAGGTTGATCTCACGGTTCAGGATCTTCATCACGCTGAACAGGCGCTCCTTCACGTGTTCCATCTCCAACAGGGCCATCTTCTCCTTCACAGGGAACGGCATGTTCGAACAGACGAAGTTCAGGGCCATCACGTTGTTCGAGATGTTCTTCACGGCGAACGTTGCCTCGTCAGGAATGTCCTCGCTGACGCTGATATACTGGTTCACCATGTTGCGGAGATCGTCCACGGCCGTCTTCCACTCACGGTCTTTCTTCTCCGGCTCGATGTCTTCCAACTGTTCTACGATACCTTCCAGATAAGGAGTGGTCTTCACAATCTTTTCCAGACGGAAACGACCCAAGGCCTGGATGATGGTGGTCAAGTTGCCATTAGGCAGCGTCAACTGTTTCATCACCTTGCCATACACACCCGTCTCGTAGAGGTCCTCCTGCAAGGGGAAGTCCACATCAGGGTCACGTTGGCATACGATACCAATCACTTGGCCTGTTTTCTCGGCCTTCTGCACTAATTTCTTACTCGAATCACGGCCGATGAGGATAGGGGATACCACCCCTGGGAACAACACGAGGTTTCTCACGGCGAGGATAGGTACCGACTGCGGTACATTCATGTTGAGCAGGTCCTTCAGGTCCCCGTCAACGTCTGCAATCATCTGAAATGCGTTATTATTCTGATTACTCATATTTCCTTTTTGCCTTATTATTCTAACAAATTGGCTGCAAAGATACGAAAAAAGCCACAGATTCCACCTATTTATATTATTAATCTGTGTTAATCCACGTATTCTATGACTTAAAATAACTATCTTTGCAGACTGAAAATGGCAAACGGATACTTCCAGTTCAAACAATTCACCGTCCGTCAGCAGCATTGTGCGATGAAGGTCGGCACCGATGGAACCCTCCTGGGAGCCTGGTCTCAGGCGTCTGCTGGTCCATGTCGTGTGCTGGACGTCGGCACAGGCACAGGACTCATTGCCCTGATGATGGCCCAGCGCTATCCTGAGGCTGAGTTCATAGCCATAGACATCGATGAAAAGGCGGTCTTTCAGGCTCAGGAGAATGTCTCGGCATCGCCTTTTGCCGATCGGATTCAAGTCTTAGAGGCTGATGTTCAGACCTTTGAGGATTCGGAAAAGTTCGATTCCATCGTCTGCAATCCGCCGTTTTTCGAGGATTCACTCGTCTGTCCTGATCCCCAGCGCACGGAGGCAAGGCATACAGTCTCGTTGGGGTATCGTCAACTGATGGAATCCGCCTTTAGACTGCTCAAAGACGATGGGCGATTTTCGGTCATCATTCCTGCCGACTGTCGTTCGCGTTTAGAGAGCGAGGCTCACCTCAGAGGGTTCTTCATCAGCCGTCTCTGCAGCGTTCAGACCACGCCCAAGAAAGCCCCAAAGCGTTACATGATTGAATTTGCAAAACATCCTGTTAATGAGATTGATATCACCAATGGCATACTCGAATCTTTGCCCCAAATAAGGAGCGATTGGTATCGAGAACTGACCCAAGATTTTTACATCAAATGAAGACAACTATCATACAACTTGACATCGAGTGGGGTAGTCCCCTTGAAAACATCCGTCGTGTGGAGGGCCTCATGGCCGAAGCCCCTGGCAGCGACCTCTACGTTCTGCCCGAAATGTGGAGCACTGGCTTCGCCACAGAACCCGATGGAATCGCCGAATCCGAATCCAACAGCGTCTCCTTATCCTGGATGCGTTCCACCGCCCGCCGCCTCCATTGCGCTATCTCCGGCAGTCTCGCCATCGCTATATCTAATCATAAAGTTCTTGGCGATGCCAAGCGGCAAAGCCGAGCGCAAAGCTCAAAGTTCTTGGCAGAGCCAAGCGGCAAAGCCGAGCGCAAAGCTCAAAGTTTTGTCAATCGTCATTATTTCATCGACGGTCGTTCTGGCAACGAGACCTATTATGATAAACACCACCTCTTCACTTATGGCCATGAAGACCGTTACTATCAGCCTGGCGATGCCCATTCCATCGTGAAATACTGCGGTTTCCGCATCTTGCTTCTGACCTGCTACGACCTGCGTTTCCCCGTCTGGAGCCGTTATTCTGACGCCCTCCAATACGATGCCATCATCGCCGTAGCCAACTGGCCTGAGAGTCGTCAGAACGCCTGGCAGATTCTCACACGAGCCCGTGCTATGGAGAATCAGGCTTATCTCATCGGCTGCAATCGTGTAGGCGATGACCAGTATTCCCATTACCGTGGCCAGAGTGCCATCATCAGTCCCATCGGCAAGACGCTCGCCAGTTGCCAGCCCAACAAAGAACAGACCGTTTCCTTCACGCTCGATCTGGAAACGATCTGCCATCAACGTTCGAAATTCAAGGTCCTCGACGACCGCGATATCCGGTAGTCCTTACTTGAGCTTTTTAAAACTGTCAACTGTCAGCTGTAAGATATAGCCTCTCGACTTCCACTGATAGAGCATGTTCATCGTGCCATCCTCGCTCATACCGTTCTTCAGACGGGCATTCACGGCGTCACGGTAGGTAAACACCCCGTTTTCATCGGTCTTGATGTCCGCCAGCAGATTGCGTGGGCCACGCTTGGAGGTGGGCACATTGTCATCGGCATGACGGATCATGTCACCCCAGATCTTCATCTTCAGATAAAGGTCATAATAGAGACTCCAGCGGCAGAACGACTCTATCGCCTTTTCCCATTTCATCCCGTTGGCTACATAGAGCAGACAGGCCTTTCGGAAGGCATGCACCAGAGCTCGATGGGAGAGGTTGTCGAACACACGATCCTGCGACAGACGGGCAAACTCGCTGCACTCAGCCTTCAACTTACGGGCCAGACGCTTTGCCTGCGGACAGTCTATGATGCCTGTGGCCGCACTCAGGTTGTCGAGATATGGCTTGAGGGCCTCGTCGTACTTCTCGTCGTAGTTGCCGAAGATAGGAATATCCGCACCTATCTCCGTCTCATGTACCGTAGCCAGCACAATCCTCGACAGCGGACCATCATTCAGCACGTACCTGAAATAGTTCTGAGCCTTGGCGATGGTCGTGTTGGCGTTCCAGTTCAGAAAGAGGCTCACTGAGGCTGTCACACTCTGAGTACCAGCACGGTCGGCTCCGAAGTCATTATCCTCGTCGTCGTTCATCTTCAGGTTGGTGAACTGGTTTGCACGCCCAGAGGCACCTTCCACCTTGTCCCACTGCTCCACCTCGCTCATCTTCACGTAGAGTGGGGCACCCTGTGCATCGTCCATACGCTGGATAAGGGCTGCACGGGTGATGTCCGACTTCACGTTCTGGATAATTAGGTCATCAGGACGCTTGGGCTTCTCCTTGGTAGATGCCTTGCTGTTGTACTCGTCGTTGAACTTCTTCAGACGATCACGGTTCTCTGCATCACGCTTCTTCATCGGAGCCAGAATGTGGTTCAGAGGCTGACGGGTACAGGAATCCTTGCCAGTTCCTGTCTCTGCCACAATCAGACAGTTAATGCGCAACTCACGGATCTGGTTGTCGATGTACGTGAAACCTAACTTACGTGGATAAGTGGCCAGCGACGGAAACATGGCTTGCGCCACCGTAGGCTTGTAGACATCTGGGGTCTGCGAGGTGACTGCCTTTACCAGTTTCGGCAGCACTCTGGGCATCTCAGGCGGAAGAGGGGCAGCAAAGAGCTTCGACAACTCCGACTGATGCTCAGGTTCTACGGTAGCCGATTCTTCACAATCCACACCTGTTTCTTTCATGATCTTCCTGCTCTCACGGAAGATGCGCTTCTGGGCCAAGGTCAGTTTCTGACTCTCGTCGTAATACTTCGTATAGAAGTCCGACACCAGTTTCTGGATGTTCTCGTCCTGCCAGTTGTTGGGCATCAGCTCGCTGAGCACGCCAAGGAATTCATCCTTCTTCAACAGCTGCACGGCTGTGCTGAGCACCATCTTCACCGAGTTATGACGGTCACCCTCCACATTGAGGTCATCCACGGTGACACCTTCCTCTGCCATCGAGGCATTGAAGATGTACCTGGTACGCTTGTCTGCCGGCTTCACCCCTTGGACTTCAGCTGTAGCCACATTCTTGACTGTCTCGGGCTTCTTCAACGGTCTGCCGTCCACATCAAGCCCACGATTCAAGAAGGCCTCACGACGCTCCTCGATCTCCTCGTCAGAAAGAGGCTGGAGCCAACGCTCAGATCGATACACCTCGTCGCCCGTCATATTAATAAAACGTTCGGGCGTGATGCAACTCTCATCGTAGGGCACCTCGATCTCCTCGCAGAAAGCCTTCTGCGTCTCCTCGATGGTCTTGCCTACGGGCATACGAAGCCAGAAGTGCACCTTCTTACGCGGAGAATACTCAATGTACTCTATCAGCTCCTGCCAGTCTGACAAGTCGTCACTCACCAGTTCCATCGCACGCTTGATGGCATCCTCCACCAGCGACACCTCGTCCACATCGACACATGTCTTGAAGGTGAAAGCCTCTGGGATGATGTCTGCGTGGGCACGATGGTTGTTGTTGAAGCGACTGTAGTGCGGACAAACCGTTGGCAGCACGTCTTTCAACTGCTCCTGACCGTTGCGGATGTCGCTGACCATCGACGATTCACGCACCTGGCTCAGCATCGCCTCTACCTCTTCACCTGTGGCTGGCTGGGCGTAGCCACGATTGAACTTCCTCATCACCTCGCCAGTCTCGCTGTCCTTCAGTCGGGGATTGATGGCGAAAATGCTACTTGCAGTATCCTGCATTCCTTTACTAACTCTTAATGTACTCATCTTTTATTATTACTTTTGTTAATTAATGATGAGACCGGTCTCGATGCTCCTCAGCCAGAATTTGTGCACGGTTGGCAGTTGAAGCACCACAGCCCCGATTTTCGGAACTGCAGTGCAAAATTAATAATAAAAAAATAGGTATAGTAAAAAACCGAGACCCCTATCATTTGAGGCCTCGGAAGTATCATTTATAAGTTCAGTCGTTCAGTCGGGAGTTCAGTTTTAAGGCAAAATCAGAATCCTTTCGCAATGAGGATCCTTTTCAGATTTTCTGCAATCTGATACATGCGTGTATAGGCAGTCATCCAGCGGGTGCTGGCATCCTGGGGTATCTTCAGTTCCCACTTTGTGAAGGGAAAGCGGAAGATGTCCTGAGTGATGTTGCTCAGCGTGGTCATATCCAGCGGAGCATTCACATGTTCAAATCTCAGCGAGTCTATCAGTTCGATGAACTCCTTGTAGCGGTTCTCACGGATGTTGCACACCTGAAGATCGACAAACATCCGGAACACCGCCCACCAGTGGTTCTTCTGACAGAACAGATCTCCGCCCTTGGCATCCTTCAGGCTCATCAGCTCCTCAATGGCCATCTTCGCCTTCGACCGCATCACGTGCTTGTCCATCACCATTTTCTCCGTAGTCTTCTCCGTTGACTTGTCATCATCCTTCTTATATGGCACGTAGGGTGACAGGCCTTTCCGTTGAAACACCTCTTCCACGTATTGGGATAGCAGCTTGTCGTTGGTGTAGATGGCATGCAGCAGGGCAGGGGTGGCCCAACGGTAGGTCTCCAGACTGTTGTCTGCATCCTCCATCAGTCCCAGCACCATCCGCAGCGTGGCAGGCCGCCGGCCTATATAGAATACGTCGTCAAGCTCCATCTTTTATCTCTCCTTACGCTCCAGATAATCGTTCAGATCGGCATTCAGCTTGTCTACCAGCGGCTGGAGAGAATCTACCGAAGAGCTGAAATGGAACTTGTAATTGGGGTTAATAGTCAGATAGGCACGTGCCTGATTCACGATCTCCATAAAGATTTCGTCCCAATTCGGATGCACACCATGCTTGTCGGCCGTAGCACTGAACGGTGTCATAAAGAATATCCCAGACATGTCGCTCATAATCATAACCATACCATTGCCATCTTCGTTTCCTTCGTAGGTAGTGAGCTTGATTTCCTGCTGATCTGCCTCAGGAAGAAACCACTTGATACCCGACAACTCCAAGTCATGCATGAAGTCTTCCAAATAGAAGTTCTCGAAGTATTTGCCTGTTAGGAACTTAAACATCATTACATTAAACTTCATGCCAAGCAGATAGCGATGATTGGAAGGACAGAGCCGAGTGCAATCTTCTATCTCAGCATCGTCCAACACCTCTCCGTCTGCTATTGACAAAGAACCAAAGTATTCGATTTTCTCTCCTTTTTCCTCAACTTTCTCGCAATCTGCAAATGTCACTACGGGGTGGCTGTGAGTCACGATACCGTATTTGCCTTTAGCCTTGGGGGCTTCTTCTACGACGGTCAGCGTGCCTATCTGCACATAAATCGACGCCTTGGGGTCAATGATCAGCCAGTGCGGCTCGGGTAGGGGGATGTAATGCGAATTGATGATCTTCATATGCGCGAACATTAATATTTTATAAACTTAGGTCACCCAAACTGTGGAGTCTCGGCTAAAACACGCAGGCCCAGCCGAATTTCTTAACCAGCTCTTTTAATAAGTTGCGATCCTTTATAGGGATAGTTACAGCAACTGTTTCATGCATGTCTTCACGCTTGGCGATATTGGCCTTGTCGAGGTCATACTGCGTCTGCATGTTCATCCAGACATCAGCGGGGATGTCAAGGGCTTTCTCTAAGGCAACGGCCACATTGAGCGACACGCTGCGTTTGCCATTGATGGTTTCGCTGAGCACAGAGGTCTTGATTCCAGTTTCATCGGCAAGTTGTTTCTGAGTCATTCCACGCTCTTTCAACTCGTCCTTGATCATCTCGCCAGGATGTGTGGCGACGAATGGGGTAAATTCTTTCTTATTCATAATGCTTCGAAATTTCAAATAACAATGCGTTTACTATAATGCCTGTCTCATCAGGCGAACTCTTAAAGAATAGACGATACTGGTCATTTATCCATACGGCATCCACACCGTTGAGATCGCCTTTCTTCTTCTCGTAGTGTAGCGACTTGATTCTATAGAGGTCTTCCAGCCGGGTTGCTGCCTTGATGTAGTTCACCACCTTCACATACTGCTTAATGATGTTGGGCTGCAGCCGTTTATATTGGTGGTCTTGCGTTGTTCCGGTGGTGTAGAGTTCCTCTAAAGCCGTATTTTCAAAATCTATATTCATTATTCTATTTTGTATTCACGGCGCAAAGTTAATAATAAATTCTCAAACAATTATCATTTTTGCGAATTATTTGCGTATTATTTGCGAATTTTTGTTATTACGAAAGATTCTGAACTCTTTTTAAAAAAAGTGCGGGCAGCCACTGGCCATCCGCACTTAAGTCTGTAAGTCTGAACAAAAACCGTCCCACTGTTATTATGCGCAAAAATGGCTATCCAATTGTCACACATACCTCACAGAAGGGTCAGATCCTTTCATGACCATTATTTTTTATTCCCCCATTACTACTGATGCGATAAAATCGCGTTAGGTATAAATATTCAAAATAGAGTGAGTTCTTTGACAGATTGATTGATATTGACAGAGTCACGTGGCTTGGTGATGAGTTCCCTGAGAGTGATCT
>JAEEGK010007322.1_pt1 | contig 26316 bp, 19 predicted proteins | sample 8958771 | NCBI WGS metagenome assembly JAEEGK01 (sample SAMN16246547, study PRJNA631951) | gut metagenome | biome: gut microbiome; feature: rumen; material: SC-attached | host: Bos | place: Iran: Karaj | collected 2018-10 | reverse complement strand
CAGCGTCTATCGTCAGGCACTCCCCCTGGCTGATCGTCTCTGTCTGACGGAGATCAATGACACCCCAGAGAAGGCTGACACCTTCTTCCCACCCTACGATGACTGGAAGGAGATCAGCCGTGAGGATCACGAGAAAGATGAACGCCACGAATACGAGTATTCTTTCGTAGACTATATCAAGGCATAACGGAACCATCCGTTTTCAAATCAAAATGTACAAACCAGTTTTCATGAAGCGCCAGGTCCTGGTGTTCCGACATTTCGGAAACAAGGGCTACTCGCTCTTTGCCTGTCTGGGACGTGAGGTTGTATGCAGTGTGCTGTCTGTAGCCACACTGACATACGCCTCTGCGGAAAGTGTTTCCACCCATCCTGTGGTAACTGATTCCGCCGCCATGACGACAGCGCGAGAGATGATGCTCGAGGAAGTCAGTGTGACAGGCTCGAGGGCGCCCCTGACGAAAAGTCAGGCTGCGAGAATGGTAACTGTACTGGATCGTCGCGACATTGCGCAGGCACCAGTACAAAGTGTTAACGACCTGCTGAAATACGCCGTAGGTGTGGATGTGCGTCAGCGAGGACCCATTGGAGCCCAGACGGACATCTCGATACGAGGCGGCACCTCTGAACAGATTATCCTGTTGCTGAATGGCATCAATATCTGTGACCCGCAGACGGGCCACAACGCGATGGATCTGCCCATCGATCTGAGTGAGATTGTGCGCATCGAAGTGCTCGAAGGTCCTGCAGGAAGAATCTACGGTTCGTCGTCGCTCGTGGGAGCGATTAATATCGTAACGAGACCAGACGCAGAGACCAGTGCCAACGTGACGGTGGAAGGCGGCAGCTACGGTTATGGAAAGGTCAGTGCCCGTGCCAACCTGAAACAGAGGAAATGGAACAATCAACTCAGTGCTGGCTACAGTCGCAGCGATGGATACTCGCGTTCGAAGGCAGGCACACTGAACACCGACTTCAGCGGCTCCAAGGCTTTTTACCAGGGACAATACACGAACGACGACGTCAGCCTCAACTGGCACCTGGGTATCGCAGACAAAGGCTGGGGCTCCAGCACCTTCTATGCCTCGCCGAAATGGCAGGCTGACGACCAATACGAGCACACAACGAAAATCTACACTGCCATTCAGGCAGAGACCCATTGCGGCAAGCTGAGACTGATGCCCAGCATCTATTGGAATCAGAACAGAGACCGTTATGAGGGGTATCGTGACCAGCCCGAGAAGATGAAATACAACTATAACCGCACAGACGTGTATGGCATGAACCTCGGCAGCTATTTCGACTGGGTTGCTGGACGCACAGCCTTCGGAGCAGAGATCAGAAACGAGGATCTCGTGAGTGGGAACCTGGGAGAGCCCCTTTCGCAGACGCACCATATCAAAGGTACGGATCGCGACTATACGCTGGGCGTGAACCGTACAAATATCAGCGGCTATCTGGAACACAACCTGCTGTTGGAACATCTGACAGTGTCGGCAGGACTCGTAGCGGTCAAAAACACATGGAGTAACATGAACATGTCCGTTTACCCAGGTGTCGACCTGAGCTATCGTCCCAATAGCAACTGGAAATTCCACGCCTCGTACAACACATCGCTCCGTATGCCGTCGTTTACAGAGATGTACTACAAACTGCAGGGCTACCAGGCCGATCCTCACTTAAAGCCAGAGGAAATGCAGGCATTAGAGGCTGGTCTCAACTTTCAATCTTTCGCTCGGCCGAAGGACGCTTGCTACCAACGGGACGCAAGAATCTTCAATCTTCAATGTGCCCTCTGGTACCATCACGGCAAGAACATGATCGACTGGATTATGGACACGTCGAAGGGAGCAGAGGCCGTCTGGCAAAGTGTGAACCACACAAAAATAAACAGTCTCGGTCTCGAACTTGGCACAACCCTCTTCATTCTTCATTCCCAAATCGCAATCAACTATAGTTACATCCATCAAGACAAGAAGCAGGAAGAGCATATCGTATCGCAATATGCGCTGGAGTACTTACGCCATAAACTGACGGCAAAAGTTGATCTGCCACTGACAAAACAACTCACGCTGGGTCTTCACTTCAGATGGCAGGACCGTGTGGGAGAATATACGGACTTCGACGGCGTTGTGCACGACTACGAACCCTATGCCCTGGTCGATGCCCGTCTGACATGGCAACAAAACAAATGGAAGATCTATGCTGAAACAACGAACCTGACGGATAAGCGCTACCACGACTATGGTCTGGTAGAACAGCCTGGACGATGGGTGATTGTGGGAATAAGCACCAAATTATAAAAGCAATTCATCCCCGCTGGTCAGCGGGGATGAATCATTTCTTCTTCAACTTGAAGGAATTTTCTATGCTTGCGATCTCAGACTGGAAGGCCTGATCAACCTTCAGTCGCTGCTCTATAATATTGCAGGAATGGATGACAGTAGAGTGATCGCGGTTACCGATGAGCTGTCCGATACGTCCTGCGGGCATACGCGTGTACTTAGAAGCGAGATACATGGATATCTGGCGCACCTGTACATAATTGCGCTTACGGCTCTTGCTGAACACACTCTGCTGGCTGATGCCGTAGTGATGGCACACCTTCTCGAGGATATCGTCGATGGTAAGAGGATGATTGTCGACCTTCACGGCGCGCTTGATGACGCGCTCGGCCAGTTTCATATCGATATTCGTGTTATAGACAATCGAATAGGCCATCAGTGAGTTAACCACACCCTCCAAGTCGCGCACACTACCGTTAGCTGTGTCAGCAATAAACTGGATGACATCTGCAGGAATCTTCAGACCATCACGACGACACTTGGCATTGAGGATATCGATGCACAACTGGGTGTTAGGCTTCTCGAGCTCAGCAATCAGTCCACAGGAGAAACGGGTGAGCATACGGTCCTGCAACCACTTGAGATCGACAGGAGGACGATCGCTCGCCAGGATTATCTGCTTCCCAAGACGGAACAGATGGTCGAAGATATGGAAGAAAGTGGCAACAGTCTTCTCGGCAGTAGCCCACTCCTGAACATCGTCGACAATCAGCATGTCGATCGTCTGGTAGAAATTGATAAAATCGTTGACCGTGTTCTGACGACTGGCATCTGTAAACTGCACTTGGAACAGACGGGCTGAGACGTAGAGCACACGTTTCTGTGGGTAAGTCTCTTTGCAACGGAGACCTATAGCATTAATAAGGTGTGTCTTACCACAACCAGAGGGGCCATAGACGAAGAAGGGATTGAAAGTTGACTTGCCTGGATGCTCTGCGATAGACAGACCAACGGTACGTGGCAGCTTGTTACTGTCGCCCTCGATAAACGACTGGAACGTCTTCTTGGGATCGAGCTGGGGATTCAACTGCTGGGGAGTGGCTGCATCGAGGACTGAAGGTCCTTGGTTAGCACGATCACTAACTGGCATCTCCTCGATATTGAGACCAAGACCTTCACTCTCCACATCCGTTGTGGTGTTATTGGTCTTATCAGTGAGAATCCTGTAACGAAGAGAGACATTAGGACCGAATACGCGCAGGATAACCTTACTTAATAGTCCCACGTAGTACTGCTCCAAGTACTCGTAGATGTACGGACTTGGAACTTGCACCAAGAGATCGTTCTCGGCTTCGGAGTAGGACTCGAAGACGAGTGGTGCAAACCACGTTTTAAACTGCTGCTCTGACACATTGGCCTTAATCAGACGAAGGCAGTCGTCCCAGAGCGCCTGATGACTATTATTCATTCGGCGATGTCGTTATTCTATTAAATTTTGTTGTTACAAGACTTAGGCTTGTCGATTTTAATTGTGGTGCAAAGTTCGGCATTTTTTTTCAAACCACCAAATGTCAGAAAACGTCGGTTGTGTGTACATTCTTTCGTAACTTACTATCTTATGGGCACTTATAGTGTTTCACGGGTTATCATGACGAAAATGTCTCTTGCAGAAATAAAACCATTTAAGAATCAACCACTTAGCATCAACACCGAGTCAACACATCATACAAAAATACTCCGAATACCCATATTCTATAGGGAAAGTCCGAACCTTATCAAAGCACTTCTCTCACTTCGTGTTATTTAGACAATTTTTAAATTACTTCTGTTTCTTCCCAAATAATGAGATATGAACATAGCGTCCTGGATGGGCCTTGAGGTCGATAATCAGCGAGTCGAGATGGGCCGATGTAGAGTTCAGATGGTCGTAGATACTGGGATCTGTCAAGAACTTGCCCACGGTACCCTCTTTGCTGTTTAATTTTGCTGTAAGTGCTTGAACATTCTGCAGTGTAGCATCCACCTTGGCCATCGTTGTGACAAAATCAATGGCATTGAGAGTTTGTGTCAGGGTGTCGATATTGGTAAGCACACCATCTGCTGTGGTAAGCATGTGAGGAAGCTGATGGTTCAGTGATGCAGAGATCATTGTCATGTCCTTCGACACTTTCGTGAGATCAGCCGTCATCCTCTCGATATTGTCAAGAGAGTTACTGAGCGATGGATCAGACAACAACATATTGACATTATAGAGAATGGAATCGAGCTTCGGCAGGGCCTTCTCCAAATGTGGAAGGAGTTTCTCGACTTTTCCGAAAGCCCCGTCCTGCAGTCCACCGTTTATGGTGTCGCCAGGTTCCATAACATCGTCAAAGTCAGGTCCGAACTTCACTTCGAGCTTGATGTTACCCAACAGGTCACTGGCAATCTCAGCATAGCTACCTTTGGGAATCTGCATCTTGTTGTCGATACCAAGCTCGGCCACAATTTCACCATTATGCTCGTAATCGTAGATGATGCGCTCTACCACACCTATGCGGTATCCATTGGCATAGATAGGACTCGAAGATGAAAGGCCGCTGATATCATCGAACTTCACATAGTAATGGTTATCCGACGAGAACAGGGTCAGTCCCTTCAGGAATTGAAGGCCGAAATAGAGAACGACAATTCCGACGATGGCTACCAATGCGATTTGGATTTCTTTTGCATACTTCCTCATAATATCTGCAATTATTTGATTCCTTTATTCTTCTTAAACTCACGAATGGCCTCATTCACATCGACGCGCTGTCCATCTTTAAAGGCAATAATGAACGCCTCAGGGAACTTGTCGATGATGCTACGGCGCAGACGGTAGATCTCATTATAGTTGGTCGATTCACCCACCGTATACTTAAAGACATTACCCTCCTGATAGCTGCCTACACCCGCAAGACCTTTAAAACGGGGATCGGTAGACTTCAAGCGCGAAGAACTGACCAGCACCTGTACCTTGAACACAGGCTCTGATACTTGCGGCTTTTCGACTGCTTCAGGCTGCTGGGGAGCCACGGGCGCCACCACAAGCTGTTCTTCAACAGCTGGGCGTTCTGGCGCAGGAGTGGGGGCTGGTGCAGGAGCGGATTCAGGCACCGGAGTGGGTTCTGGTACAGGAACAGATTCTGGTGCCAGTTCAACGACTGGTTCCTGCGGAGTCATCACTGGAGCCAGCACAATCGGATCCTCTACGGGTGGCGTTTCAGGCTCCTTCACCTTCGTCTTCTTGGAACGCTTCACCTTCACCTGATCCTGCGGAATCAGATTGGGGATGTTTGCCTCATTGCTGGAAGGCTCGGGCTGATAGGGAATGGTGATCTTATGACCACTGTGCTTCTTGTAATAAGCCAGGAAAGCATTGAAGATACCACGGGCATACTGGCCCTCAGCAGCTTTGGAGTTCATATAGTTCTCCTCGTCGCGTGTAGAGATGAAACCAAGCTCTATCAGACAACCAGGCATAGAGGAGAGACGGAGTACGGCCAGGTTATCCTGCTGGGCACCCATATCCTGACGACCTGTTGCCTGACAGACATAACGCTGCATATATTTCGCCAGTTCGACACTGTTCTCCATATTCTTATCTTGGATGAACTCAAACATGATGTTGCTCTCAGGCGAATTAGGATCGTAGCCCTGATAAGTCTGTTTGTAGTCCTTCTCCAACAGGATTACAGCATTCTCACGCTTAGCCACTTCCAGATTCTGCTCTACACCGTTTCGCTTACCAGTACGTTTGCTCGTACCGAGGGTATAGGTCTGGAAACCTCGGGCAATCCTGCCTCTGGGCACAGCGTTGATATGAACGGAAATAAAAAGGTCGGCTTTATTGTTGTTGGCAATCTCAGCACGACGGTAAAGCTCCACGAAACGGTCTGTCTTACGGGTATAGATCACCTTTACATCTGGACAGTTGCGCTCGACCATCTGTCCGAAAGCGAGGGCGAACTTCAGCGTCAGGTTCTTCTCCTTCGAAATGGCTCCGATGGCACCTGCATCATTTCCACCGTGTCCAGGATCGATGACCAGCGTGAACTTCTTATTGGCTCCATAGACCATCATGGTTCCACAGAGCAACAATAAACTGAATATATATCTAAAACTTTTCACTATTCACTATCACTTTTTCACTATTCACTTCTCGAAGTGCATCTCCACACCAGCCCCTTTACAGTCGGCTCCCATGGGAGGATTCTGCTTCGTCAGCGTGAGGTCAATGGAAAGAGCCTCAGGAAAGGTCTTCGCAATGGCCTGAGCGATACGTCCTGCCACATGTTCGAGCAGTGATGAGGGCTGCTGCATCTCTCGTTCAACAAGGGCATAGAGCGAGGCATAATTGAGCGTATCGTCCACCCGATCAGAGGTCATGGCCTGAGCCAAAGGATAGCCTACCCTGAGGTCTACCACAAAGTTGCCTCCCACCAGTCGTTCCTGTGGGAGCACCCCATGAAAGGCGTGAAAACGCAAGTCGCGCAACAAGATATACCCTTTGTCAAATCTCATCAACGAAGAAATATTACTTACTCAGCTGAATCATTCATGTAGTCATCATCATGCACGCCTGGGAGATACTTCTTCAAGGCACGCTCCACACCCGTTTTCCAAGTGTTGATGCTTTCATCCTTCAGCGAGAGTGAGCCTACAAGCTTGATCACATGCTCGAGAGGCATACGGTATCGCAGCACACCCGAGATCAGCTTAGCATAGTTCCAATATTCTGGATTGAACTTCTCCGAGAGCCCCTCGACGGTAGTCTTGTAGCCACGTTTGTTCTCGAACTGGAAATCGTAGCGCTTCGTGCCGTCAAGATTTACCTGCTTGATAATCTTACCATGAACGACATTCTTGGGCAGGATGATTCCTTCCTCATCGTCCTGGAGACCCGTGAAGATCTCATAAGGATAGCCATCGAGCAGTCCGACAAGTGCCACCCACTTCTCTTTATTGTTCTGGAAACGCACTACATCGCACTCCAGCGTCTGAGGTCTTACCTCGGTAATCTCAGGAATCACGGTCATCAGATTCTCCTCCAACACCGTTGCGATCTGTTCCTCTGTGAGTGGTGCATTCTGTTTCTGACCAGCCTGTGCCAACTCATGCGCCACGCGCTTCAATGTCTCTCTACGAACGTCTTCTTCCATAATCTGACTCATTTTGGGTGCAAAGTTACGAAAAATCGAGCGCAAAATAAAAGAATTCATTCTTTTTTTTGCCGAGATGGCATAACTTCGCGATTTTAATTGCAAAGTTACTGAATAATTAAGAATTATTCGTATCTTTGCAGAAAAATCATCATTATGGAATCTATTCTAACCCGAAGAACCATCCGGAAGTATGCTGACAAAGCTGTCAGCGATGAACTACTGAACCGTCTGATGACAGAGGCTGCGCGCACCCAGACGATGGGGAATCTGCAGCTTTACAGCGTCATCGTCACCCGTAGCGACGAGATGAAGGCCAGACTCTCGCCCGCTCACTTCAATCAGCCCATGGTGAAAGAGGCACCCGTCGTGCTCACCATCTGTGCCGATTTCAACCGCACCAGTTTCTGGGCCAAATGTCGCAAGGCAGAACCCGGCTACGACAATTTCCTGTCGTTTATCAACGCTGCTACTGACGCCTTGCTCTACACGCAGACACTCTGCAACCTCATGGATGAAGAGGGACTGGGCTACTGCTATCTGGGTACCACCGTCTATCAGCCACAACAGATTATCGATATCCTGCAACTGCCCAAGCTCGTGATGCCAGTTGCCACACTCACCGTTGGCTGGCCCGCTGAAGAGCCTCCCCTCTCCGACCGTCTGCCCTTGGAGAGTTTTGTACATCAGGAGACCTACCACGACTATTTAAGCATGGACATCGACACCTATTATAAATATAAAGAGGAACTGGAGGAGAACCGCCACTTTGTCGAGATCAACCAAAAAGAGACCCTCGCTCAGGTGTTCACCGACATCCGCTACACCCGTAAGGACAACGAGGCGATGTCGAAAGAACTGTTCGCCACACTCGTCCGCCAAGGCTTCCTACCTCATACGATATTATTGGGACATATATAAACGAATAATCCCCGCCAGCTGGCGGGGATTATTCGTTTACTCCACTACGATGGGCTTGTACTTCGGCACAAGGGTCTTCATGATGCACCAGCCGATGAGATAAGCCACGGCACAGATACAGAAGACCACCATGTAGGCAGCAGGCTTGCCCTCGAATCCGAAGAACGAGAAGGCGCTGCCCTGAGCGGCTGCCCAGGTAAAGAACTCACCAGAGCCCATATTGATGGCCATCGAACCGAAGCCACCCGTCATCGTACCCAGACCTACGATCGTACCAATGGTCGACTTGGGGAACATGTCACCGATCGTAGAGAAGAGGTTGGCACTCCAAGCCTGATGACCTGCACCAAGCAGACCAATCAGGATAGCCGGCCACCAAGGGCTGTAGGCACCCATAGGCTGAGCCAGCAGACCCAGCACGGGGAAGCAGGCGAAAATCAGCATGGCACGCATACGACCCAGATAAGGATTCATACCACGCTTCTCGACGAAATACTTCGGCAGATAGCCACCTCCGATGGAAAGTACCGTTACGATGAAATAAAGTGTGAAGATCAGCAGGATACCCATCGTGGAGTCCGAGGTATAGCCGTACTGGTCGGAGAAGTAGGCTGGTGCCCAGAAGAGGAAGAACCACCACACACCGTCGGTCATGAACTTACCCACGAGGAAAGCCCATGTCTGCTTATAGGAGAAGCACTTGAAGAACGGAATGGCCTTCTCCTCCTTGACGGCTTCGCGATTCTGCACCTCAGCGATGTCGATGTCCTGCTCGATATAGTTAAGCTCAGCCTGGTTCACACGCTTGTTCTTACGGGGCTTCTCATAGAGCCATAGCCACAGGCCCATCCAGACGTAGCCCAGTACACCAATGATGATAAAGGCCATCTCCCAGCCCCAGGCACGTGCCAAGAGGGGAATCGTAGCAGGAGCGGCAAGCGCACCTACAGAGGCACCACTATTAAAGATCGAGGTAGAGAAGGCACGGTCCTTGGCTGGGAAATATTCTGCCGTAGCCTTGATGGCAGCCGGGAAGTTGCCTGCTTCACCGACAGCCAGAATCAGACGACAGCTCAGGAAGAGCCATACAGAGATCGTGGCAATCGCAATGGCTGCATCACTGCCGGCCTCAACAGCACGGAGGGCTGCAATAGAGTCGTACCCCTCGAGATTCATCGCTACCCAACCGCATCCAGCGTGCAGCACGGCACCTGTAGACCATACAAAGATGGCGATGAGATAACCTTTCTTGGTGCCCATCCAGTCGATAAACTTACCGGCGAAGAGATTGGCAATAGCATAGAAGAGGGAGAACATACCGGTGATGAAGCCATAGTTGGCGTCAGTCCAGTGGAAGTCGACTGCGATAAAGTCCTTCCATGTAAGCGACAAGACCTGACGGTCCATATAGTTAACGGTGGTTGCCAGGAAGAGCAATCCACAGATGACCCAGCGGAAGTTGGACATCTTTGTAGTCTGTACAGGAGCCATTATATTTACGATTTACTTATTGACGATTTGCGATGTATTACCTGATGTCGATGACGGGGATATTGTCCTTGTCGTTATAGTAGAGGTTCTCTCCGGCCATACCCCAGATGAAGGTATAGTAGTAAGTTCCCGCAGCAGCGTGCATCGACCACTCGGGCGACATGATGGCCTGCTCGTTGTGCAGCCATACGTTGCGACTCTCCTGAGGCTGACCCATCACGTGAGAGATGGTCTGACCCTCGGGCAGATTGAAATAGTAGTATGCCTCGATGCGGCGACCGTGTGTGTGAGGCGGCATCGTGTTCCATACGGCACCTGGATTCAGCTGGGTCAGTCCGAGCTGCAACTGGCAGGGACCCTCCTCCAGTACATCGTTCACGATCAGCTTATACACCGTGCGGTTGTTGGCTTCCTCTACGGTTCCCACGGGTCCCCAGACAGCAGCCTTCAGCGAACCGCCACGACCGTCGAGGGTGATCCACTGGGTCTTATAGTGCTGGTGAGCCGTTGCTGAGTTCAGGTAGAACTTGGCTGGATTCTTAGGATCCTTCGAACGGAACTGCACCTTCTTGTTCACATCCTGGTTCTTGCCGATGTGACCACGTCCGATATAGAGTGCCTCCTTGGGAGACAGCGCGTACTCCTTGCCGTCGACGATTACCACACCGTCGCCTCCGCCGCAGTTCACCACGCCGAGCTCACGGTTATACATGAAGTACTTCTCCTTGATGGTGTTGTCCACATCGAGACCCAGCTCCCAGAAGTTCTCCAGTGTCAGGGTCGTGTTCACGGGCATCGCACCGCCGAAGATGAAACGGTCGTAGTGCGAGTAAGTGAGCAGGATCGAGTCGGCCTCCATCACCTTCTCCATCACAAAGCGTTCACGGAGCAGCTTTGTGTCGTAGTGTTTCACGTCTTCAGGATGGCAGGCTGTCTGGAATTTCACGTGCTGCGCACCTACAAACCTGTCGGCTTCCTGTGCATTCGCTACAGTCAGCGAGAGGGCCATCGCCCCCACAATAGTCAGAATCGTTTTCTTCATTTTATATACTATTTAAAATAATACTCTATATATTTGGCACGGATTAACACAGATTGACACGGCTATATATTTTTGGGGCACAGGATTAAAAGCCGTGATAATCCGTATTAATCCGTGCCTGCTTTTTGCTCAGTCCTGTTAGTCCTGTTGTCCGTTGCTTTTCTTTTCATCTGCCACGATGAGCTTTCTGTTCCAGAACATCATGCCGATGGTGATCAGCGTCAGGATGCCGGCACCGACATATGCCAGATTGTTCACGCACTTATAGATGACCCACCCGAAGAGGCTCGATGCGAAGTCGATGGCACCGGCCTGGAATCCTTCGGGGATACGGGCGGCAGGATCCTGCGTCTGAGCATACACCGTCTGGGCGGCCTGAGTGAACGCGGGGGCCATGTCGGTCACAAACCACAGGCCGATGCCGACGGTGACGATACCCACGATCAGCGTCTTCACCACATTACCCTTTGTATAGGGCAGCACCATCACGAACACATAGAACATGCCGGCGAGCGAGGCCAGCGGCAGGAACTCGTTGCCGGGCAGGGCCACGGCCATCAGCAGCGCTAGCGGAATCAGGATGAGCGAGGCCACGAGCGTCGTCGGGTGACCGATCACCAGCGCGGGCGACATGCCAATATACACCTTCTTGCCGGCCCACTTCTTCTGAACCACCTCCTGCGTCTTCTCGGCGATCGGCTTCAGACCGTCGATGAACAGCTTCGTGATACGCGGGATCAGCTCCATCACGGCGCCCATCGTCACACCGAGGAAGAGCACCTTCTTGATGTCGAGCTGGGCCACGGCACCGATCAGGGCCCCGACAATCACACCCAGCACGATGGGTTCACCGAGCACGCCGAACTTCTTCTTCAGTCCCTCGGCATCGATGTCAAGCCTCGAGAAGCCAGGGATCCTGTCGAGCAGCCAGTTGATGCCGATGGCAAACGCAGTGAAGCTCTGGCAGAACGGCTGCGGGATTGAGATACCGTCCATATCGTCGTAGTAACCTTGGAACTTCGAGGCCGTCAGGTCGGCCATCACCAGCGTGATGATGTAACAGACGATGGCGGCGAAGTAGCCCCATGCCAGACTCTGGTCCATCACGAAATAGGCCACCGCGCCGATGAAGGCGAAGTGCCAGTAGTTCCACAGGTCGATGTTCACCGTGCGCGTACATTTCGTGATGAGCATCAGGAAGTTCACGCCCAGGCAGATGGGGATGATCAGCGCGCCCACGGCCGTGTTGTAGGCCACGGCGGCGGCGGCCGGCCAGCCCATGTCGAACACGCCGAGCTGCAGGTTGTACAGGCGCGAGATCTCACTCAGCGGACTGCCGAAATTGTTCGTCAGCAGGGCCGTCACGATACCGAGACCCACGAAACCGACACCTACGTAGAGTCCCGACTTGAGCGACTTTCCGAACTTCATGCCGATGCACAGGCCGATGATGGTGAAGAGGATCGGCATCATCACCGATGCACCCAGACTGATAATGTAACTGAATACTTGTTCCATTTGTTTTATATCTTAGCTTGTTTGTTTGCAGTCGAATCTGCATGCAAAGGTACAAAAAAAAAAGCGAAACGCCGTGCATTTCGCTCTCTTTTTTTACGTTATCGTTTGCAAAGGCCCTCTCGACGGGGTTCAAGGCTCACTCAGCATGAACTCAACCAAGCTCATGTTACTCTCCATACCATCTCCTACCTACCTCCGTTCTATTCCTATAGTAGCCTCAGTGTACCTTCAATGTTCCTCCTATCGTTGTCCGCTATTTGTCCGGTACATGTCCGGTATATGTTCGGTCAAAAAGCGGACATGTACCGGACATATACCGGACATGAATAGGAGTTACTCCCTTATTGATACTTTATTGCCTTGGGGTTACATATTGGATAGATGGGAGTCCGTTCCTTGTCGGGCATGAGGTGGACTTGGCACGGACTCAGACGGTTCTCAATGAGTCCTCGCTCACTCAGAGTCCTCATTGAGCTACGCCGGACGGTCAATCCTGGAAATAGACACGCTTGACGCGGTTGGAGACACCCGTGAGGACCTCGTAGGGGATCGTGTCGAGCTCATCGCTGAGCTGGGTGACGGGCAGATGCTCGCCGAAGATCTCCACCTGGTCGCCCTCCTTACAGGGGATGTCGGTGACATCGATCATCGCCACATCCATACAGATGTTACCCACGTACTCGGCCTTCTGCCCGTTCACCAGACAGTAACCGTGGCGGTTGCCCAGATGACGGTTGAGTCCGTCGGCATAGCCAATGGGGATAGCGGCAATGACGGAATTGCGCTTGATCTTGCCCTTGCGGCTGTAGCCGACCGTCTCGCCCTTTGGCACATGACGCAGCTGGAGGATGGTGGTCTTCAGCGTCGACACGGTATGGAGGATGCGATTATCGCGGGGATCGACACCGTAGAGGCCGATGCCGAGGCGGCACATATCCATCTGGCGCTCGGGGAAGTGCTCGATGCCGGCAGAGTTGTCCATGTGGCGCAGGATATGGTGAGGGAAGGCCGACTGGAGTTTCCGGCTGCCCTCCTCGAAGAGCGCGAACTGACGGGCAGAGAAGTCATCGAAGCCATCGCTATCGGAGCCTACGAAATGACTGAACACGGAGCGTGGGATGATGGCCTGCTGGTGTACCAGATGGTCGATAAGCTCGTCAATGTCCTCCACCGGGTCGAAGCCGAGACGGTGCATGCCCGTATCGAACTTGATATGTACCGGCCAGCCAGTGATACCCTCCTTGCGGGCGGCCTTGATCAGCGCTTCCATCAGCCGGAAGGAGTAGACCTCGGGCTCCAGCTCATAGTCGAACATCGTCTTGAAGGCGGTCATCTCGGGATTCATGATCATGATGTTGGCAGTGATGCCGGCCTTACGAAGCGTCACACCCTCATCAGCCACAGCCACAGCGAGGTAGTCGACACGCTGGTCCTGCAGCGTCTTGGCAATCTCGACAGCGCCTGCGCCGTAGGCATCGGCCTTGATCATGCACACCATCTTCGTCTCGGACTTCAGGAACGAGCGATAGTAGTTTAGGTTCTCCACAACGGAGTTGAGGTTCACCTCAAGGATGGTCTCATGCACCTTCTGCTCCAGCTGCTCCGTAATCTGGTCGAAACCAAACGAGCGGGATCCCTTCAGCAGGATCAGTTCATCGCGCAGGGTGGCAAAGGCCTCGCTGGAGAGGAAATGGGGCACATCGGCAAAGAACAACTTGTCGGCTATCTGGATCTTGTCAGCCTGGGCGGCCAGCTCAGAGCCGATGCCGATAAACTTGTCGATGCCACGCTTCACGGCCAGGTCAGACACCTGGGCATAGAGCGCCTCGGGCGATGTGCCGGTCTGGAAAATGTCGCTGAGGATGAGCGTCTTCTTCGCAGCCTCACGGCGGTTCATGAAGTCGAGCGCGATGTCGAGGGAGTTGACATCGGAGTTATAGGAGTCGTTGATCAGCACGCAGCCGCGCTGACCCTCCTTCACCTCGAGGCGCATGGCGACGGGTTCCAATCGGGGCATACGGTCTGCCAGCTGGGCCGGAGTGAGTCCCATGTAGAGGGCCACGGCGGCACAGGTAATGACGTCCTCGACACTGGCCTCGTCGATAAAAGGTATCTCGAAGCAGTTCTCCTCGTCCTTCCAGATATAGGTGATCCTTGTGGAATGTGGAAGGCTGGTTGTGCTCTTCACGAAGAGGGCGGCCTGCTCGTCGCACTGCGACCAGGCAATCTTCTCGCCCTTGTACTGCATACGACGGATACAACGGCTGACAGTATCGTTATCCGAGCAATAGACCATCGCCTCAGTATCGTGCATCAGCTCGAGTTTCTCCATACATTTCTCTTCCATCGAACGGAAATTCTCCTGATGGGCTGTTCCCAGCGAGGTAAACACGCCGATAGTGGGCTGAATGATGTCGCGCAAGGCAAACATCTCACCAGGCTGACTGATACCGGCCTCGAAAATGCCCACTTCGGTCTGCTCGTTCAGCAGCCATACGGAAAGGGGCACACCTATCTGGGAGTTATAGCTACGGGGCGAACGGACTATCTTCTGCGAAGGGAGGAGCAACTGATAGAGCCACTCCTTGACCATCGTCTTGCCATTGGAGCCGGTGATACCGATGATGGGCACATCGAACTCATCGCGATGACGCTCGGCCAAACGCTGAAGGGCTGCCAAAGGCGAAGGCACAATCAGGAAATTGGCACCAGGGAGGAAATCATCATATCCCTTGGCCTCGACCACGAAGTTACGCACACCTCGACGGTAGAGGTCGGCAATATAACGATGGCCGTCATTACGTGCAGAACGCAAGGCGAAGAACAATGTCTCCTCAGGAAAACACAATGAACGGCTGTCAGTCAACAGCCAGCCGATCTGCGCATCGGTCTCTCCGATACGACGGGCGCCAATAAGGGTCGTTACTTTCTCAATACTGTATTTCATACTGCAAAGATAGGATATTTTTTTTGCAATTCCGCAACTTTTAACATAGTTTTATCCATGAAAGCCCGATAATCTTCAGATGCGGGGTCGAAAGGCTTATGTGCAAGCGCTGCTTTCAGCGGAGCCCACTCTTTGAGGAAGGTCTTGGCCTCATCGCTCAGATAGGCTTCCGAGAAACGCTGCCAGATATACTCCACTGCCTGGGAAGAGGGATGCAACATGTCGTCCTGAAAGAACCGGTAGTCGCGTAATTCGTCATTGAGGATTTCGTAGGCGGGGAAGTAGTTGACAGTGGACAATTTATCTATAGCAAGCAGCAGCGTGGCTTTTGAGAGCTGCGAGCCGTGATAGCCGTATTTGCGATAACGAATAGGGCTGACGGTGAGAACGATATGTACATCAGGATCCTTCTCGCGGAGGATATTAATGGCCTGCTGCAGATAGTCGGCACACTGATCTACCGTCAGCTCTTCTTCATCGAACAAGGCTGCGGGGCGTTTCTGGCAATTATCGACAATCTCGCCTGTTTCCTTCAGGCGATAGGCGTGATTGGTGCCCAGGGTGAGGAAGACGGTCGTGAATCGTGGATATTGATCAGTGAATAGTTTCTCAATAGTGTGAAGGATGGAGGCTGGATTGTACATCACGCCGAAAGGGTTCACCATAGTACGGAACTTCTCCTCCTGAAAGCGCTTCCCTATCTCAGTAGCGAAGCATGATCCTACGAAGAGCATCTCCTCGCATGGGCCTATCTCAAAGTCTGGCTTCTCAATATCGACAATCGTCCTGAATTCCACAACTCTAAACTATAAACTGTAAACTGTAAGCAATCAGCTCCTACTGATCTGCAGTCCTGTCGTGGAGAGTGTCATCTCCACGAAACGGGCGTTCTTATTGGGACTATGTGTATTCAGCATCTGCTTGATGCGGGCTGCGGCCTCAGGATCCTTGGCTATCATATAGAGATAGCCGCCACCGCCAGCACCAGGCAACTTATAACTGAGACATAGGTCATCGACGAGATCCGTCAATGCTCTGACGGCTGGTGGATTCGTTCCACTATCGAGCTGCTGGTTCTGCTCCCAAGTACGACGCATGAGCAAGCCCATCCGCATGAAGTCATTCTGTTGGATAGTCTCATACATCTCCATCGTGTGCTCCTTCATCTCTCGCAACAAAGCCAACTCATCGCCATGATTCAGAAACATCCTACGGACAATCTCGGCCAAGATCTGTTTGGCTGTGCGCGTGATGCCCGTGTAATACAACAAATGACAGGAGCGGTATTCGGGTTGGAGCCACAGATCGTTGGGCAGCCATCTTACCTGAGGACTCTGATCGAATCCCCTACCCGTCCGCAAGAGTTTCACGCCACCTAAGACACCACCGAACTGATCCTGCCATCCGCCACCGGTTGTCAACATCTGTTCGAGCATCAGCGTGCGGTGTCCTATCTCATTCTTATCCCAACCCAAGCCGCAGAAATCATTAAGGGCACCCAATACCGTTGCAGCAAGGATGCTCGAGGTGCCCAGCCCGCTACCTGCAGGAATGGCTGACAGCAGCGTAAGTTCGATACCACTGCCAAAGGCTTCCAACTGGGACTTCAGTGATGCATACTGAGCATCACCGAATCCGGCCAATACCAAAGCGGCCTTCGGGATGGAGAAGGGCGAGCCGACATGCATGAAATCCGTCAACTGTTCAAAGGTTTCCACCACTTCCATCGCTCCAAGGTCGATACTGCGTAACACGATACGCAGTTCCTTCGAGGGGCGCACATATGTCTGCAACGGGGGCTGACCGTTCAGTTCAATCGCGAGATTGATGACGCTGCCACCTTCCATCAGACAGTATGGCGGTGTGTCAGTCCATCCGCCGGCAATATCAATACGCACAGGCGAACGTCCCCACACGATCTGGTCATCTGCGACAGAGCTCACGGGGACAGGTCCGCCTGAGTTCAGTCGGAAACCCATCGAATCTGTCCCCGTGAGTTCCTGGCGCAAAAGGGCAAAGGCCCGCTCACTATCCCCACGGAACATGGCATCATGGATACGTGTCATCGACGGCGCATCTTCAGGCAATGGCGGTGGCAGGGGAATCTGTTCCTTCTGGAACTGCTCTGCCGCATCGGCCAGATCCAACTGATAGAACACGCTGTGGCTCCAGTTACGTGCCAAAGCACTCCAGTTCTGCTTCCGGAATGCCGCGCGCTGGGCAAAGAGCCTGCGCAGATTAGCCCGCTCAGCCAATTCATTGCTGTTCTGAGGCTCATCGATACGATAGTGGCGTATCTCATAGTCACTGTCACCGACTGGCACCACGTCGATACACTCACCGGGGTCGAGACTGATGTCCCAATCGTTTTCAGGCACACCTGTAATCACATGATCGTGAGTCAGGTGCCAATGCTTACCGATATAGGAATTCTCTATCCATACGTTCGTATTCTCTTCCGTCAACGGAATCTCAATAATGGCATTCTGTACGAAGATACTGGGATGTGGCTTACGGTCAAGATGCATGATCTGGCGCTGATCGTTCACCAGATTCTGAAGACGCAAAGTCGAGGAAATCATCTCAAGCGAAGTACCGAAATGATAGAACTCGCCACCGGCCAAGGGGACGATGGCCACCTTCAACTGACGTAGTTCTTCGTCAACAATCGAAGGATCAGTACCCAAACAACAGCCGAACTCACCATAGAGATCATATTCTTTCAGTTGTCCGTCTTCAGCTGTACATTTCCTGACAAGCAGTCTGACTGCCTTGTCGCTAAGCATCCACACACCGATATCCGTCAGAAAGAAATGATCCTTCTGCAGCTCGCCGAGAGTTGCCACCGACGGTTTCTGCAACATCTGCTTCAACACAGAAGGCGACCGGCGGCTGCTGACAAACACACCATGATTCTTTGCCACAGAGGCATCGAGCCACAGACCGTAGCACACGACATCGGCATCAGGAATCGGCTGAAGGGGCTGGGTGGCACGAATCAGCACATCGCCACTGACAATCATCGTATGGATACCTTCGGGAGACATCCGCATCATCTTCTCGTAAAGGGGCAGCTGTACGCTCAGCAGATTCTGCGAGAGTTTCTGTCCGCGCTCCCAACGGAATACGGGAATAGGAATCAGGATCTTTCCTGAGACGGCATAGCTGGGCAGTCGCTTACTTTGTCCACCTGCATGAATCAGGATACGTTTCTCGTGAGAGAGCCAATCGTCAAACTTTTCACTTTCCACTTCTCGCTTTTCACTTCTATACGTTTCCTGAAGCAGCCACGTGGTTCCTCCACCACTCCCCAGACGATGACCTACTGGGTCACAAGTACAAAAATAGCTTTCAGGACTCAGATCTGTTACCTCATGAAACGCACTCACCAGATTCGGTGGCAAAGAAAGCAGCTTTTTCATCTTATCATTCTATAACGTTTCCCGTCTTTTTCCGTTTCCATTCCAAATACAGACCGCCTGCTACCAACAAGAGCAAGAGCACATAGGCTATATAGGCAATGGTCTCTGTCATATTCACCGATTTCGGGAAGAACGACAGCTCCACCTGATGTTTACCTGGCTGGATATTCAAGGCACGCAGAATATAGTCCACACGTCCTAACTCTACCGGGTGGCCATCAACCGTAGCTTCCCAGCCTGGATAATAAATCTCAGAGAACACAAGCACACCACCCTTGTCAGAGCTGACATCATACGTCAGACGGTTTGGTTCATACGATGTGATCGATACCAAGCTGACCGTATCCTGCGGGATTGCTTCACCAAGCTGCTCTTTGAACTTGGCATCAGCCACAGCCTGATGACGCAGGTCGATCTTCCCGACGGCAGCTATCTCACCGTTGGCATTGTCCACATAATCGAGCTGGTCAACAAACCACGCGTTGCCAAAGGCATAGGGATTCTGGATGGGCACCGTCTGACCTCCCTGTAAAGGGAAGATGAAGTAGCGGGTGTTCAGCATATTCAGGACAGGGCAGATGCTGTCACCATTCACCTGCGTCATATCGCCAGCTGCTTCAGAAACACTTTTGAAGAGCGACTGCATCTCAGGATTGATGTAAGCCTCAATCATCTCCTGATAACGACGCAGTTTGGCAGCATGATAGCCACCCACACTCTTATGATAATAGGAGGTCTCGTTCTCGTTGAATGTGTTCGATGCAAGATTCAGCACACGATAGTCAAGATTCTGGTCACGCAGGATCAGTTCATCAGTTTGTGTCTTCTGCTGCGGAGCCTCACGTTCAGCCTCAGGAACGAACATATCATCGTTCAGATAGCGTTTGTTCACCGTCCAGAGATCAACGAGACAAAGCACCAGGATGATACCCACCGCATATTCTTTCTTCAGTTTACCAAAAACGACGGACAGCAGGATGCCTGTACCAGCCAGAATAATATAGAACGAACGCAGGCTATCGGCCGTAAATACGGCCTGACGCATCTCCGTCAGATTGGCCACCAACGGCTGAATATATTCAGCAGGCAAATTCTGGATGGCGTGCATCTCACTGGTAGAGATAAAACTGTCGAAGAACATAGAAGGCATCAGCGAGAATAGCATGGTGACACCACCTGTCAACAAGAATGATATGCCTACAAACTTCATCCTCGGCTTCATCTGTTCCGGTTCATCCAGGAACTTTTTCAACGCCAACATCGCGAGTAAGGGAATCGTGAACTCAGCAATAACAAGGATGGAGGCCACCGTGCGGAACTTGGCATACATCGGCACATGGTCGAGGAAGAAGTCGGTAAAGCCCATAAAGTTCTTACCCCATGACAAGAGGATAGAGAGGATGGTGACAGCGAGTAATGCCCACTTCATGGGGCCTTTTACGATGAATAGTCCTAAAATGAAGAGCATCACGACAAACGCGCCCACATAAACGGGACCGCTCGTACCAGGCTGTTCGCCCCAGTACTGACCTATCTGCTGATAAATGGGTAGGAAATCTTGGTCTGCTTTCTCCATCGCCTTCTCACTCTGACTCAACGGCATCGAGGCACCACCCTTCGTGTTGGGTACGAGCAGGGTCCATGTTTCGCCGATGCCGTAGCTCCACTGCGTGATATAGTCGCGCTCCAGACCACTACTTGTCTGATTGCTGCTGTTCTGCTTGACCAGCTCACTCTTACCACGCATCGACTCCCTGCTGTACTCCCAGGTATGATAGAGGTTCGAGAGATTGATGCTTACACCGATGGCAGCGCCCACAAAGCAGACAGCCGTAGCTTTCAGGAAACGTGCCATCTGCTTCTCCCTGATGGCCTCTACCAGCCAGGCTATCACCATCGCAATAATGATAAACAGATAATAATAGGTCATCTGCACGTGGTTCGCATTGATCTCAAAGGCCGTAAAAACTGCAGTCAGCAACAGTCCCCACAGATAATTCCCCCGATAAGCCAGGACAACACCCGCAATCATTGGCGGCAGATAAGCCAGTGCCCACACCTTCCAGATATGTCCGGCTGCAATAATGATCAGGAAATAGGTTGAGAAAGCCCAGATAATCGAGCCTAAGGCTGCCAGATGCTGACGGAAATCGAATGCTCTGAGCAGGATATAGAAGCCCAGGAGATAGGCGAATACATACCACACATTTTCAGGCAGCCACAGATGATAGATATTTACCACCTTCGTCAACAGATTCGTGGAGCCATAAGAAGGGGCCATCTGATAGGTGGGCATACCACCAAACAGGGCGTTGGTCCAACGGCTTCTCTCACCCGTTTTCTGCAGATACTCGATACCTTCCTGCCCGGCACCACGTCCGGCAGAGGCATCATGACGATAAAGAATTCGTCCCTCAATATCTGCAGGGAAGAAATAGGCGAAGGCCAAAACGGCAAACAACAGCACAGCCAAAACATCGGGCAGGCATTTCTTTATTGAAGATTGAATATTGGACATTGAATATCAATTTTTATAATTTCTGTGTGCAAAAGTATAAAAAATCTGTGTAATCCGTGTCATCCGTGCCTAAAATTTTGTACCTTTGCAGCAAAATTATGGAAGAAGCGATTATTACCAGCGTCCAGAATGCTCGTATCAAGCATGTTGTTGCCTTACAGCAGAAGTCCTCACTCCGCCGTGAGGAGGGACTTTTTGTGGTAGAAGGCCAGCGCGAGATAGAGCATTGTATCGCCTGTGGCTACAAGATTGTGGATGTGTTTACAGTTCTTTCAGAGGAAAGCGCCCCTTCGGGTCGAGCGGACGGTTTACAGTTGACAGGAGACTACTCTGTTACAACTACTACCCGTCAAGTGTATGAGAAGATGGCTTATCGCGGTAGTACCGAGGGGATCATCGCCATCGCCAAATGCAAGGAACACAGTCTATCCTCATTACTCCTTCCTCCTTCCTCATTCCTCGAAAACCAGAACCCTCTGATTGTGGTGCTCGAGAGCGTAGAGAAGCCTGGTAATCTGGGAGCTATTCTCCGCACGGCAGAGGCTGCTGGGGTGGATGCGGTGATTGTCTGCGACCCTTTGACGGATCTCTATAACCCCAATCTGATTCGTGCCAGTATCGGGGGTGTCTTCAGCGTGCCAGTAGCTGTTTGTAACTCCAAAGAGTGTATTTATTTTCTCAAAGAGCGTAAAATCCGTATACTGACAGCCCAGCTGCAAGACTCCTATGACTATTACGACTACGACATGCAAGGAGCTACAGCCATCGTGATGGGGACGGAGTCAACAGGTCTGACGCCCCAATGGCGCGAGGCCGCCGATGCCCATATCCGCATTCCGATGTTGGGGCGCCTCGACTCACTCAACGTCAGTGTTTCTGCCGCCATCCTCATGTACGAGGCTGTGCGCCAACGCCATCAGACATACAGAAAAGTAAACATATAAACAATGAAAATTGGAATGATTGTAGCAATGGACAAGGAGTTGAAGCAACTCCGTCCATTATTCCCGGAAGCCAAAGTGATTCTCCAGAAAAGTGGCATTGGCAAAGTGAACGCAGCCATACAGACAGTGGAAATGATACGACAGTACAAACCCGACGTGATTATTTCCTCTGGTTGTGCAGGAGGCAACGGCGACGATGTCAACATCCAAGACGTGGTAGTGAGTTCAGAACTCGCCTATCACGATGTGTATTGTGGCACAGCCATCGACAACACGACTGTGTATGGACAGGTGCAGGGACTCCCTGCCCGTTATCAGGCTGATCCCTATCTGCTTGAGAAAGCTATGCTTACTGGTGCCAAACCAGGTCTTATCGTTACCGGAGATTGGTTTGTCGACTCCAAAGACAAGATGCGCGAAATCATCGGCCACTTTCCTGAGGCCAAAGCTGTCGATATGGAGAGTTGTGCCATCGCACAGACGTGTTATATCAACAATGTGCCGTTTCTCTCATTCCGCGTCATCAGCGACATTCCCCTGCGCGACACTGATGCCTCACAGTATCATAATTTCTGGGACACCATCGCAGAGAACTCTTTCCATGTCACCAAGACCTTCATCGAGAGCCTATAAACTCTAAACATAAAAAAATGGAAGTCATACAAAGTTTCACTATCGACCACACTTGCCTGAAGCCAGGCATCTATGTTTCTCGCGAGGACAAAGGCTTTACCACCTTCGATCTACGCATCACGGAACCAAATAAGGAACCTGCCGTTGCCCCAGCAGCCATGCACAGTCTGGAACATCTGATGGCTACCTGGTTTCGTAACAGCCAGGCGAAGGAGGATGTTGTCTATGTAGGTCCTATGGGATGTCTCACGGGTATGTATATCATCATGAAAGGCTCATATACCGTTGAGGATATGCGCCGTCTCACCATGGAGTGTCTCCAGTGGATTCTCACGCAAGACCATGTACCTGCCACAGAGCCCCAGTCGTGCGGAAACTACCTGCTTCACGACCTCCCAATGTGCAAGTGGGAAAGTGCGCGCTATCTCGATCGCCTGCAGAACGATTTCCACAGCGAGTACACCAAACTACAGGTTACGCTCGAAGACGGCAAGGTCTTTGCCGACGCATAAAATCCATGATCCCCCGCCAGTTGGCGGGGGATCATGGATTGTTATCCTCGTTGGATATTGGCTTTCTTACGCTGATCGTGATCGAGAATCGTCTTGCGCATACGCATCGACTTCGGCGTCACCTCCACAAGTTCATCCTGCTTGATGTATTCGAGACATTCCTCGAGACTCATCACGGTCTTGGGAATGATACGGGCCTTCTCATCTGTACCTGACGCACGAACGTTCGTCAGCTGCTTGGCCTTGCACACGTTTACCACGAGGTCGTTGTCGTGTACATGTTCACCTACCACCTGTCCTGCATACACATCCTCACCTGGATCAATGAAGAACTTACCGCGATCCTGTAGTTTGTCGATGGCATAGGCGAAGGCGTTACCCGTATCCATCGAAATCATCGAACCATTCACACGACGCTCGATCTCACCTTTATAAGGCTGGTACTCCTTGAAGCGGTGGGCCATGATGGCCTCGCCCTGAGAGGCTGTCAGTACATTGGTACGCAGACCGATGATACCACGTGAAGGAATATCAAACTCAATATTCACACGCTCACCCTGACTCTCCATCGAAGTCATCTCACCCTTTCGGCGAGTCACCATGTCAATCATCTTCGACGAGAACTCCTCAGGCACGTTGATCGTCAGTTCCTCGATAGGCTCACAACGCTGACCATCGATTTCCTTATAGATTACCTGAGGCTGACCTACCTGCAGTTCATATCCCTCACGACGCATGGTCTCAACCAATACGGAAAGGTGCAGCACACCACGACCTGAAACAATCCACTTATCCGTAGAGTCCTCGAAAGGCTCCACACGCAGGGCGAGGTTCTTTTCCAACTCCTTCTCCAGACGGTCGTTGATATGGCGCGAGGTCACAAACTTACCTTCCTTGCCGAAGAATGGCGAATCGTTAATGGTAAAGAGCATCGACATCGTAGGCTCGTCAATAGCAATAGGTGGCAACGACTCCGGGTTCTCCAGGTCACAGATGGTATCACCGATCTCGAACTTCTCCAGTCCGATGACGGCACAGATGTCACCACAATCCACCGAGTCGGTTCTCACGTGTCCCATACCGTCGAACGTATGGAGTTCCTTGATCTTGGTCTTCTCCATCGAACCATCACGATGGGCGATCGTTACCTGCATGCCATCCTTCAATTGTCCGCGATGTACACGGCCTACGGCGATACGGCCCTGATAACTTGAATAATCGAGCGAGGTAATCAACATCTGGGGAGTACCCTCTATCTGTTCTGGAGCAGGAATGACTTCAATAATCTTATCCAATAGATAAGTGATATTATCTGTGGGTTTACGGAAATCCTCACCCATCCATCCGTTCTTGGCCGAACCGTAAACGACGGGGAAATCAAGCTGATCCTCGGTGGCATTGAGTGAAAACATGAGGTCGAACACCATTTCGTAAACCTCTTCCGGACGACAGTTCGGCTTATCCACCTTGTTAACCACAACAATGGGTTTCAGTCCTATCTGGAGCGCCTTCTGCAACACGAAACGCGTCTGAGGCATCGGGCCCTCAAAAGCGTCCACCAACAGCAGACAGCCGTCGGCCATATTGAGCACACGCTCTACCTCACCGCCAAAATCGGAGTGTCCCGGAGTATCTATAATGTTAATCTTCGTTCCTTTCCAATTAATTGATACGTTCTTCGAAAGGATGGTGATACCACGCTCACGTTCCAAGTCGTTAGCGTCCAGTACCTGACTGCTGAGATTCTGTCCCTCACGGAAGAGATTTCCTGCCAGCATCATCTTATCCACGAGTGTAGTCTTTCCGTGGTCTACATGCGCAATAATTGCGATATTTCTGATATCCTGCATATAAATAAAACTATTTTTGCGGGTGCAAAGTTACGAAAAATTAGGCACGGATTACACGGATTTCACGGATTTTTTCATTTTAACACGAAAAAAATATCAAAATATGCGTTAATCCGTGTAATCCGTGCCAATAATATTTGGTGGAATGTAAAAAATGTATTACCTTTGCAGCCGCATTTCGGAAAATCCGAAGCATTTGGCGACGTAAACCGCCCGTGATTAGGCTGGATGAAGCGTCCGAAAAATGTATTTGCGAACAACATTTAATCACATTATTAATTATGTATTTAGACAAAGCTAAGAAGCAGGAAATCTTCGGTCAGTATGGCAAGACAGCCACTGATACCGGTTCTGCAGAGGCACAGATCGCCCTCTTCTCTTACCGTATCTCTCACCTGACTGAGCACCTGAAGAAGAATCACAAGGACCACAACACAGCTCGTTCGCTGACTATGCTCGTAGGTAAGCGCCGTAAGCTGCTGAAGTACCTCTACAACACCGATATCAATCGCTATCGTGCTATCGTAAAGGCTCTCGGTCTTCGCAAGTAAATCAATTAAGCCTCGCAATTTGCGAGGCTTTTTTATTTGATCTCATTCAGAGGAATCATCACAAAATCACGTTCGTGCATCAACGGATGAGGTATTTTCAGATCAGGCTCATCAACCATGAGATCGTCATATAACAGAATATCGATGTCAATGGGACGATCGTTGTATTTACGATTTACGGATTTCTTGGACGAGCCAAGCGCTTCGCGAGTCCGATTTACTATTTTGTGACGTCCCAGTTCGCGCTCTATTTGCTGAGTAACCTTGAGCACTTGTCGAGGAGTCAAGCAGGTCTCACAGAGGATAACACCATTGAGGAACTGGTTATCCGACTGGAATCCCCAGGGTTCAGTCTCAATCAATGACGACTGGCGGAGGACAGTCCCCACCCGCTCACTGATCAGCCGTATGGCATCGGCTATGCACTGCTGGCGATTGCCGATATTGCTCCCCAATCCTAGATATACATGATGCATCAATCGTCGAGTATCAGCATCGCGTC
>JAEEGK010007321.1_pt1 | contig 26317 bp, 21 predicted proteins | sample 8958771 | NCBI WGS metagenome assembly JAEEGK01 (sample SAMN16246547, study PRJNA631951) | gut metagenome | biome: gut microbiome; feature: rumen; material: SC-attached | host: Bos | place: Iran: Karaj | collected 2018-10 | reverse complement strand
CCGTGACCGACGCCTGCAAGAAGCACGGAGGCTTCTACCTCGGCTCGATCGGCGGCCCGGCCGCCATCCTGGCCCAGAACAACATCAAGAGTATCGAGTGCGTCGAATATCCCGAACTCGGTATGGAGGCCATCTGGAAAATCCGCGTGGAGAACTTCCCCGCCTTCATCCTCGTGGATGACAAAGGCAACGATTTCTTCGCACAGTTCAAATAGACGGCCGGGGGCTCAGACACCGGAGGCGCCGACGCTCCCCCCCCTACTTTTGCCGCGACGACAACCTGAGACAGCTCAGCGTGTCGTCGCGGCAGCTTTTTCCCCGAAAACGGCCGTTTTCGTTCCGCGACGACAACGTAGCGCCCTTCACAATGTCGTCGCCCGCAGCGCCTGCCGAGGAAAACCTATCGCCTCTGCTGTACCTGTCGAAGGCGGTACGCAACATTTTCGGGATGTTTGCATCTTATTATATAGCGACTTCCTTTAAGGTCATGAAGATTCTACGTTTGCTTGCACTGCTTTTGCTGACGATGGTCCTGACAACGGCGTGTCCTTCCATCGAGCCCGAGCCAGAGCCGGAGCCGAATGACGGATATGTGCAACTGCTTTCCCGGTATGAAGCGCTTGTCGACTACACGCCCTGGCCGGCGGAGACCAAGCCGGATGCGAACCTGACGGGTCCGGGCGGCAACTTTTCCTATTGGTGGGAGCACAGGACGGAAGTCAGTGGTGCAGAAGCCTTGTGGGGGCTGTGCCGTCTGAAGGACGAGCAACTTGCCACGATGTCTACCCGCAACCTTGCCCGGACGGTCTACCTCTATCCCTATGGTTTTGAATTTGACGCTTTTCCAGATTCATACAATGGCATTTTCCTAGAGATGGGACGTTTCAACGGTACACAGGAACTGATGCGGCGCAGCAGCGGTGCAGCAGAACTGCTGCACTTGTATCAGGAAGTGCACTATCCCCAGAAGGCCCCTGGCACTTATATACCGCTCGACTATACGGAATACCTGAACGAAAGTCTGGCATTCGTCAAACTGCCGTATCTTTCCTTCCTGCTCATAACGGCCGTCGACTACGGACGCTTTCAACCTCAGGAAATCCGTACGCTGGCCAATGCCATCGCGAATAAAATGGGAGAAATCGCTGCCGCCAATGCCGCCAACAACAATGAATTGTACTCTTGGATCGGAAACGTACGTATCCCTTATGTTCTCGGCGCATTCGTGGCCTATCGGTATGATGCAGCCCTCAGGGAGAAGGAGCGTTATGACCTCCGGTCTTTCATTGACTACTCGTTCAATCCTTATCTCGATGCGCCAGGATTACCGCTCAAATTAGACACGTCGCAGAATGTCTGGGTCCTGGACCAGGACTTGATTTCCAAGATTACGGAAATTGTGTCTACAAGCCTGCTCCGATTGATGCAGTAGCAGAATCCTTTTTTTTCGGTATATTTGCATCCGGTATGAAGGTTTTTGTCTATACGGTTGCGGGGCATACTTTTTCGGTGAGGGCGGAGGAAGGGATTGATTTGTCGGAGGCTCTCTCGCAGTATGTTCCTTTCGCGGAGGTTCCTGCCGCGGAAAAGGACAGCGTGTTTCGGTTGCGGGTTGTGCCTGCTTCCGGACTCGATGTGCCGCAGGGGCTGACAGAAGAGTTCAGTCAGGATGATGACGGGTCGCAGATCCGGCTATGCCGGACGCCTGAAGGCGCCGGCTGGTTCGAATTCAGCCTGTGGGGGAAGTTGTCCGGTGTCATGTTAGTCGATGCGGCCTTCACGCAAGCCACGTTGGCCGTCCATGACCATGGTTCCTTCGCGCTGAACAATGCCCTGATGGTGATGTATGCCATGCGCACCGCCAGGCTCGGCACGGCGCTCTTCCATGCAGCTGTCATTGGCCAGGGCGGGCGGGGCTATCTCTTCTTGGGCAAGAGCGGCACGGGCAAGAGCACGCATGCACGCCTGTGGCTCAAGTATATAGACGGATCGGAACTGGTGAACGACGACAACCCCGTCGTACGGGTGCTGGAGGACGGAACGGTTCGCGTGTACGGCTCCCCTTGGAGCGGAAAAACACCGTGTTACAAGAACGTCAGCCTGCCGGCGGGTGGTTTTGTCCTGCTGGAACAGGCTCCCCGCAACGTCATCTGCCGGCTGAATGGTATCCGTGCCTATGCGGCGCTGGTGCCATCCATTTCCGGAAAGCGTTGGGACCGTGCCATTGCGGACGGGCTGCACGAAACGGAAAACGCCCTGGCATCCCGCATCCCGGTCTGGCAGTTGCAATGCCTGCCCGACGAAGAAGCGGCGCGCCTCTGCCACGAAACCATCTCAAAGGTCTGACGATGAACAAAGTGAGCGACGAACAGATTATCGGCGACGCCATCCGTCTCGTAAGCGAAGGGATGGCAGTCACGATGCTGGTGAAAGGACGTAGTATGCTTCCCTTTATCCTGGGTGGCAGAGAAAGCGCAGTGCTGACCCAGCCGGGTGAGATAAAAACAGGCGACGTGGTGCTGGCCCGGATCGATGGCCGGCGTTACGTGCTGCATCGCGTGATGGAAGTATCCGACGATCGCGTTGTGCTGATGGGCGACGGAAACATCCACGGCCAGGAAGTTTGCCGGCCTGAAGACGTGCTGGCCCGCGCTGATGAAGTCGTGGGCGCCGATGGGAAGCACCGGCGGCTCGACACGCCGCGTCAGCGGCGCCGCGCCCGCCTTTGGCGCCGCCTGCTGCCGGTTCGCCGCTGGCTGTTAGCTATTTATAAACGAACAATCATTAGGAATATCCCCCTACAATGAAAAGAAAAGACGGATTTGTGCTGCGCGAAGTGTGCGGCGAAAAGGTAATCGTGGGCGAGGGCCTGGGCGCCATCGACTTCGGAAAGCTGCTGTCGCTCAACGACACGGCGGCCTGGCTTTGGAACAAGGCTGGAGAACTGGGTGAATTTACGGCAGAGACGCTCGCAGACGCGCTTTGCGAAGTCTATGAGGTGTCGTCCGAAACGGCGCTCGCCGATGTGAAATCTCTGCTGGCCCAGTGGGAAGAGCTGGGCATCGTGGCGTGAGATACGTCCGCTGGATATGGCGCCAGATGCAGGGTATCCGCTGGAATACCCTGGTGCGGATCCTCGTGGGTATCGCACAGGTTGCGCTCGGCTTGTGGATGGTCGCGCTCAGCCGCCGCTTCATCGACGAGACCATCCGTACTGGTACTGACCGGGAAGTCTGGCTCATGGTGGCCCTGCTGGCCGTCGTGATGCTGGGCGGCGTGGCGCTCCGCCAGCTGTACTACTATATGTCGACCATGGCGCAGACCCGACAGTCCAACCTGATCCGGATCAAAGCTTTCAGCCGCCTGTTCGACCAACAGCTCTATACCGGGAAGGAACTCCATTCCGGAGACGTCTCTTCCCGGCTTGCCAAAGATATCGACGTGGTAGCGGAAGCTTCCACGTCGCTGCTGCCCCGCGCCGTGATCACGCTCATCCAGCTGATCGGCGCCTTTCTGTTGATGCATTCGATGGACCGCGCGCTCGCCTGGGCGCTGCTGATCCTCACGCCGCTGGTGCTGGTTTTCGGGAAGTTCATCGCCCGCCCGCTCCGACAGATGACGCTCGACATCCGGCGCGACGAAAGCCAGATCCAAATGCAGGTGCAGGAAGGCATGGAACACAATGCCACCCTGCGCTCGCTGGGTAGCGAACAATGGGTGACCGACCGGCTTGACACGATGCAGAAAGGCCTGATGGGCCGCGTGAAACGGCGTACTCGTTTCACCGTCGTGACCCGGATTATCCTGGCATCCTGCTTTACCCTTGGTTATCTGCTGGCTTTCGTCTGGGGCGGTCTGCAACTGCGTGCCGGCGCCATTACCTTCGGCGTGATGACCGCCTTCCTGCAGCTGGTGGGCCAGATCCAGAATCCAATATTGACCCTGCTCAATATGGTGCCACAGCTGATCCACACCACGGCCAGCATCGACCGGCTGGAAGAGCTGTTGCAGACACAGGGGCCGGAATCCACCCCCGAAGTTGTCCTGCCGGTCTCCGAGGGCGTCGCCGGCGTACGGATCGAGCAGTTGCAGTTCCGTTATGTTTCGGGCGACCGCGATATCTTCCACGGTTTTACACACGATTTCCGGCCCGGCAGCAAGACTGCGCTCTCCGGAATGACGGGTGTCGGAAAGACGACGCTCTTCCGGCTCATGCTTGCCTTGGTCGAACCCGGCAGCGGCCGGATCCTGCTCTACGATGGCAAGAAAGAGCAGCCGGTTTCTCCCGCCACCCGGGGCGACTTCGTCTTTGTTCCTCAAGGCAATACGCTGATGAGCGGCACGGTTCGGTTCAACCTGCAACTGGCCTGCCCCGATGCGACGGACGCGGAACTCCGGGAAGTCCTTCACACGGCCGTGGCCGACTTTGTTTTCGACCTGCCGGATGGGCTGGATACGGAACTGGGCGAACGGGGCATCGGTCTGAGCGAAGGCCAGGCTCAGCGCATCGCCATAGCCCGCGGCCTGCTCCGTCCCGGCAGCATCCTGCTTCTTGACGAAATCAGCGCCGCGCTCGACGAAGCCACCGAACGCGAACTTTTCTCCCGGCTTTTCCAGGCCTACCCCGAACGCACGATGATTTTCATCACCCACCGCCCCGCCGTCGCCGCCCTCTGCGACGAAACCATCCGCCTCGGCTGAGCCTCCCACCCCACCCCTGCTGCCCACCTACTTTCGCCGCGATGACGCTGTGGGATAGCTCACGTTGTCGTCGCGGAGCAAAAACGGCCGTTTTTTGGCAAAAACGGCCGCGACGACATTCTGGGAGACCTCAGCGTGTCGTCGCAGCGAAAAGAGATCGCCCCGTGGCGCCGTTGGAGAGGCGCTCTTCGAGGGTGACGATGCGCATCTTGCCTTCGTCTTGCTTGGCCATGAGGATCATACCTTTGCTTTCGATGCCGCGGATGGTGAGGGGCTGGAGGTTGGCCAGGATGCAGATCTGCTTGCCTCCCATCTCCTCGGGCGTGTAGTACTGGGCGATGACGCTGACGATGGTCCGCTGGTCGAGACCCGTATCGATGGTCAGTTTAACACAGGTGCCGGGGCTGTCATCGTGGCTGCCGCAGGTACAGTCTGTGGTTCCGTCGCCGAAGCAAACGGCGCATAGTGCGCCAACGCTGCCGACAGATCGAGGCTGCCCTCTACCGGCACCGAAAAAAATGAAAAATGCTACAGCCGCTGGTTCGGGCCCGGCTTCTGCTTCATCCGCTATCCGTTTTTACCCGTTTCATTTTTCCTTTCTTTTTCAAGGAAACGCTTTCTGGGGTCGAAATAATCTGGGAATTATGTTGTAACAGTATGGTTTTCAGCGGTTTTCGATTCCCATTCGGTTTTGCTTTTTTGCAAGCCGGAGTTGTTGGGCACGTGCTATCTTTGCAACCCAAACACAAGATCCCATGAGTGACCATTACAATCTGACAGCAGCGCAAACAGAGAGAATCCGGGAGACGGCAGCGCGCTTCAACGAACCCTGGACCCGGGAAGAGAAGAATGCAGTAATTGAATTGTTTCGGGACGGCAAGCGCATAGAAGAAATCGCGCTCGCCCAGGGAAGGACCCATAATGCCATCAAAATCAAACTGACAGAAGCAGGCGAGATTGCTCCTTATATGTCAAGGCGGAACCAGCCCTGGACAGAAGAAGAGACGGAGCGGCTGGGCCGCTTCCACTCCCAAGGCTATCCCATTGCCTCGTGCGCAAAAATGTTGGGGCGCATCCGCAGTGAAGCGGAAGAGCGGCTGATTGAAATAGGCCTGCTGACCGTATCCGACCAACAGACAGTTCGACAGTCTTCAGCCTTCCCCAAGGCCTATGAGCCCTGGTCAGAAGACGAAATCAACCAGCTGAAATCCGAACTTGAAGCGCACCGGCAAACATTGGCAGCCCTGACGGACATCGCCGCCCGGCACGGCCGATCCCTCGGCTCCATCCTTGCCCGCGCCACAAAAGACGGCCTCTGCACCCGAGAGACTCCGGAATGCCCCGATCCAGGACAGACGAACCCTGTTAGGTCGTGCGGAGCTGTGTGGCAAGACGGCAACGGATAACCAACTCAGGCGATGTCTTGTCCTTCGCTAGTTTTGCCGCGACGACGGTGTGAAGGGCGCTACGTTGTCGTTGCGGAACGAAAAGGACCGGTTTCGGGGAAAAAGCAGCCGCGACGACACGCTGAGCGGTCTCAGGTTGTCGTCGCGGCGAAAGTAGAGAGTGGGGCAGCTGGTGCGGCGCTCCTCGTGGGTGACGATGCGCACCTCTGAAATCTGCCGTCATCTCCGAACCATATGCAACCATCTTTATAGTTTTTTAATTATATTTGTGAACTTCACCAGATTATCTTCCAAGCCATGAAACGTTCGAAGACCACCAAACGGAGCCTGTTGAGCTTGTTGGGCGGCTTGATGCTGCTGGCGTTTGTCGCGCCGACAGCTTTGACGTCCTGTCAGAATGAGCAGCCTGATGTCGACCTGACCATCCGGATGAAATTCGACGGGATTGTCGACGCCATAATGCAAATGAGTACGACCTTGGAGGAGAAACTGGCGCTGATCGAGTCAGCCATGAAGGATGGCTTCGCCGACAACCAGGCAGCGCAGGAGTTAGTCCGTTCTGCCCTTGCTTCCCTTTCCGGCTCGACGGAGGAGAAACTGGCGGCCATCGAAGCCACGGTTACGGCCCAAACGGCCAGTTTGGAGATGAAACTGGCGCTGATCGAAGCCGCCGTCAAGGATGGCTTCGCCGACGGGCAGGCGCAGCAGGAACTGCTGCTGCAGGCCGTCGATGCACTGGAGGGCTCGGTGGAAGAAAAGTTGGCGGCCATCGAAGAGGCGGTGAAGGGGCAGACGACCTGCCTGGAGACAAAGATCGGTCTGGTCGAAGCGGCCGTAAAGGAAGGCCTGGCCGACAGTGCGACGGCGCAGGATCTCATCCGGACTGCCCTCGAATCGTTAGGCGGTACGCTCGAAGACAAGATGGCGGCAGTGGTCTCGGCCATCAGCAGCCAGACGGCGGATCTGTCCACAAAACTGGGCCTGATCGAAGCCGCGGTCAAGGAAGGATTCACCGAAGCGAAGGCGCAGCAGGAAATGATCCAGACGGCCCTTGATTCCCTGGACGGCACCCTGGAAGAGAAACTGGCGGCCATCCAGACGGCAGTAACCAGCCAGACAGTCAGTCTCGAGGCAAAACTTGACCTGATTGAGGCCGCGCTCGCGGAAAACGTTACCGACGACAAGTCGGCGCAGGAACTCATCAAGAAAGCCATTGAGTCGCTGAATGGTTCATTGGCAGCAAAGATGGCAACCATCGAGAGAGCCATCAGCGGCCAGACGACGGACCTGGAGACAAAGCTCGCTGCCATCGAGACGGCCATGAAGAACGGCATTGGCGACGTGACAGAGGCCCAGGGCCTGATCCAGCAGGCGCTGACCTCGCTGACGGGGACGGAAACGGACAAGTTAGACGAAATCGAAAAAGCCATAACAAGCCAGACCTCGAGTCTGGACACCTATCTGAAAGCCATTGAGACGGCGGTAGAGAAAGGCTTCACCGATACGAAGGGAAAGCTGGACCTGATTGCGAAAGCCGTCAACGGCCTCGGCGGCACAGCGGATGAAGTACTGGATAAACTGCAGAAAGCCATGTCGGGACAGTTGTCGAAACTGGACTCGAAGCTGGACGCGATCAAGGACGCCGTGACGAAGGGCTTCGTCGGCGCAAACGAGGCGCTGGGGCTGATCAAGGCTGCGATCGATGCGGCTCAGAAAAGCGTAGGCACATCAGCCGATAACCTGAAAACTGCGCTCGCCAAATTGATCAAGGCCATCCAGGATATAGACAAGGCGATTTCGGACAACGTGGCGGCTACCCTGACGAAAATGCTTGACGCGATTGTGAATCAGCCGGACTACAGCAAACTCCTCGAGGAGATCAAGGACGCCATCGATCAGCTCATCCCGACCATTTCCATCGAAATCTCCGATGAGTATATGGAAAATGACGAGGTGATGATGCTGACGGAGGATTCCCTCCGCATCGCCTACACCGTGACTTCGAACTTCGATGCCACAGTGACCGTTACACCTTCCGACGACATTTCCGCCACCGTCGTCCCAGACACAGATGATCCGCTGAAAGGTGTCATACAGATCGAGTCCGGAAAGAGCATCACGGATGGGAAAACCAAGGTCGAAATCACGGCATCCAACAAGGGTGCTTCCGTGAAGCGTACACTGTTCATTAAGGAGGCGTATCTCAAACCTCTTGAACCGATCACTCAGATCACCGAAACGATCCATGTCACCTTTGATTGCACCACCCTGGAGCTTAAGCTCAAGTCCAATATGGAAACCTCCAAGCCGGAGGTTCCCGATTCGCTGAGAAATGAATCCGTACCCTGGCTCAAGGTACTTTCCTACGACAAGACGGACGAAACCACGACGATCCAGGTCAAACTCCAGCCCAATATGGGACTCAGCATCCGCGAGACAAGCGTGACCGTCAAGGAAACGAGGTTCCATAGAGCTGCCCTCGAGTTCAGAATACAACAAGGGTATGACGATAAGATTATCGATTTCGAAGACAAGGACTTATTCGATAAGATACGTGAAACCGTGGATATCGACAACGACTTCAAAATCTGTAACGCCGAAGCCAAGATGGTCAAATCGTTGAATGATTTGTTCGGAAATGAGCTGACCGAAGGTGCTACCTACGAGTCTTTCGATGAATTCCAGTATTTCACCGGCATCGAAACGATTCCTGCGGGGAGCTTCAAGGGCTGGAAGAACCTCAAATCCATCACGCTTCCAGAAAGCATCACGACGATCCAGGGCGGGTATGGTGACGAAGATGGTCCCTTTGTGGAATGCAGCAGCCTGAAAAAAATTTCCGGAAAGTTTGCGACAGACGATGGACAAGCCTTGAACTATAACGGAATCCTTCTCAAAGTCCTGGAGGAAATTGCCGATTATATTATTCCTGATGGCGTACAGGTCGTCGGCAGTAAGGCCTTCTACAAATCAATGATCTCCAGCGTTACCTTCCCCACCTCCTTGAAGACGATCCGCGACCATGCTTTCGAGTATTCAATGATCAATGCCGTAAACTTCTCGATCAATCCCGGTAACGAAACAACTTATGTCGATTCCATCGCCGAGAACAGTTTCGTCCATTGTTTCTATTTGAAAGAATTCAATGGGCCGACTAACGGAACCGTCCGGGTGACCCCTGACAAACTGGGCTTGTATCAGGGTACGACCCTGCTTGCATTCGCCTGGGGTTCGACCTTGAAGTCAAACGAATCGCCCATAACGGCCTGGTCCATTCCCGATAGTCTGGGCATCCAGAAGCTGCCCGAAAGCGTCTTCGATGCGGAAGGGGCCAGTAGCGGCTCTTACCTGTTGCGTAAACTGGGGCTACCTTCCACGCTCACGTACATCTGTAAGGGCGCTTTTCAATACCTGCAAAATGTCTCTGACGATAATAATAAGTTTAGTATCTATTTCAAGGGGGGAGACCCGCCAGAAACGGTTGAAAAGGATGCGTTTATGAATGTCACGCAGAAAACGGTCTACCTCTATGTACCCGCTGTCCTTAACAGCGACTATCCGCTCAATATAGATGCAAATGCAACCAATAAGCGGATAACAAATTATCTGGTTATGATGGGAATGGGTTACGACTTCTTCATGGCCTATTACTACACCAACTGGCCTTTCTGAATAAGCATCAACCGATCGTTGCGCCGTTGGTAAGGCGCTCTTCGGGGGTGACGATGCGCATCTTCCCGTCAATCTGCTTGGCCATGAGGATCATGCCCTTGCTCTCGATGCCGCGGATGGTGCGCGGCTGGAGGTTGGCCAGGATGCAGATCTGTTTGCCGACCATCTCTTCCGGCGTGTAGTACTGAGCGATGCCGCTCACGATGACGCGCTGGTCGAGGCCGGTGTCGATGGTGAGCTTCAGCAGTTTGTCGGTCTTGGGGACGCGCTCGGCCGCAAGGACGGTCGCCGTGCGGATGTCCATCTTCGTGAATTCTTCGAAGGTGCAGGCCTCCTTGGCCGGCTCGACCTTCGGCGCGGCAGCAGCCGCTGCCGCGGCCTCGGCCGCCTCGCGGGCCGCTTTGATTTCGGCCAGCCGCGCAATCTGTTTCTCGATCTCTGCGTCCTCGATCTTCGAGAACAACAGTTCCGCCGGATTGAGCTTATGCCCGACGGGCAACAGGTCACTGCGGCCGAAATCATCCCAGGAAAGCGGCTGCACGTTCAGGATACGGTTCAGCTTCTCCACCGAGAACGGCAGGAACGGGGCGAACGCCACGGAAAGCGAAGCACAGAGCTGGATCGAGGTATAAAGGATTGTCGCCGTACGTGCCATATCGGTCTTGGCCACAGCCCAAGGCTCGGTGTCGGAGATATACTTGTTGCCGACGCGGGCGAGGTTCATCGCCTCGCGGAGCGCCTCACGGAACTTGAAGGTCTCCAGGTTCTCCTCGATGGCCTGCTTGAGGACCGGTATCTGCGCAAGTGCTTCCTTATCGATATCCTGGAACGCGCCCGGTTCGGGGATGCAGCCACCGAAATACTTGTGCGTCAGTACCACGGCCCGGTTCACGAAGTTGCCGAAGATGGCCAGCAACTCGCTGTTGTGACGTGCCTGGAAATCCTTCCAGGTAAAGTCGTTGTCTTTGGTCTCCGGCGCATTGGCCGTCAGCACGTAGCGGAGCGTATCCTGCTTGCCCGGGAAGTCCTGCAGGTATTCGTGGAGCCAGACCGCCCAGTTGCGGGAAGTCGAGATCTTGTCGCCCTCGAGGTTCAGGAACTCGTTGGCCGGAACGTTCTCGGGCAGGATGAAGCCGTCACCGTAAGCTTTGAGCATCGACGGGAAGACGATGCAGTGGAACACGATGTTGTCCTTGCCGATGAAATGGATCATCCGCGTGTCCTGGCTCTTCCACCACTGCTCCCAAGAGTCAGGCAGCAGTTCGATGGTGTTGGAGATATAACCGATCGGCGCGTCGAACCACACGTAGAGCACCTTCCCTTCCGCCCCTTCCACCGGCACGGGCACGCCCCAGTCGAGGTCGCGAGAGACGGCACGCGGCTGCAGTCCGCCGTCCAGCCAGCTCTTGCACTGGCCATAGACGTTGGACTTCCATTCCTTGTGGCCTTCGAGGATCCATTCGCGAAGCCACGGTTCGTACTCGTTCAGCGGCAGGTACCAGTGCTTCGTCATCTTTTTGACCGGCTCTGCGCCGCTCACCTTGGAATGCGGGTTGATGAGTTCCTCAGGACTCAGCGTGGAACCGCATTTCTCGCACTGGTCGCCGTAAGCGCCTTCATTGCCGCACTTGGGGCAGGTGCCTACGATGTAGCGGTCAGCCAGGAACACCTTGGCTTCCGGATCGTAGAACTGCTCGCTTTCCTTCTCGATGAACTTGCCTTCCTCATAGAGCTTGCGGAAGAACTCAGCCGCATACTTGTGGTGCGTGGCCGAAGAGGTGCGGGAGTAGATGTCGAAGGTGATGCCGAAATCGGCAAACGACTTTTTGATGAGCGAATGATACTTGTCGACAATATCTTGCGGGGAACATCCTTCCTTGCGGGCCGCCATGGTGATGGGCACGCCGTGCTCGTCGGAGCCGCAGACAAAGAGCGTCTCGCGCCCGCGCATCCGCAGATAGCGGACATAGATATCGGCAGGGACATAGACACCGGCCAGATGTCCGATATGGACCGGGCCGTTCGCATACGGCAACGCGCAAGTGATGAGATTCCTTTTTTTCATAATCTGTTCAATTCTTTAGATAGTCTGTTCTTTACTGTATTGAGTAGCTGAAGCCGGCCGACCAGTTCCCGGAGCGTGTCCTGCTGGCCTCCCTTCTGCGCCTGTGTGATTTCTTTCGCGGTAGCTGCACACTGTTCCTCCGTGATGCGGAGCTTGTAGAGCAGCACCGATTTGGGGACCGTCCGTCCCAAAGCCTGTTCCTCAGGGGGGATGGATTCCTCGTAGGTCTTGACCGTCAACGGATGTTCTTCCAGGATCAGGTCGAAGACCGCCTTGTTGACAGCCTGGTCCTCGCCCGTAGTGAAATACCGTATCATCCGTTGCTGGCGCGGCTCATAGTCCTCCTGCGGCAAGGTGGCCGCAAAGGAATAGTACCGGTCAAAGATAGTCCGGTACAAGTCGTTCACGAACACGATCTCGTCGTCCGCCAGCGCGTCGCGGATATACTGGGAAACCGTGATTTCCCCGTGGGACTCGCTGCCGTAGTACATATCTTCTTCAAAGTGCATCGGGTATTCCCCGAATTTCACCAGATAGTAAGTCAGTTCGCGCTCCGGGACAGCCAGGTATTTGTCGCGGATCACATAGCCCGCAGGCTGCACGGATACCGCCCCGGCATCTTCGCCCTCCTCAGGAAGGTCGGCCGGGATCAGTTCTTCAGGCACCGGAGACTGCTGCGCCCCACCCTGCCAGGACTGAGTCTGGTCCTCGAAGCGGCGGCGCGAGCGCTCCAGCGCCTTTTTCTGGCGCCGGACCGATGCGATCGTGGCAAGCACGGAGTCCGTCTTCTGGTCGAATTTTTCGGCCACCAGTTCCACATAGATGTTGCGCAGGATCGGATCGGGTACCATAGCGACGCTCTGCACGATGTCACGGATAACCTGGGCCCGGCGTACCGGGTCGCGCTCACTCTCCTCGAGCAGCAGGTCGCTCTTGAAAGAGATGAAATCCTTTTCGTTCTCCTCGATATATTCCCGGATCTCGATCAGGGAATGGCTCTTGGCAAAGGTGTCGGGATCATCTTCGGGCGGCAGCTGGACCACCTTCACGCTGAGACCCTCTTCCAACACGAGATCGATACCGCGCAGCGCCGCTTTAATACCGGCCGCGTCACCGTCGTAGATGATCGTTACCTTGTCGGTAAAGCGCTTGATCAGGCGGATCTGCTCCACCGTGAGCGAGGTGCCGGACGAGGCCACCACATTGGTGACGCCGGCCTGATGCATCGAAATCACGTCGGCATAGCCTTCCACCAGGATGCAATTGTCGTTCTTTGCTATGGCATTCTTGGCCTGGAAGATACCGTAGAGCGAGCGGCTCTTGTCGTAGATCTCGCTCTGGGGGCTGTTCACATATTTGGCCACGCTCTTGTCGGTCTTCAGCGTACGACCGCCGAATGCGATGACACGCCCGCTGATGGAGTGGATCGGGAAGATGACCCGGTCGAAGAAACGGTCGTAGAGTTCTCCGGTCCCCTCGCGTTCCAGACACAAGCCCGCATCGACCAGATACTCTTTCTTGTAACCATCTTTCAGGGCTTTGGCGCAAAGGGTCAGCGGACGGGAAGCGGCATAGCCCAAGCCGAATTGGCGGATCGTCTCGTCGCTGAACTTGCGTTCATGGAAGTAGCTCAGGCCGATAGCTTTCCCTATCTCCGTGTTCCAGAGGATGTCGGAATAAAACTTCTGGGCATAGTCGGTCACCACCAACAGGCTCTCGTAGCGCATGCGGTGGGCGATTTCCTCGGCCGTCTCTTCTTTTTCGACGATTTCAATATGGTATTTTTTCGCCAGATAGCGCAGCGCCTCGACATAGGTCAGGTGCTCGTGCTCCATCAGGAAGGTCACGGCATTACCGGCTTTGCCGCATGCGAAGCATTTGAAGATGCCCTTGGTGGAGGAGACGCTCATCGACGGGTTTTTGTCCTGATGGAAAGGACACAGGCCCAGATAGTTCGCACCGCGCTTACGCAGCGATACGAAGTCACCGATGACCTCTTCGATCCGGACGGCGTCCATGATCTTGTCGACAGTGGCGCGATCGATCATCGGCTTACCTCCCCCTCAAGAGCTCCAGCTCTTCCTTGCTATAAAGCAACCTGTCAAGAACCGGCGACATGAAATCCGTAAACAGATACGAAGCGGCGATAAACAACGCCAGCAACGCTGCCAGCACAATCAGAACGATCACCCACGGCTGCAACTTCTTCCTGTGATGAACCTCAGCGGCAACCTCCTTCCGATCCTGGATTACCTCGTCATTCCCGACCTGATCGGGAATCTCACTCCGCTGTTCCGGTTTTTCGTCTCGCTCGCAAGAAAAATGCTCGCGATCCGAAAAACCATCCACTGCTCCGCTCGCCTGAACGTCATCACCGGTTTGAACAGCTTCGTCATTCCCGGCTTGACCGGGAATCTCTTCCTTCGGAAGTTTGATCGAAATCGGTTCGAAGCCGATGCCGTCGGGCCAGATGTCGAGGTCGTCGGCGGGGACGAAGAAGAATTCATTGCGCGCGTTGGCCCGCATCACGCCGAGGCCGGGGAGGCGGCAGATCTTGCTGCCTTCCAGTTCGGAGCTCAGGCGGCTCAGGCACCAGCCCAGTTCCACGCCGGCCTGTTCGAGCGACACGCCGGCCTCCCGCATCACCTTGTTCAGCAAGGGGCGGCCCTCGGAGAGCGAGACTTCGCCTTTATGGAAAGACATCTTCCGGTACGGCGGATGGATCGTGGTCTGCCGGTCCGAATACGCGGCAGGCATCATCTCGGCCGTGAACGTGCCCAGATACGGAACGTCCACCCGGTCGTTCTCCACGATCAGGTCCTTGATGCATTTCGAAAAAAGCGTAATCTCCATAAAAACCTGTTACGGTACCACTCTCTCCAACTTGAAGCCATCCAAGCCTTTGTAGCGGTACCAGCCTATGGCTTCGTCACTGTTGTTGCGTCCCCACTTGATATCCTTGCCGATGCGGGGAAGGAAAAGGTTTTCGTTCCCTTCCCACATATCGAGATTGTCCAACATTTCCGTGCGCCCTTCCACGTCCGTATAGTAGAAAGTCCCGGACTCATTGTCATATTCATAGAAGGCCAGAAAGATCACCGGATCCTCTTCCAAATTGACGTCCTTGAATTTTACGCAGAAACGCTGTGTCCCGTCGGGAAGGTTCCAGTAGCACATCTCCCCTTGCCGGATAAAACTGCTCTCTCCATAGCTGAGCGAAAGGTAGCCATGCGGCTTGTCCAGGTCAAAAAGCACATCAGGACTGTGTTTGCCCTTGAGGGCCTGGCCGATGTCGTGGGCAATCCGATACTCATCGTGCGCCTTGGCGTAGGCTGCTGCAAAGTCCGCAATTCCCACCTTGGCCTTGACTTCCACGGCTTCGAAACAATCACCTTCCGAATTCCGCCATAAATCAGCGAGTTGCTGTGCATAAGCGCCTACCGTTGCAAGAAACGCGATACAGATAAGCAGAATGATTCGTTTCATGGGACAAATGTACGCTTTTTTGCCCACAAAAAGCCGGAATCGTCGAAAAACCCGTAATTTTGCGCCCTGTATGCTTGTTATCGTATGAGAAGATATCTTTCAACCCTCCTTCTGCTTCTCCTCTTTCTTCCAAGCAGTCCTTGCGCCCACGCGCAGGTCTACAGCGGAGAGCGGAAATTCGACGGCATCCACCGGAACGAAGTAAGCGCCAATCTGGCAGGTGGATTCAATGTCGTCTCCGGCGCGTTTTTCGGCGAAGCCGCCACATATACCCACCATTTCACCGACCGCTGGAGCCTGAGTGCCGGGCAGCAGGTCCAATTCCTCAAATGGCTCTGTTCCGCCGACGTGATGGGAACCTACCGTCTCCCGCTGGGCCGTACCAACCTGTACTTCGACGGCCGGCTCGTCAATAATTTCTATACCCAATGGGACCAGTATGAAATCCTGATCAATGCTTCCGCCTTTTGGGAGACTTCCCATTTCGACCTGCGACTCGGCATGAGTTACATCCATTACTATAAGTACAAGATCAAGGAGGAGTATCAATGGTTCACCGATGCAGGCTACACCGAGCCGCCGACCATCACCTTCGGTGTCGGCCTCAACGTGCTGCCGCGGACCAGTTCCTGGAACCTCGGCCTGTTCCTGCGCAATTATGACCAGTTCTACTACGAGAACTGGAACATCAACTGGGGCGTACGCTTCCACGCTACGCTCCCCTGGAACGAGATGAAACTCTTCGGCGAATTCAACATCCGGCCTGCCGGCAGTCTGAGCCAGCTCGCCACCCGCTACGAAACCTCCTTGAAAATGGGCATCAAATACGTCTGGTAACATGAAAACGACATACATCCTGGCGGGCCTGCTGCTCGCAACTTTCACCCTGTCATCCTGCCATACGCTGGAAGAAAAGATCAGTCCTGCAGGCATCCTGATCGCCGGCACCGCCGTCGAAGACCGCGTCGACATGTCCTACAATTTCTTCCTCAATCATTACGAAGATGTTGTCTTTCTCATTGCCGAAGATGACTATACCTTCCTTGTCGGTGCAGACAGCCATATCACCACGGACCCCGGCCGTATGGACGAAATGCTGGCCATCGGGCTGAAGGACGACGATCTTTTCTACGCCCACCTGGGCGATATCGCAGACACGAAAGCGCGCTACTACGTCACCCTCGACTCGCTGCTTCAAGAAGGGAAAAAGCGTTATGTAGCTGCCCATTACAGAGAAATCGACCCGTTTCATTACGTTTACAACGGCAATCCGGACGAGAACCCGCTGACCTACACCTACGACGAAATCGTCTTCCCGTTCTTCCCCGTGGTGGGCAACCACGACATTACCCGCAACGGCTGGGCGCTGTGGTCGTCGATCTTCCATTCGTCGTTCTACGAAATCGACGTACTCGTCATGCTCAAAGACGGGAACGTCGCCGTCGACCATCTCATCTTCCTGGATTCGGCCAGCGGTACGCTCGGCCAGACCCAGATCAAACTCATCGAAGAGGGCGTCCTGAACGGCAAATACCTGACGGGCGGCTACCGCAATACCTTCGTCTTCTCGCATACCAACATCTTCCGCCCGCAGTTCAACGAATTCGCGTCGACCTTCACGCGGGAAGAGACCTTCTATCTGCTCGACAAATTCGAAGAATGGAATGTCTCCTGCGTATTCTGCGGTCACGTGCACATGTGGGACGAGCGCAACTACAACGGCGTCCACTACCTCACGCTCGAAGCGATGAGCGAACGCAACAACCCCGACCCCGGCGACTATTTGGTCCGCATCCACGTAGGCGCAGACGGCTCCCTCTCCTGGACCCCCGTCCACATGAACTACACACCCAAACGCTAACCAAGAAAAGAACGGTGCCCCCGGGCACGAAAAAACCGACTGATAGAATCAGTCGAAACGGCCGAAGGCCGAGGGGGTTCGGGGGATGTGCCCCCGTAAAAACGGTGCCCCCGGGCACGAAAAAACCGACTGATTTCTCAGTCGGTTTTTTCAGTGCCCGGAACAGGACTCGAACCTGCACAAACTTGCGTTTACTAGTCCCTGAAACTAGCGCGTCTACCGATTCCGCCATCCGGGCGAACCGTTAGGGACTGCAAAGGTAGTAAATAAATCCAAACTTCATAAAAAATTTTATCAGACAGAATCTCCTCCGCTATTTTTTGCAGAAAAATTTTGCACTCCCAAGAAATTATCCTACATTTGCAGTCCCAAAAGGAAACAACCAAATTCCTCAATAGCTCAGTTGGTCAGAGCACCTGACTGTTAATCAGGGGGTCGTAGGTTCAAGTCCTACTTGAGGAGCAACTGATAATCAAGCACTTACGAAAACGTAGGTGCTTTTCTTTTTTATATCAGTCGCAAAAAAGTCGCACTATCAGCGTGTTTTAAGCTCTGACAAGGTAATAGGTATCCTAAATTACAGGAATTATATTCAAAACTATTTCATCAGCCGTTTGAAAACGCTCACGATGCATATTGCGATATTAAAGCAACTGCAGACTGTTTTTGGGCGATGTTTTCAAGGCGACTGATAAATAAAATAGACTTTCCATATCTATTATCTTCATCTGAGATAGATAGTGCCGCTGATATGCTTATAAACACCGATGTGCGAAGTGCCGGGAGAAAAAGCTAAATGGTCATGGTGAATCCATAAATCTTACCCTTTTCGAGGGTTCTCTTCTCGGTGACGATCTTGTTCTGCACGCACCCGCCGCCGAACGTCTCGACACTCTCCCAGGAGGCGCCCCAACCTTCCCTGGAGCGTCCGCCATAATGGAAACGGAGCGTATATCCTTCCTCCAGGTCCCCGTCGGAGAAGATCGGCGCATAGAACACCTGCGTTTTCGGGCCGCCGCTGGTGTTCAGGTCACTGCTGTAGAAGTCGTTGAGTGTGTATTTTATGGTCCCGTAGGCGGTGGGGAAGAACGATCCGGTATAGGTATCCTCCGTGACCTCGAGCATGCCGCCGGTCGCGATGACGGCCGGCGTGCCGCCGTTGTCCACGGAAATCTTGACGGTGCTGACCCGCTCATAGTAGTCATCGTACCACGCCGTGCTCGCGCAGGTCACCGTGAGCCGGAACACGCAGATCTGGCGGACCAGGTTCACGGAAGCCGTGCCCTCGGAGATCACGACATCGCCCACCATCACGTCGGCGTTCGCCAGGCTGGACGGCGTCTCCTTGACAAGCGTTCTCAGGGAATTTGTCAGATTATTCAGCGGAATGGAGGTGTCACCCTCGGAAACGGTGCCGAACAGCTTGCTTCCCGCCGAGGTAGAGAGAGCCGGATAGAGGCAGATCACCCGGTCGCCGGGATTGCCGGTCCACGTGCCGGTGAAGTCGGCCTTGTCGCGGCCTTCCTCTCCGGTAGAAGTGAAATTGTCGATGGCCGTGATGCCGGATTCATCGAACGAGATGACAGAGATGGACTCCTCTTCCTGCCAGGAGACTTCCATCACCTTGGATTCAGGATCATAGGAATAGGCGGTCTTGGTCTGCGCGCCGACCGTGGCGCTGATCGTCAACGGGGTTCCTTCCCGCCGGGCAGGAAGCTGTTCATTGTCACAGGCATTGAAAGCAAGGAGCACAAGGGCCATCGAAAAGATGGAAGCTATAGTATTTCTCATCGTACAGTCATTTTAGAAACCACTAAAAATTCCATTCCCAGCCGGGAGCCATATCCGGAGCATCACCAGAGGCGGCTATTACACCCTCCGGTTTGATCTCCAGCACCTCGCACTCCGGCGAGATGTATGGGTCTTTTGTTTGAGTCATCATAGTAGAATAGTACATTCGTGAATGTAAAGATAAGAAAAAACCGCAGAAATCCCAAATTATCCTTCCTGCTCCGATTTTCCTGGTAGGTGAAACAGTCGTCAGTGATTGTGTTTTTCATAGTTGCAAGGTAAGCCATTTTGCTCGGATTACAGGTCCCGTTTTTTGATTTATATTCAGGTCAATGACACTAATTGGCAAAACGATTCTGTAGCTTTGCCGCCATGACGACATACTATTTCAAGAATCCGGAAGAAGCCCTGAAGCGGGCAAAGATGGCTGGAAATGGGCGGTAATTCCCTTTGCGGTACTCTTGCTCGTCATACGCGTCGTATCGTTGGAGACAATGAGGGCAAAACAGGAATAATCATCTCCCAATGAATCGCTCAAAATGGAGTTCGGCAGGTTATTCAGCGGAATGGATGGAGGGAAGATTGGAACCGTTATTCCCCGGGCTTCCAGACAGGACGGATGAGAGCGCCGTTCAGGCGGCTCAGGGACTGATCCGTATTTCCCACGCCGCCCATGATCCCGTCATAGAATTCAAACGTACGGGCATTGGTCGGATTGGCGTCAAGCTTCGTCGTCCAATAATATCCGTGGCGGTTTCCCTGGGTCGGACAACCGAAATCATACAGAAAGCCGCCGGCCGGGAGGAAGATGGACTTGCCGGCTCCCTCGACGAGGAAGCCGCTCACGCCGGTATCCTCATAATCATCGTACCAGGTCCATTCACAGCACTCGGCCAATTCTTCACAGTCCTCCGGAGAGGGAATGGTCCAACCTTCGCCCCAACAGGCGATCGCGGCGTCGTCCGCCGCCTCGAGCTCCCTGATATCGTCCGGCTCGCCAACCCCCGCCCAACGCTCGGGCCAGGTCGACACGCAATACTTGGTCACCTTTTCCTGTGCGGCGTTTCCCCACTTATAGGTCGTCCACCAGAAGGTCACCTTGGGAAGGAGCTCGCCCCAGGCGTAGTAGGCGCCGAAATCCGTCGGAACCGCGGCGCCCAGGTTGATGTTCGCCCACTTGTTGCCGGAAGGGAGGCCCAGGTCGACCAGCTCCGGTCCGGCCACATTCTCCCAGACAAGACCGGCGGAGCCGCTGATGTCGGCGGCGCGACCCGTCTTGCCGGACGCCTTCATCGTATGCGGCGTGGACGTCGTGGCAGTCTGCGCATCGCCCTTACCCAAAAAGCGGGTAAACTTGTAGGTGACAGGCTCATTCTGCGCCGACGGAGCCAGCTTTCCGCTGAAAATATAGCCATCGCCATACTTGAATCCCGGCAGGGGCGCACCATAGTTGGTCTGGGTGAAATTGACCATGACGCCTTCGGGAGCCACGCCGGTCGCGGCATACGGCATCACGTTCGGCTCCCAGAGCATCGCCTTGCCGTCGGCGGCATCCTCGGCGTCCATATAGAACTGGACGAAGCCATCGGGGATCTTCATGTCGAAGAAGCCGGAGACCTTTCCGTCAACCACGGTATAAGGCTGTTTGTCCGTCAGGTAGTAGGACATATAGATCTCACTGAACGTGAAGGACTGTCCGGCGTCGTAGATATAGGTCTCTTCCGCCGCGAAAGGCAGGAAGATGGCCGTCATCGTGCCTTCGTCACCTTCGCTCAGGGGCAGGGTCGTCTCGTATTTGGAGGACATCTGCGTTTCGATCCAGGTGCCCTCTTCGTATCTCATCTTCAGATAATTCGGGCTCTCCACACCGGAGAAGACGACATAGATGACGTCTCCATCCTCCCAGCCGGACTTCACCGACTTCGTCTCCGCTCCGGTCTGGTAGGATGCCCGAAGGTCGAATGAAACCGGTACACTGTCCAATTCTGTAGGTAGTGTTTCACAAGAGACCAGCGCAACTATAGCGGCGCAGACCATCAATAAAGCTTTTTTCATTGAACTTTCCTCCTTGATCTACCAGACTTCTTCTTCACCAAATCCGTTGTACCCCCCGCTACTACAGACAATGCCTTCGACTTGTAAATTAAAGACCTCAAAAACAGGGGGTTCGTACTGAATTTTATAGTCATTCATAAAGTATAGTATCTTTCTAAATGCAAAGATAGTTATTTCCCATTTGGCTTTGTTAGTTTTTTTGTATATATTAATTGCGAGGGGTTGATAACGAGGGCGGAATACATTCTCAATGACCATCCCTGATAATAATGGAAATAACGCGATGGGCTATTTGCACCCAAAAACGTGGGCTATTAAAATAATTAATATTATTAGTGGACACTAATGTTAGCGGATTAGATCAGAAAATCCGCCGGATCAGAACGACTCTTCCAGACACTGAGATCCATATTCTGACCAACGGCCGAGCTTTTGCCGACAAACAGTTTACCCGAAGGCTTGGTGAAATCGGCCCTCAAAAGATTCTTTTGGGAATTCCGCTCCATTCTGATAATCAGATTGATCACGATCTCATTGCCGGAGCGAAAGGAGCTTTTACAGAAACACTTTGGGGCTTGTACAACCTAGCCTGTTGGTCATTTGATATTGAACTTCGCGTGCTGGATTCTACTCTGAAGTGCAACGCTTTGAAGCGTGACAGTATAACTTTACTGCCATAACCAGAAAAGCGACAGAGGATGGGATACAAGCATTTGACAAGGAAGCAGCGATTTACGATAGAGGCGTTGCTGCAAACACCGATGAGCTTGAGGGAGATAGGGGAAGTGATTGGAGTCAGTACAGGCCCCGTAAGTCTTTGGGTTACAGGATGCTTTTGGAATATTGCAAACAAATATTTAACTTTGACTTCTGAAGTGTGTTGCACTTCAAATTAGAATTCACCCGTTATTTACGCACCTAATGGAAGTTTTACGCTTAATCACTTATGAATCACCCGTGACAGAGGTCATTGAGGTCATGTTGGAAGGCAGCATTGTCTGTGCCAGTGGAGAGGTCCCTGGTATGGAACACGGCTGGGATTTGGAGTTTTAATCTATTGAAAAACTGCAAGATGAAACGCATCCTAACGAGTGTTTTAATGACGGCCTGCGCGGCCGTGCTGATGAGTAGCTGCCAGGAGATGCCGGTCGAAAAGAAGGCAGGCATCCCGATGACGATCCAGGCGTCCGTCGTCGCTCCGACGGGCACAAAGACGCTTTATGAATACGACACGGAAAGCAAGACGCTGGAAGGGTTCTGGAATTCGGAGGAAGCCATTACGGTGGTTTCTTTCGACCAGGGCGGCATCACGGCCGTCGATACGTTCACTTCTACCGGTGAGGAAGGCCGCAAGAAGGCGGAATTCTCCGGGACCTGGACCGGAAACGCAGGGGACAAGGTCATCTGCCTGTATCCGTCGGTGGACTCGTACGCTGGCAATACGATCTTCGACGCTGTGCGGGTGGGATCTCCGACCATTTATATGAGAAACCTTTCGACCGCCTCGGGTGCCCTGCAGCACGATGTTCTGTCTTCTATCTCCGATGTCGACCTGATGCTGGGTGAGGTGAAGATCTCCGGCGATGTTGCCCACGTGTACCTGGAGCACCAGTTCGCCGTGTTCCGCATCGAGGTGACCCTCAGGAACTTCCCGTACGAGGCGCCTCCCGGTTCTCCTTTCGACCAGGCGCGGATCAATTCCATCCGCATCAAGTGCGTGGATCCCGACTCGGACGAAGAGGAAGAGTGGGGTGTGAACGGTGACCCGGTCTTCGTCCGGTTCTCCGGCCTGGATGTGACCACCGGAAGCTACACGGGGACGCCCTTCACGATTGAGAGAGGACCGCAGGACTATTACCTGCTCGATAGCGGCAATAACAGCGACCTCACGCTGATGGAAGAGGATGTGGTCGAAAAGACCTTTTTCGTGCCCGTCCGCTTCGACAAGGATCTCGAGGCGGGATATGAACTCTGTCTCCAGTTCGGCGGCAACTATTACGACGAAGAGGAGGAACGCCGGAATTCGGTCACCGTGTTCCCGGACTGCGACATGCGGAAGACGATCACGAGCAAGCTCTCGCTTGAAAATGGTAAAATCTACGGCTTCAAGGTAACCATATAGGCTTATATCCTGTCTGAAGTCCTTTTGGATTACATTTGCGGCTAACTCTACGCTGCGATATAAACTCTTTTTATATCACAACAATCCCGGCCATATTTTTAGTGGACACTAATGAAAAAATACCATCTTGCTTATGGACAATACTCAGATCCAGTCACAGTATCCCGCTCCAAAGTGTGAGGTGTTTGAAGTCGAGCTCGAGGACTTCATGAAACAGACCTCCTATCACTACATGGGTCCCCGGACGACTGATTAACCTGTAATTGCGCGGCATGCGCCAGCCGGCAGCGGTTGACGTAAGCGAAGAAACCGCCCAGGCGGGATTCCGGCAAGTGGGAGCCCGCCCAGAAGTAAGTCTACCTTGACATCTATCAACGATCCCGACTATCTCACGAAGATGGCCGGTTATATAAAGTTTAACCGCAGGCACAGAATGCCGAAAACGCAAATCTGTCCACAAGACAGCCCATTTTCGTGTACGGCCGCGCCGAGATCTCACCTCTATGAATACGCAAATAAACAGTCGGACGGCTTACTCCTAAAAATAGAGCAGCCTCGGAGATGGATAGGTTATGCTTATTCGATAAAACAGCATGGATTGCGTCGACTTCCGAAGCTGTGTTCTTTTGGTCTTTCTTCAACCGCTTGTATCGCTTAGTATACCGTTCTCGACAAGTGGCTGAACAGTGAACCTGTCTTCAAAATTCGGGTTCAAAAGTACGTCCGCAGCATTTGCAGATTCTAGTTGTTTTGTACATAGTTTTTACAACAATTACGGAACATTATGGTGGAGACCTTCATCACTCCGTAATTACAAAAGTGATTGGGGACTATTTGTAAATCTATGTAAAACTATGTAAAAGTGTAAACTTTGACCGAAATACTCCAAACTTCTTGAACCACGCGTGGTTCAAATACGGTTCAAAAACGCTTAAAATTAAAAATTTCAAAAACGCAATTAATTGTTATTTAATCAGTTGCATTTTCGCTAATTTACTGCTCTAGAAGTGTGAAAATAAAGCCTAATATATTGATTATCAATTAGTTAAGTGCGAATTTTCATTTCCCGATGCAAAACCTTCCGAAGATCTCTCCGAGCACTTCGTCGGGGGTGACTTCGCCGGTGATGGTGCCGAGGTGGTAAAGTGCGACACGAAGGTCCTCGGCCAGAAGGTCTGGAGTGATGCCTGAAGACATGGAAGATTTGACTCGTGACAGGGCGTCAGAGGCTTTCCGAAGCGCCTCATAATGCCTCGAATTCGTCACAATAGCGCTACCAGAATCCAAAGGAATATCTTTTTGAGTCGCCACAAAGGCTTTTTTCAAATCAGCGAGCCCAAATCCAGTCTTTGCGGAAATGTATAACTTAATATATTTATTATCAAGCGATGAAACTTCTTTGTTTAATAGAGTAACATTAATGTTATCGCCCAAAACATCCACCTTATTGAACAAAACCAGCAACTTCTGACATGAAAAGTCCACCTTAGACACTATGTCAGAAATCAAAGAGCCATTCTCTTCTTCAGAAGCTGTCAGATCCAGCACCGCAAGCACTATCGAAGCCTCGGAAAGTTTTTGATAAGACCGTGCGATACCGATTTTTTCGACCTCGTCCGAGGCCATTCGGAGCCCTGCCGTGTCTATGAAGCGGAACAATATTCCATCGACAACAAGAGTCTCCTCGACAGTGTCGCGGGTAGTTCCCGGGATGTCCGACACGATTGCCCGGTCATCTCCAAGGAGGGCGTTAAGCAAAGTGCTTTTCCCTGAATTCACAGCTCCGACAATTGCGACCGGCACACCATTGCGGATTGCGTTGCCATATTTGAACGACAAAGCCAGATTATCAACGTGAGAGATGACTTCGTCAAGAAGGGACGACATCTTGGAGCGGTCGGCGAACTCAACATCTTCCTCAGAGAAATCCAACTCAAGCTCTAGCAACGAAGCGACCTCCAGCAAACGGGACCTGATGTCCTTTAATTCAGACGAAAACCCGCCCCGCAGTTGATTCATCGCCACCTTCAAAGAAGCTGAAGAAGAAGATGAAATAACATCAGTAACAGCTTCAGCTTGAGCAAGATCCATCTTGCCATTCACGAAGGCCCGACGAGTGAATTCACCAGGAGAAGCCATCCTTGCGCCAGCCGAGCAAAGCAACCTCAATATCTCCGATGCGACGAACGAAGACGCGTGGCATGAGATTTCCACAGAGTCTTCACCAGTGTATGAATGAGGTGCCTTGAAAACGCTTACCAACACTTCATCAACGAGCTCTCCAGACTCGTCGCAGACTATTCCGTATCTTACTGTATTAGCCGAACTTACCTCAAGCGACTTAGACTTACACTTCACCACTTTACCAGCAATCTCCAAAGCCTTCGGCCCGCTCATTCGGATTACAGTCAGCGCACCGGTCCCTTGAATGGTCGCCGGCGCGACGATAGTGTCGTCAAAAGAGGAGAAAACCATATTCTTTTATTTAATGATGCGAAATTACACAAAAATGCGTACATTTGTATGATAACCACGACCATTTCATAGCACTACTTGAGATGGTCTTTTTTATGAGACGACGAGATGAAAGAAAGGAAACGCGCGTCACTCAAGCTTGAGAACGGCATGGAATTCCGTGGGTTCTCTTTCGGCCATGAAGGCCCCACCGATGGTGAGGTGGTGTTCTCAACGGCCATGGTAGGCTCTCCGGAGAGCCTGACAGACCCTTCTTATTCCGGTCAGATCCTGACGGTAACATATCCATTGATAGGCAATTACGGTGTCCCGGAGGAGGGGCCTGACGAGAAGGGAATCTCCCGCAATTTCGAATCCGAGAAAATATGGGTCCGCGGTCTTGTGATCAGCGACTATTCCTTCGACTACAGCCACTGGGACGCTGTCAAGAGCCTCGACGAATGGCTGAAGGAACAAAAGATTCCCGGGATATTCGGAATCGACACCCGAGCTGTGACCCAAGTCCTCAGGGAGCGCGGCTCGATGCTCGGGATGATCGTCCCGGAGGGTGTCGCGAAGGATTTCCCCGTTGACGACCCTAACCTCGCCAACCAAATTGCCCTTGTAAGTTGCAAGGAACCAATTATTTATGGCGATGGTCCGAAAACTGTCGTTATGGTTGATTGCGGTGTCAAGCACAACAT
>JAEEGK010007318.1_pt1 | contig 26329 bp, 18 predicted proteins | sample 8958771 | NCBI WGS metagenome assembly JAEEGK01 (sample SAMN16246547, study PRJNA631951) | gut metagenome | biome: gut microbiome; feature: rumen; material: SC-attached | host: Bos | place: Iran: Karaj | collected 2018-10 | reverse complement strand
AGCGACGTGCCATGGCGCGTCTCTATTGTTTTTATTGTCAGGTCAATTCGCAAAGCCCATCTTTGTTGCCCACCACAAAAGCCACTGGTGGGTTGTCGCCTTGAACGAGGTCGTTCAGATAGAGTGGCTCGCCGAGGATGAAGAGCGCACAGCGGAAGGTGTTGCCCACCTTCAGTTTGGAGTTTTCGGATTGCTCAACGATGAAACGGTAGTCGCCAAGATAGCGGAATGTGCAGTGGCGGTTGGGTTTCCATGACACTGAGATGTGGTCGCCTTCTTTCAAGTCGTCCGTCTTGATATGCTGCTTGGTGACGCGGTCAGAACCGTTGTCTTGGCTGATATGTTCCATAAAACCGTCCCAATCTTTGAAACCCAAGAATTGTGACAAGATTGCAAGCGTGCTGTTGCGGGCGGTGTCGGGACCGTCGACATAACCCCAAAGACGTTTCAGTGTCGAGGCGCTCAGGTTCTCATGTGTGCGTTCCCAGATGGCACCGCTGAGGAAGGTGAAGTCGTTGGAAGTCTTCATCTTGCGGCCTACACTTTCCTCGATTTGTTGCTTGAGTTCGGAGATTTCTGGACAGGTTTTCTGCATGGATTTCTGTTAGTTATAATAGATCGTGGCACTCTTCCTCTTGAACGTCATTGCGGACTTGATCCGCAATCTCCTGAACAAGAAGGATTATCCTTGTTTTCAGGAGATGGCGGATGTTTCTCCGCCATGACAGCCTGAGAGTAATCATCCGCATTTCAACACACAAAGAAACGAACTTTTTTTTGAATTTGGTTTATTCTTTTTGGTTCATTTTGTAAATTGTGAGATTCCCCTGTCCAAAGCACCGCGGATGATGTGGTAACGAACGCCCGGCAAATCCTTGACACGACCACCTCTGATCATAACAATCGAGTGCTCCTGCAGGTTGTGGCCCTCACCGGGGATGTAGGCGTTGACCTCCTTTTGGTTGGTCAAACGAACCCTAGCGACCTTACGCATTGCTGAGTTAGGCTTCTTGGGGGTCGTCGTGTAAACACGCACGCACACACCACGACGTTGCGGGCTGGCATCCAATGCAGGCGACTTGCTCTTGTCGATCAATTTTTGGCGCCCTTTGCGCACTAATTGTTGAATAGTCGGCATTTTTAATTTGTTAGGTTAATTTGTTAGTTATTTAATCCGTTGATTAGGAATTATTTACAAACTCATACCAAACTGGCCGAGGGCAACTCTTTCAAGATGTAGTCAGGGAAACATAATAAGCCTTGGACGGCTTAGAAGTCTATAAAACCCACTCCGTGACATTTTTTACGCTTGATTTTGGCGTCACTTCGTGTAGAAACCTATTACGTTTTAGCTTATCAGGTTCCTTAACTATATCATTTTCAAGGGCAAGCCCTCATTCAATTCAGCGGGTGCAAAAGTACAACATTTTTCAATACGCCGCGCATTTTTTTGAAAATATTTGGAAAAATTGTTGATAAGAACACTTATCTAATTGTATTTCAGTAATATAATACTGTTGAAAACTTATCCTTATGCATAAAAAAAACGTCTTTTTCGACTCGTTTTCATCGAAAAAGACGCTTATGGATGGAGAAAAACGACCTCAATATTTCACAAAACGGTCCTCACCGTTGCTCAAACCGAGTAATTCGCTGCGGCCGAAGAGGAGGAAAATCTTGTGGTCCCAGATGAGCTCCCACAGGATACGGCTCACACGGACCTGCTCTTCGGGGGCGAGTTCCTCACTGGTTATGGTGGTGTTGTCGTCGAGCTTTTTCACCTTGTTCTCTTGGAAAGCCACCTGAATAAGCTGGTAACAGAGGTTGACGAAGGTGATGCCCGTGGTGTGGTCGCGGCTGTCCATCACCATATTGATTCTGTCTCTGAGCTCCTCGTTGTTGTAGAGGAGATGAACGGGATTGGAGTCGTAATTCATAGCATTTCGTTTTGGAATATGGTGCAAAGATAGGGATTATTTCGAAACTTGCAACATTTTGACAGACCAACGAACACTTTTTTACACCTTATATTAATATGTCAAGCCGATTTCGTACCTTTGCACCAAATTTGAACAAAATGGTTACCGAATTATTAGTCGTGTGGATTGTCGGCGTAGTGGCATTCTTTGTGCTTTGGGCCATTTTGGCCAAAATCATCAAACGCATCAGCGACAAGAAAAACAAATCTAAAAACACAGAAATATGAAATACGACGTCATCGTTATCGGCAGCGGCCCTGGAGGCTATGTGGCTGCCATTAGAGCATCACAACTTGGAAAGAAGACCGCCGTGGTCGAGAAGGCCGAAGTGGGCGGCATCTGCCTCAACTGGGGCTGCATCCCCACCAAGGCGCTTCTGAAGAGTGCCCAAGTGTATACCTATATCAACCATGCCGAGAACTACGGCATCAAGGTGGAAGGCGAAGTGAAACCCGACATGAAAGCCGTCGTGGCCCGCAGCCGCGGTGTGGCCGACACCATGAGCAAGGGTGTGCAATACCTCCTCAAGAAGAACAACGTGGATGTCATCGCCGGCTATGGCAAGCTGACCGCCGACAAACAGGTGGAAGTGACCGACGCCGAAGGCAACAAGACCCTTTACGAGGCCGACCATATCATCCTTGCTACGGGTTCGCGCGTGCGTGAACTGCCCGCCTTGCCCATCGACGGCAAGAAGATCATTGGCTACCGTCAAGCACTGGTTTTGGACAAACTGCCTGAGAGTATGGTTGTGGTTGGTTCGGGTGCCATCGGCTCGGAGTTTGCCTTCTTCTTCACCAGCATGGGCGTGAAGGTCACTTTGGTGGAATTCCTGCCCAATGTGGTGCCTAACGAAGACGAGGAAGTCTCCAAGCAAGTGGAGCGCGCCTTCAAGAAACTGAAGATGACCGTGATGACCGAAGCCTCGGTGACCCATGTTGACACCACGGGCGAAAAGTGCGTATGCACCATCGCCACGAAGAAAGGCGAGAAGACTGTGGAAGCCGACATCGTGCTCAGCGCCGTCGGTGTGCAAACCAACATCGACAACCTCGGCCTCGAAGAACTCGGCATCAGCACCGAGCGCGGCAAAGTCAACGTGGACGAATGGTATCGCACTAATGTGCCGGGCATCTATGCCATCGGCGACATCGTGCACGGTCCCGCCCTGGCCCACAAGGCCGACCACGAAGCCACCATCTGCGTGGAGAAACTCTGCGGTCTCGACCCCAAGCCTTTGAACTACGCCAACATCCCTGGCTGCACCTACACCACACCCGAAATCGCCTCCGTCGGCCTGAGCGAAGCGAAGGCCATCGCCGCTGGCTATGAGGTGAAGATTGGCAAGTTCCCCTTCACCGCCTCGGGCAAGGCCACTGCTGCCGGCAACCGCGACGGCTTCATCAAGGTCGTCTTCGACGCCAAGACAGGCGACTGGCTGGGCTGCCACATGGTCGGCGACAACGTCACCGAGATGGTCGCCGCCGCCGTGCTCTGCCGTGAGTTGGGCGCCAAGGGCGAAGACATCATCCACGCCGTGTTCCCCCACCCCACCATGTCGGAAGGCATCATGGAGGCCGCTGCCGCGGCGTATAATGAATGTGTGCACCTTTAATGATGAATGCGGAATGCGGAATGCTGAATGAAGGGCAAGCAACATTCAGCATTCAGCATTCAGCATTCCAAATTATTATCACCATGGAAATCATCGAAACCAAGATAAAAGACCTGTTGGTCATCAAGCCGGACGTGTTCACCGACGAGCGCGGCTATTTCTTTGAGAGCTACAACAAGGAGCGCTTCGCCCAGCACGGGCTCGACATGACCTTCGTGCAAGACAACGAGTCGCAGTCGATGAAAGGCGTGCTGCGCGGACTGCATTTCCAGAAGCCGCCCTTCGCCCAGGGCAAGCTGGTACGTGTGGTGAAAGGATCCGTGATGGACGTGGCCGTCGATTTGAGGAAAGACTCGCCCACCTATGGACAATGGGAGTCGGTGGTGCTGACCGAAGGCAATAAGTTCATGTACTGGATTCCGGAAGGCTTCGCACATGGCTTCGTGTGTCTTGAAGACCATTCGGTGTTCACTTACAAATGCACCAACGTCTACAACAAAGCCTCGGAAGGCAGCATACGCTGGGACGACCCCGACCTCGGCATCAACTGGGACATCGAAAACCCGATTCTGTCCGACAAGGACAAGATAGCACCTTTGTTTAAAGACTTCATTACGCCCTTTTGAATATAACGAACAGACATAGAACAAACATGAGAGCAAGAAACCTCCTCTTGGCGTGCGGCATGGCTATAATATTAATAGGTGTGACCGCGGCCGTCTCCTTTTCGTTGGCTCAATCCAACGACGAGCAGCTGGAAGAATACGAAGGCACCGACAGGGAATACCTCACCTTCGACCAGATCGACCACATCACGCACGACATTGAACTGCCCGAGCACTTGAGCTTCTGTGGTGAGGAGGTTCCGCTCGACCTGTTCTACGTCCAGGAACGGCTCGAACGCGAGATCTTAGTTAACTCATACAGGCACTCCGCCACCATCCTACTGCTGAAGCGTACCACGCGATGGTTCCCCGTCTTGGAGCCCATCATGCAGAAAAACGGCCTGCCTGAGGACTTCAAATACCTCGCCATGATCGAGAGCGAGCTGACCAATGCCGTCTCGCCATCGAAGGCTGTCGGCTTCTGGCAGTTCCTTGAAAGCACCGGAAAAGAATACGGGCTTGAGATCAACAAGGAGGTGGACATGCGCTACAACGTGGAGAAGGAGACCGTGGCTGCCTGCAAATACCTAAAGTCATCCTACCGCAAGTTCGGCAGCTGGACTCTGGCGGCAGCCGCTTTCAACTGCGGCAATGGGCGCATCACCAAGACTACTGACGAGCAGCGTGTAGACTCCTACTACGACATGCTCTTACCCGAAGAGACGCAACGTTATGTGTTCCGCATCCTTGCCTTGAAAGTCATCACGGAGAACCCGGAGAAGTACGGCTTCCAGATCCGCGACAACGGATGGTACAGGCCATACGAGACCAAGACCGTCACCGTTGTGCAGTCCATCCCCGACCTAGTGGATTTTGCCTACAGAGAAGGCACCAACATCAAGATGCTAAAGTATTTCAACCCATGGTTGCGCAGCAACTCGCTGACGGTTTCGGCAGGCAACAGCTACGACATCAAGATCCCGAAGGGCAAGTATGCGAAGATGCATAAGAAGATGAGGAAGGCACCAACAGAATAGGCTTCAAGACAATGCAAAAAGAGCGTGCGAGAGGCTGTCAATCAAAGGCAGAAGTGACTAAGACTGGTGCAGCGCTGCAACCAAATCGTCGCTGATGTTGTTCCCCATCTGACGGCACACATCTTGGCTCCATCGTTGTGCCATCGCAATGCGTGAGGCTTGGTCGTCCATACCTTGCAGCATAGCATAGATGTAACCCGCGTTGAAATTGTCTCCCGCTCCGACTGTGCTGACGGTCTCAATCGTCTGTACAGGATAGTTTTCACAGCCCTCAGGCGTATAGACACGTATCGAGCGAGGTCCGTCGGTCAGTATCAGCGTACGGCAACGGCGGCTCACCCATTCATAGATGGCGTCACCGTCGTGCAGGCCAAGCATATAGTCGAAATCCTCCATCGAGCCGCGCACAATGTTTGCCATGCTCATATTTTCCACGATATTAGGCATCACTTCCGGCAAATCGACGATATGGTTTTTGCGGAAGTTCACGTCATAATAGAGCCATGCTCCCGCTTCGTGTGCGGCATGCAACAAACCGCTCACGACAGGACGTATGGCAGGGTTGATGGCGAAGAAAGAGCCGAAAAGCACCACGTCGTCCTTGCCTATTTGGGGCACGTTCCCATCCAGCCAAACAGACGCATGATCCTTATAAAACAGATATTGCGCGTCGTTGTTTTCGTCCAAGAAAGCCAGCGTGATATGCGACTTAGCTTTCTCGTGGCGGCAGACATATTCCGCCGAAACGCCATTGTCGATCAGGAAGCGGCAGATGATGTCGCCCACATGGTCGCCGCCCACTTCCGTCAGCATGGCGCAGGGCACGCCAGCCCGTCCGAGCGAAACAATGCTGTTGAAGGTCGAACCGCCAGGAACGGCTTTCTGTGGTTGGTCGTTTTTGAACAGGATATCCAACACGGTCTCGCCTATGCCTAATACGCGTTTGGGGGTCATATATTATTGTCTTTTTTATGTTCTCCTTCCACTACCTTTATTTCATCTTCGGTGAGGCCATAGAGTTCGTATACCAAATGATCAATTTCTTTGTCTGTTGTCTCGATTTGGGCTGAGAGGGAGTTGCAATCATCCTTATATTGGTTGAAATAGTCTTCCCACTCGTCCTTCTGCGTAAGCGTTAAGCCAATCTTTTGCTTCTTCAGCTCGGCGACAAAGCCCTTGAAATCCAGTTCGTCAAAACGCTCCAAGGCGGCGGTAATTTTCTTCACGCCCAAGCTTTCCTCCAGACGATGAAGGAAACGCAGACGCTTCTGCCGAAGCTGTGAATGGAGAGAAAGCATTTGGTCGGCAAATTGGGATAGTCCGGTAGGATAGGGCCCGGTAGGGTCAACGGGGCATGCCCCGTTGTCCGTACCCGTCCCTGCCCCTACGGCCGTAGTTTTAGTTATTCCTGCCGGGATGGGGAAGTTCACGAAATAGACCTTTCGTATTTCGCGACGGTCATCGCCCAATTCTGGACAATTGTGGCGAATCCAAAGTTTGGCCAATTTCGAATTGAGAATGGCGACCAAACTTTTAAGCGAAAAACCGTCGTCTTGAGAGGTAATGATGAACGTCTTGTCATTTCCGAAATACCCCGTCTCGTCATAGATGAAGGGCAAATATTTGGTCATGTTTGGGTACATGATTTTGGGCTTGGAGAACTCTTTGTAATAGTCAGCAGCCCAACGCTGCAATGCGTACCATTCGTATCTGATTCCTGTTTCAGCCTTGTTTCTAGCGGATAGTTTTTCTTTATAGGTCAAAAGATGATGATAAATGGCAGGGTAATTATTGGCAAAATCAGATTCAGATTGCTCCGAAACACCTTGGATGCTCGAATCCAAATGGTTTGGAAAATGCCAAGGCACAAAAATCAAGTATTGGTCCACCAAATCTGGCACCCATGCCTGAAGGTCCCTTCCACGAAGCAACGGCTTGATGAGTTCGGCACTTTTAGGGTCTTCGGCAATCAGGTAATTGCGTGTTGTCCCATCAATAAAGAAGGCATCGTTGAAACCTGTCTTTATGCCGTAGTTGATGGTAATCGGTAAGTATTTCAAGGGAATTCCAACATTCATCTTCTCGAAAATAGCCGATGTCTCATCGGGAATTATCCAAGCATCTTCGCCAAATGTTGTTTCCTTTTTATTTTCCTTGATGAAAAGAGCAATATCGGAGGTTTGCTTGCAGGCACAAGCAAAGGTCTTACCCGAATAAGGTTCTTTGGAAAGCAGGAGAATCTGAGGGTCAACGGTGGCATCCTCAAATACGGGTACTCCAGGAAAGTCAATCAAAATATATGGATTAGCCTTGGTTGTCAGATACTTGCGTAACTGAATGCCATAGTTGACTTTTAGCCATTTGTTAGAAGCGATGAAGCCTAACAGCCCTTTCTTATTGAGCAACTGGCAGCCACGCTCGTAGAACAGGCAATACAAGTCAGCGGTTTTGTTGTAAACTTCATAGCCACACTTCTCATAGGCATCGCTCATTTTGCCCATTGTTTGTAGCCGCACGTACGGTGGGTTACCAATGACTACATCGAAGCCGCCCGTGTATTCGGGTCGGAAAGCTTCTTCGATGGAGACGCAATGGGGATATTCCACGGGAAGCGGGTCGAGGCCGTGATGCTCCCGGTTGGTCTGAATATACTCGATGGCGTTATAGAGGTGTTCGTCGGAGTTAATATAGGTATTGCCGAATTTTCTTGCCCACAGGGAGCATTGCGTGATGCCTTTTTTCGGTAGCTCGTCGTCCAGTAGGGTAGCGTCCGGTAGGGTCAGCGGGTCATGACCCGCTGTCGCTACCGCGGTCGTACCTACCGGGCTTTCCGTCGCTACCGCGGTCTGGCCTTTAGGATTTTCCTTTGTAGGTATAGTCCTTCCCATCGCTATATTTACCGCTCGCGCCGTCATCGACTTTATCTTTCCCACTATTTTCGGCACCTCTTCCTCTTCGCACACGAGCAATAAGTGCATGTGGTCGAAGCAGATGTTGTAGGCCAAGACGTTCAGTTTGTCTTCCTCCACAATCTTCGCCACGGTCTCCGTGATGATGATTTCCTCTTCCGTGCTCAAAAGCATCGGCTCGGGGTAAGGTCGTGTGCCGTTGTCGCGAAGCCGCCTCACATCGTATTCTATCATTCGTTCTGATGTACGGCTATCGTGTACAGCTGTAGTGATATGCCATGCTCTCTTTTGCTTTTCGCGAAATATTTTTGGAAACTCTTTCTCCCAACAAAAAGCTTTATCGCCTGCAATGGCAGGATCATCGATGAGTGAATTGCCACATTTGATGTTGTCATTCAGGGAACTCAGCTTGCGGTGAGGTTTTGCCGTACGGAGCCACAAGGACAATTTGGCTATCTCAACACTTTCCTCGTTAATATCGACCCCATAAAGATTGTTCTCCAGAATGGAATTCTCTACGTTGGGGAATACTATGGTGGCTCCTGTAACTTTGGCGGTCATCTCATCGATAAGCTTATGTTCTTCGATGAGGAAATTCAACGCAGCGTTTAGGAATGCTCCGCTACCACAAGCCGGGTCGCAAATTGTTATTTGTAAAAGCCAGTCTCTATAATCATCGAGCTTCTCAACAAGGGCTTTCTTCGTAACCACCTGCCTTTTCTTGTCAGCAAAATACTCACTTTCGTCTATCCCAAGTTCTGCCTTTTTCTCCTCACATAGTTTACCCACGGTGTTTTCAACGATGTATTTAGTGATGTATTGCGGGGTGTAGAAAACGCCGTCTTTCTTACGCTTGCTGATGGTAGGAGCATCGCCTTGCTGGAGTTTGGTGGTAATCTCTTCAATCTCGGTCAGTGAGTTCTCGAAGATATGACCCAAGATATTCACGTCCACATCGCTAGCAAAGTCGTAATCAGACAGTTTCTTGCAGTAATCCCTAAGCAGTTCATCGGATATTTTGAGTCCGTCAAGGACTTCATCTGGCTTGAATAGGCCTCCATTATAAGCAAACACCTCGTAGTTTTTGCCTTGGAAGCCTGTGTTCATATAGCCAAAATATTTCTTCAAGCGCTCATAGAAAGGTTGGTAGGCGTCAAAATCCTTCAGTTTTTCCCACTGATTGATAACCATCATGAGCGAATTTGGTGGCAGTAGCCCCCTATCTTCAGCAAATAAGATGAAAAGCACACGATCGAGCAACTTCTGGGTTTTCTTAAAGAGCACTATCTTAAATTCGTTGTCATCGGTGGGATTGTTTTTCAGAATGTCCTCAAACAAATCCCGCTTGAAGTTGGAATAGTCTTTATAAAGGGCGTTGGTGATACGATTCTCGTTGTTTACACTTGCCTCTTTGATTTGCTTTGGCAGGTTTTTGGCTATACTTTCATAAGCGAGACAAATCCACAACCGAGCAAGGTCTTCTTTGGTTAGATGGAATAGGTCAAATTCCTCATAATCAACCGCATTGTCAATATAGAACCGTAGCTTTTCGAAGTTGGAAATCACGACATATTCGGCTTCCTTGTGTTGGCTTTTGTAGTTAAAAGCTTGAGCCTCCACTTTGCTCAAATCAGTGGTCTTGTGGTCTTTCAGTTCAACAACACCAACCACTTTCCCGTCAACCAAAATTGCGCCATCAGCTTTTTTGCTGTTGGTTTCGTTTTTCTTTTCCGTGGTGAGATTAAAGTCAGGATCCGGGTTAAGGATGTAACCTAAAATCTGCACGAATAACTCCCGAAGGAAACCCTCTTGAAACTGTTCTTCCTTGCTATTTTGGATATTCTCCTGCCTTTCGGGGTTTAAGAAATACTCGGCAAAACGCCTATATAGTTTCTCGACCTGGTCAGGGTTAAGACTTTCTATGTATTTTCTGAGGATATTGCGTTGGAAGATTTGCATGGCTCGTGGTGTGATTTGAGGCGGTAAAGATAGCAAAAGAAATGCTATTATTAAAAAGGAGAAGTAACAATTTGTATTTTTGCAGTGTTTAATCAATTGAAAAAGCTTTTATTAAACTAGAAGCACTATGTATTACAGTAATGGACAAGTATTATTGCTGGTTTTGGCAATCATAATCATCTTAGCCTTTCTAATTGGCTCTTGTGCCGTTGTGTCATCTATGGCTAATAAAAGAGGACGAAACGAAATAGGATGGGTTATTTTTAGTTTCTTTGCTCTTCCATTGGCAATAATCCTTTTGCTGTGTTTAGGAGAGACTGATAAAAAGCGAAAAGAAAGATTGGAAGAGGAAGCTTTGATACTATGGCAAGTTTGGGACAAGCAAAACAGAATCAAACAAGAAGAAAGCGAGCCTAAGAAACAAGAGCCTATAACGGTTATCCAGCAAAAGCACCCCGAAACCACCATTAATGATATGTATCGGAAGAAATGATAACGTTCAAACAAAAAACCAACAAAATCTGCTACATGATTCTGCCCGAAGGAATCAAGGGCGATTTGTGTGACGGTTTGAAAGGACTGTCGGAAAAACACGGCATTTCCATTGTCGTGATAGAAGACGTCAACTGGAACGACGACTTGACACCGTGGCCAGCGGTAGGGGTATTCAAGAAGGCGAAACCTTTTGGCGGGAAGGCGGCGACGTTCCTCAACAAACTGACCTATGAGATTATCCCTGAAACAGAAAAGGACATGGGTATAGAGGATGCCGAGAGAACCCTCTTGGGTGTTTCTTTATCAGGGTTATTTGCGGTGTGGGCGGCATTCAATACCGACGCGTTCACCAACATCATCAGCATATCCGGGTCGCTATGGTACGACGGCTTCGTTGAGTGGATGAAAGAGCAAACGCCTTCGCCACAATTGAAGAAGGTCTGCATGATTTTGGGCGAAAAGGAGAAAAACAGCAAGGAAAAAAGAATGGCGACAGTAGAGGCACGGACCCTTGCCGCTGCCGACATCTTGAAAGCAAAAAGCCAAGCCGCTGTTTCATTTGAACTCGTCGAAGGGACACATTTCTCTCCAATTATGCCCAGATTGGAGCTGGCGTTTTCTTTTTGAAGCCGCATTGCGACAAGAAAAGGAGCTTGCACGAGGTCGTTGAAAGACTGTTGAAAGGAATGGCGCAGAGGATGGTTTTTCGGAGAAAAAATCGTATCTTTGCCGCCCGATAAAAAACAGCCATGAACGAGTTCAGCGAAGACAAAAACCTTGAGATCCTCGGTGCCAGGGAGAACAACCTGAAGAACATCGACCTCTCCATACCGCGCAACGCCCTGGTAGTCGTCACCGGCATCAGCGGGAGCGGCAAGTCGTCGTTGGCCTTCGACACCATCTATGCCGAGGGACAACGTCGCTACATGGAGAGTTTCTCTGCCTACGCACGACAGTTCATCGGCAACATGGAGCGCCCCGACGTCGACAAGATCACGGGCTTGAGTCCCGTCATCAGCATCGAGCAGAAGAGCGTGAACAAGAACCCGCGCTCCACCGTAGGCACCATCACGGAGATTTACGACTTCCTGCGTCTGCTCTACGCCCGCATCGGCGAGGCCTACTCCTACAACACGGGCGAGCGCATGGTACGCTACACCGAAGAGCAGATTACCGACTTGATCCTCAAGGAGTTTGACGGCAAACGCATCAACATACTAGCACCCGCTGTACGCGGCCGCAAGGGCCATTACCGCGAGTTGTTCGAACATATCCGCCAAGCCGGCTTCACCCGCGTGCGCGTCGACGGCGTGATGCGCGAGATTGAGTTTGGCATGATGGTGGACCGCTACAAGACCCACGACATCGAGATCGTCGTCGACCGCATCGAAGTGCACGAAGACAGCCTTACCCGTATCAAGAAGTCGGTGCAGACCGCTTTCCGTTACGGCAAGGGGCTGCTGATGGTGCTCGACAACGACACCGAGCAGCTGCGTTACTTCAGCCGCCTGCTGATGTGTCCCACCACGGGTCTCTCCTACGAGGACCCTGAGCCCAACACCTTCTCGTTCAACTCGCCCTACGGCGCCTGCCCCAAGTGCAACGGCCTGGGCGAAATCGCCATCGTCGACAAAGAGAAACTCATCCCCAACCCCAACCTGAGCCTTCGCAAAGGCGGTTTGGCTCCTGCAGGCGAATACAAGGCCGGCAGCTGGATCTTCAAACAGCTGGAGGCCATCGGCCTGAAATACGGCTACACCCTCGACACGCCGATGAAGGACATCTCCGATGAGGCCTTGGACGTCATCCTCTATGGCACCAACGAGACCTTCGAGGTGAAACGCGAGACCCTCGGCATCGTTTCGACCTACAAGATCAACTTCGAGGGCATCATCAACTTCATCGAGAGCCAGAACAACGAAGAGGCCTCGGCGGCCATCGCGCGCTGGGCGGGCTCGTTCATGAACCACGTGACCTGTCCCGTTTGTGGCGGATCGAGGCTGAAGAAAGAGGCGCAATGGTTCCGCATCGACGGCAAGAACATCGCCGAGGTGGCCAACATGGACACCCTCAGCCTTGGCAAGTGGATCGACGAGCTGCCGAGCAAACTCACCGAACGCCAAAACGATATCGCCAAGGAAATCCTGCGCGAAATCCACAAACGCGTGCATTTCCTCTTGGACATCGGCATCGACTACCTCAACATGAACCGTCCGGCAGCATCCTTGTCGGGCGGCGAAGCCCAACGTATCCGTCTGGCCACGCAGATTGGCTCGCAGCTGACAGGAGTCTTGTATATCCTCGACGAGCCTAGCATCGGCTTGCACCAGCGCGACAACCAACGTCTCATAGAGTCGCTAAAGGAGCTGCGTGACATCGGCAACTCCGTCATCGTGGTGGAACACGACAAGGACACCATGCTCAACGCCGATTATTTGGTCGACATCGGCCCCGGTGCGGGACGCCATGGCGGTGAAGTCGTCTTCGCCGGCACACCCGCCGAGACCAAGACAGGACATTCCATCACCTGCGACTACCTCAACGGCATCCGCCAGATAGAAGTGCCGAAGAAACGACGCCAGCCTTTAGAAGGCGAGTTCCTCACCATCAAAGGCGCCAAAGGCCACAACCTGAAGAACGTGGACCTGAAGCTGCCCCTCGGCGTGATGGTCTGCGTGACGGGCGTCAGCGGATCGGGTAAGTCCACCTTAATTAATGAGACCCTCTCCCCCATCCTCAGCCAGAAGTTCTACCGCTCGGTGAAAGAGCCACTGCCCTACGACAGTATCGAAGGCTTGGAGAAAATCGACAAGATCATCCAAATCGACCAAGCACCGATCGGGCGCACACCACGAAGCAATCCTGCCACCTATACCAAGGTCTTCGACGACATCCGCAAGCTCTATGGCGAGTTGCCCGAGTCGAAGATCCGCAACTACAAGGCGGGACGTTTCTCCTTCAACGTGAAAGGTGGTCGTTGCGAGGCGTGCAAGGGCGCAGGCGTGCGCGTCATCGAGATGAACTTCCTCCCCGATGTGACGGTGCTGTGCGAGGAATGCCAAGGCAAACGCTACAACCGTGAGACCTTAGAGGTACGCTACAAAGGCAAGTCGATCAACGACGTGCTCAACATGACCATCAACGAGGCAGTGGAGTTCTTCGAAAACATCCCGAGCATCATACAGAAGATTAGGACATTAAAAGACGTGGGCTTAGGTTATCTAACCCTCGGTCAGGCCTCCACCACCATCAGCGGCGGCGAGGCGCAGCGCGTGAAACTGGCCACCGAGTTGGCCAAACGCGACACGGGCAAGACGCTCTATGTGCTTGACGAGCCCACCACAGGCTTGCATTTTGAGGACATCAAAGTGCTGATGAACGTGCTGAACAAACTCGTTGACAAGGGCAACACCGTCCTCATCATCGAGCACAACCTCGACGTCATCAAGATGGCGGACTATATCATCGACATGGGTCCCGAGGGCGGTGACCGTGGCGGACAGATCGTATGTCAAGGCACGCCGGAGGAAGTCTCCAAGTGCGAGGAGAGTTATACTGCGAAATACCTTAAGGAAGAATTAAGTTAAAATGATTCATGAGGTTCCCTTCGGAAATGGAGGGAAACCCCTACCCAACTACCTCAGCCTAATCACCTGTCCCTTATACAAACGTTCGCCTTCGTTTATCCCGTTCAAGGTTTGGATCATCTTAGGCTTCACGGCAAAGCGCAAGGCCACGTCGCGCAACGTCTCGCCTTCCTGCACCGTATAGGGCTTGGCCTTCCAGTTCCTGTTTCTCAACTTTGACAGATACACCACGTCACCGCTATGGAAGATGACCTCCTCGGGGTGCTTCAGACAGTTGTATTCGCAGAACCGCTTGAATTTGATGCCGAAGGCCTCTGCCAATTTCTCAGGGGTCTCCCCTTCCTTGGCAAAAACGAAGCGAACCTTGTTGTTTTCATAGATGAAACGGCCGTCAGGGGTCATGTCGGCCAAGGGAAACACCGACTTATCCTCGGGCGCATAAGCCAACTCGAAGTACTCCTCCACTACTTCCGGGTCGACAGGTTCCACTTCGCTTTCCTTCAGTAAACCGAGTGCAATCTGGTCGTATTGGGTGAGTTCATAGAGATTGATGCGGTCGATGAGCAGTTGTGCATACTTGGGGTTGGTGGCATAGCCAGCGGCCTTAAGGCCTTTGGCCCAGCCTTCGTAGTCGGTGATGTCAAGGTCGAACAAAGCGGCATAGCGGCTTCGCCCACAAAGGAACTCGGAATGGTCCTTGAACGACTCCTCGGGGTTCTTGTACTTACGGAAGCATTCGTTCTTCTCGTCGTCATCCATGTAATAGGTGTCGCCTTCCCAACCCTTGTGACACTTGATGCCAAAATGGTTCTTCGCCTCACGTGCCAAGGCGCTGTTGCCCGCTCCCGACTCAAGAAGGCCTTGCGCCAAGGTGATGGACGCCGGAATCTTATGGGTCTTCATCTCGCGGATGGCGATGTCTTTATAGGTCTGGATGTATTCCTCGGGGGTGATTCTTTGCGCAAAGAGCGACAACGGCAAAAGCGCAAACAACAGCAGTACTTTCTTCATTCGACTACAAGAATTAAAGTGTAAAAGTACGACTTTTTCGGAAACCCAACCGTTTTGCAACGAATTTTTCACTATTTTTGAGGCCCATTTCAAGACACATCATGGACACAAAGAGCCTATTCCAATACTTCCCAGAGCTAAGCGACAAGCAGAAAGAGCAGTATAACCAACTGAAAGACTTGTACTTGGACTGGAATAGCAAAATCAATGTCATCTCGCGCAAGGACATGGAGCATTTCTACGAGCACCACGTCCTACATTCCTTAGCCATCGCAAAATATTATGAGCTCTTGCCCGGCATGAAGGTCATGGACTTGGGCACCGGTGGCGGTTTCCCCGGCATCCCCTTGGCCATTATGTTTCCGCAAACCGAGTTCTACCTCATCGATGGTACAGGCAAGAAAATCAAGGTGGTCAACGCCGTGAAAGATGCCATTGGGCTGGAGAATGTGGTGGCCGAACACAAACGTGCCGAGGATGTGAAAGACAAGTTCGACGTGATTACGGGTCGCGCGGTGATGACCTTGCCCGAGATCGCCAACCTGGCTGGTAACAAACTGAGAATCAGAGGCGACGAAGAGGCTGGCGGCATCATGTACCTGAAAGGCGGCGACCTGACGGAAGAGTTCAAGGCACTGAACCGTTACTGGCACCACAAGAAAGCCATCATCAGCAAATGGTTCAAAGAGGAGTATTTTATCGAGAAATATGTGATACATCTATACTAATAAGCAAATGAAAAAACTGACATTAACCTTAATCGCTATGCTGGCACTGAGCGCAACGATGTTCGCTCAGCAAGCCATGCCCGTGCCTTTCGACCCGAACGTCAGAAGAGGCAAACTGGAAAACGGATTGACCTATTACATCCGTCATAACGAGAAACCTGCCCAACGCGCCAACTTCTACATCGCGCAGAAAGTCGGTTCCATCCTTGAAAACGACGACCAGCAGGGTCTGGCCCACTTCCTGGAGCACATGGCCTTCAATGGCACGAAGAACTTCCCTGGCAAGGGACTCCTTAATTATATGGAGCACAACGGCGTGAAGTTTGGCGAGAACGTCAACGCGTGGACCAGCATCGAGCAGACCGTCTATATGCTCACCAACGTGCCCACCACCAACATGAACCTCGTCGACTCGTGCATCCTCATCCTCCACGACTGGTCGAGCTTTATCTCGCTTGAAGGCGAGGAGATCGACAAGGAGCGCGGCGTCATCCTTGAGGAGATGCGTCAAGGCCAAGGCGCCCAGATGCGTATCTACGAAAAGATGTTGCCTGAGATTTATCCCAACAGCCCCTATGGTCACCGTTTGCCCATCGGCACCGAAGAAGTGGTCAGCGGCTTCAAGCATGACGCTTTGCGCGCCTACTACCACAAGTGGTACCGTCCCGACCTGCAAGGCATCATCATCATTGGTGACGTCGACGTCAACGAGGTGGAGAACCACCTGAAGAGCATCTTCGAGGACATCCCCGCCCCCATCAACCCCGCCGAGCGCACCCGTTTCCAGGTGGCCGACAACGCCGAGCCCATCGTGAGCATCTGCACCGACCCCGAAGAGACCAACTACAACATTTCTTTGTACTACAAGCATGACATCGTACCCTTCGAAGAGAGAGGCGACGTGCAATACTGGTTGAAGGGTTACATTGACCAACTTGTTTCCACCATGTACAACAACCGCATGGAAGAACTGACCCAAAAGGCCAACCCGCCCTTCATCTTCGGCTATGGCTACTACGGCACCTTCTTCGTGAGCGACACCAAGGACGCTTGGACCGGATTGGCCTACGCCAAGGACAAGGACGGCATCGACGAGGCTCTGTCCGCCATCGTGGCCGAGAACAAGCGCATGCAACAATACGGCTTCACCGCATCGGAGTTTGAGCGTGCCAAGGCCGACTTGATGAAACAGATCGAGAACCAATACGACGAACGCGACAAGCAAGAAACCAGTCGCTATTTCTATCCCATCCTCAACCACTTCCTCACCAACGAGCCTCTGTTGGGTATCGAGAACGAATACATGCTGCTCGGACAGATCATGCCCATGCTTCCCGTGGAAGCTATCAACCAATACGCCAAGGAGCTGATTCGTGAAGACAACATCGTCATCACACTGACCGCTCCTCAGAAGGAAGGCGAGGTGCTGCCCACCAAGGAAGAACTCCTTGCCCTCTTCAACAAAGCCAAGGAAATCGAGGTGGAGCCCTACAAGGAGACCGTCAGCAACGAGCCTCTGATTGCCACCCTGCCCGTGAAAGGCGCCATCGAGAGCAAGAAGCACGACGACACCTTCGACGCCACCATCCTCACCCTGAAGAATGGCGTTAAGGTCATTTATAAGCCTACCCATTTCAAGGACGATGAAATCCTCATGTCGGCCTACAGCTTCGGCGGTTACTCCGTCATGGACCAAAGCGACCCCTACACCCTGCAACAACTCAACGAGTTGGCCGGATTGGGCGGCTTGGGCAACTTCAGCGCCATCGACCTGCCCAAGGTCTTGGCCGGCAAGAAAGTCCACGTCAGCGGCAACGTCAATACCTTCACCGAAAACGTCAGCGGCAGCTGTTCCGTCAAGGACTTGGAGACCATGATGCAACTTATCTATTTGAGCTTTGGGACGCCTCGTAGCGACGAAGAGGCATATCAGTCATTCATCACCCGCACCAAGGCCATGCTGGCCAACATCGAGTCGAACCCCGACGTTGCCTTCAGCGACAACCTCATCTTCGCCCTCTTCGACAACCATCCGCTCCGCAAGCGCATGAAAGCCGAAGACTACGACAAGGTCGACTACGCCAAAGCCCTGAAACTCTATGCTGATCGTTTCAAGGACGCCAACAACTTCGTGTTCACTTTCGTGGGCAACATCGACCCTGAGACCTTCGAACCCATGGTTGAGCAATACATCGGAGCCCTGAAGACCAAGAAAAACGACGAGACTTGGACCGCCAACGTGCCCGCCATCACCGACAAGGATGTCACCAGCCATTACACCAAGGCCATGGAGAATCCCAAGGTTACCTGCTATATGGTTTACAACGGAGATATGGAATTCAACCGTAAGAACCAACTGACCATGCAGGTTTTGAGCGATGTGATGGACATCGTCTACACCGAGAAGATCCGTGAAGACGAAGGCGGCACCTACGGCGTTGGCGTCAACGCCAGCCTGAATAACCGCCCGAAAGAAAGCTTCATGTTCCTCATCGGTTTCAACACCAACAAGGAGATGTATGAAAAGTTGATGGGCATCGCCAAGGCTGAGCTTCAGAATATGGCCAACCAAGGCCCACGCCCCGAAGACCTCAAGAAGGTGAAGGAGTTCCTCATCAAGAAGCATGCTGAAGACCTGGAGAGCAACCGTTATTGGATGAACTGCATCCAGACGCAGGACAGCGACGGTTACAACCCCATGGCTAATTATAACGAGATCATCAACGGCATCTCCTCCAGTGACGTGGCCAACATGGCTAAGGCTGTGCTGAACGGTTACAAGAAGGAAGTGGTGCAAATACCCGAATAATCTAAATCTTTAAATTATTATAGTTATGGTAGAAAAAGTTCATCAGCTGTTAAACGACAGCAAAGCAGCCCGTTGGGCAGCTCTGATTCTCATCGCATTGATGATGTTCTTCGGCTACATGTTCGTCGATGTAATGTCGCCTTTGCAAAGCCTCGTTGAAGTGGAACGAGGCTGGACTCCTGACATTTTTGGCTCTTATGCCATGTCGGAGTACATCCTTAACGTATGCGGTTTCCTCATCCTTGCAGGCATCATCCTCGACAAGATGGGCATCCGATTCACAGGTGTTCTTTCCGCATCGATGATGGTCATTGGTGCCACCATCAAGTACATTGGCATCAGCGACTGGTTCCAGGCCACCGCATTCTGCAATTGGCTGAACTCATGGTGGGTCAGCATGCCGGGAAGTGCCAAGATGGCTTGTTTGGGCTTTATGATTTTCGGTTGCGGCTGTGAAATGGCTGGCACAACCGTTTCGAAAGCCATCGCCAAATGGTTCAAGGGCAAGGAAATGGCCCTTGCCATGGGCATTGAAATGGCTATTGCCCGTGTGGGTGTTTTCGCCATCTTCTCCATCTCGCCCCTCATCGCAGGCAAAATCAACCCCACCGTCGTGAAGCCCGTCGGCTTCTGCACCGTGCTTTTGCTCATTGGCTTGATTTGCTTCATCGTCTTCACCTTCATGGACAAGAAGCTCGACAAACAATTGGTTGAAGAGGGTCTCGCCACCGACGAGAAAAGCCCCGAGGACGAATTCAAGATTGCCGACCTTGGCAAGATTTTCTCCAGCTTAAGTTTCTGGGTCGTTGCCTTGCTCTGCGTGCTTTACTATTCCGCCATCTTCCCCTTCCAGCGTTATGGCGCCAACATGCTACAATGCAATCTTGACGGTATTTCTGCCAGTGCAGCTGCCAACATCTTCCGTTGGTTCCCCATCGGTGCCGCGGCCATCACACCATTCCTTGGCTCGTTCCTCGACCATAAGGGCAAAGGTGCCACCATGTTGATTTGGGGTGCCATCCTCCTGATCGTTTGCCACTTGGTGTTTGCCTTCGTCTTGCCAGTAACCCACAGCAAGCTGATAGCCTACACGACCATTGTCATCCTAGGCATCTCTTTCTCTTTGGTTCCTGCTGCCTTATGGCCGTCGGTGCCAAAGATCATTGACGAAAAAGTACTTGGTAGTGCCTATTGCCTGATTTTCTGGGTGCAGAATATCGGTCTGGCATTCGTGCCGAAACTCATCGGTAACGTCTTGGTGAGCAGCAATGCCGACAACCAAGCCGTCATCGCTGCTAAAGAAGCCATTGCCAATGGTGCCACTGACACGTTTATCCCCTACAACTACACAGTGCCGTTGGTCATCTTTGCTTGCTTCGGCGTCGCCGCCTTGCTCATCGCCATCTATCTGAAGGCACTCGACAAGAAGAAGCATCTCGGACTTGAGGAACCAAACATCAAATAACCAACCATAAATGAAAAAAGGCGACCGATTGGTCGCCTTTTTTCATTTATGCACAAACGGCACGTCACACATATTGAGGATTTCCATGACGAAATCCCGCTCTCGCTTCCCAAAGTGAGCGTCGGAACGCGAGAGCTTCGTCATCATGAGCGAGAAGGAGCGTTTCTTCTCCTTCGACATACGTTTCAACGTTTCATAGACTTGTTTCTGCAGCTCGTTTTTCGGGACAGGCACAAAGCCCGTAGCGTCAAACTCCAGCTCCTTCATACAGGCTTCGAGGCATTCGCGTTCAGCCTCATGATTCTGAAAATCGGCGTCGGCCAGATTGTATAACACGCTGGCTATAGCAGTTTTCTCTTCATTGGAAAATTTATCCACCATGGCGACAAAATTTTCTGCAAAGAAACGATTTTTTCTAATTTTGCAACAATAATCAACATAAAAAACGGTAGACATGAAAAAACTTTCTTTACTGTTTTTGGCTTTGGCCTCTTTAGTAACGCTGAAAGCCCAATGGGTCGACGACCCCAACAGCAACACCCATATCGCCAATTGCGCCAACGGTGCCGCCGAGGTGTATGTTTCAACCGACATTACGACGGGTGACTCCTACGTGCAATGGCATTACCAAGGCGAAAATGGATGGTCACCATGGGTGCAGCGGCTTGACTTCAACGGTGTGCCACGATGGCCTGCCGATGGCATCCATGTCACTACGCCCGACTTCGCCACCTGGTCGCCGGGCTATGCCATGACCGCCGACAATGGTGGCGTGGTAACTGTGTTCCGCACCCTCGGGCCTCATCACTGGGCTGTCAAGATCGATGCCGACGGCTCCTTCCCTTGGGGTGAGCATGGCATGGTGCTCTTCGACGGTGAAGGCGGTGGCCGCTCCGAAGTGCTCGCAGGCGATGACGGCGGCGTGTGGGCCTTGGGCACCGACATGGACAGCACCTTCCTGCAATATGTCGATGCCGACGGGACACTGCATCCCAAGACCACCATCAAAGACCCCGCAAAAAAATGCACCAACGGCGTTTTGATACCCGCTGAAGACAATGTCTTTGTGGTGTATGCCAAGCAGACTCTCCAAGGCTATACCAATTACAACAAGGAAATCCACGTTGCAGGATACGACAAAAACGGCGTACAGGTTTTTCCCGAGACCCTGTTGTTTGGACTACAGACCGTAGGCGCCAGCTATGTCCACTACGCCATTCCCGACAGTAAGGGAGGCGGCTATGTCTATCAATTTCACAATGCCATAGGTGGCGTATATAACACCTACGTCACGCATTTCGATGAGAACGGCATACCCACCATCTCCGATCCCAACGGCATCGCCGTGCATACTCCCGACTACGGCAACTATTACACCAATGCTTACGCCACCGTCGACCCCAAGAGCAATGACATCATTATCGCCTATCTCCAAAAGGATGCAGCCTCTCAATCACAACATCGAGTCTATGTCAACCGCATTACCGAATCGGGCGAAAAGCCATGGGGTGACGGCATTCTTGTGGCAGACTACACCGGCCTTTCCTATAGCGACATCCACGTGGATGCCATCGATGCTGTAGATGGTTTCGTCGTGACCTACGGCACCAGCCAAGGCAGTATTGAGGCTGCGGGCTACGACCTCGATGGAAACCTGTTGTGGAACACCACGATGAGCTCGTCCAGCTACAATAAAACCATTAGCGACAACACCGCCGGTTTTCATTACGGGCAAAACATTGTGGCTTGGATCAACAGCGATGATGGCGGCGTCTATGCCCAAAACATCGGCTGGGACGGCACCATAGGAGTGGTCACGCCACCTGCCCCAGTGACATGCGACCCGCCAACCGATTTCCAAGGCGAGTATTTCTATGAAACCAACTCGGATTTCGGGGTGCATCTATCATGGACAGCACCTCAGGAATTGCCGCTGCACTACAACCTGTATTTCACCGATCCATCAGGCTGTACTACAACCATTGAAGTAGACTCCAACGAAACGGAATACTCAGATCAAATGTCCATTATCGGTGCCGTCACTTACCAACTTACTGCAGTTTACGAAGACTGCGAATCCGAGTTTGCTCTCACTCCTGACGGCGAAGACCACGTCACCATCGTGATCACTGCCATCCCCGAAAACACGGAAGAAGAAATCGTGTCCATCCTGAGTGTCTACACCATCAAAGGACAACTTGTCAACGTCAAGGACCTCAACGAATTGAGTCAAGGCGTTTACATCGTCAAAGGCATCACGGATTCAGGCAAAACCATCATAAAGAAAGTCATCAAGTAATCATTAACTTCAATACAATAAAACATGAAAAAGCTTTTCATTCTAGTTATCTCGTTAGTAGCGATGCTTACCGCGAAAGCACAATGGGTCGACGACCCGGCTACCAACACTTTCCTCGCCAACTGTGGCCCCGACGACGGTGAACTCTACATGGCCACCAACCCCAGTACCGGTGATACCTATATCCAATGGGAAGGATTCGGCACCAATGGCTGGTCGCCCACCCTGCAGCGCATCACCTTTGAAGGTGTTCCGCAATGGGGCGACGATGGCATCCATATCGGCGGACATGAATTCTCGTCGATGTCGGAAGGTGTCGCCATGATTACGACCACCGATGGCTGCGTGGTGAGTTGTTTTGCCACTTACGACGGCTTCTCATACGCTGTGAAGATTGACCCTGACGGCAATTTCGTTTGGGGAGAACAAGGCTTGCAACTTTTTGGTGGCCTTGGCTTTTCGCGCACCGAATTGACTGCCGGCGATGATGGCGGTTTCTGGGCCTTAGGCTTTGACTACCAAAACCTTTATCTGCAATACGTTGGCGCCGATGGCACTTTGGGACCCACCACCACCATCAGTGACAGCGGTGGATACAAGTGCATGTTCGGCCAACTCACTTTGAGCCTCAACAACAATGTGCTGCTCACCTACGAAAAAGTGGGCTCCGGTTTTTATACCGACAAGGAGCTTTATGTCGTCGCCGTCACGCCCGATGGAACCATCCTCAACCCCGAATCCCTTCTGATGTCTTCTCAGACTTTCCAATCCACCTATATCCATAAGGCTGTTGCTGATGGCATGGGCGGCGGATATGCCTACATTTGGCATCCTGGCATCGGAGGAGCCTTCAACACCTACGTCTTCCATTTTAACGAGTTTGGCGTTTCCACCATCAGTGACCTGAACGGTATCGCGGTGCATTCCACCGACCCGATGAACTACTATGGCTATGCATGCGGCACCATCGACCCAAACAGCTATGACCTCATCGTCACCTACGAGCAAACCGACGCTTCCACGCAAAGCCAATCAAGGATCTATGTCAACCGCATCACTGCCGCGGGCGAAAAAGTGTGGGGAGAAGGCATCCTGTTGGCCGATTATGTAGGCGTCTCATACGCCGACATCATGGTCGATGCATTTGAGGACGGCAGCGGCTTCAGTGTGATTTACACGAAAAGCAGCCCCAACAACTCCTACTTCACTACCATCGAGGCCATGGGTTTTGACATGGACGGCAACCAACTATGGGCCAAGACATTGTGCTCGAATGCCTATAGAAGGACGGTATGCGACAACACCCCAGGTTTCGTCATGGGTCAAAACATTGTGACTTGGGTGAATTGCATTGACGGCGGCATTTATGGCCAAAACATCGGTCCCGACGGCACCATGGGACCCATCGAGCCCATTATCCCCGTGAATCCTTGCCTCGCCCCAGAGAACTTCGAGGGTGAATACGTCTATGACGACGAGACCCAGACCTTCGGCGCCCTGCTGACCTGGACCGCGCCCGAGACGCAGCCTTTGCACTACAACCTTTATCGCTACTACGACGTCAACAAGGATCTTGTCGTCATCGAAGTGCCTGGCGACGCCACCTCCTATTTCGATGAAAACGGCATTGGACAATACAAATACCAACTGACGGCAGTCTACGAAGATTGTGAATCCGAATTTGCCCTCACTCCCGACGGCGAAGACAACGTCTTTATTGAAATTACTGGAATTGAAGAGAGCATCGACAACAGCATTGTCACCGTGCTGATTGTTTACAATATGAACGGCCAACGCATCACAGTCAGCGACATCAGCGAACTGAACACGGGCGTCTACATCATCCAAGGCTTGACGGAAGACGGCCGTTTGGTCAACCAGAAAGTGATAATCGACAAGAAATAAGACGCAAAACATACGCTATGAGCAGGCTACGTGTCATCATCAGCCCGCAGTACGACCCCTTCCTCAACCGCGCCGTGGAACAATACCTCACCGAGTGCCAAGAGGAAGGTGTCGTCACTATGTACCTCTGGAAAAACGAGCGGACCGTCGTCATCGGCTACAACCAGAACCCCTATTCTGAATGCAATGTCAAGCTATTGCTTGACGAAGGCGGTCACCTCATGCGGCGTGGCACAGGTGGTGGCGCCGTATACCACGACTTGGGCAACATAAACTTCTCGTTCATTGCCGACAAGGCATTCTATGACGTAAGGAAACAACTTTCGGTCATCCAAGACGCACTGCTTGCCTACGGCTTGAAAGCTGAGATATCGGGGCGCAACGACCTTACTTGCGAGGGACGTAAATTCAGCGGCAACGCCTTCGCCAAGGGAAAAAACAACAACCTGCACCACGGCACGATCCTCATCAAGACCGATGGTGCGATGATGCAGCGTTACCTTATCGTCGACAAGGCCAAGCTGATGAAAAACGGCGTGAAGAGCGTGGCTAGCCGAGTCGTCAACCTCAGCGAACTCGTCCCCGAACTGACTTCGGAAAACATCAAACAGCCTTTAATTGATGCATTTGAAAAGGTGTATGCAGGCAAGGTCGAAATGCTCGACTTCGACACCTTAATTAATTATAAAGAAGTGCAAACCATCCGAAAGGAAATCTCATCGCACGGCTTCCTCTTCGGCCGCTGGGAAGAGTTCAAGACCACAAAAAAGGCCCGTTTCGCATGGGGCGGCGTGGAGATTGCATTGCAAGTAGACGAGGCGAACGCCATCATCAAAGATATTCAAATCGCAACAGATTGCCTTGAGCCAGAGGCCATCCAACAGGCCGAGCAACTGTTGCATGGTGCCTCGACTAAGGCCACGCCGATGGTTGACACTGACAACGAAATCATCAATGATATTGTGCATTTAATTTATAATTGAGTGCAATTTGCTAATTTTGCAGCCCAATTATCAATTATCAATTGTCAACTATCAATTAAATGAAATACTTTCTTCTCCCCTTAGGCTGCCAAATGAACTTGAGCGACACAGAGCGTGTGCGCACGGTGCTCAACGGCATGGGCTTCATCGAGACCGACAAAGAAGACGAAGCCACCATACTCGGCATCATCGCCTGCTCGGTGCGCCAAAAAGGCATCGACAAGGTATATGGCCGCATCGAGAAATGGAACGCCATGAAGAACCGCCAGAACGTCATCACATTCGTGTCGGGCTGCATCCTGCCCGCCGACCGCCTGCGTTTCCTCAAGCTCTTCGACCTGGTCTTCGCCATGAACGAATTACCCAACTTCCCCGACATGATCCGCCAATACGGCATCGTCACGCCAGCCTCACTCAAATACGGAGAAGAGATTGAATACCAGCCTGTGGTCAAGCCCTTGGCTCCGCTGTTCCACAAAGATGACAAGATCAACCCCTCGGCCAATATGGACAAGTTCTGGGCCATCACGCCGACGCAGACCTCCTCTTTCGAAGCCTTTATCCCAATCCAGAACGGCTGCAACAAGTTCTGCACCTATTGCGCCGTGCCCTACACCCGTGGCCGCGAGGTTTCTAGACCTTCGGAAGAAATCCTGGCAGAGCTGAAAGATTTGGTTGAAAAGGGTTACAAGAGCATCACCCTATTGGGTCAAAACGTCAACTCGTATGGACTAGACAAAAAAGGTGAAGAGATTGACTTTGCAGAGTTGTTACGCCGCGTGGGCGAATACGGCAAGGCATCGGGCAAGGAGTTTTGGGTGTATTACACCGCGCCGCATCCTCGTGACATGAAGGATGACGTCATCGAGGTGATGGCACAATATGACTGCCTCGGCAAGCAGATCCACATCCCCATCCAGAGTGGCGACGAGAACATGCTGCA
>JAEEGK010007316.1_pt1 | contig 26332 bp, 13 predicted proteins | sample 8958771 | NCBI WGS metagenome assembly JAEEGK01 (sample SAMN16246547, study PRJNA631951) | gut metagenome | biome: gut microbiome; feature: rumen; material: SC-attached | host: Bos | place: Iran: Karaj | collected 2018-10 | reverse complement strand
ATATTTTTTTGACATATATATAAAAGCCAAATAAACATTATTTAATTAATATTATAAACTTTATATATTAATAAAAATTTTTATTCATTTTTTAAAAATCCAAATAGTAAAATAAAAATAAGTGTTTTTTATCTTGTTTTTTAATTTTTATTGAATTAGTTTACTTTTTTACAATCATTAAATTTTATAATATTCAAAACCTTAATTAAAATATATTACATTTTTTATTTTTGAAAAAAGAATATCTTCAAAATGATTTTTCACTGGTTTATCCCAATTTTTATTAAAATTTTTCTCTATCTTAGAAATCAATTATATGAATCAATAAATCTCTTTTATTATCTAAATTAAATAATTAACATATATTAATTAAAACAATCAAAAAAAATATATATTATAATATTAAAAAATTAATTATTTATTTTAAATATTAACTTTAAAAACTCAAAAAATCATTTAAAAAGTCAAAGTATTTCCTTATTAAAAAAAATTGTTTTAATTCATTTGACTCGCATTTTCCTTAATATCATTTTTTCTATTAATAATAACTTCTCTCATTCTATTAACATCTCTACTTCCTTTATAATCAGAATCTTTCATTGCAATATTTTCAGTAACAACTTCCCAAGGATTTAATTTACCTTCTTTTAATAATTTTTTATTATTTAAAAATTCACTTTCTTTATTTTCATTTTCTTTTTTTTTTAAAGAAATTTTTTCTAATCTTTCATTTGAAAAATTATTTAAATATTCAATTGCATTTTTCCTTAATTCTTCTTTTTTTTGTAATTCAAAATTTATTTTCTCTTCTATTTTCTTTCTTCTTTCGTTTTGTTCTTTTTCTCTTTCTTCAATTCTTTTTTTTTCTTCTTCATCAATTTCAACATTCATATTCATCATATTATTCATTCCTAAATTCATATTATTGAAATCATTCATTGAATCTAAATTTATATTTTCATTCATATTTTGTTCTATATTATTTTCTGATTCTGGAAAATCAAAATTTGTTCCTGGATTTGTACTTTCTGGGATTTGATTTGAGTCAAAGTCCATTTTTTTTTAAATAATTTTTTTTTTTTTACTATTATGGATAATTTTAAATTTAACAAATATATATATTTGTTTACTTTAATTCATTAATTTATACATTAAATTCGAATGAAAATTTTTTTTAATTTTCCTTTCTATTTTTATATCTTTGAGTATTTATGTTATATTGAATTATTATTAACATAAATATTGTTTTATCTTTTTATAATTGAAAAATTATAAATTAAAAAATTCCTTCCTAAATAAATAAATTGATAAAAATAACTAAATAATATTTTAAAGCTATTAATAGTATTTAAACTATTCAATTTTATTATATTTAATAAAAGTAAATTAAATAATAATGGACAAACAAAAAGAAAAAGAAGAAAAAATAATAAAATCAATAATTCCAAAAATAACAGATTACTTTTCTGATAAATCAACATTAACAAAAGACAAACTTCAAGAATTTTTAGATTATATAGATTTAACATTTTGGAATACAGAAGATGAAAAAGAAGTATTATGGAAAGCCTTAACAACAAATTCAAATGGAAATAGTGTAGGAAAAATATCAGTAATAAAAAATTTAACTGATTTTATTCATTCAAATGGAAAAGATTTATTTCAACCTGAAAAATCATTAGAAAATTCAATAAGACAATTATTTTCTTCTCAAATTCAAATAAATTATTCTAATGATATAAATGATTATGATGAAGATACTTTATATGAATTTTATAAATTATTATGTGTTTTTAAATATAATGATAATAAATCAATTATTTTATATGAAATTGAACAATATTTAAAAGATTATCCTTTTTTAAATATTAAATTAGAACAAGTTAATGAATTATTTGAAAAAATTACTAAACAAAAAGTAAATGAAATTGGAAAAGATATTTATTTTAATTGTATGGAACATTTAGATAAAAATTTAAAAAATAAATTAATTGAAAACACTCAAGGAGTAAAAACTTTTACAGATGAAGAATTAAATGAACCTGAATTAAATAATTTTAATCATCTTTTAGATTTTTCTAATATAATATATAAATGCAATGAATCACTTGTTGTAATAAATAAAAAATTAATTGAGTCTCAAATTCAAAATGATAAAATATTAATTGAATATTATACTAAATATTTTAATTGTATGATTTCCTCTATTCAAGTTTATACATATGAAATACAAAAACTTTATAATGAACAAAAACAAAAATTTGAATATTATCATGATAGAATTGGAACTAAAATAAATTTGTTAAAAGAAGATAATAATAATTTAGAAAATAAATATAAAAGTTTAAAAGAAGAAAGTGAAAAAAACTCAAAAGAAAATTTAGAAAAACTTTATGATGAATTACATGATATTAAAAATCAAAATGATAATTTACAAAATGAAATATTAAATTTAAAAAAAGAAATAGAAGAAAAAAAAAAGAATATAATGGATTATGAAAATAAAAATGATTTATTAGAAAAAAATAAAAGTGATTTAGAAGCAAAATATAATAGATTAGAAAAAGAAAAAGAAATTTTAGATAATCATTATAATAAACTCTTAAGTGAATTTAATAGTAAAATATTAAAAGAACAACAAGAAGAAGAAAGAAAAAAAGAATTACAAAAAAATGATTTAAGTCAAAGTCAAGAAATGTTAGTTTCAATGAATAAAGAAACTTTAACTTCATATATGATTGAAAGAGATAATTATTGTAATCAATTAGAAGAAATCAATAAAAATTTAAAAAAACAAATTGAAGATTTTGAAAAAAATCAAGAAAAAATAGAAAAAGATTTTTCTGAATTAAAAAGTGAAAATGCTACTTTAAAATTACAAAATGATAATTTAAAAGATAATAATGAACAATTAAATAAAGATTTAGATTCTTATAAAACAGGAAAAACAAATTTATTAAGTAATTTATTAAAAGATGAAGAAGATTTTCAAGGCAATGGAAGTAATAACTTAAATAATAATAATTCAATTAAATTAAATAAAAGTCAAACATTTATAAAACAAAACTTAACTCCAATATATATTAAATTTTCATATAGAAAAGAACCAAAGAAAGAAATAAATAAAATAAATTTTGATTATTTAGGATTAAAATTAGAAGAAACTATTTTACAACAATTAGAAGATGATTACTTTAATCCAAATGGAACTTTATGTTTTTCAGAATATATAAAATATTTAGATCAAGATAAAAATCAAACTGAATGTATATTATTTATAACACAATCTTTTTATTATTTTTTTAATAAACATTCAAATGAAAAATGCTTTTCTATTCCATTAAAATTTTTAAAAACAATAAATGCTTCAACAAATAATAATTTTATTTCTTTAACTTTTGAAAATGGAGAAATAGTAATTTTTGAAATTTTTAGAATTTTAGAAATAATTCAATTTTTTAAAACATTAAATGTTCTTCAAAAAGACATTCAATGTACAATAAATATCAATAATTATAATAATCAAAATTTTGAAAAAAATAAAAAAAAAAACTATTCAAATTCACCTTATTATGGTAAAGTAAATATATCAGGATATTTAAAAAAGAAATATGATAATATTCTTCAAAATAATTTTTCAAAAAGATTTGTAGCCTTAACTAATTTAGGTTTAATAATTATGGATGATCCACAAGGAAAACCTTTAGAAGTTATTAATCCTTTATTTGCTAAAATTGAAGAATATAATACTAAAAAAGGTTTATGTTTTGAATTAGCTATTGGAAAAAATAGACATATTTTTTCTGTTAGTAATGATACTTTAAGGAAAAGATGGAGAGAAGAAATTGAAAAATGGATTTTAAATACTTATAATGATAAAATAATTACTATTTGAAAATTATATTTGTTATAATATTTATTATTTGGGAAAAAATATTTTTTTTGAAAAAATTTTTTTGTTATAAATAATTAAAGAAAATATTATTATTTTTTGATAAATTATTTTTTATAAATGAAAAACAAATCCAGAGGTTTTAATAAGAGATTAGATATTATAAGTGATTATAATTTATCTACTAATTCTACATATGAAAAAATAAAAATTGTAACTACAACTAAGAATAAGGATTCAATCAATAAAAAATTTTATATTAATGGTTGTTTTTCAGAAACTAATTTAAATCAAATTCCAATTATAAAAAATCCTTTGAAAAGAAGTATAATTGAATTTGATAAATCAAAATTTCAATTAAATCAAAAAGTCAAAAATAAAAAGAATAATTCTCAAGAACATAATCATTTATATAAATTTAATAATAAATTTCATAATAGAGCAAAAACAAAAATTGAAAACATTAGAATTAATAATTATAAAAATTATACTAAATTAATGAATCAAGGGAAAAAAAATTCGAATGATTATTTACCTTATATATCTAATTCAAATATATATAAAAAAATTAATATTACAAATCCAAATAAAAATAATGAAAACGAAGAGAATGAAAGCAAAAAAAATATCAATATATTTAAAGAAAGTAATAAAATAAGATTAATTGTTTCAAAACAAATAAGAAATTATAATAATATTATGCAAATATATACTCAAACAAATAGGGAAATTCAAAGTAGAAATAAATATTTAAACAATAATTTAACAAATAAAATAAAAGAAAGAAAACCAATTATAATAAAAAATAATAATTTTACAAAAATAGATAATAATGATGAAGATATTAGTTTTATAGAAGAAATAAATGATTTATTCCAAAATGTAGATACTAAAAAGAAGGACATTAAAATAAATAAAAATATAATTTTTGAAAATTGTTCAAATAATATAGATAATTCCACTGAAATAAAACCAGATTTTAATCAAATTAAAAATAATACAACTGATTCAAGACCTTCAACAAGTTATGGTAATATTGATGTTAGAAAAAATAATTTAATAAAATTAAATCAAGCTTTAAAATAACTGATTGAGAAAATTAAATAATAAATAAATTAGTTATTATATTTTTAGTTATTTATAATAAATAAAATTATCAGTTTTTTAATTTCATATAAAAAATTTAAAAAATAAAACTTATCTTATTTAAAAAAATTAGAATATTTTTAATAAAATGAACTAATAACTTTTGTTTTCATTTATATGAATCATATAAATATTTTTTAACTTTAAAAAACTAAATACATATAATAAACCCACAAATAATAAATAAAAAAAAATTTAAATGAATCCAATTAATATAAAAGTTGCTCATTGATTTTTTAAAGAAGTTATAAATTCTTGATTTTTAAAGTTTATATCTTTAATACTTTTATCAGGAGTTTTATTTTTTTTTAAAGAATTTGGAAATATAATTTTATTACCTTCATTTCTAATTTCATTTTTAATATCATTTTTTTTATTTTTATAACTTAACATTTTATTCCTTGCCATAGAAAAATTATCATCACTTTTTTTAACTTCTTCAGGAGTTAATATATAAGTTTTAATATAATTTTTTCCATTAAATTGTTTATTAACTTTAAATTGATATTTAGTTATTTGTCCTATTCTATTATTTTCTTCTTCCATTTTTTGAAAATTTTTTTCTTCGTCTTTTAAGTTATTAATAATATCACTTGGTTTATTTGAAAATCCTTTTTTTGTTTCTTGAAAATCTTTTTTATTTAAAATATTATTTACATTAACATTAAAATTAACATTAAAGTTTTGAACATTTTCTTCAGTTGAAAGATTATCATCTTCATCTTCCTTAACTTTATTTATAAATATTAATTCATTTAAAGAATTAAACATTAATGAAAAAACTTTATTATATGCTTTTTTTCTTTCATTTGATTCTTTTAAAATGATATTTTCTTTTTCGTCGTTTTTAAAAATTTCTTCATCACTTTCATAATTTTCTTCTTGAATATTTTCTTCATTTTCTTTTTTTACTTTTAAAATATGTTCATAAATACTTTTAATATATTCTTTAAATAAATGATTATTATCTTTATTACATTTATTCAATAAGAATATTTCAAATTGGTCATTATCAATTAAATCAATCATTTTATCAATAACTTTAACATATTCATTTTCTATTATTTTTTTCATTTTTTTTTCTTTTTCTTCATAAAAAGAATTTAATTCTTGTAATCTTAAACTATATCTTACTGATTTATTCATATTTATTCTACTTGTTTTCACTCTATTTGAATAAGGAATTTGACTCTCAAAATTTGAAGAATCATTATTTAGTGTTGATGAAAAAGTATCTTTCATAAAAGGAGTTTGATATCTTGTGTATGTATTAATTTTATTTCTTTCATATTTTCTTAATGAACTTCCTTTTTTTTGTTTATTTAGTTTTAATTCAGATTTTTTTTTTTGATATTTTAAATTTATTTTATTTTTGACCTTTTTTTCAATTGAACTATCACTTAAAAAAGATGAATCTAAAAAATCTGAAGAATTTGAGTCTTTCATTTTTACTTTAAATTATTTATTTTTATTATTTTTATTTATAGATTTTTTTTAATTTTTTTCATTATTTAATGAAATAATTTCTTCTAAACGTTTAATTTCTTTTAATTGAATTTCTATATATGATTTATCTTTATTAATTTTTTTCTTTAATTTTTCAATTTCTTTTTCAATTTCTATATTATCCGATTTATATTTATTACAATGTTTTTCTAATTTAATAATTTTAAAGTGTATATCAGATTTTTCTTTTTTTAAAATTTTAATTTCATCTTCAACAGTTATTTCTTTTTTTTTTGAAAAAGGATCATTTATATAATTCATATTAAAATGATGATATATTAAATTTTTATGTGCATTTTTTTTTAAATTATGATTATCTTTATCTTTTGAATTTTCTTTTTTTTTATTTACATTTTCAACTGGAGTTGGACATTTTTTATCATGTTCTTTTATCCAATTCATTCTTTCTTTTTTATAATTTAAATTTAATTTTAAATAAATATAAAATAATAATTTTAAAAAAGAAAATATGATTATAATAAGTAGAGAAGAAATCTTTAAATAAAAGATTTTTTTAATATTTATTTTATTAAAATGTATTATAATTAAAATAATTTTTTATATAAAACAAACATTTAATAGAAAAGGAAAATTAAGTTTTTTTTTAAAAAATAATTAGTTTATGAATAGTCAATTAAAATTTAATTTTATTAATCACGAACAAAATTATATTTAAAATAAATAAATGAGAAGAATTAGCAATAATTATACCAATAATTAGTTAATTTATATAAATTAATTTTTTCCAAAATGGAAAATGAAAAATTAGTTCAAAATATAAATAATATATTTAAAATAATAAGTGAAAATGAAATTTCAATCAAAGAAAAGGATTTATTGCTTTTTATTTTAAACATAGAAAATTTAATTCAAAATCCAATTATTTACCAATTTTATTCTCAAAACAATTTCAATTTTAATAAAAAAAATACTAAATTATCATATGAATATATTGAAAAAATAAATAATCTGGGAAAAAGAAATTTAACAATAAAACTTTTATTGGCTTTATATTTTTATTTTTTTGAAAACAATTACATAAAAATTAAAAGAAAATTTAATGTTTCAAAGATATTATTTAATAAAAAGATATATATATTCTAATTCAAAGAAAAATAAATCAATTGTTTTATTCTCAAATTTTTAATGAAAATGATATAATATTATTCTCTAAATTTTTATTAAAAATTAATAAAGATATATTTGCTTTTAAATTAATAAAGAATATAATAAAAATAATAAAAGGAGAACATTTAATTTGTAATAAAATAATAGAAGAAATTTGTTTGTTTATAAATTCTGAAAAAATTAATTTTAATAATTATCAAATTTCAAAAATTCTTTTTTTTATAATTGATAATGTAGAATTAACTCAAGAAAATAAAACTAATATTGAAAATATTTTAATATCTTTACATTTATTAAAATATAATAAAAAGTTATTTGATTATTTAATGGAATCAACTTTATTTCATTTTGAAAAAATAGGAAATAAAACATCTTTAACAAATAAAAATAATTTGGATATAAAAAATTTATTTTTATCTTTCAATTTAAAATTAGATTTTTTAAAAAAATTAATTGAAAAAGAATATGAATTATTTTTCAATGATAATTATAAATTATTTTCTGGATTTATTATTAATGAATCTTCTTTTATAAAATTAAATAAAATTAATAATTTAGGAAAAACACAAGGTTGTACAATTATATTTTCATTCAATTTTTCAAAAATTAAAAATGAAAAAATAATTATATTAAATTTGATTAAAGAAAAATCACTAATTCCATATTTCTCAATTTATATAGAAAATGAAAGTTTATTGTTTTCAATTTCTCAATTCAAAAAAGAAGATTTTTCTTTTCCAAAAGAAAAAGATATTCTAATAAAAGAAAATAATACATATTTAATTATATTTTCAATTGAAAAATCAAATTCAAAAAGAATAACAATAACAGTAAATGGAAAAGAATATGATTATACTTTAAAATATGGAAAAAATATTGATTATCCTTTTAAATATGAAAATTCTGAATTATATATTTATAACAATATAAACAAAAATAAAGGAATAATTGGAACTATTTTTTTATTTGATGATTATTTTCCAAAAGAAATAAAAAAAATTATATCTTCTTTTAAAGGTAATTATGAAAATATTATTTTATGTAATGAATGTCATTTATATAATTTTAAAAATAATATTAGAAATCATTTGAATGATTTTATGCAATTGTCAGAATTTAATTTAATTGAAAAGTTAAAAGCAATGATTACACCAAAAATCACTTTAATAGAAGGAAATAATAATAAATTAAAAGAAAATTATTTTAATATTAAAAGTATCAGAGATTATGATAGAGATATTATAGTTAATGGTGAAATAAATGCTTTTAATAATTTATCTTTATCAGTGTATAATTTTTTATATTATGATGGATTAAAATTTCTTCAATTAAATTGTGAATTTTATTATCAAATATTAATCACAGAAAAAATAAAAGATTATAAAATAATAAATCAAAATTTTTTAAATTTAATAAAATTTTTACAATTTATTATTCGTAGTGTTAATAATGACTTTTTATATTTTCAAAAAAATGTAATATTTGAAAATCAAAATTTAATGAATGATTCTTTTATTGATTTATCAATTGAAAAACTAAATACTGAAACAAATGAATTGATTTTTATTTTTTCTTCAATTTGTGAAATAATAAAATTATTAAAAGGAGATAAATCATTAATTATTGAAGAATTTATTGGTATCCTTCCTTTATTGTGTATTAAAAATAAATCTGAATTTATTTCTTCTTTAACATATAAATTTATAAATTTTCTTTTAGACATAAATTTATATAAAAATGAGACTAAAAATATGTTAAGTAATGTTTATTTAAAAATTGATCTTTGCCTTGATTGTTCTAAGGTTGATTTATTAAAATGTTTTTTATTAAATAAATTAATTGATATGAATGATAATTCAGAAGAATTTATTCAATTATTTGATCATTTGATAAATAAGATAATAAAAAAAGAAGAATTAAAACTTAACAATCTAAATTTAGATAATTATGAAAATAATGAAATTAATTTAATTGAGTATTTTATGAAAAAAATAATAATAAAATTAAGGGATTCAAATATTTCTCTTCAAGATTTAACTAATTTATCAAATATTTTAAAGTTATTTTATAAAAATTTAAATGAAATAAAATTTGAATCTGAAGAAATAATAGAAATAAAAGAAGTAAAAAAGGAAATTTTACAAAGAAAAGATTCAGAAAAAAATAAAAAAACAAATCAAAAAATAAAAAAAGAGGAAATAAATGAAGATGATAAATTTAAAGGATTTATTTTTTCTGGATTAAAAGCAGCTCAAAGTATAAATAATAAAAATAAAGATTACTTAAATATAATTGATTATATCAAAGCAATTTTTATTCAATTTATTCATTTTATAAAAATATTTGATGAACAATTTTTTAAAATTTTAATTGAATTACAAAGATTAGATTTTGATGAAGGACATCAAATTTTAATAGATGGAAAAAAATCTTTTCTTTCTTTTTATTCCCTTTTATTTAAACAAATTAAATTTAATAAATTTGAAAACTTAATTGAAAATGAAATATTTAAAATAAACGAAGAAAAAATAAACGATGATAATTTTATTGAAAGATTTAAATATTTATTAGAATTAGTTCAAAATTTTAGTAATGATGAAATATTAAAAGTAAATGATAATAATCCTAAAATTTTATTATATATGAGACAATTAATTTATTCTTTTATAATGAATATTTTAAAAGACTTTACTTCAAAAACAAAATCAGAAAAAAAAAACCAAATAATCTTTCAAAAAGCTTTACATTCTCATAAAAATTTATTAATTCAATATTATCAAAATTATAAAATTTTCGATGATGAGGGTTCTAAATTATTTTACAGTGAAATAATTAATATAAGTGAAATATTAATAAATCACGATGATATTGGAGATAATGATAATAATCCATTTATATTTGATTTAATATTTGATTTATATGTAAAGTATCATAATATGTCAGAAATAAATAAAAAAATAATTCCTGAAATTTATAAATTTTTAATATTTAATTTAAATTCAAGTTTATCAAATGAAATAATGAATGAAAGTAATTTAGTCACAAAAAATATTGTATATTCAATTATTTTATTTTATAAATTATTATCAAGATTTAAAAATATTAATTTGAGTGATCCAAATGACATAAATGTTCAATTATGTTTAAATTTTTCTTTAAATAGTTTTCTTTTTTCTTTTGATCCTTTCTTTTATAATTCTAAAACATATAATCTTGGTAATGATAATTATAAATATTTCTTAGAAATTGTAATTGAAATTTTTATTGAATTATACCTTTTAACTGGGGAAATAAATTATATTAATTTTATAAGAAATTGTACTTTAAAACATCCATATAATGACACTTCTTATTTTTATGATTTTGATAAAAAATATATTGAATCTGAAAATGAAAAAAAAGGTTTTTTTAATTTTTTTCAAAAAAATGAAACTCAAAAAAAAGAACCAAGAAAGTTAATGTGTATACATTTTTATATTAAATTTACTCTTTATTCTTTAAACAGAAAAAAATGTGATAATTTAATTAAACCACTTTACATACAATTAAAGGAAGTTTTGGAAAAAAATATTTTTTCTTTATTTTCTAATAAAAAAATATTAAAATTAAATTTAATTAACGCTCAATCAGAAAAAGATATATTATATAAGAGAGTTTTTTCTTTTTTTTATTATGAAAAATATAAAGATCCAAAAAAAGTAAATAATGGGGAAGAATATATAAAAAGGAAAATTAAAAAGGAAAAATATAATGAAATTTACAAAAAATATTTTAAACTTTCTTATGGAAAAAATGGTAAAGTCAAAGAAGATAACAACAATGAAATTAGTTTAAATTCAACTTTTAAAACATCAAAAACTTTAAAAAATGTAGAATTTCATAGTAGTAGTGTATTAGGAGAAATAAATATTAAAAAAAAATTAAGTTTTCATTCAAATGAAGAAGAAAAAAACACTGATAATATTTTTCAAGATGAAAAGATTGATGAATTTATTCATAAATTTGAAAAAAATATTATTTGTAAAAAATATAATGTTTTCAAAGAAAATTATCTTATTGATTTCCATGAAATAAATGTAAGAAAAGTTTTATGTAAAAATATTTTTGCTGAATATTTTAAAAAATATTTATTTAATAATGAATTTTTTTTAGAATTGAGAAAAAATTATTTAAAAGATTTTTATTATAATCAAATTAATAATGTTGATAGTGATTGTTATTTACGTTTTCCTTCTAAATTAAGAAATTATTCAAATCAAAATAATTATATAAGAATATTTTTAAAACCTGATTTACATTATTTTACAAAAGAATCTTTTCCAATATGTCATAAGAAAATTAATCTAAATTTTACAATAAACAATGAAACAAATAATTTATCTTTATTTAAAAATAGAATTAATTTAAATTTTGATTTTTCCAATTCTCAATTTTTTGATTCTGAATTAATTACAAATGATCATATAACACAAGGAATTATTTTTTTAACAGAAAATTATTTTATTTATAAATCTAATTCAAGTCAAAATAAAGATGAAAGAATTAGTAGATTAAGTACAACTTATAATTCTATAAATAAAGTTTTTTCTTCTTTTGAAAGTGATATTAATAAAATAAAAATAAAAAATTTATATTTTAGATATGAAGATATTATTATTGTTTATGTTAAAAGATTTCTTTATCAATTCCAAGCAATTGAAATTTTCCTTTTAAATGGAAAAAATTATTTTTTTAATTTATTAAATATTCCAAATAAAGAAAATTTAATAGTAAATTTAAAAAATAAAAACATTCAAATAATAACAGATTTAAAAGAATATTTTAATAAAAAGAATATTATAAACAATTATTTAGAAAATAAATTATCAACATTAGATTATTTATTAAATATAAATTTTTATTCTTCAAGAACATTTAATGATTTAAATCAATATTATATTTTTCCTTGGTTATCAGTGTTAGATGAAAATAGTTTAAATGTAAAACTAAGAGATTTTAAATATCCTTTAAGTGCTCAAAATCCAAATAAAAGAGAATTGATACTATTTAAATATGAAGAAACGGAAAATAACAACGAAAAAAAAAATAAATTTATTAATCATTATAATTCACATTATAGTACATCTGCTTTTGTTAATTATTACTTAATTAGAATATCTCCTTTCAATGAAAATATTATTAAACTCCAAAATGGAAAATATGATGATCCTAATAGAGCTTTTGTCTCAATAATTAATGTTTTAGAAATTTTAAATAAATATGATGATAATAGAGAATTAATACCTGATTTCTTTTATTTAACCGAAAGTTATTTAAATTTAAATTATAATAATTATGGTAAGAGAGCTGTGGATAAATTATATATTAATAATATTATTTTTGATAATTATTTTAATGGTTATAGAATTAATATAATAAATCCTTTTAAATTTATGATAAGATATAGAAAATTATTAGAAAGTTCAATTATTTCTAAATCAATTAATGTTTGGATTGATAATATTTTTGGTGTTAATCAATTAAATCCAAAAAAAGAAGATTGTAATTTGTTTAGTAAATATAGTTATGCAGAAAAAAATAATTTTAATTTGTTGATTGAAAAATATAATAAAAAAAATTTAAGTATTGAAGATATTTGTATGAAAATAAAAGAGAAAACTAGTTTTATTTTAAATTTTGGACAAACACCAATGAAACTTTTTGAAGAAAAAGTAAAAGAAAAGAAAAATTTAATTAAGAATTGTAGTATTAGCACTCAAAAATTAAAAAAAAATGGAAAAAATAATTCAATAGATGATTTTAAATCATTAGATATAATTAATAAAAAAACAATAATTTTTTTATCATATTGTCATTTAAATAAAAAATTATTTATCATTGAAGAAGAAGCAGAAAAAGGTGTTTTTTTATCATTATTTGAAAATATAAATGAAACAAACTTAGAATTGAATGAAATAACTAAAATTAATTTAAAAGGAATAATATTAAGTAATTTTCAGAAATTAAATGATGAAAAATATATTTATAATTTAAGAAACTCTTTAACATATTTAAAATATGATGAAGAGAGAGATTTTATAATTGTTTCAAATCAAAACAATAATTCAATTATATTCCATTCAAATAGCATGATTGATTATTATTTTATTTTGCCTTCATTTACTTGTTCAATAATTTCAATTTCAAATAATGAAATAATAACAGGACATATTGATGGAATAATTATTCATTGGAAATTAATATTAGAAAATAAATCTCTTAAATTAGAATTGAAAAAAAAAATTAATGCTTCAAATAAACCAATTTTATCTATTTCTTATAATAAAGATTTTAATATTATATTAACAAATAATAATAAAGATTGTTCTGTTTGTATAAGAAAATTATATAATTTTGAATTAATTTCTGTTATTTATTTAAATACTTATAATAATTATTTTAGATATTTAATTGTAGAGCAAAAGATGAATAATTTTAATTTTTTTATTTATATTATTGCATATTATTTAAATAGATTTAGTCTTCATTGTTATAGTGTAAATGGGATTAAAATATGTGAAAAATTAGATAATATTTGTAAAAGTTTTTATATTTTTAATAATGGAAATATATTAACTTATTCTTATATTTTAAAAGGTTTCATTGTTTCAAAAGGAGAAGATTTAAATGATATTTTATTTATTAAAAAATTAGATATTGAAAAAGAAATTATTTACTTTGAATTTGATGAAAATGCAAAATTTATTTATTATATTTACAACAACAATAATATTCAAAATATGAATTATTTGTCTTTAACTAATGAAGATATGGAACAAATTTATAAAGAGGAAAATTTTTTTGAAAACGAACAAAATGTTCATAAAGATATTTGGGATGATATTGAAGAATATGGAAGTTTAAATGATACAAATTATAAAAAAATAAAAACTGAATCATCTTCAATCTAAAAAAAATATTTTAAATGTTCTGAAAAGATTCTAATTTTTATAAATAAAAGTAAGTATATTTAAATAATAGCTTATGTATTCAATTTTAATTTGTATAAATAAACGGAATTTAATTATTAGAATTTTTATTTTAACATAACTAAAATTAAAAGAATTGAATTAAGTAAAATGGAAAAATCAATAAAATTTTTAAAAAACTTTATTATCTAAAAATAAATATTAATTTTTTAAGTAATTACTTAAAAAAAAAAAAAATCATAATAATTCTAATAAAAACTTTATTTTCTTATTGTTTTGATTTTATAATATTACTGAAGCTTTTTATCTGTTTTAATTAAGGAATTATTAAAAATATTATTTAATATTCCATAAGAATTAATTATAAGATTTATATTTTCAATTGAAAAATGAAATTCTAAATTGAGATATAAAATTAAATCAATAATTTTGATTTTGACTTAAAAGAGAAAAAAATCATATTTTTGCTAAATTAAATTGTTATTAATTTTTTAGGTTTTTTAAGTAATTAATAAAATGATAATATTAATTTCTTTTAATAATTAATTCATATTGAATTATAAAATGTTTATCAATTTATTTTTCATATATAAAAAAATAAATGAGAAAAAATCAATGCAAGTTAAAAATTTTCATTCACAATTATTATGAAGATGGAACAGAAGGAGATGAAACACATTTTATATCATATTATAAAAAACCAACAAATTTTAAAGGTAATCATAAGAAAACTAAATCAGTAAATTTACAAAATAAAGAAATAAATATTAATTCAATATTACCGAAAAATAATAATAATAATTCCATGAATAATAATAAAAATAATAATAATCAAAGTTTTAAAAAGAAAAAAAGTTCAACTTCAAAAAATAAAAATTCAAATAATACAACAAGTTATATTCATAAAGATTCATATCCAGATTCAATGAAAACAGTTTCAGTAAATAAATTTTCAAATACATATAATAATAACATTAATTATGATATATATAATAATAATAATAATAATTTAAATAATTCTCAAAATTTTAACAGCACAATAAAAATGAAAAAAGAAATGTTAAATAATAAAAATTTATCAAGATCAAAAAGTCCAAATATAAAAAAAATAATAATTAATCCACCTTTAAAAACTGAAGATGAAAAAGTTTCAATTCAAATTAATGATATTATTTTAATTAAAGAAAAAATTAATGATTTAATAAGAGAAGAAAGTGAATTAGAAAAACAAAAATTTGATATTACAGAACATTTTGAATTTAAATTAAAACCAATAAGAGAATTAAATCAACAATTAATAATAGAAAATAAAATTATTATTGATAAAGAAGATGAATTAAGTGGTCAATTAGCTTTATTAAAAAATCAATATAGTCAATTAATTAGTCAATTAAATGAAAAAAATGATATTATTAATGGATTAAATTCTACTTATGAAAAAGAAAAAGAATCTTTTGATAAACAAAAAAATGAAGAAGAAGAAAATTGCAATAATATTTATAATCAAGCTGTTGAAGATATTGATAATGGAAAACAAATTGAAATAGATGATATTTTTCCTTAATAAATTTTGTAAATTATTTAAATGAATTAGTTTTATTTCATATTTTTTTTATTATTTGCCTAATATCTTCATTATTATTTTATAAATAGGTGTATTTAATAAAAAAATAAAATATAAAAATATTTATAGTTATAAAATATAAATGTATCAAAACTTTTTTTTCTGATAACTTATTAAATAACTTTATTTTCATTTAATTTTTGATCTTGTTTCCCAAAACTTGAATTATAAAAATGATTGTGTGATAGAATAAATGTTCTTGTATTTGTAAATCATTTTATTGAGAAAAAATTCTGGATTTTTTCTTTAAAAAAAATTAGAACACCAATCAAAGTAAAATTTATATTCTTTAATATATTTTTTTTTTATTAAATGATATTAAAAATTATTTTTTCATTTATTAAAGATAGTATTCTTTTTTTTCTATATAAATTTTTACATAAAAAAGAGTTACACTTAAATTGAAAACATTAGAAGTCATTTTAATGTTTATTTAATAGTTTTAATTTTTTTAAGTAAATAAAAAGAATTTTTATTTTATTGAATATTATTCATAATATAATAAAATAAAGAAATTATTCCTTTAAGAAGAATAAGGATTTAGTTTTAAAAAGAAAGATGAAAACAATCAATTATTAAAGTTATTCTTTTAATAATAAAAAATACCAAAAAAATGAAAAAATAATAATCTAAATTAAATGCACTATCACAATCTATTAAAAATTTAAAAAAATTACTTAAATAATTATAAGAAATATTCTTCATAATAAAAGATATCAAAATTTTTTATTAAATATTATTTCAGGAACAAATCAAAATAAAGATTTAATTGTCTCAAATAATATGATGATAATTAATTCATAATTTATATTATTTTATATAATGTGTTTTGAGTTTTAAATATTATTTTCTCTATTTTATTACAATATTATTAAATATTTTAATTTATTATAAAAAACTTGAATCATAATTTATTATTATATAATTATAGATATATAAAAAATAATAACCTGTTATTTACTTATAATATAATAAAACATACTTTATGCTTTTTAATTTAAAACTTATTGGAAAACATATTTATAAGAATTCAATCAATATATACCCAATTAATCATACAAAATAAATGTATGAATTATAATTGAGAAAAATATAAACAAATCTTTATTTTATTAGACCTTTATATTTTTTAAAGATTTTTCATATTATACAAAAATGAGATATAACAATTGAATTTATAAAAAACAAATACTATCAATATCATAAATCTTTACTTTCAAAATCATTATCACATTATTAAAAAAATTTTATGGATTAATTTAAATTAAATCATTTTTTCAGTTACTATTAACTCTTAATGGGCTATATTATAAATTATTAATATATAATTTTTACTATTATAAAAAGTTGAATTTATATTTTCTTTGGATTACTTGAAGAAATAATATTTTTCCATTTATTTATAAGTTTTTTATCTCCAAGAATTCCTAAATTATTTTCAATTGAATTTACCAAAATCATTTTATTATTTCCTTTAGTATATTTTAAAGCAGTTTGAATAACATAATTTCCAAAATTATTTTTAATTAACATTCCAATTGTTTTTTTATTAATACAAGTTTCTTTAATAAAATAATCAATAAAAACTTGACTTTTTTCAATTAATCTTTCAATAACATTAGAAGAAAATTTCATGATAGATAATTCAGTACAATTACCAAAAAATTGTTGAAAAATATGAATAATATCTTCATGAGTCCAATTATCAATTACTATTTGTAAAGCATAATTCCCATAAGGATTTTGAACTAATTTAAATGCTTTTTCTTTTAATTTTTCTTTAATAATTTGATAATATTCTTTTTTATATTGTATTACTAAAATTTTTTTTACTAAACATAATCCATTAGCATGATTTGAGAGAAAAATTAAATTTTCAACAATAAAATTAAATATTTCATAACAATATTCTGTTTCAAATGTCATAATTATTTTTTCTAAAACATGAGTTCCATAAACATCTAAAGATAATTTTTGTAAATTTAATTTTATAGGTTGAAGTATCATTTGTTTTTCATTTCTTGTTTTTAATTTTCCTATAATAAATTGAGTAGGGTAAGTAGCAATTTTATTTAAACTTAAAATTATTATATTATTTGTAATTATGTTTAAATAATTGAATCTATCATTATTATCTAATAAACAAAATAATTGAGTACAAAAATAATTTCCATATGAATCTTGAAAAAGACAAATTAAATTATTTTCTATTTCTTTATATATTAAATGGATTATTTGAGATGGTGTTGATGATAAATATTTTGACAATATTTTACTTCCATTTTGATTTGTTATTATATTTAGAAGATCTTGTTTTATTTTTTGAAATATATTTATATTTATTAAATTTTCTTTTTTTAATTCATTTTCCAAATCAATAAAATATATTTCTAAATAATATGAATTTGTGAGTTTTTTGTTAAAATTATATTTTGAATACGTTTGATTTAACCTTTGGAAATTGAAATAATTTGTATTATAAAAATTTCTATTGTTATTAAAAATATTAATCTCATTATTATGCATTGGAAGTGAAAAATTATTATTAAAACACTGATTAATTAAATTTGAACTGTAATTATAATTATTATTAATTAAATTTTGATTAAATTTCTGACTTTGAGAACTCAAAGGGAATAATAAATTATTATTATTGAAATTTATCATTCTATTAAAACTATTAGTTTCATAAATATCATTATAATCTTTTCTTTTAATATTTGGATTAAGAAAAGTATCATTATTATCATATATAAGGAAAGTGTTTGAAATTTCCATTGTTTTACTTTTTTTAATTGATTCTCCATAATTTTCATTATTCTGTTTATTATTTGAAGGAGAAGATAATGAATCTTTGTCTGAATTAAATAAATCTTCATTGTCTTTAAATATTTCAAAATTATATTCAATATTTAATTTTTCTATATTTATTGAATTCTGTTCATTTTGAACATTTTCAGGATTATTATTTTTTGCACTTTTTTCTGTTTTATTTTTGAAATTGTTTTGTTCGATTCTTTCTTTTTTGTCTAATGATTTTGGTATATTTTCATTATTGGTGTTTTTCATTAAAATGTTTAAGTTTATAAAATAAGATGAAGATTTATATTAAATTCAATTATTATTTTTTATTTTTTTTAAATTCAAACATTAATTTTTTAGTAATATCATATATATTAATTTAAATTTATCAGTTATAAATTAATTATTTATAATTTGTATCTTTAAATGACTTAAACTTATAAAATTTTCAGTTTAAATTATTATAAATAAATTTTTATTTGTCAAAATAATTTTATTAAATATTTCTTTTTTAAATAACTTCTTTGAAAAATATTATGAATATTTTTTATAATTATATCATTGTTTTCTTCATTTTTTGAAATTAATATAAATTAAAAAAATTGAATATATATTAAAAAAATTTCATTTAATCCAATTTAATTAATAAATAGAAATAAAAAATCCTAACAGATTCTTAATAAATCTATTTTTGCAAAAAAATATAAATAAATCAAGCAAGCAAAATGAGAAATGCCTAAAAAACTTCCAAAAATAATTTTCAGTCTTTTCATTAAAATTGTATTATTATTTTGATAATGAACATTTTCTTCAAATAAAAATAAAGACAAACAAACTCCAGTAAGAAATCCACTTAAATGAGCAAAATTATCAACTTTATTTCCATCTTTAGAATAATTATTCCCAAATAAATTCATTAAAGTTAAAATACCAAAAAAAAGAAAATTTTGTTTTTGGAAATAATCTAAAAAATGATAATTTAAAATATAATCTATAATTAATAAACCAGAAAAACTCATAATAGAACCAGAAGCTCCAACACCAAGAGAATTAATATTAAAAGCAGCACTAAAAATTGAAGACAAAATTCCTGAACATATATATAATATTATTATCTTTTTTAAACCTATTCTTTCTTCAACATAATAACCAAGAAGAAAAATAGATAAAGAATTCATTATTAAATGATATATTGAAGCATGAAGAATTGTTGATGTGAATAAACGAAAAACTTGATTATCCTTTATTATTGCATAAGTTTCTTTTGCCCCTAAATAATATAATGTACAAAACCAATTTTTTTTATCTATATAAAAATATAATAGTTCTATAATATACATTAATGCATTTACTATTAGAATTATTGAACAAAAAGATTTTAATTTATATAATGAAGGATTTATTAATCTACAATTATTTGAATTGTTTGATGAATTATTTGTGTTTTCAAATTGATTTGCTGGTTGATAAATATTTATTATTGGATTTGATTTTGGATCATTACTTAAAGTATGTATATTCATTTTTTTTTATTTTTTTATAATTAAATTAATTTATTGACTAATATATTTGTTATTTAATATGAAGAATTAAAAGAAAAAAAAGATAAATTAATAGTGAATTGAAAAAATTTGATGGAAAAATTAAATAAATGAACTTTTAAAAAATTGAATTTTCCTTCTATAAATTATTCAAATAAAATAGAAAAGAAAAAAGATGATAAAGATATAAGATCAATTATTTGGAAAAGATATCTAAATAGAGAAAGAGAAACATTAAAAAGAGGAATATACAAAAGCTTGGGATTATTTATTTAATATAATATATTAAATATGAGAAGACTTACTGGATTTAACCAATTAACTAACTTTTTTCAATTCATAAATTACAAATATAGTTAAATATTAAATATATAATTGATATGCTAATAATAATTGTTTATACTTAAAATCCATTAGTTATAAAAGTAGTTATCTAGAAGAAATTAAAAGACATTAATTTTTATAAAATTCTTTTTTAAAATTGTATTATAATATTTGATTATAAATTATTACACACACTGTTATTAAAAAATATTTATAAATAAAAAAATAAATAAAATAAAGGGATGTAATGCAAAAATTAAAAAAATTAAAATATATTTTTAATTTAAAACCCATATATTTATTTTATTATTGATGAAAATATTAATTATAATAATAAAAATGAAAAAATATATGAAATAAGAATTAAGTAAATGTATTTTTATTAAAAAAAATTTTCTTTATTATTTCTTTTGATAAGATTTATATAGTATAAACTCAGAATTTAATTTAAACAGAAACTTTTTTTATCATAGTTTAAATAACAAATACTTTAGAATTTCACTTATATATAAAAAACTCTTTAATATAACTTTACACTAATTTCATAAAATCTTCAGATTCATCAAAAGGTTTTTCATTAATTTCTGTAATATTATTATTATCAGTGAAAAAATTCTGTTTAACAAATAATTTATATTTATCTAAATCTTCATCTGAAATATCACATTTAAATCCTTTCCAAATAAAAATTTTTTTATTATTTTCAGAATCTTCACAAGCAATCATTAAATCTTCATTATTTAAATCATCTAAATTTAAAATTTTAAAAAAATCTTTGTTTGGATAAAAATAAAATCCCTTTTTTAATTCAATATTATTTTCATCTAAATTATTATTTTCTTTTTCTTCTAAATTGTTATTAAAATTAATATAATATTTATCTAAATCTTTATTTAAACCAAATTCAATTTTAACTTGATTCTTATTTAAAAGATTTTCTAAATTTTCATTTTTTTCTCCTTCATTTATAAAAACAATATCTCCATTACATAAAAATTCATTTTCTTTTATTTTTAAAATATAATCTTTAGCATAATTAATATAAATATTTTTTAAATTGAAAGGAACTTTACTACAAATTAAAATAAAAACATTATTTTTATCACAAATAATAAAAACACCTCTTTGATCTAAAATTGGAATTGGTTTAATGTCTTTTATTTCAGGATTTAAAATAATATTATGATAAATTAATCTAGCTACAATTAAATTTGGTTGTTCAACTTGAAAAGAATTTATAGCAAAAATTTCAAGTCTATCTTCTTTTAAATTTATTCTTTTATAAAATAATTCTAATTGAAGAAAAAAGCCTAAATTAGGATTTACTATTTTTCTTTTTTTTTGAACAAAATTAAAAGCTTTATCAACATTTAAATGATTATTATATATTAAATAAGCAATTACTATTGCTGCTGAACGAGAAATTCCTTGGAAACAATGAACTAATATTTTTTTATTTTCTTTTTTACATTTATTAATAAAATCAATACACAAATAAAAAATACATTCAATATTTTCTTTTGCTGTATCTTTTAAATTTAATGTTAAATAATTAATAAAAGATTCTCCTACATTTTCACATATATCACCAGAACAATTTATAATATAATTAATATTTAACTTTTTCAATTGATCGATATTTGAAGCTGCTTTATAATTACTTAAATATAGGAAATTATCTATTATCATATCAGCATCTATACTTATTCTATTTCTTGATGATTCTCTATCAAAAATATCATAATTATTATTATTATTATAATTTCTAGATGAAATTGGATTTATTAAATTATCTTCTATATCATCAATTTCTTCTTCTTCCTCATATATTATATTCACTTCTTCTTCTTGTTTTTTTTCAATTTTTTGCAATGGAAATATTTGTAAAGGATTTATATTATTTGATTTATCATTATATAATATATTTGAATTATTTTTTGTTTGATTTGCTAAATCTAATTTTTTGAAATTGCTTATTGATTTAGAAATATTATTATTTATCTTGTTTATTATATTAATATTTATTGGATTTTCTATTTGAAATTTTTGAATATTTTGATTTTTTATACTAGTATTTATTACATCATTTTTAATTTGAATATTTTTTGAATTATTATTATTTTTAAATAATTGAATATATTTCAATAATATAAAACATAGAGATTTAATTAGAATATTATTTGAGTTTTCTTTTATATTTTCTAAATTTTCTTCTTTTATTTCTTCATTTGCATTACTATATAACAATAATAAAAAATTAGGTGTATTTTCTATTTTATTTATAAAATTGACAAATATATTAAATGAATTAATATTTTTATTATTCATAGTTGATTTACTAAAAACAAAAAAATATGCATTTAGTTTATTTTTAGAATCTTCAATAACTTTTAATAAAAAAAAATTAATTTCATTCCCTACATGAAAACTAAAAAGTGAGTTTAAATCAATAAAATTTGGATTTCTTGCAAAAACACCAATTAAAAAAATATTATCGTTATCATTTGTTTCTCTTAAATAATAAAAGAGATTTAATTCAGTAATATCACTAATTTCTTTTTTATTAAATAAACTAAAAATGTCTTTCGTGTTTGTTTTCCAAAAAATAATTTTGAAATAATTTTGATCATAATTTATACTTAAATCTCTTGTTTTTTTATTTTGAAAATTCTCACAAAATATTTTATTTCCCATTTCAATTATTTTTTAAAATAAATAATAATTTCAAAATAATTAAATGTCATCCAAAAATTCAAGTTGATAATTATTAGATTCAAATTATTTTTTTTCAGATAAAAGTTACTTTTTCTAAATATATTGAATCAAAAGTAATTTCAAAATTCACTAAATTTTCATATATTATGTTCCTGATTCCTTAATATTATACATTGCTTTACGAGTGTTTTTTTGAATAAATGACAAAAAAAATAGCATTAAATTATATCTATTGACTCAATTTTATCCTTTTTCATTTATTTAGTATAATTTTATCCTATGTTTTCCAAAATATATTTTTGGAAAAAAAATAAATTTAAGAAAAATTAAAAGAAATATTAACAATATTAAAAACAGGAAAATAAAAAAATAATGATTTTAATTAATTTGAATTTATCTACAATTCTTATTTATCAAAACAATGAAAAGATTTTAAGTTATTTTTAATGGATTATTGAATCTGTATAGAAAATTTAAAAAAATATAAAAACACTTATATTTTTTATTCATATTAATAATTGTTTTAATCATTAATTACTCTTAAGAATTTTTTCAGAAATGAATTGATTTATAAATCAATATACGATTTACAAATTAAAGAATTTAAATTATGATATAAATTCTAAATATTAAATTGATGAAAGTGATTTATAATTTTCATTAAAATTAATTTAATTTTAAATTTATTTTTTCTTTCTTTTTTTAATTTTAGAAAAAATATAAATAATATATATTTTTAGTTAATTATATAGTTCATTTGTTTATTTTTATTATATTTGATAAACTATTTATATTTTATTCATTTTAATTCCATAACTATTAATATTTAGTAAACAAAATAATATATTTATTTTATTAAATTGTTTCATTGATTGAATTTAAAAAATGTTGGTTGTAAATCTATTTTTATTATTCTTATCATTATCACATTCAGAAATAATATTCAATTTACAAAAAGAAGACAATTCAAATTTTTATTCCAATTTTTTATCTGATTTAATAACATATTTAGAATTAGGGAATCCAATCCAAAAAATTCCAACAAAAATAACATTATCAAACAATTATTATTATATAATAGGTGAAGGAAATGAAACTTTTTTTCAAAAAGAAAAATCATTATCATTTAATTTAGGGGATAAAGCAGATGTAATGAATCTTCCTTTTAAAGAAGGTTATTTCTCAAATGATATTTTCCAGTTTGAATATTTAAATAAAAGTAAAAATGAATTTAAAAATTTTCCTTTTCTTTATGCTTTTAAACCAAAAGATACTAAAGAAAACTTTTATTCTCAAATTGGATTTTCATTAAGAAATATTCAACATGGAAATAAATATAATCTTGTTAATAGATTAAAAAAACTTAATTTAATAAAATCAAATGTTTATTATTTTGATTTTAATAATAATAATTTTAAAATTGTTATTGGTGAATATGCGGAAAAATATCAAAAAGAAACTAATAGTGAATTTATTTATACAAATATTGATACTGCTTTATATCTTGAAAATATTAAAGTTGAATTTGATAATTTTTCTTATGGAAATAATACTCTTAATTCTACAATAAATGTTAATTTTGATTTTAGTGTTGATGGTTTAATTGGAGATGATAATTTTAAAAAAGAAATCAATGAGTTATTTTTTAAAAAATATATTGAAAATAAAATGTGTTCATTAATTACTTATAAAGGGAAATTATTTTATGAATGTAATAATAAAATAAATATTGAAGAATTTCCTTCTTTAAAATTTTATCATAAAAGTATGAATATTTCTTTAGAATTTAACAATAAGGACTTATTTAATAAAATTCAAGATAAATATTATTTTATGATTGCTTTTAATATTAAAATTGTTCACACTTGGACATTTGGTTGTTTATTTTTCAAAAAATATAAAACGTTAATTAATTCTGATAGAAATACAATAGGAATATATATACCATTATCAAATGATAAAAATAGTATTTGGATTACATTTGTAATTATTTTTATTTTATTATTTATTATTGTGATATTAGTTTTTTATTATGTTAGATTATTAAAAAATAAAAGAAGACATAGAGTCAATGAAATAGAAGAAAATATTGATTATACATCTATTAAAATTTAAAAAATAATTATTTAATTATAAAAATAAAATAAAGAAATTTGATAATGTATTTCATAAAATAATATTACAAATTAATATATCAACTAATAGAATGATAATTTATGAAGAAAATAGCAAAAAATAATATATTCAAATTTTATTCCCTTCTAATAATTATTTTTCAAAAATTTCAATGAAATTATTTTCATTTATAGAATCGATATTTTATTACTTGAATTTATTATATTTTTTGAAAACTTTGTTTTAAAATCATTTATTATATTTTCTCTTTTTTCACTACTATATCAATCTTATTTAAAATATAAAATCCTCTATCAAATAATTGAATCAATAATAAATTAACTTATTATAATTTTAGAAAAATGTTCAAAAAGTTGATTAATACTTTTTTTAAATTCTTCATTTGAATAATTAAGATATTTTTAAAAATAGGAATTAATTAAATTATCAAAATTTGAATTACATTCTTTCCATCATCTAATCATGGAAAATTTAATAAACTTTTATTTTATATTCTTTATATTCTCAATCAAAAATGGAATTTTTATTTTTTGAGAATTTAAATAAAAAA
>JAEEGK010007315.1_pt1 | contig 26332 bp, 21 predicted proteins | sample 8958771 | NCBI WGS metagenome assembly JAEEGK01 (sample SAMN16246547, study PRJNA631951) | gut metagenome | biome: gut microbiome; feature: rumen; material: SC-attached | host: Bos | place: Iran: Karaj | collected 2018-10 | reverse complement strand
CCAGTACATCCTGATTCCCTTGAAGCTGACCTTCTTGCAGACCATCGCCTTCATCCTCATCATCGCTGCCTTGGTGCAGATGGTGGAGATCATCCTGAAGAAAATCAGTCCGTCGCTTTACACCGCCCTGGGCGTGTTCCTGCCGCTGATTACGACCAACTGCGCCGTCCTCGGTGTGTCGTTGACCGTAGTTACCAAGGAGTTCAACTATGGCGGTGTGGCCCACATGCTGAGCCTCGGCGAGTCTATCGTCTATGCCGTTGGCATCGCCCTCGGTTTCGCTATGGCCTTGGTCATCTTTGCCGGCATCCGTGAGCACATCGACCTAATGGAACCTCCCAAGGGCATGAAGGGTACCCCTATTGCCCTGATTACCGCAGGCATCTTGGCCTTGGCGTTTATGGGATTTACGGGGATTGTGTGACCCTATACTACTTGTAAAAGCAGGGGATGAAACCGCCTGCTTGATATCCTACGTCCCTACGGGACTATAAGGAACACGGATTCCACGGATGGACACGGATTTTTCCCGTGAAAATCAGTGAAATTCGTGTTCTTTTATTATTTTTGCATCCATGAAATGGATGCTGTCCATAGGATTGTCATTTTTATGTATTATGGCCGCCTGCAATAGCAAGAAGCAGGTCCCTGATCCCGTTGAAGGGCCGTCCTCTGAATTGTCCGCCATCGACAGCCTCATGTGGAGCCAGCCCGACAGCGCGTTGTTGCGGTTGTTGCTTTGGTTTGACACCTGTTGTAGGGACGCGGCGCGTCACATCTCTACCGCCACGGCCTACAACCGCCATTATGCTAACCTGTTATTGTCCGAATTGCTATACAAAAACGATTATCCCCAGACCAACCGCACGGAATTGCAGCAGGCTTTGGCGTATCTCGATTCGGTGACGATGTTGGCGGACACACACGGTGTGTCCCTACAGCCCCGACCGCGTAGGGACGCACGGCGTGCGTTCGCCCAAAATATCGCGTTTTTGGATGCCCGCGCACATTATATTAATGGTGTAGGTTATTACGAACACGACAGTGTGGTGGAGGCCTGCAAGGAATACATGAAGGCATTGGAGGTGATGGAAGAACGTTTTGAGGAAAAGGAGTTGGTAGGATATAAGGTGCGGTTTATGGCGTTGACATACACAAGGTTGACAGTTTTGTTTTCTGATCGCTATTTACATGATCCTGCTATTTATTTTGGGAAAAACTCTCTGCATTATTACGAAAAATCCAATGATTCCTCTTGGCGTTTGGCTTGGATGTTGAGCGAAATAGGTACACAGTATGACATAATGAATGTTATAGATAGTGCCACGTATTATTATGAAAAAGGATTGAATCTGTTGTCCGGTTCGGACAACTTGACATACAGAGACCTCTCAACACATCTTGCTTATTTATCATTTAGAAAAGGAAAATCTTCAGAATTATCGCTGAATTTATTGCATCAATTGATTGACATGGCTGAAAGCAACAAGGAATATTGTTCGCGATGCCTAACTATTGGCGAAGTTTTCTATTATGAAACACAATTTGATTCTGCTTGGTTTTATTATGACTTGGTATTTAATAATACACAAAGCGAAGAATCCAAAAAACTGGCCGCTGAAAGGTTGGCTGAAATCAGCAAAGCAATAGGATTTGATTCAAAATCCTCAGAATATACCAACTATCTTGCCCAATTTGCTACCATTTCAGAAAGGCAAAGCGCATTGAATTCTGTTTTGGTGGAACTCTATCGACAATATAGTCAAAGCAAAGAGAATCATCTTTATGCCCAAAGCATTAGAAAAAACACCAAATGGGCTATTTGGTTAATGTGTTTTCTTGTTGTTTTGATAGGGTTGTCCATTGTAATCAATATAACCATCAGAAAGCGCAATAAAAGACTTAAAATAGAAAAGCAAAAAACAGAAGAACTATTGGAAACAGAAAACTATTCCCACAGAATAAAGCAAGCAGCCCTTTCGGGCAAACTCAAAAAGAGCAACGAAGCTTTACGCGACACATTGAAACAATTGGAAAACAACATTTCGGACAAGAAGACTCCAAATCCATCAATACACACGAAGGATTATATTTCATTTATGGAAACTCCTATCTGCCAGCTCATACTTAAAACAGTACGCAATCAAGGATTCAAATCGAAAATGAATTGCATAGTTTACAAAGAACATGCTCTTCAAAAAGAACAACTATTGGCTTTGCGATTGGCTGCCGATGAAAAAATGGATAGTTTTACTGTTCGCATCAGGAAACAATTTCCTAGTCTAACCGATGATGATGTGATATATTGCTGTTTTTATTTGCTCGGATTGAATGAGGCTGACATCTCTGCATTGATGCAAAAAGCCTATCCGACAGTGTGCGAACGGAAAAGGAAAATACGACGCATTATTGACGAAAAAAATGACCTTACTTTTGTTCTTCGTAATCTTTCATGACTTTTTTATTTAGTTTGTTATCAAGTTATTAATAAAAACACCATACCAATCCATACCATTGTTTTCTTGACAACAATTTAATACAATAAATACTTTTGCATTTGATTTAAAACATAATCGATATGCCGCTCCGCAAAGATATAAACAATCAAAAATTTAAAACAATGAATACAAACATCAAACACTCAAGACTTAATCCAGGAATAGCCGTGATTATCATCGCCTTGCTTTCTCCCGTATTCTCTTTCGCCCAGCTGCGCATTGACTGGCAGTATTGCTATGGGGCAGAAGGTAGTGGTGATTATGCCACCAGCATTCTTTCAATAGAAAAAGATTTCTTGGTTTTTGGAACAGTTTACAACCCAAAAAACTCAGGCATGGTCTCCTGTGAAGTCGATCATAACTGGACAACTCCTTGGCTTATTCGTATTAACGATCAAGGCGAAATATTGAACCAACAATGCTGGCCATCAAACTATCCAACCGAATCCATCCGCATCAAAAAGGCCAAGACCGACAATAACGAGTATTATATCAATACGCATATGTATGGCGAAGTCACAATCCACAAAATTGACGATGGTCTCAATGAAATATGGAGCAGGAAAATAGGTTTCTTCGGAACAGATATGCTGCCTACCGATGACGGTGGTGTGCTTTTGGGCAATTCTATGGGCCATTTGGGTAAAGACTATTCGGATTATGACAGCCTACTCAAATTGGACAGCAACGGCAATCCCGAATGGAAGATTTCCATCGGTTTGGAGGTAACCGAAATAGCACAAGCTAAGGATGGAGGTTTCCTTATCGGTGGATTAAATTGGGATTCGGATGAAGGGTATTTGTTAAAGCTTACCCGAGATGGACAAACGGAATGGAGCTATGTCTATGATGTCGCACCTTCGCTGATACAGGAACTTGAAGACGGATTCATGTTGGCCAGCACTACTTCTTTTGCCGGAGAAGGAGCGCATGGACAAAGTGACATCTTGCTTACACGCACCGATGAGACTGGAAACATCCTTTGGAGTCATTATTATGGAGGTTCTAATTATGATTTGATTTGCAACTTCTTTCCCAATCCAAACAGTGGATTCACGATATTCGGCTACACCAATTCAAATGATGGCGACGTGCAAAGCAACGTGAATGGATATATCCATTCCGATTTATGGATATTTAATGTGGATGCTTCAGGACAATTGATGTGGGAACGCACTATCGGGACACCCTCATATAACGAATTTTGTTCTGTTGTGGCAAAGACGGCGGAATATAAGTATGTCATAGCCGGAAGCATGTATTGGGAAGAGACGCCCTCGGGCGATGTCAACTGCTCCAACAGCGCAGAGATTCCCAACTCAGGGCAGAACTATTGGGTGCTGCATGTCACCGACACAATCAACAGTGCGGGTGTGCCTGAACCGTTATCCCAAGTTGGAGCTCAAGTGTTTCCCAACCCGACAAAGGACGTGGTACATATTCAGGGAATAGAGCCCGTTGAAGTACTGGTGTACGATGCTCTTGGACAGTGTGCAAAGACTTGTCATGGCACCAACGAAATCCCTTTGGGTGACCTGCCTAAAGGCATGTATCTGATAAAAGCTGTTTTGGAGAACGGGAAAATCTACATGGACAAGGTGATAAAGGAATAGGGAATACTCAAAACAATTATAGAACTATGAAAACAAACATCAAACAATCAAGATTAAATAGGAGAGCGTTAATCCTCATCGTCACCATGCTCTTTCCTTTATTCTCTTTCGCCCAGGTGCGCATCGACTGGCAGAATTGCTATGGCGGTGAAGGAGACGACTATGCCAGAAGCATCCTTCCAATAAATGAAGGGTATCTCGTTTGTGGAGGTGTTTCTATACCTCAAAACACTGGTATGATTTCATGTGGCATGGTGAGCAACGAAGCTAATATATGGCTGATAAGGATTGACAACCAAGGCGTTTTGCAAGACCAGCAATGTTGGAGTTGGGATGAGGATTTCCACCTTAAAGAATCTATATCCCTTGAAAGAGCCAAAACGGATAACAATGAGTTTTATATGAATGCTCATACTTTTGGCGAGATTACGATTCTAAAGCTGGACGAAAATTTCAATGAAATATGGAGACTCACACCTGGATATGACGGTACACAGATGCTTCCCACCGACGATGGCGGCTTGCTCCTTGGAGGCTCTTACGGTATGATTAACAAAGAAGAAGTGGGGATACTTCATAAAATAGACGGCGAAGGTAACACCGAATGGAAGGTTTCTACCGGCATGTCGGTAGTGAAATTAATACAAGCTAAGGATGGCGGATTTTGGGTTGGCAGCATCAGCAATGAAATCTTGAACGATTATTATATTTTGAAAGTAAACCAAAACGGGGTAATAGTAGATAGTATATCACTGGGAGCTGCGTATCCTCGTATTATTTTGGAACTCGAAGATGGGTTTTTGGTAGCGACAAACACTGGTTATGGTGGAGAAAATGCTCATGGGGGGTACGACATTTTGATTTCACGTACCGACGAGGAAGGCAATACTCTGTGGAATCGCTATTATGGTGGGACATCGCATGATATGCTTTGTAACATCTTTTCCAACACAAACGGAGGGTTTACCATATTCGGCTACACTAATTCAAATGACGGCGATTTGCATAACAAAGACGGCAACGATTACGACATTTGGGTTTTTCACGTAAATGCTTCTGGTGAAATGAATTGGGAACGCAATATTGGCTCGCCAGTGCATGACGAATGGATGGATCATATTAATAGCGTCAAAAGGACTGGCGAATACAAATATGTCATTGCAGGCCGGATGTTTTGGGAAGAGACGCCCTCGGGTGATGTCAACTGCTCTAATAGCGTGGAGATTCCCAATTCTGGGAAGAACTATTGGGTGCTGCATGTCACCGACACGATTAACAGTGCGGGTGTTCCCGAGCCGTTATCTCAAATCGGAGCTCATGTGTTTCCCAATCCGACAAAGGACATTGTACGTATCCAAGGCATAGAGCCCGTTGAAGTGATGGTTTACGATGTGTTAGGACAGCACGCAAAGACTTGCCATGGCACCAACGAAATTCCTATGGGTGACCTGCCTAAAGGCATGTATCTGATAAAGGCAGTATTGGAGGACGGGAAAATATATATGGACAAGGTGGTGAAGGAATAGAGATTCCCAAAAAGAACAATGAAATCTTTGTTCCCAATACGGGAAACTACATCATCACCTTTACACTCTCCAACGGGGACGAGTATTACGGTGGGTTTACGGTAACGGATTGAAAATAACATATCTTAGTAACAGATAACATTTATAATAGCAAAATGAACAAACTACTCCGTTTAAAAACAATAAAAGCAAATTCATTATTAAAACGTATAGCCATGAAAAAGTATCTTATATCTACCTGCATTCTTGCTTTACTGCTTACCGCTTGTCATAAGCCCGAGCCAAGTATTGACCCCAACGGCAATGAGACGACCGATACTTTGGTAAAGAAATATCTAGTGAAAACCTATATCTCGAACCCCGAAGAACCCGAAAAAATCATAGAATGGGATGAAGGTTTTAAAAAGATTAATCGCATTGTGACAAAGCCTGGGAATCCTTCTTTTGAAGTTGCATACGATTTTGAATATTATGGAGATGACAGCATACGTGTAGTTATCTCTCTTCCTGAGTATTCATCATTCTGGTATATAGGATTTTCAAATTATATTTGCCATCTTAACGATGGAAGAATTACAACCGTGGATTATTATTTATATGATGCATATCAATACACTGAAGAATACAACTATGACGAAAGAGGCAGACTAATTAGCGTATTAAATAACGGGGAACATCCTCATGGTAACTATTACGAATGGGACGAGGATAATGTATGCAAAACCAGAGGCGTTCTTCCTGAGAGTGACATTCACGAATACAATGATTTCTGTGAGCACATTGACCCCGAATACTCTATGCCTTTTGTACTATTTTGTGGAAAGACAGCACAATATGGAGATGGGTATCTTACCAAGCCTCTATGGAAGAATTGGAGAAAGTGGAATGGAATATGTAAACATGAAGTTGACAAGGACGGATATGTTACATTGTCTTATTTCGTAAATTTGGAAGGAGATACGCTCCCGCATACGCATTATGTTTACTCAAATTGAAAAGCAAAGAACCCTTAAATATTGAATAACCATGAAAAAGTATCTCATACTTATTTGCGTTCTCACCCTTGCCTCAACTGCTTGCCGCAAGCCCGAGCCTGGTGTTGATCCAGGCAGCGAAACGGCTGACACTTTGGTGAAGAAATATCTTGTGAAGCAACTGCTTAACGACGATCCAGAAAGAATCATGTTGGCCATTGACTGGAATGATGACTTTACGAAGATACTGAATGTGAAATACGGACCAGGGTATGGATCCGTTGTTGATTACGATTTTACTCATTATGAAGAAGATAGTATTCTTGTTACGATGTCGTTACAGCCGTATAGTTATCCTATATATGCTTTACTATATGACAGTATTATGATACATATCAAGGAGAAAAAAATTGACAGTATTTGTTGTTATGCAAACGGAGTTTTGAGTGACATTGAGTATTATTCCTACGATGAAGACGGTAAACTTATAGAAAGGAAGTTTTTTGGAGGAGCAAAAGACTTCTTTGTATGGGAAGGTGATGATGTTGTTGAATGCCAAATGTTTGGCATGTATCGTCCTATTTCTATTGATTCCTTTGTTAATTACATCCATCCGCATTATACATTGCCCTACTATTTAGTTGATGAGGTTTTTGCAGAAGGTAAGGGAACGGTTTTTACTCCAATATGGAAACACCAACCCGTTTGGAGCAATTACAATGGATACTTAGCAGACGAAGACGGGTATATCACCAAATTGATTCATGTTGATACTTCTGATTCTTTGGAAAGATGTATTTCTTATTATTATAAAACGCCTAATAATTCATCAAAATGAATAAATAGTCACACGCGGCGGCTGCAAGTGTTACAAGAGGGTAACGGTTATATGCCGTCGCAGGTAACAAAACAAACGGCACTCCATTCCTTTGGGAATCTGCACCCTTTTTTCTGCAGGCAGTACAGCAATAAAACGGATTGTTTTATATCTTTGCACAATAAATACCGATGAAAACTGTTTTGCCACAAGGGGGCAAGTCCGCTGAAATGTGCCATGCAGTAATTGACGATGTAACAAAGTCTATCTTGAAAATAATATTAACCTAATAATCAGATTGTTGTGAAAAAAGTGTTGTTTACCCTTGTCGCATTGCTCTTTGTCGAGATTGCGTCAGCTTTTGCACAAAACACCAGTGATACCATCGCTGTGGAAAAGAACAAGTTCTATTATCATGGTATGCAAATTGAGTCCATGCGTCAAATCAAATCCCTTGTCGCTAATGACGAATTGGCCCTCAAGGAAATAAAGAAAGCAGGGGTCGCCAATGGATTCGCTTCCGTGTTCGCCTATACGGGAGGTTTTATCCTTGGCTGGGAAGTTGTGGATATGTTCCGAGGCTATTTGAATCCCTATCTGTTGGCTGGCGGTGTGGGTCTGGCCGCAGTAGGTATTGGCCTTTCCTATGTGACGAGCAGCCACTTGAAGAAAGGCGTGGCCATCTATAATGCCAACCTTGGCGCTACATCCTATGGCGGCATTATTCAGGTGGATTTCGGCTTGGTGCCAGGTGGCGTCGGGCTGACATTGAGTTTCTAGTCTTTCAGGGGTTACAAATGAGATTCCCTTTCGTTTCGATTTCCCCGAAGGGGAATCTGTACTCATTTTTTTCGTTTTTCATTCCAATATATCAGATTTTACTTTATCTTTGCCGCCGATAAGCGGTGCCGTGAGGCTCAATAGGGAATCGGGTGCAAATCCCGGACAGTTCCCGCTGCTGTAAGCTCTTCACGCTGGTCATCATGCCACTGAAAACCTGGTCTTTCGGGAAGGCGGCCAGCCCCAAGGAGTAAGTCAGAAGACCTGCCGCCTGTCGTTGAAACGAAGCTTTCGGGACAAGAGCTGGCTTTCCTTATATAATAAGGTGTACCCTCGTTTTCCCCAAGCATTTTAATGTAATGGATTGAATGTCAAACCTAAAATTATATTATTATGCGTAAAAACTTTACCCTTTTATTCCTCCTTGGAATGTTTGGTCTGTTTACGACTAACCTGTTTGCACAACAAGATGCTACTATCGACCCTGCCGACATCCGCTATTGGATTGGCGAAGGCGAAAACGAAGTGGTCTTCATCGTCAACTGGGCTGAGCCCGACACGGCTTTGGCTTGGGGCTACCGCTTTGCCACCGAAACCGTCACCATTAAAGACGTTATGGATGACATCGCCGAGGCCGATTACCGTTTTAGCTTTGACGCCAACGGCTCCGAGTACGGTTACTGGCTCAATGACATTTTCTTCAATGATGGCGTTCTCGATTTGAGACTCACTGAACCAGGTTGGGTTTCTTATGTAGTCAATGGTCAACCTTCATGGAATTACTTCGATGCTCAGACGCTGGTCAACAATGACTATGTGAAATGGGGTGACACCTATTGCGGCACCATGGTCGACCCGGAGAACTGGATTTACGTCTGGGAAAAGGAAGTGGCCGCCGTGTATCCATTGGCCGACGAAGCCAAGATCGACCCTGCCGAAATCCTCTATTGGGTGGGCCAAGGCCAAAACGAACTTGTGTTTGCCGTCAACTGGAACGAGCCCAACAGATGCCTGGCTTGGGGCTACCGTTTTGACGGTGAGAGCATTGTCCTTAAGGAAGTGATGGATGGCATCGCTGCTGCCGACGATCGTTTCAGCTATGAAGAAAGCGATTGGGGCGGTGTCGGCGACATCAAATTCGCTGATGGTGATTTGCATCTGTCGCTTGCCGGCATGTGGTGGCTTTACAATGTGAACGGCATGTCGGGTTGGTACGGCTATGAAGCCGAACCTCTCACTAACGGCGACTTCATCAAGTGGGGCGATGAGTCCTGCGCCACTGAGATTGCGCCTTGGACTTACGTCTGGACCCAGGAAGTGGAGCCCGTTTGGGTGCCCACTGGCATGGGTGAAAACCAGAACTACACCTTGAGCGTTTATCCCAATCCTGCCGTGAGCGAGACCTTCGTGACCATCGAAAGCGCTGGCCTGAACACGGTTTCGGTCTATGACCTCCAAGGCCGTATGGTCAGCACTGTAAGTGTTGATGTCATGGCTGGCGAGCAAGTCCGTATCAGCACGGAGACGCTGAATGCAGGCGTGTATTTCGTCACTGTGAGCAGCGACAACGCCGTGCGTACTGCTAAACTCATGGTGAAATGATAAAAAGGATTTCATTCCTGATGCTGGCTTTGGTGCCGGTCGCGCTGTGGGCCCAATTTGCGCCTGCGCAAGACAAACCCGGCACCACAGCCATGCACGCTGACTCTTCTGCATTCGTGGCATGGGCTACAGGATGCACAGTGGAGCGTGGTCCGATGCGTATCGACAAGCCTGAAAACGGCCTTGCATCGTATGGCGAAGAGGCGCTTGCCATAGGCGTGCCAGGAGGTACATTTGACGTGGTGAGTCTAGGCGACAGCGGTACTGCCACCTTGACTTTCGCATCGCCCATTTACAACGGTAAAGGCCCAGATTTCGCCGTGTTCGAGAACGGTTTCGCCAACGCAGTGAATCCAGATACCTGGGCCCTTGAGCTTGCCTTCGTGGAGGTCAGCTCCGACGGCGTGAATTTCTTCCGTTTTCCCGCTGTAACCAATGTCCAGACCGATGAACAATTGGGTAATGCGGGCTCCATCGACCCTGCACAACTCCATAACTTCGCTAGTAAATATGGCGCGTTCTATGGTACCCCGTTTGACTTGGACGAGGTGGAGGACAACGAGCTTTTGGACAAGAATCGTGTCACCCATGTACGCCTCGTCGACGTGGTGGGCAACATCGACCCTGAATATGCCAATTACGACTCGAAGGGCCATGTCATCAATGACCCATGGCCCACGGGATTCAACTCCAGCGGTATGGACCTCGATGCCGTCGGTGTCATCCATGATTTGGCGCATTATGATGTTCCTGAAAACGAGACAATAGCCGTTGCCGTCTATCCCAATCCCGCAAAGGACAGAATGACGGTGAAGGCTGAAAACCTGCAATCGGTGGAGGTCTATAATCTTGTCGGACAATTGGTGACGACTTCCACGTCTTCCGTTATCGACTTAGGCGGTTTGAACGAAGGCATCTATTTCGTCCGCGTCACCTCCGAGGGCAAGACCATTACGAAACGTATTGTGAAACAATAAAATACGATAAGAAATGAAAAGAATAAACCTAATCTTGCTGGCTTGTGTCGCCGCTTTGCTGTTCGCCTGCAAACCAAACCAGCCCGTTGACCCGAATGCTTATACTGTTGGCTCGGGCGTGTTGGTGCTTAACGAAGGCAATTACCAGTTCTCCAACGCTTCGCTGTCGTTTTACGACCCTGTGGCGGACACCGTGGCCAACAACCTGTTCTATAAGGTGAACGATGCCCCGCTGGGCGATGTGGCCGAGAGCATGGCTTTGGTCGACGGCAAGCTGTATATCGTCGTCAACAACAGTAATCTGATTTATAAGGTAGATGCCAACAGCATGGTCTGCGACACCACCAAGCCCTTCAAGCTCACCGATTTCTATTCGCCACGCGAGATGTACTTCGTGAGTCCCGAAAAGGCCTATGTCAGCGACTTGATTGGTACAGGCCTGTGGATTATTAACCCGAAGGACATGAGCCATTGTGGTTTCATTGAAACGGGCAAGACTACCGAGAAGTTGGTGCCAGTGGGCAACGAGCTGTATGTCAGCAACTGGTCGCAGTATTACATTGATCCCAACTCGCATGACAGTTACAACACCGTGCAGGTCATCGACATGAACAACGACGTGAAGGTGGCTGAGATTGAGGTGGGGAAGGAGCCCAACACGATGGCAGTTGACAAGAACGGCCATGTGTGGGTGCTCTGCGAAGGTCGCTCTTGGGATGATGACTACGGTGAAAAGCCCTCATTGTGGGAAATCGACACCCAGCTTAAGACTGCCCAAAAGCGTTTTGAGTTTGGCGGCACAGCCACGGTGTTGAGAGCCAATCAAACGGGTGACCAACTTTATATGATCTATAACAATGAGGTGCGTCGTTTCGACATCGCTACGATGACCTTGTCGGAGAGCTTTAGCATCGCCGCCGAAGCCTCTGGCCTTTACTATAACATGGCCGTTGACCCGAGGACGGGTGATATCTATGTGACCGATGCCAAGAACTACATGATGAACGGCACCGTATACCGTTATTCCTACGATGGCGTGAAGCTGGCTTCGTTTGAAGCTGGTGTCATTCCCAGTGCAATGTTGTTTAAATAATTGATATTCTTTTTGAGGATAATCCTCAACTCAGTTCGGGCGGATGGCACATCCGCCCGAACTTTCAACAATAGTTAAACAATTCAACAATCAACAATTCAACAAATGACAAAAACCTGTCCCCGTTGCGGAAAAACATTTGAATGCGTGCATTCCATCGACTGCTGGTGCGTGAAAGTGAAGCTCACCGACGCCACGAAAGCTTATTTGAAAGAGCATTACAGCGACTGCCTGTGCAAGGAGTGTCTCGAAAAACTAAACGCCCAATGAGAAGACTCTGGATCTTTTTGTTGGTGGCTTTGACGGCCTGCAGGTTCAATACCCAAGTCAAGGAAGAGAAGGTCGAGGTCGACAATATGATGCGTTATGCGCATAATGTCGTCGTCAGCGAGCAGGACTATGGCTACCTCATGGAAATCATTTGTCCGTGGGACACTACCTTGTCGTTAGGGAAATTCGCCTTGGTCAAGGACACGACTAAAGCAGTAGGTGAGGGGCTGACCGAAATCAAGGTGCCGGTGCAGTCGGTGGTGTCGTTTTCTGCGACTCAGTGGTCTGTCTTTTTGCGTCTGGGTGAAATCGACCGCGTGAAAGGCATCCTCGAAGGCCGTTTCGTGACGGACAGCACTATGCGCGCGCTGTTGGCTGAACAAAAGGTCTACGACATAGGCACGGAGGCCGCCGCCGACATTGAACGGATGATACAGATTCAGCCAGACATCCTGCTGTATTCTCCATATTTCGATGGCAACCAAGGCGGCTTGAACATTACGGGCGCTGTGCTGTTTCCTTTCGCGGACTATATGGAGAACACACCATTGGGTCGCGCCGAGTGGATCCGCGTCATCGGTATGCTGATTGGCTGCGAGGACAAGGCCAACGCTTGGTTCGACGACATCGAACGACGCTACAACGCCCTCTCTACGCTTTGTGCCAAAGTAGAGCGTCGTCCAACAGTGTTCTCTGACTTGGCCTTCAACGGACAGTGGTATGTGGCTGGTGGTAGAAGCTATATCGCCAAACTCTTCGCTGATGCCGGTGCGGACTACATTTGGAAGGACAATCCTTCGACGGCCAGCGTCCCCATGGATGCCGAGAGCATCCTTGCCAAAGCGCAACACGCCGACTATTGGCGTGTCATCAACTCCAATCCTTTTCCGATGACCTACGCGTCTTTGGGAAAAGAAAGCCCTGTTTATCCGCTTTTTGATGCCTTTAAGAACCACAAAATCATCGTCTGCGACATCCTCTCGACAGGCTATTTCGAGCAGTCGCAGTGCGAGCCTGACCTGCTTTTGGCCGACTTCATCCATTTCTTCCATCCTGAACTTTTGACGGGCGAATGGGAGGACTATCACCCCAAATATTATCATTTGATTGAGGAATAAACTGACCAAAAAGTGAGATTTGTTTCACTTTTTTTGGCATTGTGTCCGAAAAAAACCTATTTTTGCCCTGCAAATAGTGTGGTATTTCTGCACGAATTGAAGTTAAAGTATTGATAATCAATAAATAAAAAAGAATTATGCGTAAACATGTTTTGAAATTTATGATGACGGCTCTTCTGATGACCTTGGTGGTGCCGTTTGTGAATGCTCAAGTTAACGTGGGCGACATCCTTTGCGAAGGCAACAAAGTGGTCAGCCCTGACGATTTTGACGCTAAAAATGCTACCGCCATTGGCGTGGTGTTCAATGTGGACGATTCGGGCGAACATGGCTGGGCTGTGGCTTTGCAGGATGATGGTCTATACACTTGGGGAGGATATGGAGTGGATACCCAATTGGAAAACTACTCGAGAAGAGGTTCGGCAGCCGATGATATCGATGGCTTGAACAACACGAAGACCATCCTTGACTTAAAGAAAAGCTATCAGGCTTTTGAGGCTGTGAATTACGCCAAAGGTTGGTATCTGCCTGCCGCAGGTCAGTTGAAGAAGCTCTACAAGAACCTCGATGATGTGAATCCGATTCTTGAGAAAATCGGTGCTCCGATTGTCAGAGAGATTGGCATTACCTATTGGTCTTCTACCGAGTATTCCGACATTGATGCTTGGTATCTCAGCACCATTGGTGGCTTGGACCACACCTCAAACGGTTACAATGACAATAAGAACGGAACCCGTCTTGTTCGTGGCGTGATCAACTTCTAAGTCATCGAACGATTAGTAAAACCATAAATAAGGTACTCATTTCATTATGGAATGAGTACTTTTTTATTTGCCTTTCAGCGGGCAGTTGGCTGAGCAGGAAGCACATTTGCTTCCTTTTTTCTTCTCCACTTCCTCACAAGCACATGAACCTTTGCCGCTACGCATCGCTTTGATGGCGATAACGACGAGGGTCAGGACGACCAACAATACTATGATGGTAGGCAGGTTCATGCGATGATGGCATTAGCAATGAGGTAGGCAAACCAGGCACAGAGCCAGGCGACGACGCATTGGAAGGCGATGATGAACAGCATCCACTTGGTGCCCAGCTCACGACGCACGGCGGCCATAGCGGCCACGCAAGGCGTGTAAAGCAGGCAGAAGACCAACATGGAGATGCTGGTGATGGTGGTGAACAAAGGCATGGCGTTCAAGACCTCAAGGGTGGCTACCACGCTTTCTTTGGCCATGAAGCCGCTCACCAAGGCGGTGACGATTTGCCACTCGCCCAAACCGATGGGGCGGAAGATGGGCGCAATCCAGCCGGCCACGGTGGCTAACATGCTGCCTTCGCCGTTTTCGACCATGTTGAATTGGAAGTCGAAAGTCTGCAACAACCAAATCACCAACGAGGCGATGAAGATGACCGTGAAGGCGCGTTGCAGGAAGTCCTTGGTCTTGTCCCACAACAGGTGCGCCACGTTTTTGAGGCTCGGCAGGCGGTAGTTGGGCAGCTCCATCACAAAGGGTGCCACGTCGCCCTTGTCGCCAAACCACTTGGTGAACAGCGCGGTGACGATGCCGACAATGATGCCCAAGAGATACAAGCCGATGAGCACTAGCCCGCCATGATGCGGGAAGAACACGCTAGTGAAGAAGGCGTAAATCGGGATTTTGGCCGAACAGCTCATGAAAGGCGTCAGCAGGATGGTGCGCCAACGGTCATGGGTGGAATGCAGGGTGCGCGTCGACATCACGGCGGGTACGGTGCAGCCGAAACCGATGAGCATGGGCACGATGCTGTGACCGGTGAGACCGAGTTTCCTTAAGAAGCTGTCGCTGACGAAGGCCACACGAGCCATATAGCCGCTGTCTTCCAATATGCTGAGGAAGAAGAACAGTAAGATGATAATAGGAACAAAGCTTAACACACTGCCCACGCCACCGAAGATGCCGTCGACCACCAGCGACTGCACAGCTGGACTGACATTCCAACGTGCCAAAGCATCGCCACAAACACCACCGAGCCATGAGATGCCTTGGTCAAGCCAATCCTGCAAGGGCGCGCCGAGGGCATCGATGCTCAGCCAGATGATGCCCATCATGACGAGGATGAAAATCGGGATGGCAGTCCACTTGCCCGTCAGAATCTTGTCAATGCGGCGACTGCGTTGGTATTCCTTGCTCTCCTTGGGCTTCACCACGGTCTTGTCGCAAAGCCGCTTGATGAAGGCGAAACGCATCTCAGCCATGGCCGCGGCGCGGTCGAGGCCGCGTTCCTCTTCCATCTGAAGGATGAGGTGCTCGAGGGTCTCTTTCTCGTTTTGCGAAAGCTTCAAGGCCTCCATCACGATGGCGTCGCCTTCGATGAGCTTGGAGGCAGCAAAACGAACGGGGATATCGGCACGTTGGGCATGGTCTTCGATTAGGTGCATGATGCTATGGAGGCAGCGGTGCACCGCGCCACCATGGTCGTCCTTGTCACAGAAGTCCTGACGTATTGGGGCTTCCTGGTATTTGGCAATGTGGATAGCGTGGTCGACGAGCTCATTGATACCTTCGTTTTTGGCAGCGGAGATAGGTACTACAGGCAAACCGAGAATCAGCTCCATCTCGTTCACCAGGATGCTGCCGCCGTTGTTGCGGACCTCGTCCATCATGTTAAGGGCCAGCACCATAGGGGTGCCTAACTCCATGAGTTGCATGGTGAGGTAAAGGTTGCGCTCGATGTTGTTGGCATCCACAATGTTGATGATGCCTTTGGGTTTCTCCTTCATGATAAACTCACGTGAGACAATCTCCTCAGAGGTGTATGGCGACAGCGAGTAGATGCCCGGCAAGTCGGTAACCGACGTTTCTGGATGCCCTTTGATGGTGCCGTCTTTGCGGTCGACGGTAACACCAGGGAAATTACCGACATGCTGGTTAGCGCCAGTCAGCTGGTTGAAGAGCGTGGTCTTGCCGCAGTTTTGCTGTCCGGCAAGGGCAAAAGTGAGCTTGCTGCCTTTGGGCAGTGGTGTCTCGTGCGTCTTGTCGTGGTAGATGCCTTCTTCACCCAAGCCTGGGTGGGCGTTGTGGTCGGGGAGGGAGGTGATATAGAGCTGGTCGAGGTTGCTGTCTATTTCTTCGGTGGGTGTACCATCGCAGGGCACTACTTCGATGAGGGCGGCATCGGCTTTGCGCAGGGTCAAGGCGTAGCCGTGGATCATCACTTCCATCGGGTCGCCGAGCGGCGCGTATTTCACGAGTTTGATGGTAGCATCAGGGATGAGGCCCATGTCCAAGAAATGCTGTCGGCGTTGGCTTTCGCCCCCTACGGTCTTGATGCGTGCGGATTGTCCTATTTCGAGTTTATCTAAGGTGGTCATTGATACTATTGTTTGAAGTTGCAAAAATACAAAGACAATCCGTACCTTTTTATCCTTATTAATGATACTTTTTGCCTCAAAAGCCTCCTCATTTATGGGGAAGGGAATGGTTTTTGTATTGTTTTGAAATAAATAACGGGCGTTTCGACAGGCTCAACGACCCTCAACTCTTGCGAGGTCCCTGAGCTTGTCGAAGGGCCGATTTAATAAAAGAACAATATGAAAAAATTACTTGTTTTTGCCTTGTTTGCACTCATGGCTTTGCCGATAATGGCACAATCCAACAACAATAAGGTTGGAATTGACAAAGAGAATTGTACGTTCACCAACAAGGATGGCAAGACGTTCAACCTTTACGGCAAGGTTAAGATTGTGGAGCATTTCCCTGACATCAAGGTCCAGATTGTGGACTCTTTTGAGGATTTGGACGTGAAGGTTGTGGAGTCGTTTCCCGACCAGTGTGGAAAAGTGAAGTTAGTGGAGCATTTCCCTGACGTGAAAGTGCAGATTGTCAACAGTTTTCCCGATATTAAGGTGAAGATTGTGGAGTCGTTCCCATGTGTGAAGAAATAGTTTAGAGTTGAGTGTTTAGAGTTTAGAGTTGTTGGCTCGCATATTTAATCTTTGTGCATCGCCATGAGTATAATAACGGATGGTCACCTCCGGCTTTTTTCTCTCTTCCGTTTTCACCTCGCAATTGAATGACACCACGGAAGTGCCTTCGTTCAAAACCGACTCGCCTTGTGCGGTTGCGTCTGAGATTTTGTTGTAGTTGAAGTCGGTAATGCAAGCGTTGCCTTCAAAATCATAGATGAGATATTGTCCCGCACTTATGGTGCATGGGAAATAAAGCATTCCGTTGGGCGTTGTGAAAACCAGATTGCTTATACTGCCTTTGCCTTCGACGGTGACGCAGAGCGCGAATCGGCTTGTGTAGGGGGAGTTCCATTCCCATTGGTCGTCGATGAAATTGCAGAAATAACGTCGTGAGTTGTGCTGGGGAAATAGGAGGAAAGAGGAGTCTCCGTCTTTCTTGATGTGCCAGTCACCATAAGGGTCTTTTAACGCTTCCTTCATCTTGTCGCTGAAGGCATGGGATAAGCGAAGGGTTTCCCAAGTCCGTATGGTATTGAGCATGATATTGGACAGCCCATGTTTCCGCATGGTTTCCCTGCTGAAGTCGAGGCCGAAGCCGGCATCGAAGGCGGCTGCCTTTGAGAGGAACCATTCCAATTCCTCCATCGAGGTGGCTTTCCGATTCTTGTCAGCCAGGTGGATTTGGAAGTTGCCTATCATCCATGGCATTTGGAGCCTGCGATAGAACTCCTGCTTCTCGGTCAGCGTTTCCACCATCTTGGTGCGCATCGACTCGTTCCAAAGCTGGTTTTCGTTGACCCGACTTAGGTAGCGTGACGACATCGGGGTGAGCAAGTCGGCTTGCAAGAGCTTGTCGGGATTGTACTTATGCATGGTGTCGAGGAAATGGCCAATGGCCAAGTCGCCTAGGTTGTTACGCGAATAACTTATCAGGTCGTTGAAAACCAATAAGGGATAGTTGGTTTTTGCCAGTCTCTTGGCTTCGGCTTGGGCCATTTGGTCTTGCAGCTCAAGGTTGGGGAGCAGAGTGCGTTCAGGCGTGTCCCAAAGCTTATAGACGATGGCATTTTTCGAGTGCGCCGATTTCTTCGTGCCAAAAGCGCCGCGCACGCATCCGTAAAACAGATGGATGTCACCGACGGACTCTGTGCTGCGGTAGGTGACCAATTCGTCGTCGATTTGCAGCACATTGATATTTGCAGGTTGGTCAAAAAGTTCGGAGTGGTACACGGCAAACTCGGTCTGGTTGTCGTCGATGGGGAGTTGCAATTGAAGGACGCCTTGTTTCAGCAGGTGCTCAGAAGGCTTGGGCGTGACGAGTTTACTCGAGGTCGGGATGCGATTGGCCAATACCGAAAGTCCCAAGTCCAAACCTGCCTGACGGCATTTTTCTCTCAGAAAGGCAGTGTCTTTGGGGTTGCCATCAGCAATCAGATAGGATTTTGTGCTTTTTGCGATGTTGAGAAGAGTCGAGTCTTGCGCGAATGTAAAAATCGCGCTCAGCAACAGGCAAACGATGGCTAAAGTCTTCTTCATCAGTCGATTCCTCTCAAGTCTTTGTAAAGTTGCACTGCATAAAGGTCGGTCATGTTGGAGATGAAGTCGATGACGGACTGGAGTTTGGGATATACCTCATCGGTTTCCACCTTGAACTGTTCTGGAACGAGCGAGAGCAGCTTTTTATTATAAGGTGTGTCGGGATTTAATACGGCATCGGTGAAGTTTTCCAACAAAGTGCCGATGACATTGAAGCCAGTCAGCTCAATCTTCACTACCGAAGGATGACGATAGATGTGTTTCACTGATTCGGCGCGACAAATTTCCAAAGCATTTTTCTCAAACTCGGGCAAGTGTGAAATCAAGCTTTTCTCGAATCGGCCTTCCATGATGGCTTCGTAGTTCTTGACGAAAATGTCGCTGGCCAGGTTGACCAACTTGTTGATGAGCATGGCGCGGAGGAAAGCCATCCGTTCGTTGGTGTCGGTCACGTCGCGGTAGGCATCGTCGCGATGTTTGAAGAAGTCTTTGTCTTTCTTGGGGTCGAAGAACGAAACGAAGCAGCCTTCGATGGCCTCAGTGCTGATGATGCCGCGCTTGTGGGCGTCTTCCATGTCCAAGATGAGGTAGCATATGTCGTCGGAGGCCTCCATCATGTAGGAAAGCGGATGACGGGCGTAGACAAGATGCTCGACGTCGATGCGAGGGATGCCGCATTCGTTGACCACCTCTTGAAAGGCTGGAATTTCAGAATAAAAGACGTTGTATTTCTTGCGGTTGCCCTTGTTGTAGGAAGGGTAGGGGTATTTCAACAGGGTGGCCAAAGTAGCTGAGGTCAACGAAAAACCTCCAGCACGCCGACCCGTAAATTGGTGCGTCAGCTGGCGGAAGGCGTTGGCATTTCCCTCGAAGGCGATGAGGTCGCTCCATTGCTCAGGCAAAACTTGACTTTGCAGTTCTTTGCCCTTGCCATCCTTGAAGAAACTGCTGATGGTGTCTTCGCCCGAGTGACCAAAGGGTGGGTTGCCCAAGTCGTGGGCCAGACAAGCCGAGGCTACTATGGTTTCGATGTCGGACTGACGCTCTTTCAGTTCGGGGTGCTTCTTGGCTAGTTTTTCCACTGTCCGGCAAGCGATAGAACGTCCCACGCTGGCCACTTCCAAGCTGTGGGTCAGGCGGTTGTGTACCATCTGAGCCCCGGGCAAAGGAAACACTTGGGTCTTGTTCTCCAAGCGGCGGAAGGGACTGCTGAAGATGATACGGTCGTAGTCGCGCTGGAACGAGCTGCGGATGTCGGGGCTCTTGTGCGGCTGCGCGTAGCGTTTGTTGGAGAGGAGGTCGGTCCAGTTCATCGGAAATAATTCTTAAAGTTACTGCAAAAATAATACTTTTTTTCAATTCGTATTTAGAGATTCCCCTGCGGGGAATGGAGTTTCGTAAAGTTTTAAATGCGGCGGCTTGTGACGTTTTCGGTTCGTAAGCTTTTTATGCCGCCGCTGGTAACAAAAACCGACGCACTCCATTCCCTATGGGAAACTCATTAAAATTCAAAAAAAATCCCTACTTTTGCCACGTTTTTCAATACGACAATCACCATGTGGGTAGTCTTATCATTGATTTCAGCCTTCCTGTTGGGCTTTTATGACATCTTCAAAAAACAGACCGTCGTTGGCAATGCCATTATTCCCGTTTTGTTTTACAGCACTTTGATTAGTGGCTTGATGTTTCTTCCCTTCGTCTTGCTTTCTCAATTCAAGCCTTATATTTTTGAAGGGGACTTCATGCAGAAGCTTTATATCGAGCCACTCACTTCACGGCAGCATCTGCTCATCATGGGTAAAACCGCCCTTATTCTTTGCTCATGGATGTTCAGCTATTCGGCAATGAAACACCTGCCTATCACCGTGGTGGGACCCGTCAACCAACTGCGTCCCGCCATCTCAGTCATCCTGCTGTTTTTGATTTTCCAGGAAAAACTTACTGTAGTTCAATGGATTGGCGTGGTGCTCGCTATCGTCTCGTTCTATTTGATGAATCGCTCTGGCAAGTTGGAGGGTATCCATTTCAAGTCGAACAAATGGGTCTATATGCTGTTGGCTTCGGCCATTCTGGTGGCTTTAAGCGGTGTCTACGACAAGTTTTTGCTCAGCAAGGAAAACATTTCACCGTCGACCATTCAGGCATGGTATACCATCTATGACTTCCTCATGATGGCCGTGCTGTTCTTCCTTATTTGGCTACCCAAACGAAAAGAACAACCTTTCGAATGGCGTTGGGGTATCGTGGCTATGGCGGTCTTCGTCACCGTTGCCGATGTCATCTATCTCACAGGCCTCAAACAAGAAGCAGCAGTGGTGGTGCTCATCCCGCTCATCCTTTACGGCGTGAGGCTCATCGTGTCGTTTGTGTATGGCATCTTCGGTTTCAAAGAGCCCAACATCCGTAGCAAGATCATACCTCTGCTGATGGTGCTGGCGGCCTTGGTGTGCCTCTGCATTTGATTGAAAAAATCTAAACTTTTCTTGCCATAATTTGGCATTTTATGGATTAATCCCTATTTTTGTGCCCAATTCGAGAAATCGATGTGGTTAATTGAAACGAGAAATCTTTAGGATATGGAAATAAAAAGAGTTTTTGACCTTCTTCAGAACTATGTGGAGAAGTACCCCAACCAGCAAGTGGCCCTCGCTGGAAAAAAGAACGGCCAGTGGGTGAACTACAGCTCTCAATCTTATAAGGAACTTTCTGATACCCTGAGTTATGCCCTCATCGAGTTGGGCATCGAGAAAGGCGACAAGGTTGCCATGATTTTGACCAACCGTCCCGAATGGAACATGCTCGACATGGCCATCAGCCAAGTGGGCGGTGTCACTGTGCCGGTCTATCCCACCATCAGCGAGGAGGACTACCGATACATCCTTCATGACTGCGACGCCAAGATGGTCATCATCGACGGCCTTAGCGTGATGAACAAGGTGACCAATATCTTGCCTGACGCGCCCAATGTGAAGCTGGTCTACACCATGGTTGACCGCGAGAAATATCCCTATTTCGACCAATTGTTACAACTCGGTAAGGAACATCCCCATGCTGAAGAACTTGAACAATGCAAGGCTGCCGTCGACGAAATGGAATGCGCTACCATTATCTATACCTCGGGCACCACAGGAACACCCAAGGGCGTGATGCTCTCGCACCACAATCTGATGAACCAGTTCCCGAACTTCCATTACACCATTAGCGACACATCCAACAAGGCTTTCAGTTTCCTGCCCGTGTGCCATGCCTACGAGCGCGCACTGAACTACTGCTACCAGTATCGCGGCATGTCGATTTATTATGCCGAGAGTTTGGGCACCATCGCCAGTGACATGCGTGAAATCCATCCCACGATGATGTGTGCCGTGCCACGTGTGCTTGAGCGTTTTTATGATGCCATCTACCAGTCGGGCAAGAAACAGAAGGGTATCGCCAGGGCGATTTTCTTCTGGGCCTTGCACCTTGGCGAGCGTTACAAGATTGATTCTGTTAGCCGTCACTGGTTCTATGACTTCAAGTTAGGCATCGCCGATAAGTTGGTATATAGCAAGATTAGATCCAATATCGGTGCCGAGAACTTCGACATCATCGTGTCGGGTGCGGCAGCCATCTCACAAAAGATCGCAGGCTTCTTCTCGGCCATTAAGATGCCAGTGTTCGAAGGTTATGGTTTGACTGAGACCTCACCCGTTATCGCCGTCAGCAACCGCAATCCGCATGGACGTGAAGTGGGCTATGTGGGTCAGCCGTTGCCTGGCACCGAGGTAAAGATTGCCGATAACGGCGAGATTTGCTGCCGTGGCCACAATGTGATGATGGGGTATTACAAGCACCCCGAACTGACCAAGGAGGTCATCGATGAGGAAGGCTGGTTCCATACGGGCGACATGGGCGAGATTGACCAATACAACCGCCTGCGCATCACGGGCCGCATCAAGAGCCTCTTCAAGACCTCGGGCGGCAAGTACATTAATCCTGATGTCATTGAGGCTAAGTTCAGCTCATCCAAGCTGATTGAGCAGGTTTTGGTGGTGGGTGAGAATCAGAAATTTGCCGGTGCACTCATCATCCCGAGCTTCACCGACTTGAAGTCATGGTGCGCTAAGGAGAAAATTCCGTACACCACCAATGAAGAGATGATACAAAATCCAGAGGTGTTGAAGCTTTATGCCAAGGAAGTCAACGACCTGAACAAGGGCTTGGGCGAGACGGAGAAGATCAAGAAGCATGTGTTGCTCGCCGACGAATGGAGCATCGCCAACGGCTTGCTCACACCTACACTCAAGGCTAAACGTAAGGTCATCACCAATAAGTACAAGGACGTTATTGATAAGATGTTCGCTTAAATGAAAAAAGGAGCCGCGGCTCCTTTTTTCATTTATTCTAGATAGGTATATCCGTATAGGCCCGATCGATAGTTCGACAAGAACTCCTTGCCTTCTTCGACCGAAATCTTGCCTTCCTTGACGCATTTGGTGACCCAGGTCTCCACCGTGCGGACGAGTTTCTTCGGGCTGTACTGCACGTATTCCAGCACGTCGGCAACGGTCTCGCCATCGATGACTTGGTCGATATAGTACCCCTTTTCGTCCACCGAGATATGCACCGCGTTGGTGTCACCAAACAGGTTGTGGAGGTCGCCCAAGATTTCCTGATAGGCACCTACGAGGAACACACCTATATAATAATGTTCCTTCTCGCCGAAAGAATGCAGCGGGATGGTGTGCTGTGTTGACTTGGCGACGAAGTTGGTGATTTTGCCGTCGCTGTCGCAGGTGATGTCCTGAAGGGTAGCAAGGTGTGTCGGGTTCTCATCAAGTCTTTGGATGGGGATGATGGGGAAGAGTTGGTCAATGGCCCAGAGGTCGGGCAGCGACTGGAACAACGAGAAGTTGCAGAAGTATTTGTCTGCCAAGAGTTTTGGCAATGAAGTGAAGTCCTCGGGCACACGTTTCAAGCTGTTGGCGATATGGTTTACCTCGCGGGCGATGCTCCAGAACAGGCGTTCAATCTTGGCGCGTGACTTGAGGTCGAGTAGACCGAGGCTGAACAGGTTGAGGGCTTCCTCACGGATTTCCTGGGCATCGTGCCAGATTTCCAAGGAAGAGCTCTTGGTTAGCTCGTCCCATGATTCGTAGAGTTCTTTGATGAGTTCGTGGTCGTTTTCTTCGGGCTCCTCGTTGTCGTCCCATTCGGGCAGGGAGGTCTTCTCCAAAACTTCAAAGATGAGCACGGAGTGGTGTGCTGTCAAGGCGCGGCCCGACTCGCAGATGACGTTGGGGTGGGGGAGTTCGTTCTTGTCGCAGGCATCCACGATGGTGTAGATGGCATTATTGGCGTATTCCTGGATGCTGTAGTTGACCGAGCTGGCACTGCTGGAGCTGGTGCCGTCGTAATCGACGCCGAGACCACCGCCCATGTCCACATATTCGATATGGTAGCCCATCTTGTAGAGTTGCACATAGAACTGTGCCGCCTCACGCAAGGCCACGTTGATTTTCTTAATCTTGCTGACTTGGCTGCCGATGTGATAGTGCACCAATTTCAGGCAGTCCTTCATGTCGTGTTCATCGAGGAAGTCGAGGGCTTCGAGGAGCTCGGAAGAGGTGAGACCGAACTTGCTGCCGTCGCCGCCCGATTCTTCCCATTTGCCTGCGCCCGAGCTGGCCAACTTGATGCGTACACCGAGGTTCGGCGTGACTTTCAAACGTTTGGCAATCTTGGCCGTAATCTTCAGCTCATTGAGTTTCTCGATGACGATGATGATTTTACGTCCCATTTTTTGGGCAAGCAAGGCCAGTTCAATAAACTCCTCGTCTTTGTAACCATTACAGACAATGAGCGAGTCGGAGTCGGTGCCGAGGGCGATGATAGCGTGGAGCTCGGGCTTGGAGCCGGCTTCCAGACCGATGTTGCACTTCTTGCCGTGGCTGACTATTTCCTCAACTACGGGGCGCATTTGGTTCACCTTGATAGGCATCACCACGAAATTTTGACCGTGGAACTCGTATTCCTTGGCAGCTTCCTTGAAGCAGGAGTCAATCTTGTTGATGCGGTCGTCGAGGATGTCGGGGAAACGCAGCAACATAGGGGCCGAAACATCCCTAAGTGACAGTTCGTCAACCAATTCCGGCAGGTCGACGGAGGCACAGCCTTCTTTGGGTGTCACGACCATGTGGCCTTTTTCGTTGATGGAAAAATAACTTCCGCCCCAGCCTTTCACGTTGTAAAGGTCTTCGGAGTCTTCAATGCGCCATTTTCTCATTTCGCTTTGCTTTTATAATAGGTTTGTTCAACAAGTTGAGGTCCCTTAGCTTTCGGCCCCTGAGCTTGTCGAAGGGTCGAAGGGCCGTATTCATTATCAAATGGGCTGCAAAACTAATAAAAAGTATTGGTTTTGCACACTTTTCCTTATTTTTGCACAAAATTAAGCATCTATGAGGCTCATCATCGACGCTGGTTCGACCAAAATGGAATGGATTCTCCTTGACGGAAACGTTGTCAAACAGCGTTTCTATACCGAAGGCTTCAACCCGAATTATTCTCCCATGCAAGACCTTGTAGAGACATGCCGAGGCGCGTCTCTACCCAACGGAATCCGTTCCATCCATTATTACGGCACAGGCTGTGGAAATGAACAGAATTGCCAAACCATCAAAGAGGTCTTTCAAGCCCAATTTCCCGATACGGAAATCCATGTCACCCACGACCTGATGGCGGCCTGTCATGCCGCTCTGGGTCATGAAAGAGGCATTGCTTGCATCCTTGGAACGGGTTCGAATTCTTGTCTTTACGATGGCGAAAACATCATCGAAAAAGCCGTTTCCTTAGGCTATCTTGTCGGTGATGAAGGTAGTGGAATGCACATCGGCAGGCAAGTGGTGAGGGCGTATTTCTACGGCTTTATGCCTGAGGACTTGCGGATGAGGTTCGATGCAGCGTATCATTTGGAATTGAAGGATTTCATCCATCGGTTGTATCATGAGGGACAGCCCTCAAAGTATTTGGCGATCTTTGCCAAGTTTGCTGGCGAGAATCGGATGCATCCTTTCATCAAAGGTCTGGTGAAAGGTTGTTTCAAATCCTTCATCGAAGCCTTTGTCCTTCGCTACGATGCCAGTCGGTCATTAAAGGTTAGTTTTGTTGGCTCCGTGGCTTACCATTTCCAAGACATCTTGAAAGAAAGCCTTGCCGACTTTGGCCTTACAATGGGCGAGGTCATGCAAACACCTGCTGAAGGGTTGATAAGGTATTATCAGGGGGCAATTGTCTGATTTTTTAGTTTTGCAGTTTGAATATAATCATAAAAATAACAGTTATAAAGAAAGCATTTATCTTGTTAGTGAGCTTGTTCGCCATAATGTCGGCAAGCACGGGCTTGAAGGCCCAGGAAGTTACTATTCCTTTGAAGCCAGGTTGGACCTGGATTGGTTATCCAAGTACAGACACCGTGGATTTTGCCACGGCGTTGGGAACATTCACCCCTCGGGAGGGTGACATGATTGCTTGTGAATATGATTTTTCCGAATATTTCGATGGCGGATGGTTGGGAGATATCCAACAATTCTATCCCGGATAC
>JAEEGK010007314.1_pt1 | contig 26333 bp, 19 predicted proteins | sample 8958771 | NCBI WGS metagenome assembly JAEEGK01 (sample SAMN16246547, study PRJNA631951) | gut metagenome | biome: gut microbiome; feature: rumen; material: SC-attached | host: Bos | place: Iran: Karaj | collected 2018-10 | reverse complement strand
GGGGAGTCTTCGTTTTCCTGCAGTTCATGCCGCAGCTGGACGAGCAGCTGGGTGATCCGGCTCCATTCGGACGGTTCCATCTTCAGGGTTTCCGTGGCGAAGTAGGAGAAGAAGGGATAGTCCTTCATCTTCGCTTCCAGGTCGGTTCCGTGCAGGAGTTCCGGAGAGAACAGGAACGCCCATCCGCTGATGTAGATGCCTTCGCCGTCATCTTCCTTGCCGCCGATCTGGCCGGGCTCGACGGCGATGATGGAGCCGTCGGGCACATCGAACATCTTCATGCCATAGGTCAGATTCTTGGGAAAGTTCTTCTGGATGAAGAGTCCGTAGACGCCGTAGCGGTTCAGGCTGGACCGGATGGGTGACACCTCGTCGTAATGGATGATGCTCACCAGCGGATGCAGGACCGGGGCGTTCAGGAAGCGGGCGTATACGTTGGGTTCGGATAGCTGCAGGGTGTTCTTCATATGCATGTAAAGGTAGATATTTCGGATGATAATCGCAAATTTCTGCGGTATTGGTAGAAATAAGGCAAAAATCGGTAAAAGAATGATGACGGGAGTGCCTACCTTTGCGAAAAATAGAACATGAAACAGATCATAACCGCGGCCCTTGCATCCCTGATGCTCTTCAGCTGCAGCAACCGAACAAAAGATATGAGCACCCTTACCCTTACCCAGGAGTGGGACAAGACCTTCCCGAAATCCGAACTGGTCAATCATTGCAAAGTCACCTTCCACAACCGCTACGGCATCGAGCTGGCGGCGGACATGTATGTGCCGAAGGAGATTCCCGGTCAGGCCGGGAATGACGCGGGCCTTCTCCCCGCTATCGCGGTCAGCGGCCCCTTCGGCGCCGTGAAGGAGCAGTCCTCCGGCCTTTACGCCCAGCACATGGCCGAAAGAGGTTTCGTAACCATCGCTTTCGACCCTTCCTATACCGGTGAATCGGGCGGCGAGCCCCGCCGGATGGCCTCTCCGGACATCAACACCGAGGATTTCCTGGCCGCCGTCGATTTTCTGTCGAACTGCGAACAGGTCGATCCCGAACGCATCGGCATCATCGGCATCTGCGGTTTCGGCGGCATGGCCGTCAACGCGGCCGCGCTGGACCCCCGCATCAAGGCGACGGTGGCGTCGACCATGTATGATATGAGCAAGGTCAATGTGGAAGGCTATTTCGCCAGCGAGGATACGCCCGCCCAGCGGATGGAAAAGCGTCGGGCCCTGGCCGCCCAGCGCACGAAGGACTATGCTTCCGGAACGTATGAGCGCGCCGGCGGTGTCGTCGATCCGCTTCCGGAGGACGCGCCCTGGTTCGTCAAGGACTATCATGCCTACTACAAGACACCCCGCGGCTACCACGCCCGCAGCGGCAACTCCAACGACGGCTGGAATGTCATCGGCTGCCAGAGCTTCCTGAACCAGCCCCTGCTGGCCTGGGCCGGGGAAATCGAGAACCCCGTCCTCCTCATACACGGCGAGAAGGCCCACAGCCGCTATTTCAGCGAATACGCCTTCGGCCTGATGACCGGAAGCAACAAGGAGCTCATGATCATCCCCGGCGCCTCCCATGTGGACCTCTACGACGATGTGGCCGGTGTGATTCCTTACGACAAGATGGAGGCTTTCTTCAAAGAGAATCTGAAGTAGCATGTTCCGTACGCTGGCCTTGGGCTTGGTGTCCGCCCTTTTCTTTCCTGCGATGCTCGCTTGTGAGAAGACGCCCGCTCCGGTTGTTCCGGAAGCGTCCCATGAAGAGCGGAACGAACAAGAAGATGTCCTTATGCCTGAAACGATTAAAATAACGGTCTCCGGAAAGTCGCTTCCGGTGAAGATTGTGGAAAACGAAGCGACGAAGGCCCTGGTCGCGGCCCTCCGCGAAGCGTCCATTTCTTATGAGGCCGATGATTACGGCGGATTCGAGAAGGTCGGACCGCTGGGACGCTCGCTTCCCACCGGCAATGCGCAGATTACCACGCAGCCCGGGGATGTGATTCTGTACAGCGGCAACCAGATTGTCCTGTTCTACGGCAGCAACTCCTGGAGTTATACGCGTATCGGAAAGATGGAATACGGAACGCTGGATGAATTGAAGTCCTTCCTGAAGGCAGGAGAAGGAAAAATAAAAGTAACTTTGTCATTGTAGCAATATGAACCTGTTAATCATGGCGGTCATGGCCCTTACTCTCACTCCCAGACAACAGGCCCTTTCGGCCATCGCGGCATGCGAGGCCAAGGGCGACCAGGTGGCGCTTGCCGCGTCCCTGAACGATGGTTTCGAAAACGGTCTCACGGTCAGTGAGGCCAAGGAAGCCTTGTCGCAGCTCTACGCCTATACGGGCTTCCCGCGTTCGCTCAATGCTTTGGGGACGCTCCAGGCAGTGATTGCGGACCGTGAATCCAAGGGACTCCGGACAGAAGCCGGCCGCGAGGCCGATCCGCTTCCGGCGGACTATGACGCGCTGAAGCAGGGCACGGATGTCCAGACCCGGCTTGTCGGCGGGGCACCGTTCACCTATGCGTTCGCTCCGCAGACCGACTTTTACCTCAAAGCCCATCTCTTCGGCGACATCTTCGCCCGCAACAACCTGACCTTTGCCGACCGGGAGATTGTGACGGTCAGCGCCATCGCCTGCCTTCCCGGCTGTGAGCCCCAGCTCAAGGCCCACGTGACGGGAGCGTTGAACATGGGGGTGAAAGAGGAGGAACTCCGTTCCATTCCCGCCGTGTTGGAGGCGACCGTCGGCATGGAACCGGCGGAGAGGCTCCGGGGTGTCCTGGCCTCCGTTTCCGGCGAAGACCATACGCTTGTCCAGACTGTCGATTTCAGCGTCTGGCCGAAGGGCGAGCCCAATTCCGCCTATGCGCAGTTCTTTGTCGGCAACAGCTACCTCGCGCCGATGGAGGGAGGTGTGGCCAATGTCACCTTCGAGCCCGGATGCCGCAACAATTGGCACGTCCATCACAAACAGGTGCAGGTGCTCATCTGCGTCTCCGGCCGCGGCTGGTATCAGGAATGGGGCAAGGAGGCTGTGCCGATGACTCCTGGCACGATTATCGCGGTTCCCGCCGAGGTCAAGCATTGGCACGGCGCCGCCAAGGACTCCTGGTTCCAGCACCTTACTTACCACAAGGATGTCCTGGAAGGGGCGTCGAACGAATGGCTGGAGCCGGTTTCTGATGAAATATATAACAAGTTGTGATATGAAACGGATCCCCCGGAAAGGAGGCCGTAGCGCATGAAAAAACGGATTCTCGCATTGATGGTTATGTCATTGACCGCAAGCGGACTGTGGGCGCAGGTGGATGTCCACAGCCATGCCGTTACGGCATCGTATCTGGACTTCATCAAGGCGCATGGCGCCGAAATGGACGAAGGTTTCCCGATTCCGGGATGGAACGTAGAGGAGCATCTCGATTTCATGGACCGGGCGGGGATTGAAACCTCCGTCCTGACCATGCCGGCTCCGCAGCCCTGGTTCGGAGACGGCGCCGAATCCGCGGCGTTCTGCCGCAAGTATAATGAGGAGTGTGCGGCGCTCAAGGCCCGATACCCCGGCCGATTCCTTTTCTGCGCGTCACTTCCGCTGCCGGATGTAAAGAGGGCGGTGGAGGAAGCCGTCTATGCGCTGGACGTTCTGGGCGCGGACGGCGTGAAGCTGGCCTCCAACAGTTACGGCCAATACCTGGGCGACCCGGAATTGGAGCCGCTGATGGCGGTGCTGAATGAACACAAGGCCGTCATCATCACCCATCCGCACAAGCCTTCGGCTGTGAATGACAAGCTGGTCGCGGAGGTCCCGCTGGCTTCGTACGAGTATCTGGCCGAGACCACGCGTGCCGTCCTGAACATGGTTGCGCACGATGTGCTGGTCCGGTATCCGGACCTCAAGGTCGTTGTTCCGCACTGCGGCTCTTTCCTCCCGAACGCTCTTCCTCGTTTCAAAGGCCTTCTGCCCGTCATGGTTGGGCAAGGGTATATGCAGCAGGTGGATGTGGACGCCAATGTCTCCCGCCTGTATTTCGACCTGGCCGGCGCCGCCACGGACGACGCTGTCCGCTCCCTGCTCACCGTCACCTCCGCGGACCATCTGCTCTACGGCTCCGATTATCCCTATGTCGCCGCCCCGGCGTTGGTATCGGCAAAAGAATCTCTGGCGCGGCGTCTTCCGGCCATGGGCCTGGACCCGCAGGCCGTGCTGTCGGACAATGCGCGCCGACTCTTCGGTGCCGATATCCCCGTGCGGGAATATGGAGACCGGCTTGTCCGGCTTGCGGAGATTGAAGTGGTTCCGGAGAAGCTCGCGTCCTATCTCGAATACGCTGCGGAGGTCGGCCGCGTGTCCATGGCCGTTGAGCCCGGCGTCATCGCCCTCTTCTCCATGCAGGACAAGTCAGACCCCTGCAAGGTGTACATCCTGGAGGTTTACGCCGACACGGAGGCCTATCAGGCCCACATCCGGACCGCCCATTTCCGCAAATACAAGGAGGGTACCGCCGATATGGTCCGTTCCCTCAAGCTGATTGACACCGATCCGCTGGTCATGGCGGAGTTTGTGAAAAAGGCGCAATAGCTTTTATATCAACCGGATTGCGTTGATATTCCTTCCGCATTGGATTCCTTCCCGTCTGGCAGAGTAGAAGGAGGGGTCGCGGTAGGTGTCGATGTCGTGGACCCGGATCTGCTTTTCCGGGATTCCGCATTCTTCAAGAATCCACCGGTTCGCCAGGGGAAGGTCGATGTGATGTCCGCCGGACATGGGGCTTCCGTCGCCCGAACCCCGGAACGACCAGACCAGGGACATCGGAAAACCGGCGTCCTTGAACCTCTCCGCCACCTCTTCTCCCACCTGGAAGCTCTCTGGGCCGATGGCCGGGCCGATGACGGCACGGAGGTCGGCCGGGCGGGTTCCGTAGATGTTCCGCATCTGCTCAATCGTATGCCCCGCTATCTTCAGAACGGTTCCTTTCCAACCGGAGTGGACGGCGGCGATTACGCGCTGCGAAGGGTCGTAAAGAAGAATAGGGACACAGTCGGCCGTTCTTACTCCGATGGCGACACCGGGGAGATCCGTGAGAAAGACGTCGAATCCTTCCAGCTCCTCGCGGGTCATCCCGGGCCTGTCGATGATGGCGACCCTGGAACCGTGCACCTGATGCCCTTGTATGACCGGGAAGGGCAGCTCCGAATCCCGCCGCGTCGTGAACGCCTCGACGCCTGGGCCCAGGGAATAATGGAGGAGATCTTGATACATGGCGCTAAGATACGGATAATCTGACAAGCGTCAAAACGGCGTGCTTTTGCAACCATCCGGTCATAGTTGGAGAAATGAGAGAATGTCACTATCTTCACGCCTTCAAACTGATTGTGTTGTATGAATTATAATGGCATCATCATCGGCGCGGCCGTATTCTTAAGCATAGGAATCTGTCATCCCCTGGTCATCAAAATGGAGTACCGATGGGGGAAGCGGAGCTGGTGGATCTGGCTGGCGGCCGCCCTGGCTTTCTGTGCGATTTCCCTCCTTGTCACGAACGATATCCTGTCCATCATCCTCGGCGGCTTCGCCTTCTGCTGCTTCTGGGGCATCCACGAAATGTTCCTCCAGGAAAAACGAGTGCTCCGCGGCTGGTTCCCGGAGAATCCGCAGCGGCACGACTACTACGAGAAAAGGCGCAAGGAATTACAACTCTGAATCGTTCCTCCCTGAAGGACCGATGAAAAGTCCTCTTCGAGTGCGGGTAACGTCCCGAAAATAGGGACGTTACCCGCAAAACAGGCCCCAAATGCAGGTGACGTCCCTAAAAATGGGACGTTACCCGCAGTGAGAGATTCAGGTTGCAAATACGGCTTTGTACGTACCTCCGGGAATTCTTTGACGACCTCGCCAAACTGCCGCACATCCGTACTCTCTGTAGAATGTCAGAAGGCCGCATCCCGTGCGCCAGGGGCCGATTTCGGCCTGTGGCGCACCGCAACCGCTGATAACACGCATAGAACACCCTTTTACGTGCGACTGTCAGGCCATTGGTTGCCGCTTCGCCCGGTTCGCGGGGCAAAACGTGCGGTTTTTGCCCCGTGGTTGCCGAGTGACGGAATGCTATTGGAGGGCGTCGATGGAGAGGGGGGTGCGGCCGGTGTAGGCCTGGCCGGTGAAGGTGGCGATGCGGACACCGTCCTGGTTCGTGACCGTCACTTCTGCCGTGGGGAGGCGATGATGGGCGCATGCGAGGCGGCCTTCCGCCCGGAGCGTGTCTCCTTCGCGCGCTGACACATGATAGTAGATGGTCGAACTGATGGCGAAAGTGAGGTTTTCGCCCTGGTTGACCAGCGCTGCAAACACCAGGTCGGCGAGGGTGAAGATTGCTCCGCCCTGGCAGACGCCGCCGGCGTTGAGGTGGGCCGATGTCACTTCCAGAAGGGCGGTGGCGGAACCGGGGGCGATTTCAATGAGACGGGCGCCGCTGCCCGCTGCGAAACGGTCGCCGGAATTCAGATATTCTTTCAGAGTCATATGCGCATTGGCTTTCAAAATGAAGTGCCGGATTCATCGTTTGGCGAACTGATTCGCCCGCTCGATCCAGGAGAAAAGTTCAGCGTCCAGCTCTTCCGGGGATGAGAGGACGATGTGATGGGTCCATCGGCCCGGGTACGGCATGCATTTGACGGCGATCCGGGGGGAATCCACCGGCTCCGGAAGACCCAGCGTCAGCGTGATGAAATGCGCGGGCATTTCCGCTTTCCGTTTCACCCGGGTGAAGGACACGCAGCCGAACATCAGCGGGTCAAAAAAGGACACCTGGGTTTTCGCCACGCGGATTTCCATGTCCGGGTATCGCCACACCAGCTCCTTTCTCAGTGATTCGTAGAGCTCCCGGGCGGCGGGGTCATGGGCAAAGAATTCTTCCTCTCCCAGAGAATGTGGCTCCTTTCCAAACTTCTTTCTTGATTCCATACGGAGGGAGCTCGCTGCGAAAAACATACCAAGGGGAAGTGAAAAAAACCTCCAGGGAGCCCCGGAGGTTGGAATCGCAAAGAGTTCTGCGGTTCAGAACATTCTTCCTGTCTGGTATTTCAGGAGCGCATCGTCGTGATGGTGCTCCAGATGGCAGGTGTTGTCGAAGAACATGACGGCGCCGTTCTCCTCGGTGTAGGCTTCCCATTCGGGCAGTCCCTGCACATTCGGATTACCGGTACGGAAGAAAGCGATCCAGGAGGCGCTCATCAGGTCGGAAAGCTGATAGGCTTTCTCGGTGGCACGGGTCATCTCGCGCTGCAGGTCGATGTTATGGAACATGAAGGGGAGCTCCATGCCGTGGCTGGCGCCCACATCGCTGCCTTCCGGTTTCCAGGCGAAGAGGAAGTTATAGACGGGCGCCGCCTGCTGGGCGCTCTTGGCATTGACTTGGGTGACGGCGCCGGGACGGAAGAAGAAGTCGGTGCAGAGAAGGTCCCGCGGTTCCATGTTCGGAAAGGCGGCCTTGTATTCTTCGATGAACTGGTCGGCCTTCGCCTCTTCGCCGAACCGTTCCACCAGTCTGGCGCGGGCCTCGTCCAGGGTGGTTCCGGGTTTGGCGGCGCTGTAGGAGAACTCATAGAGGTTCGTTCCGACGAGCATCGGGATGTCCCGGCTCATTTCGGGGGCGATGGGCTCTTCCGCGATGATCTTTCCGTCAACGGTCGGGAGGGCGCCTCCGAAACCGACGCCGTTGGCGCGGGAGGCGGCCCGCCGGGATGCCGCGACCAATTCCTCATACGTATAGGTGTCGATCTTCTCGGTATGACCCGGTGTCACGCCGAGCTCCTTCGCAAAGGCCAGACCGAAGGCGATGGACGATTCGTTGTCCTGGAAAGGCATGTTGGATCCGCTCTGGACGACGGCTTTCTGGAAAAGGCCGCGGGCGGAAGGCATGGCGAGGGTGTTGGACACTTTCCCGCCGCCGCCGGACTGTCCGCCGATGGTCACGTTGCCGGGGTCGCCGCCGAAGGCCGCGATGTTCTGGTGGACCCACTCCAGGGCCTTCACCAGATCCTGCTGCCCCAGATTCACGGATTCGGCGTACTTGCCGCCGAGTCCGCGGAGGTCGGTGTACCCGAGAACGTTGAGCCGATGGTTGAGGGTGACGACGACTACGTCGCCCGTCTGCGCGAGGGCGCGGCCCTCGTAACAGGGCAGGTCATGGCCTGAACCGGAAGAGAAGCCGCCGCCGTGGAACCAGACGAAGACCGGGCGTTTCGCCCCGTCGTTGATCCCCTTGGACCAGACATTGAGGACCAGGCAGTTCTTCTCGTCCATGGGTTCGTAGACGAACTGGAAGGCGAAGTCATAGTCGCTGCTGAGGTCCCGGTACTGGAGGGTTTCGCCCTGCGGGGCCTTCGGTCCGTAGGTCCGGCACATCCGGACGCCCTCGAACTTGTCGGGGGACTGAGGCGGCATGAACCGTTCCGCCTTGGCATAGGGGATCCCCAGGAAGGTGAATACGTCTCCGTCCAGGAAACCCTGGATACGGCCCTGTTCCGTCGGAACGATCGTGGTTTCGTCGGAAACGATGGTTCTGAGCGTGGCGGCGTCGGCTCCGGCGGGAGTCTTCGGCCCGCAGCCGGCCAGGGCGGCGCAGGCCGCGGCCAGCAGGATAATCTTGTGTGTTTTCATCATGACGCGAATTAGGGGGTTTTTCTCCGGAAGGATGTCCGTTATTTTTCTTTTCAGGTGGAAAAATCCTTTCTGCCGCCACGGAAACCGGCAGCGGATTAATTCCCCTTTATAAACAAATGATTCGCCCACGGATGGAAGCAATCCGGATAATTTTGCATCGGACACCCAGTCCGACCACACACGACAGCAACCACTATTAACTATCAAACCTACCAATTATGAAACTACTCTCAATTGCAACGAACCTGAGCAGGAAGGCGGCGGCCCTGGCGGCCTGCCTTCTGCTGGCGGCGTTCGGCCTGCAGGCGCAGACGGTGCGTGGAACCGTCACCGATCCTGCCGGCGAACCCGTTATCGGAGCATCCGTTTTCGTGACCGGCACCCAGAACGGTACCGTGACCGACGAATCCGGAAACTACAACCTGTCGAGGGTCCCCGCCACGGCCACCCTCCAGTATTCCTGCATCGGCTACCGGACCGTTGACATCGTCGTCAACGGCCGTTCCGTCATCGACGTCGTCCTGGAAGAGGAGACGGAGATGCTTGAAGAGATGGTCGTCATCGGCTATGGCTCCATCAAGAAGAAGGATCTGACCGGCGCCGTCTCCGTTGTCGAACCGGAGGAATTCAAGTCGAGGGCTCTCACCTCCATCGGTGACGCTCTCCAAGGCGCCGCCGCCGGTGTAAATGTCCGTACCAGCGGTGAGATGGGCGCCCTTCCTTCCATCCAGATCCGCGGTACCGGCAACCTGACCAACGTAGACCCTCTTTATATCATTGACGGTGTTCCGACCGACAACAACATCGGTTTCAATGTCAACGATATCGAGAGCATCCAGGTCCTGAAGGACGCTTCCGCTGCGGCCATTTACGGCTCCCGCGCTGCGAACGGCGTCATCATCATCACGACCAAGAACGGCCAGGAGGGTCGCTCCAAGGTCGAATTCAGCGGCCAGGTGGGCGTCCAGAACATGCGCAAGCTGGATTTCATCAACGGAGATGAGTGGAGAGAACTCCGCACCAAGGAATTCCAGTGGGGCCGGGACAAGGGTTCCACCTCCGAAGAGACGCCGGCCTGGTGGAAGAACAACGTTGACTGGCAGGACGAACTCCGGAAGACCGGCATCGTCCAGGAGTACAACCTGGCTTTCAGCGGCGGTTCCAAGGATTCGAAGTACCGCACTTCCTTCGGTTACATGAACAACAGCGGTTATTATATCGGCCATAACATGGACCGCTTCACCGCCAGCGTCAGTTCGGAATTCAAGCGGGGCATCTTCACTTTCGGTGAATCCGTCCAGATGGGCCGGACCAACCGGAAGACCCACGGAAACGTGAACGTCGCCCAGGTGATGCAGATCAACCCGACCATGCCCATTCACGATGACGTGTACGGCAAGAACGGCTGGGGATACGGCAACCGCGTATTCTGTTACCAGAACGGCCATAACGTCGTGGCGAATGCCCAGGACGATAACAATTATACCGTACGGAATTATCTCTATATCCGCGGCTCCGCCTGGGCCCAGATGCGGATCACGAGCTGGCTGAGCTACAAACTGAACCTGGGCACTACCATCTCGAACTCCAATTCCCATGGCTGGTCCAACGGCTACGCCTACGCGTATGGTGAAACGGACTCCGCCTCTTCCGCGAGCGCGTCCGCGAACTTCAACAATACGTTCCTCGTCGAGAACACGCTCAATTTCAACAAGAGCTTCGGAAAGCACAATCTGGCCGGCGTTCTCGGACAGTCCTTCCAGGACACCAAATTCCGCGACATGGGTTCCGGCTCCAAGGACCTCATCCAGACGGCCGGCGGCCTTTATCTGAAGGAAGTGTCCAGCGGTGTCACCGCCGTGGCCGGTTCCGGTTCCAGCAGCCAGCACAGGCTTCTTTCCTACTTCGGCCGAATCAACTACGACTATGACGGCAGATACCTCTTCCAGGCGACGGTCCGCCGGGACGGTACTTCCCGTTTCGCCGCCGCCCAGCGCTGGGGCACTTTCCCGTCCGTCTCCCTGGGTTGGAGAATCAGCAAGGAACCCTTCTACAACATCTCCTGGATGAATGATTTGAAGATCCGTGCAAACTACGGTACCTTGGGCAGCCAGAACGTGGGCAACTACGACTATCAGTCCAGAATCAACAGCTACACGGCCTATATCCTCAACGGTGACGGCGCCCTTGTGCCCGGCCAGGCCATCACCGACATTTCCAACGCCGACATCGCCTGGGAGAAGAAGACGACGGCCAACGTCGGTGTCGACGCCGCTTTCTTCGCGAACCGGCTGCAGGTCTCCTTCGAGTGGTACGATTCCGAGTCCAAGGACGTCCTGTTCGCCCAGCCGATCCTGAAGACCGTCGGCTCCACCTCCAATCCGGTCGTCAATTCCGCGTCCATCAGCAACAAGGGTGTTGAACTCACGCTCAATTACAACGACCAGATCAACGCTGACTGGTCCTACGCCATCGGCCTGAATGTCGCCCACAACGAGAACAAGCTCAAGAGCCTCGGCTACGGTGTCGAATACCATGACAGCGGCCGCGCCCTCTCCAAGATCGGTTATCCGATCGGTCTGTTCTTCCTCGCGAAGACGGACGGCCTCTACCAGACGGACGCCGAAGCCCAGGCCGACGGCCTCATCCCGAATGCGGCGGCCGGCGACATCAAGTTCGTCGATTATAACGGGGACGGTTCCATCACGACCGAGGACCGTCAGCTGATCGAGGACAAGAGCCCCTGGCCGAAGGTGGAGCTGGGTCTGAACTTCAATCTCAATTACCGGAACTGGAACCTCCAGGTCAACGGTTTCGGCCAGCTGGGAAGATGGGTCTACAACGGACCGCGCACCATGTATGAGCGCCTGTCCGGCCTGCATCAGGTCAGCCGGGACTACTACAACAACATCTGGTCCGAGACCAACAAGCACAACAACGCCCGCTATCCGAGAACCGGATGGAACTACACCTTCAATGACATCGATTATTCCGACCGCTGGATCGAGAAAGGCGACTTCTTCAAGTTCAACACCATCTCCCTGGGTTACACCATCCAGCCGAAGAGCGGCCTGAAGAAGGTTTTCGAAAGCGCGAAACTCTATGTGACCGCCCAGAACCTCCTGTGCCTGACCAACTATTCCGGTTTCGACCCTGACTTCACCGCCGGCCTTTTCACTCCGGGCGAGAACCAGGTTCCGGAATACACCCTCACCAACTTCATCAACCCGGTGTCCTTCATTTTCGGTGTAAACGTCACTTTCTAAACTATCTGAAGTATGAAAACAGTCAAGATATGGACGATTGTCCTTTGCTCCATCCTGCTCGGGTCCTGCTCCAAGGACATCCTTGAGCTGAGCAATCCGAATTCCCTGACTACGGCCACGGCATTCGGAACGGAGGCGGATATCAATTCTTCCCTGATCGGTATCTACCACTCCTTCTACAGCAGCTACTACGCCATGATGAACACCCTGCAGTTCTCCGGGCAGAGCGACGAGGCCACTTCCGAGTCCGCCGCCTGGATCCAGCAGTATGCGAAGCATGTGTATTCCGACATGAACTGCCGCTGGAACTTCACTTCCTACAACCAGCTGTATGAGCAGGTGGCCCGTTGCAACCAGGTCATCCAGTATGCGGAGGGCATCGAGGAATGGAAGACCTATGACAAGGAGCAGATCATCGCCCAGGCCCGGGCCATCCGTGCCTTCGACTACTACCAGCTCGCGATGATGTACCAGATCCCTCCGTACGTGGACTATGTGGCCACGGCGGGCGACCAGCCCGAGGCCGGCGTATTCGATGACCTGTGCCAGAAGATCATCGATGACGCTGATGCGGCCTACAAGGTGCTTCCGGCCTCCTACCAGACTTCCGCCGGATACAACGGCCCCTGGAAGGACTCCTATATGGTTACCAAGTGGTTTGCCGCCTGCGTGAAGGCGAAGACCTACATGAACTGGGGCGATTACCTGAAGGGCGGTTATCACTACGCTGAAGCGCTGGCCGTCTACAAGGACATCATCGACAACGGACATTTCGTCATGATGGACGATTACACGGACAACTTCCGCTTCACGACCGAGAACAACGCCGAATCCATCTTCGAGATCCAGTTCGAGACCTGCTCCTCCAACTTCGGCAACTACTGGGGCATCACGAACAACGGCGCCAACGTGTCCACCACCTCCTGGAGATGGAAGTTCCTGGGCACCGGCCCCGTGGGCTGGACCGATCAGAACGGCGAATACTGGGTGCTCCCGGCCTTCAAGAACGAGAAGGCGAAAGAGCATATCAACGGCAGCGAGTGGGATTCCCGCATCCCGGCTACAATCTTCTATGCCGACATCTTCAAGGATTTCCCGCAGCACGTGCAGTGGCAGACCTGGTCCGCCACCCAGGGCAAGCGGACGGAATCCGATGAGATTGGTCCGGAAGGGGCGGGCTTCTCCTTCGCCGACTGGGTGACGAACCGCGTCTATTGCAACAAGTACACCGGTCAGTATCAGGATTATGTCTCCCTGAACGCCAGCGGTGTCGATGCGACCAACCAGCGGATCTTCCGCCTGGGCGAGATTCTCCTGGACTACGCTGAATGTCTCGCGCAGACGGGTGACCTGAAGGGCGCCGTTGCGGTTATCGACCAGGTGCGTGCCCGCGCCGGTCTGTGCCCGCTGGGCGAGCGCCAGAACTACAAGGTCGAGTCCGTGTGGACCAACCCTGAAACCGGCGGTACGACTGATTTCAACAAGGAGTACGGCTATGCCGCCTTCGAGAACAACAGTTCTTCCTATACGCTGGCCGATATCATGAAGGTCCTCGACATCGAATGCATGAAGGAAAGCTGCTTCGAAACTGAACGTCTGGTGGACATCCGCCGCTGGGGTCTGTCCCGTGACAGCGATTACCTGGCCAAGGTGAAGAAGCGTTCCTACAAGTACAACGCGAATTTCACGCCGGTCCGGGCCTGGCTCCCGCTCCCGACCGACGACGTGCAGAACAATCCCAACCTGAGCCAGCTGTCCGGCTGGTAGCAGAAACATGAATTGAGTACGGGTGCAGGGGCCGCTGGCGGCCCTTGCACTTTTTCCGATAACAGACAAACACGATTCAGAACATGGCAGACTTCTTCCAAAAAACCGGTCTTCCGAAGGCCCTGTCGCTGGGATATCTCGGCGTGATGATTTTCATGATGAGCGAAGGGCTGGAGCAAACCTGGCTCAGCAAGTATATCACGGACCAGAACTTCAACTCCGCCACCCTCTTCGCCGTCTACGGCATCGCCGTCACGATCTCCTCCTGGCTGTCCGGGGTCATCTCTGAGACGTTCGGGCTCCGGCGTGCGATGCTGGCCGGCTTCTTCATCTACCTCGTCGGCGTCATCGGCTATGCCGGGTTCGGTCTGCCGAACCTGAATTGGCCGGTCCTGATGACCACATATGCGCTGAAGGGTCTGGGCTATCCGCTCTTCGCCTACTCCTTCGTCGTGTGGATATCCTACCGGGTGGAACAGAAAACCCTGAGCACCGCCCAGGGATGGTTCTGGTTCGTGTTCACCGGCGGCTATCAGGTGCTCGGAGCCTATTACGGGGCTTGGTCCTTCGCCCATCTGGGCGTGATTCCGACCGCCTGGACGTCTCTTGTTTTCGCCACCATCGGCATGGTCTTCGCCATCTTCCTGAACAAGGCTCCGGACACGAACCTCTTCGCCGACCCGGACGCCGAGAAAGGCAACAAGTTCAAGGAGTTTTTCCGGGGGCTCGGCATCATCCGGCGTGAGCCGAAGGTTCTCGCCGGCGGCATCGTCCGGATCATCAACACGATTTCGCAGTTCGCCTTCCTGGTCTATATGCCGCTGTATATGCGTCATATGGGACTGACCGACGCCCAGTGGGCCAGCATGTGGGGCATCATCTTCTTCATCAACATTTTCGCCAATCTGCTTTTTGGATTCGTAGGAGACAAGATAGGCTGGCGCACTACCATCGAATGGTTCGGCGGCGTCGGCTGCGCCGTGGGCGTGCTGCTGTTCTTCTATGCGCCGCAAATTTGCGGGAACTGGTGGTTCATCCTTGTTTGCGGTATCCTCTGGGGTATCATGCTGGCGGCCTATGTGCCTCTTTCCGCTCTGGTGCCGTCGCTGGTCACCACCGACAAAGGCGCAGCCGTCTCGGTACTTAACCTCGGCGCCGGCCTGGCCACTTTCGTGGGACCGCTCCTGGTGGGATTGTTCGCTACGCCGGACGCTCCGGTCGTCGGTTACACCCGCGTGAGCTGGGCGCTGGCCATCCTGTATCTCAGCAGTTCCCTCATGACCTGGCTGTTCCTGAAAGAAAAGAAGTAGTCCATGGGCAAGATTGAAGAAGCGCTCCGGCATACGACCGATACAAAACGCCTCGTGATCGGTCCGGGCTGCGTCCGGGAGAGTGCGGCCATGTTTCTCGACCTCTTTCCCGGAAAGAAGGCCGTCATCGTCGCTGACCGGAACACTTGGGAAGTGGCGGGGAAGGATGTCCGGGAATCCCTTTCTGAGGCCGGCGTGCCCCAGGACGAGCCGTTCATCTTCACGGATCCAGATCTTTATGCGGAATGGAGCTACGTGGAGCAATTGAAGGCCTGTCTGTCGGAGACGGACGCCATCCCCATCGCGGTCGGTTCCGGAGTTATCAACGACTTGACGAAATATGTCGCTTTCCTGCTCGGGCGGCGATACATGACGGTCGGTACGGCCGCCTCCATGGACGGTTATACGGCCTACGGCTCTTCCATCACCATCGACGGCAACAAGCAGACGGTGGACTGTCCCGCTCCGTACGGGTTCGTGATGGATCCCGTCATTGCCGCCGAAGCGCCGAAGGAGCTGTGCGCCAGCGGCTATGGTGACCTGATCGCCAAGATTCCCGCGGGTGCGGACTGGATGTTGGCCGAGGCCGCCGGCGTGGAGGCGATAGACCCTCTGTCGTGGCATCTGGTCCAGGATGGCCTGCGGGAATCCCTGGCCGACCCGGTCGCCGTCCGCAACGGAGATGTCTCCTATACGGAAAAACTGTCGGAAGGACTGCTGATGAGCGGTTTCGCCATGCAGGCCTATCGGTCCAGCCGGCCCGCTTCCGGCATGGAGCACCAGTTCTCGCATTGTTGGGACATGGAGAATCTTTGTTTCCGGGGGAAACATGTCTCACACGGATTCAAGGTGAGCATCGGCACGCTGGTCTCCACGGCCTCGCTGGAATTCCTTCTGGATGAAGGGCTGGACAGCCTGGATGTGGATGCTTGTGCGGCTTCCTGGAAAAGCTGGGTGGAAACGGAGGAGGACATCCGGCGCATTTTTGAAGGGAAGCCGGGCCATCTGTCCCGGGCCTTGAAGGAGACGAAGGAAAAGTATGTGGACCGGGATGGGCTGAGAAAGCAGCTGGAGGCCCTGAAGGCGGCCTGGCCGGTCTTGTCGTGCCGGATAAGGGACCAGATCATCCCTTTCGAAACCTTGCGGGAAAACCTCCGGCTGGTCGGAGCGCCCTATGAACCCGAGATGATCGGCGTAAGCCGGGACCGGCTTCGTGCCACCCTGGCATGCATCCCCTATATGCGCAGCCGCTTCACGAATATCGACGTGGTCTTCCGCTGCGGCTTGCTGCCGGCCCTGGACCGTAAACTGTTTGGAAAAGGAGGAATATGGGAAATCAATATGTAATCGGCCTGGACTACGGGTCGGATTCGGCGCGAGCCGTGGTTGTTGACGCCCATACGGGCGAAGTGCTGTCCACTTCCGTCAAAGCGTATCCGCGCTGGGCGGCGGGCCTGTACTGCAATCCGCAGGCGAACAGCTGGCGCCAGCATCCGCTGGACTATCTGGAAGTGCTGGAATGCACCGTCCGGGAAGCCCTGGCCGCCTGTGACCCTTCGGTCGCCGGACAGGTCGTCGGAATCGGCATTGACGCGACGGGCACCACCTCGGTCTTCACGGACCGGGCCGGGACGCCCCTTTCCCTCAAGAAGGAGTTCGCGGACAATCCGGATGCCATGTTCGTCCTCTGGAAGGACCATACGGCCGTCCGGGAAGCCGAACTGATCAATGCCGTCTGCAAGACATCCGAAACGGATTATACCATGTACTCGGGCGGGATCTACAGTTCCGAATGGCTGTGGGCCAAGACCCTGCATATCCTGCACGAGAGTCCGGACGTGGCGGCCGCCGCCTATTCCGTCGTAGAGCACTGCGACTGGATTCCGGCCGTCCTCACCGGCGTCCAGGACGCGGACAAGATCGTCCGGAGCCGCTGCGCGGCGGGGCACAAAGCCCTCTGGAACGCGCGCTGGGGCGGTCTTCCTCCGGAATCTTTCTTCCGGCAGCTCGATCCTGAACTGGTCCGGTTCCGCTACGACACCCCGACCGTCACGGCGGACACCCCGGTGGGATATCTCTGTTCCGAATGGGCCTGGAGGCTCGGCTTGAAAGAGGACGTCGTCGTGGCGGCCGGCGCCTTCGACTGCCATATCGGCGCCGTGGGCGCCAACATCCAGCCAGGCACCCTGGTGCGGGTGATCGGCACGTCAGCCTGCGACGTTCTCGTCGCGCCCTATGAGGAGGTCGGCGACCGGACCATCCGCGGAATCCTGGGGCAGGTGGACGGCTCCGTCGTCCCCGGAATGGTGGGACTGGAAGCCGGGCAGGCCAGTTTCGGTGATGTCTATGCGATGTTCCGCCGCATCCTGGAGTGGCCGCTCCGCAACCTTTCCGGACTCTCGGACGAGGACATGGAGAAAGCATGTGAAAGGATTCTTCCGGCCCTTACTGCGGAAGCGGAGAAGATCCCCCTGGAGGAGAGTACGTTGCTTGCGACCGACTGGATCAATGGCCGCCGGACACCGGATACCAACCAGAAAGTCACCGGGACGATTACGGGCCTTACCCTTTCAGCCTCCGCTCCCTTGGTTTTCCGGGCCTTGGTAGAGGCGACCGCTTTCGGCAGCCGGGCCATCGTGGAGCGGTTCCGCGAGGAAGGCGTCCATATCGAACGAATTGTCGGCATTGGCGGCATTGCGCAGAAATCCCCGTTCGTGATGCAGACGATGAGCGATGTGCTGGGCATGCCGATCGATGTCTGCCGCACCAACCAGGCGTGCGCCCTCGGTGCGGCGATGTTCGCCGCCACGGCCGCCGGCCTGTATCCCTGCGTGGAGGCGGCGGCACGAGCCATGGATTCGGGCATCCTCTGCAGTTATGATCCCAATCCGGCCCATTATGAAGACTATGACCGCAAATACAGGGACTATCTCGCCCTTTGCCGGTTTGCGGAACAACTTGATGAAACCAGAAACAAATAACGTATGAGCATGAAAAGAATTGCAGCCCTCGCAGGATTGCTGCTGGCACTCTGCCTGACCGCATCGGCCCAGCGCCATCCCCGCGCTCCTTACCGTTTCGACCCGGTGGAGCCGGGTGTCCACGATCCCGTCCTTGCGAAAGAGGGGGATACCTGGTATGTCTTCGGCACCGGTCCTTCGGAGATGACCTCCACCGACCTCAAGACCTGGACTTCCGTCCCGGGACCGAGGGTCGATTTCGAGTGGATTTCGGAATTCGTCCCCGGCTGGCGCGGCGGTGCGTGGGCGCCGGACATCATCCGTTACAACGGCCTGTGGCACATGTTCTGTTCGCCCTCGGCCTCCGGGCTCCAGACGTCCGTCATCTGCCACATGACCCGCTCCACGCTGGATCCGGCCTCTCCGGAACCCTGGAAGGACTGCGGCGAAATCATCCATTCCGTCCCGGACGGGATGAAGTGGAACGCCATCGACGCCAATGTCGTCATTGCCGATGACGGGACGCCCTGGATGGTCTTCGGCTCCTACTGGGACGGCATCCAGCTCGTCCGTCTGAAAAAAGACCTGTCGGGCGTGGACGGCGTGCCGCGGACCATCGCGCGCCGTTATATCATCGACCGGCCCGACATTCACAATCCGCTTTCCACCCTGGCCGGGAAAAATGCCATCGAGGGGGCGCACGTGTACAAGCACGGAGGATGGTACTATCTTTTCGTCTCCTGGGACTACTGCTGCGTGGGCGTCAACAGCTCTTATAAAGTGGCGGTGGGCCGTTCCCGGAACGTGGAGGGCCCTTACCTGGATGACACCGGGAAGGACATGGCCCAGGGCGGGGGACGCCTCGTGGCCTTCGACAGCGACCGTTTCGTCGCCTCCGGGCATTGCTCGGCCTACACCATCGACGGGAAGGACCTGTATCTGTGCCATGCCTATGAAAGGTATGGTGGCCAGTCCAAACTTGTCGTCCGTGAAATCGGATGGGAGGACGAATGGCCGGTCGTGAGCCTGGAGGACGAGTCTGAGAAGACCGCCCATGCGATGGTGCTCGATGTCACCAGGAACGGGGCGGCCATCCAGCCGACCATGTACGGCGTTTTCTTTGAGGACATCAATTTCGCCGCGGACGGCGGCGTCTATGCCGAAATGGTCAAGAACCGTTCGTTCGACTTCCCGCATCCGTTCACCGGCTGGACCGCCTTCGGAAAGGTTACCCTGAAGAATGACGGCCCGTTCGACCGCAATCCGAACTATGTCCGCTTCGATCCCTCCGGGCATACCGACAAGTACACCGGTCTGCAGAACGACGGCTTCTTCGGAATGGGAATCCAGCGCGGCAAGGAGTACCGCTTCTCCGTCTGGGCCAGGGGAGCGGGAAGCAAGGTCCGTGCGGAACTGGTCAATCCGGACTCCGACGTAGAGAGCCAGGTGCTCGTCTCGTCCGAGATAGACATCACCTCAGACCAGTGGAAGCAGTATGAAACGGTCCTGACCGCGCCCGTGACGATGCAGGATGCCCGCCTCAGGGTGTTCCTCGCCTCCGCCACAAAGGGTGCCGACCTGGAGCACATCTCCCTCTTCCCGGTGGATACCTGGAAGGGAAGGGAGGGCGGCTTGCGGAAAGACCTCGTCCAGTCCCTGTACGACCTGCACCCGGGCGTGTTCCGCTTCCCGGGCGGTTGCATCGTGGAGGGTGCGGACATTGACACGCGGTACAACTGGAAGAATTCGGTCGGCCCGGTGGAGAACCGTCCCTTCAACGAGAACCGCTGGCATTACACGTATGCCGACCGGCTGTTCCCGGATTATTTCCAGAGTTACGGCCTCGGCTTCTTCGAGTATTTCCAGCTTTGCGAAGACCTCGGGGCGGCTCCGCTTCCCGTGATCAGCTGCGGCATCGCCTGTCAGTTCCAGAACAGTCCGGACAACCCCGACGCCTTCATCCCGGTCGAGGAACTGCAGCCCTACATCCAGGACGCCCTGGACCTGATCGAGTTCGCGAACGGCGCTCCGGACACCCCTTGGGGCAAGGTCCGTGCCGAGATGGGCCACCCGGCCCCGTTCAACATGCGGCTCCTCGCCGTGGGCAATGAGCAGTGGGGGCCGGAATATCCCAAGCGCCTCATCCCGTTTGTCAAGGCCATCCGGGAGAAGCATCCTGAAATCAGGATCATCGGCACTTCGGGCCCGGGGTCGGAAGGGGATCTCTTTGAGTATCTGTGGCCTGAGATGCGTAAGATCCAGGTGGATCTCGTGGATGAGCATTATTATCGTCCCGAATCCTGGTTCCTCGCCCAGGGAAGCCGCTATGACAACTACGACCGGAAGGGACCGAAGGTGTTCGCCGGAGAGTATGCCTGCCATGGGGAAGGGAAGAAGTGGAACCATTTCAATGCCTCCCTGCTGGAGGCAGCCTTCATGACCGGTCTCGAAAGGAACGCCGATCTGGTGCAGATGGCCACCTATGCGCCGCTCTTCGCCCATGTGAAGGGTTGGCAGTGGCGGCCGGACCTGATCTGGTTCGACAACCTGACCAGCGTGCGGAGCTGCAGCTGGTATGTCCAGCAGCTGTATTCCCTGAACAAGGGAACCCATGTCGCCTCCCTGACTATGAACGGTAAGCCCGTCAGCGGCCAGGAGGGGCAGGACGGCCTGTTCGCCTCGGCCGTGTGGGATGCCGATGCCGGCGAATACATCGTCAAGATCGTCAACACGTCAACCTATTCCCGGAACGTGTCCATCAGCGTCAAGGGCCTGAAGAAGGGCCAGCAGCTGGCTGCGGCCGGGTGCACCTCTTTCCACAGCGCCTATCCGGATCTGGACAACACACTGGAGAATCCCGCGGCGATCGTTCCAGAGACCGGGACGTTCGACCTCAAAGACGGGCTTTTCGATGAAAAGATTCCGGCCAAGACTTTCATGATTTATCGGCTGAAGAGGAACTGATGGAAGCATTCCGATATCGGTCACCCCTGGATGAATCCCGTCTCAGGGCTGCGTGCGGCAAAATCCGTCACGTGGCCCTGGACATGGACGGGACCATCTATCTGGGATCGACCCTGTTCCCGTTCACGCCCGCTTTCCTTGAACTGCTCCGGAGTCGCGGAATCGGATACTCTTTCCTGACCAACAATCCCACGAGGAGCCGGAAGGACTATGTGGAGAAGCTGCGGGGAATGGGAATCCAAGTATCCGAGGATCAGGTCCTTACTTCTTCCCAGGCGACCATCGGCTACCTTCGGGCGACGCTTCCCGAGGTCCGGAGGCTGTTCCTCCTGGGAACGCCGAGCATGCAGCGGGAATTCGAGGAAGCCGGGTTCGAACTCACCCGGGACGACCCGGCGGACCGTCCGGACGCGCTCGTCGTCGCATTCGACCCCACCCTGACCTACGACCGGTTCTGCCGGGCCGCCTGGTGGGCGTCGAAGCGGGAGATCCCCTATATCGCGACCAATCCCGACTGGGTTTGCCCGACCGACCGCGAGACAGTCCTGATCGACTGCGGATCCCTGTGCAAGGCCCTGGAAGGGGCCGTCGGGAGAAAGCCCGATACGGTTATCGGAAAGCCGAGTCCGTTGATGCTCAATGGATTGTGCGCTTCTCTGGGACTTCGTCCTGACGAGGTCGCCGTGTGCGGGGACCGGCTTTATACCGATGTCGCCTCCGCCCGGAATGCGGGTTGTTTCGGGGTGCTGGTCCTTAGCGGGGAAACGACCCTCGAGACCGCTCTCGCCGCCGATCCGGCCCCGGACCTCATCGCCGCCAGCGTGGCGGAATTCGGACAATTACTGGAAACTACTATCTAAAACTTGTTGTCATGCGTAAACTTTTGTGCACTTTGTTGCTGGTTGCAACGACCGTCACCGGTTTCGCTCAGACGGAGAAGTCCTATACCGTCCAGGGCGGCGGTACGGGCCCGTACAAGGCGATGGTCGCCGGGGACGCTTCACTCCCGAACTTTACCATCTACCGTCCGCAGGTACTTCCAGAAGGACAACGGCTGCCGGTCCTCCTGTATGCGAACGGCGGCTGCGCCAACAGCACCGTCCAGATGCGTTTCCTGCTGAACGAAGTGGCTTCCTACGGCTATATCGTCGTGGGCATCGGTCCCTTCGAGGATGAAGACCCGATTGAGAACTGGAAAAACGTGATGAAGGGAATGTATCCGGAAGGGAAGCGCGTCATCCTGGCTACGGGTGAGGAAATCAAGGCGCCGACTGCGGCCGAGGTCAAGGCTCAGCAGGAGGAAAACGAAAAACGCCTCAGAGCGATGCGCGAGCAGCGGAACCGTGCCCCCCAGGCCCAGCAGCCCATGCGTCCCCGCACTTATCCGCGCCAGATGCTGGAGGCTCTGGACTGGCTTACGGACCAGAATGCCGATCCGAAGTCGGAGTATTACGGCAAGGTCGATCTCTGCCACGTGGCCGCGATGGGACAGTCCTGCGGCGGAGCGATGACCCTCTCCGTGTCCCACGATCCGCGTCTGACGACCTGCATCCTGCTGAATTCCGGCATCGGTGACATCTCCATGTCCGGGGCGACGAAGGACGCCTTTGCGAGCCTGCACACCCCGATGCTGTACATCATCGGCGGCCCCACTGACATCGCCTATGCCAATGCCGTCAAGGATTTCTCCAATATCAAGAATGTCCCGGTCGTCATGATCAACACCCCGCCGGACGGCCACCACGGCACGTATTACGAGATGTATGGCGGCGGCTACGCCGTTGCCGTCCGCAAATGGCTTGACTGGCAACTGAAGGGCAAGGTGGGCGAGTCCGCCCTCTTCCTGGACAGTGAATACATGCACTGGAAGTATCCCGAGTGGACGGTGGACCGGAAGAACTGGTAGACCGACCTCCGTGCGGACATGAAAAAGAAGACCTCGAAGCAAATCGGGGTCTTCTCTTTTTGTCCGGTCGTCTTTACTGCGCCAGGCCGACCAGGACCTTGTCGTGACCGCGCTTGGTCTCGCAGGTGTTGTCCAGCACCATGCTGGCACCGCCGTCCGGCGTGTAAGGCTCCCAGGCGGGACGGCCCGTCACGTTGGGGTCGCCGGTCTTGATGAAGGAAATCCAGTAGTCGCTCACGATGTCGGCGAGTTTGTAGGCGCTTTCGGAGGAGCCGGTCATCTCGCGCTGGCGGGCGATGTTGTTGAACATGAACGGAAGTTCCATGCCGTGGCTCGCGCCGAGGACGTTGTTCTCGGGAATCCACTGGAAATGATAGACATACACTTTCTCGCCCATTCCGCTCTTGGCGTCGGCGATCCGGAGGGTGTTGTTGCGCACGCGGGTGTCGACATACAGCATGTCCTTGGGGGCCTTGTCAGGATAGACCTTCCGGAATTCATCCATGAACTGCCGGGCCTTCTCCTCTCCCATACGCTCCTTCAGGGTTGCCAGGACCTCCGCCTCCGTCTTCTCCGGACTGATGTCGAAGAAGAACTCGTTGAAGTTGCTGCCGATCATGATGGGCACATTCCGCGAGAGGGTGGCGGTTTCCGGATCATAAGGCTGCTCCGTGATGATGTTCCCGTCCAGGAACGGGCAGAATCCGCCCCGCTCCCCGGGCGCGGCCTTCATCTTGGCGATGGCCCGGTTTCCGGCTTCGCGCAGTTCCTTATAGGTGAAGGCCCCGAGCCGCGCTTCGGCCTGGGCGGGCTTCACGCCGAGCTCTTCCAGGAAGGTCCTGCCAAGCTGCCGCCCATACTCTCCGCTGGTGATCCGGCGGAAGGAACCGCTCTGGATGATTCCCCGCTGGAAGAGGCCCTTGGCGGAAGGCATGGCCTGGAGGGTCGTCACCTTGCCGGCGCCGCCGGACTGCCCGGCGACGGTGACCTGGTCCGGGTCGCCGCCGAACTTCTCGATGTTGTCCCGGACCCATTCCAGCGCCTTTACGATGTCTTGCATCCCGAGGTTCACGGACTGGGCGTACTTGCCGCCGAGGAAACTCAGGTCCATGTATCCGAGAACATTAAGCCGGTGGTTGATGCTCACGGTAACGATGTCCCCCTTGTCGGCCAGGGCGCGTCCTTCATAGCAGTCCAGGTCGATGGCGGAACCGTCATTGAAACCGCCGCCATGGATCCAGAAGAAGACCGGACGCTTCTTGCCGTCATTGATTCCCTTGGTCCAGACGTTGAGGACCAGGCAGTCCTCCTCGCTCATCGCCTCGATGTTGAACTGATTGCCGAAACTGTAGTCCCGCTGGGTGTCATCCCGCCAGACCAGACTGTTCATCTGCGGGGCCTTGGGACCATAGAGTTTGCACATTCTCACGCCCTCGTACCTGTCGGGGGCCTGCGGCGGCATAAACCGTTCGGCCTTGGCGTACCGGATGCCTTTGAAGGTGTATACATCGTCATCCAGATACCCTTCCACGGTACCGTACTTGGTATCTACGCGCGTATGCTCCCCGGCCGTGATGGGCCCGGGGTGCGGAGCGGTCTGCTCCGCACTCCCGGAACCGCATCCCGAGAGGAGGGTGCAAAGGATGGCCAGAGAGAATAGATTCGTTCTCATGGCTTTCCTATTGACGCATCATGTCGATGAGTTCACTGTCGTGGCCGTGCCTGGTCTCGCAGGTGTTGTCCAGGACCATGGTCGGACGGGTTTCCTCATTGTAGGGCTCCCAGACGGGACGGCCTTCCACGTTCGGATCGCCGTTCTTGATGAAGGCGATCCAGTAGTCGCTCATGATGTCGGCGAGTTTGTAGGCGCTTTCGGAGGAGCCGGTCATTTCGCGCTGGTTGGCGATGTTGTTGAACATGAACGGAAGTTCCATGCCGTGGCTGGCGCCGAGGACATTGTTCTCCGGTTTCCAGGTGAACAGATAGAGGAAAGATTTCGTCCCCTGACGGCTCTTGAGGAGTGCCTGGTGCTCGGCGTTGCCGCGGGTGCGGGTCTCCACGTACAGCATGGCCTTGGGGTCTTCGTTCGGATAGGCCTTCTTGAACGCCTCCATGAACTTGACTGCCTTCTCTTCGCCCATCCGTTCGGTCAGGGCGGTCTTCACTTCCGCTTCGGTCTTCTCCGGGCTGATGTCGAACTGCATCTCGTTGAAGTTGCATCCTACGAGCAGGGGCACATTCTTGGAAATGTCGGTAGCGACCTCGTCAAACGGATGCTCGGCGATGTATTTGCCATCCTTGACGGGACCGAAACTGACCCGGACGCCGTCCTTGGCGAGCCGTGCGGTAGCGCGGTTGCCAGCATCGACCAGTTCCTCATAAGTGAAGGAATCCAGTTTGGTTTCGGCCTGCCCCGGCTTCACACCGAGTTCCTGCAGGAAGACGGGACCGAACTTGATGGAGGCCTCCGCATCGCCGGAACGGGGACCGGAACCGCTTTGGATGATGGCCCGGTGGATGAGACCCTTGGCGGAAGGCATGGCCATGGTGTTGGAAACCTTTCCGCCGCCGCCGGACTGACCGCCGATGGTGACGCAGTTCGGGTCGCCGCCGAACTTCTCGATGTTGTCATGGATCCACTCGAGGGCCTTCACGATATCCTGGTGGCCGAGGTTGACGGACTCGGAGTATTTGCCGCCGAGGGCACGGAGGTCGGCATAGCCGAGGATGTTGAGGCGGTGGTTGATGGTGATTGTGACGATGTCGCCCTTGTCGGCGAGGGCGCGGCCCTCATAGCAGTCCAGGTCATGGCCGGATCCGCTGGAGAATCCGCCGCCATGGGTCCAGACGAAGACCGGACGCTTCTTTCCGTCATTGATGCCCTTGGTCCAGACGTTCAGCACGAGACAGGCCTTCTCATCCATCGGTTCGATGACGAACTGGTTGCCGAAATAGTAGTCGGTCTGCGTATTGTCCCGCCAGACGAGGTCCAGCCGCTGCGGCGCCTTGGGGCCGTAGAGCTTGCACATCCGGACGCCGTCGAACTTGTCGGGAGCCTGGGGCGGCATGAACCGGTCGGCTTTGGCATACTGGATGCCCTTGAAGGTGTAGACATCGTCGTCCAGATAGCCTTCGACGGTGCCGTAGACCGTGTTGACACGGGTGTGTGCACCGGCTGTAATGGGACCGGGGTGCGCCGGTTCAGCGGTCTGTACGGCCTTGGGGCCGCATCCGGCAAGAAGAAGGACTGACGCGGAAACCAGTCCGGCGTGGAAAAGGGAATGCTTCATGGTTGTTTCGTTTTAAGTGTCGGTACAATGGGTTTACTGGGCCAGTTCCAGGAGCGCCTTGTCATGGTTGTACTTGATGACGCAGGTGTTGTCCAGCATCATGCATGGACCGGTCTCCTCGTTGTAGGGCTCCCATACCGGCTGTCCGGCCACGTTCGGGTCCCCGGTCTTGATGAAGGCGAGCCAGTAGTTGCTGATGACTTCCTGGAGC
>JAEEGK010007313.1_pt1 | contig 26333 bp, 22 predicted proteins | sample 8958771 | NCBI WGS metagenome assembly JAEEGK01 (sample SAMN16246547, study PRJNA631951) | gut metagenome | biome: gut microbiome; feature: rumen; material: SC-attached | host: Bos | place: Iran: Karaj | collected 2018-10 | reverse complement strand
TGAGCAGAACCGATGACTATCATCGAATCTGAAGTCTCAGAGAGCGAAGCGGCTTCCTTTTGCCTACTTTCAGTCGTAATACATATTGTATCAAAAACATTATATTTTTCAATTTTATTTTTAACAAATTGGCATATTTTTTTAAAAGTGTCGCTGGAGAACGTAGTTTGCGATATCAAAATGGCCGATTCAAGCGGAAAATCAAGGCTTTCAAGATCCTCAGGAGCCTTGATAACAGCGCATTTGACGCCATATCCCTCTGCTTCTCCGAGAATGCCGGTTACCTCGGGATGGCCTTTGGTTCCGGCAATGATTATGTTCATTCCCTTCTCCGCATTCTCCTTTACGATCTTATGGATCTTCGAGACGAACGGACATGTCATGTTCCTTATATCGCAGTTCTTGGACTCCAATATCCTTATTTCATCAGGAGTTACACCGTGGGCTCTGACAATTACAACGGAACCGTCAGGACAGTCTTCTGCCTTTTCGCAGATAACAAAGCCGCCTTCAACAAGCTTATCTACAACGTATTTGTTATGGACGATCTCGCCTAACATCACAAGTGTCTTGCCGTCAGTACTTGAAGCGACTGCGTCTTTTGCAGCCGTAACGGCATTTTTAACTCCAAAACAGAAGCCTGATGATTTAGCGACAGTTACTTTCACTTATCTTCCTCTTCCAGATGGCTTAAAAGGAATTCCCTGGTGCCGTCTATATCGTACTTGCCCGTATCGATAACAATTGCTTCAGGTACCCGGATAAGAGGTGATGCAGCTCTTGTGGAGTCCTGCTCATCTCTATATTTAATATCTCTTAATACTTCTTCATAACTTTGGGAGTGGTCGCCTGCTTCATTAAGTTCCTTAAGTCTTCTCTCGGCTCTTACCTCAGGTGCGCATACTACGAAGAACTTGTATTTGGCGTCAGGAAGCACTACGGATGCTATATCCCTGCCGTCAAGCACGAATGTCTGGTTCTTTGCTATCTCTCTTTGAAGAGAAACCATTGCAGCTCTTACAAAAGGAAGTGCGGAAATATCAGATGCCGCTATGGATGTCTGGGGTGTTCTTAATTCGCCTGTGACATCCTCACCGTCAAGGATCATGTGCTGAACGCCGTCAATAAAAGCGACTTCGATCTTAACTTCATCCATCATCTTCTTAACCGCATCAGCATCTTTTGCATTTATACCATTCTTGATGGAAGCGACAGCGCATGTTCTGTACATAGCACCGGTATCAAGATACATAATGCCGAGTTCTTTGGCGACGCCTTTTGCGAGCGTGCTCTTGCCTGATCCGGAAGGTCCGTCGATTGCGATCTGATAAATGCCCATAATAGTCTCCTTTATAAAATATCTCCGTCTTCTGTGGTCCTGTCTCTTCCCGTCTCATATACGCGGTACTGCGACCATAATGTCTCAAGTGATTCAAGTGATGACTGAATGTGTTCTTTCCTGTGCATTCCGAGCGATACGAGAAGCGCGTTTATAAGTGACAGCGGTGCTGTAAGCGAGTCAACGAATGATGCCATTGATGATTTCGCGAAAAGCTTGATGTCGGCATATTCGGTCATTGCCGTATCGTCCTTGTCGGTAATAGCGATTATCGTTGCGCCCTTCTTTTTGGCATAACCCATGGAGTTGATCGTTCTTGCGGAATATCTCGGGAATGAGATTCCGATCATAACGTCGCCTTCCCCGATCGGCATGATCTGCTCGAAGAGCTCATTAGTACAGGTGCTTCTGACCAGCACAACGTCATCAAATAAAAGCGTCATATAAAAGTGCATGAACTCCGACAAAGGAGCCGATGCCCTGATGCCCATGATATATATCTTTCTGGCTTTGAGAATAGAACGGACAGCGTTGTCGAATTCTTTCTCATCAATGGAATTAAGCGAATCACGAAGATTAGCAATGTCCTGGTTGACAACTGATCTTAAGGCTTCGCTGTCGCTCTCAAACTTCTCTGTAAGACCTAATCTCTGAACGGAAGTAAGCTTGGACTTAAGGTCTTCCTGAAGAGCCTTCTGGAATTCGGGATAACCTTCGAACCCTAATTCTGTCGTAAATCTTACGACAGTCGATTCGGATACTCCGACCTCTTCGCCTAATTTGGCAGCGGTCATGTAAGCAGCTTTGTCATAGGATTCCAGAATAAAGCCTGCAATGGCCTTATGGCCTTTGCTCATATTGGAAATGCTGTTTTCGATAAGATCAAGCGTCCCCGTCATTATCTTCACCTTCCTCATTCTCAGGCTTAGGTGCCATGAGGCTCTCGATCGAGATCTGCTTATCCTCTCCACCGGCAGCTTCCTTAAGGGAATCTTCCATATCCCTGATCGTCTGGTAGCTCATAAGTTCAAGCGGCGGGAGATCCTTTACCGATTCGATTCCGAATTCGGTCAGGAACTTTCTGCTCGTCTTAAATAATGAAGGCCTTCCGGGTGCGTCAAGGTTGCCCGCTTCTTCGATCCAGCCTCTGTCCAGAAGTCTTGAAATGATCGAATCCGAAGAAACGCCTCTGACGAGCTCAACCTGCGCTCTTGTGCACGGCTGGTTATAAGCGATTACGGCCAATGTCTCGTAAGATGCCTGTGAGAGCGGCGGAACCTGCCTCGGACCGAACATCCTGTCTAAGATCTTCTTCTGTGAAGGTCTTGTCATGATCGCATATGAATCTTCAGTCTTCCTGATCTCAAGGCCGCTCCAGGGGTTGCCCGAATATCTGTCCGTAAGGGACTTTAATGCCTCATTAACGGCATTTTTCGAGCAGTTGCAGATATCAGCCAGTTTATCGACTGAAACAGGGTCACCGGATACAAATAAAATCGATTCGATAGCCGCGGGTAATTCCTGTGATGTTATCTTAAAATCGTCTTCCATAATTCTTAACCCTTTTTCTCTTCGATCGAGATCTCGCCGAAGTTTCTGTCCTGTTCTACGGTAACCTTGTTGTCCCTGACAAGTTCCAGTATCGCAAGGAAGCTTACGACCTTATCCATCTTCTCTGCTTTCTTTCCGAACAGACTCGAAAATAAGATCTTGCCCTTGCCCGTAATGGAACGCCAGATCGACTTGATCCTCTCCTTTACGGAACGCTTATCTCTCTGAAGGATATGTGTGATCTTCGCTGAAATATCAGTAAACCGCTGCTCATTACGCTCATTGATGAGAGCAACGGCATCGTTGAATTCCTCTATATCAAAGTTCTGCTCAGCCGGCTTTAAAGAGATCCCGAGCTGCTTAGCAGTTGATGCAATACGGAATCTCGCGCCGTCGAACTTATCTCTTCTTTCTTTTAAGTCCTGCGCGAAAACACGGCATCTCTTATATCTCATCAATGAAATTACGAGTTCTTCTCTGGGATCAACAACATCGTCGCCTGTGCCGCCTAATGCAGCCTGCATTCCGGGAAGCATCATCCTGGACTTTATTGAGACCAGAGTAGCACCCATTACAAGGAAGTCTGAAGCAAGCTCCATGTCGAACTCCTGCATGGACTCGATATACTGCATATACTGAGCTGTAATGGTGCTGATCGGGATATCGTAGATATCGACATCGTTCTTCTCGATCAAATGCAAAAGCAGGTCCAGAGGGCCTTCGAATTGTCTTAATCTGATCTCAGGCTTTACTGCTTGTTCGGGCATATTATCAGATTCCAATCAGAGAGAACAGCATTTCAAAAGGAATCAGGATGAAGCCGATGATCTTTTCGAAAGGCCACTGGATAATACTGACTACCTTGCTTAAGATCGAGATCCTGGAGACATATCCGATAAAGAAAATGGCCATGAGGATCATCGGTGACCATCTCTCAAAATTCCTGTATCCCTGTGAATATCTGACCTTATAAGGCAATAATTCCTGAAGAACATGGAAACCGTCCAAAGGCGGGATCGGCAGAAGGTTAAATGCCAGGAGCATCATAGAGAATGCGTAGGTATAAAGAAATACATCAGAAAGAGCTTTTAACGCGATACCGAAAGATGCATCACTGAATCTTAAGACCAGATGATAGAACAGGCTTCCCAAGATCATCGATACTGTACCTAACAGGAAATTGCCCGTAACACCTGCCAGATGAACCATGATGTTCATCCAGCGGTGGTTCTTGAATCTGTGAAGATTCGAAGGATTATACATTACAGGCTTACCCCAGCCGAAACCTGCAGTAAGAAGCAGGATCGTACCTATCGGATCCATATGTGCAATAGGATTAAGGGTAACTCTTCCCATGTTCCTTGGCGTCGGATCGCCGAGCCATACCGCAACTGTCGCATGCATAAACTCATGGATCGAGAAAGACAGTGTCAGCGCAATGATAAAGATTATCAGCATATAGATAATCGTCTGTATGTCGTATCCGCTAAAGAACAGGTTAATTATCATAATCTACCTCATGCCTTAACGACAGAGAATGTGATCTTCTCTCCGTTGACATTCCACTCCTTGGAGTTGTCGCCGGTGCCCTTGGAGATCTCGACTGCAAGTACTTCAGAAGCAAGGTAATCCTTCTTCTTCTCGATTACTTCAGCGAGCTTATCGTTGCCCTCATACTTGAGAACGATACGGTCGGATACTGTAAGACCCTCTGTCTCCTTACGGTGATTCTGGATCTTGGAGATCATCTCTCTTACGAGACCGTCTTCGATGAGTTCTTCTGTAAGAACTGTGGAGATGGAAACAGTAAGATTGCCGGATGTCTGCGTGGAGAATCCTTCAGGCTGGGTTGTCTCGATGAGGAAGTCTTCTTCTGTCATCTCGTACTCTTCACCGTTTACTGTGATCTTTACAGAGCCGTTCTTAAGAGCATTATATGTCTCCTTGCCGGGGAGATTTGCGATAACTTCCTTGGCATCATTAAGATTCTTGCCGAACTTTCTTCCGCATGTTCTGAGCTGAGGCTTGAAGCTGTAATCAACGAGTGTTGAAGCATCGCTCAAGACTTCGATCTTACGGATGTTAAGCTCATCAAGAACGATCGGCTTATACTCATCGTCAAGACCGATCTCGGATACTACGTAGATCTCGGAAAGCGGCTGACGGTTCTTGATAGAAGCAGATTCACGGCAGCTGTGGCCAAGAGTTACGATCTGCTGGACAAGCTCCATCTCCTCTTCGAGCTTAGCGTCGATCAGGCTCTCATCGGCTGCCGGGTACTTAGCGAGGTGAACTGAGATAGGAGCTTCCTTATCTACTGAGCATACGATGTTCTGATAGATCTCTTCTGTCATGAACGGAACGAACGGTGCGCAGAGTCTTGTGAGGTTGTCGAGAACAGTATAGAGCGTCATGTAAGCATTGACCTTGTCCTGTGTCTCTTCAGCGCCCCAGTATCTGTCACGGCAGCGTCTTACGTACCAGTTGGAGAGCTCTTCAGTGAAGTCCTGAATGAGTCTTGCTGACTGGGAGATATCGTAATTATCCATTTTCTCGTTAACGACCTTGATGAGGGTGTTAAGACGTGAGAGAACCCATCTGTCCATAGCGCCCAAAGAAGCCTTATCGAGTGTGTGCTTTGTAGGATCGAAGTTATCGATGTCTGCGTACATTACGTAGAATGCATAAGTATTCCAGAATGTACCGATGAACTTCTTGATGCCGTCGTTGACAGCTTCCTTGGAGAATCTTGAAGGAAGCCAGGGCTGGTTAGCTGTGTAGAAATACCATCTTGCAGCGTCAGCGCCCTGTGTATCGAGAACATCCCAGGGATCAACAACGTTTCCTAAGTGCTTGCTCATCTTGATACCGTCCTTGTCCTGAACGATACCCATAACGATGCATTTCTCGAAAGGTGCTCTTCCGAAGAGAACTGTTGAGATAGCGATAAGTGAATAGAACCATCCTCTTGTCTGGTCGATACCCTCAGAGATGAACTGGCAGGGATAGTGTGAATCGAAGAATTCCTTGTTCTCGAAAGGATAGTGATACTGGGCAAAAGGCATTGAACCGGAGTCGAACCAGCAGTCGATAACCTCAGTAACTCTCTTCATCTGTCCGCCGCACTTGGGACACTTGATGTGTACGTTATCAACATAAGGCTTATGAAGCTCGATATCGTCCGGACAGTCGTCAGACATGGACTTGAGTTCTTCGATAGAACCGATGCAGTGTCTGTGGCCGCACTCGCACTCCCATACCGGAAGAGGTGTACCCCAGTAACGCTCACGGGAGATACCCCAGTCGATTACGTTTCTTAAGAAGTCACCCATACGGCCGTCTCTGATCGTCTCAGGCATCCAGTTGACCATGTTGTTGGACTTTAAGAGCTCGTCTCTCTTCTTGCTCATAGCGATAAACCATGTGGATCTTGCAAAGTAGATCAAAGGTGTGTCGCATCTCCAGCAGAAAGGATACTCGTGCTCAAACTTCGGAGCTGAGAAAAGAAGTGATCTGGAATCAAGATCCTTCAACACTTCAGGATCTGCATCCTTAACGAACTTGCCTGCAAAAGGTGTCTCCTCTGTGAGGTTACCCCTTGTATCAACGAACTGTACCATCGGAAGGTCATTGTCTCTTCCGACTCTTGCGTCGTCTTCACCGAATGCGGGAGCGATGTGAACGATACCTGTACCGTCTTCCATCGTTACGTACTCGTCGCATACCGTGTAGTGAGCCTTTTTCTTCTGCTTTGCAGCTTCGTCAGCCGCGCCCTGATAGAGTGCAACATAAGATCTGCCGGCAAGGTCAGTACCCTTATAAGATTCAAGGATCTCATAAGCCTTCTCGCCGTCCTTTGCAAGGCTTCCCAATACGGAATCGAGCAAAGCAGTTGCCATGTAGTATGTGTAGCCGTCGCAAGCCTTTACCTTTGAATACTCATCGTTGGGGTTAAGGCACAGAGCAACGTTGGAAGGAAGTGTCCAGGGGGTTGTCGTCCATGCGAGGAAGTAAGCATCCTCATCAACGCACTTGAATCTTACGACAGCAGATCTCTCCTTGACTGTCTTATATCCCTGAGCAACCTCGTGTGAAGACAGAGCAGTACCGCATCTCGGGCAGTAAGGAACGATCTTGTGGCCCTTATAGATAAGGCCCTGGTCCCACATCTGCTTCAATGCCCACCACTCGGACTCGATGTAGTTGTTGTCGTATGTAACATAAGGATTCTCCATGTCGGCCCAGAAACCAACGCGGTCGCTCATGTGCTCCCACTGGTCCTTATATGTCCAGACGGATTCCTTACACTTCTTGATGAAGGGCTCTACGCCGTAGCCTTCGATCTGAGGCTTGCCGTTAATACCCAAAGCCTTCTCTACTTCGAGCTCTACGGGGAGGCCGTGTGTATCCCAGCCAGCCTTGAAGACGATGGTCTCGCCCTTCATTGCGTGATATCTCGGGATAACATCCTTAATGACTCTTGTCTTGATATGTCCGATATGAGGCTTTCCGTTAGCCGTCGGAGGGCCGTCATATAGAGTAAAAGTCGGAGCACCGTCAGCCTTGGGCGCAATGCTCTTCTTGTAAACGTCGTTGTTCTTCCAGAATTCGAGAACCTTTTTCTCTCTGTCTACGAAATTGAGGTCTTTTGAAACTTTGTTGTACATAAACCTGCTTCACCTTTATATATAATTTTGCAAGTTAAAATTATATATATTAAGGGGCTTTAAAGTCAAGCAAACAGGCTCCAGGGATAAGACCCGGGAATTGGAGCCTCAAATGTAATAAATTCGCGCTTTACAGGGTGTTCGAAGGACAATTTGTACGCTTCAAGAGCAATATCTTTTGTCCTTTCATCCTTTTTGCCGTACTTCTGATCGCCGATAAGAGGGTGTCCGGCATGTGCCATCTGTGCCCTGATCTGGTGAGATCTTCCCGTTCCGAGCTTAACTTCAGTAAGTGTCATGCCGTCCTTAGCTGCCAAAGCCTTATAATCCAGGTAACAAGCCTTGAATCCGGGCTTTTCGACGTCTGAAACTGTAACGGTATTCCTGGATTCATCCTTGGAAATGAAGTTCTCGAGTCTCCCCCCGCCTTCCAGGATGCCTCTTACGACGCATCGGTAGATCTTCTCCACTTTTCTTGTCCTTATCTGCTCAGAGAGCCTTGATGCCGCTTTGCTCGTGCGCGCGAAAACCATAACTCCTGATACAGGCCTGTCGAGCCTGTGTACAAGACCAAGATAGACTTCTCCCGGCTTTTGATATTTTTCCTTGATATAGGCCTTAAGGATCGTAAGCATGTCAGGGGCATTGCTGCCGTCACTTTGGGACAGGACGCCGGAAGGCTTGATAGCCACGATGATGTGGTTATCTTCGTAAAGGATCTTAACTCCTGAGGAGATTTCAGTTATCCGGCTGTCCATCTTGCCGTCTGTCCGCAAGGCAAAAGGACTCCCATCTTGGATACAGGGAGCATTAATTCTTCGGCATCTACCCTGCCGCCCGGGATCGCGAGCTTTAATATCTGGCCGGATGCCTGAGCCGTAATGCCCGTGGCATATGAGCTTGCGATAAAGAAAAGCGGATCGTCCGATATGAGGTTGGCGCAGAGCTTAACGAGATCATAGAATGAATCCTCAAGCTTCCAGAGCTCGCCGGACGGGCCCCTTCCGTATGAAGGAGGATCCATGATGATGCCGTCATATTTGCGGCCTCTTCTGATCTCGCGCTCGACAAATTTCATGCAGTCTTCAGCGATAAATCTGACATATCTGTCTTCAAGACCGGATTCTTTGATATTCTCCTTGGCTCTGGCGATCATGCCCTTTGAAGCATCGACATGAACGACTTCATCAGCTCCGTGGGCAGCACAGGCAAGGGTCTGCGCACCCGTATATGCAAACATATTGAGGACTTTTATGTCCTTCTTGCCGGAAGCCTTGGCCTTCTCAATGAGATCACCGCAGAAGTCCCAGTTGGAAGCCTGCTCAGGGAAAAGTCCCGTGTGCTTAAATGCCGTAGGCTCAATGATAAATGTCAGCTTTTTGCCTAAGGAATCATAGCTGATCTTCCATGTTGACGGAAAACTCTTGAGCTTAGTCCAGGCGCCGCCGCCCTTGTCACTTCTGGTATAGAAGGAATGGGGCTTTTCGAGGTCATCCATGGAGACTTCCCTGCCGTCTCTTATTACAGGCCAGACAGCCTGGGGATCGGGGCGTCTTAAGACAACGCTGCCCCAGCGCTCATACTTTTCGCCGCCTCCTGCATAAAGCAGTTCATAATCTTTCCAATTACCTGAAATGAACATGTTATCTGACCCTCATAATATCTGTCCTGGCTACCAATTCACCGCCAAAATATAATTCAACCGTATATTCGCCCGGTTCAAAGGTTCCTAATCCCTCAAGCCCGGCGCTGAAATCCGCTTCGGCAGTTACATTATCGTACATATTGACGTTTCTTGTAAGGATAACTTCATCGCCCTTCAATAATCTTGCTTCAAAGACCGTCGTAAGAGGCGCCGAGAAATAGAAAACTCCCTTTAGAGCAAACGCCTTATCCGTCTCGATCGAACTGTATTCAGCAGGATTATCCGTTGTTACATCATACCAGACAGAATAGATAAAGATGTCCTTTACATAAGAAAACCCAAGTTCTGTTGTCTCCGCCGTGCTTGATGTATAAGATCCCGTCGGAGGAAGCGAAATATAAGTGTCTTCGGGAACGTCGGTGTCTCCGGTGCTCTCGTCTGCCTCAATGGAGTTATAAATGTCTATGATATCCTCAAAGAACGACTGGCAAGAGGCAGTTATCAAAAGAACTGACAGCGACATAAATGCCGCTATCAAGGCTCTTGCTAACTTATCAGGTCTTCTGTTAACCATAAAACCTCATATCTTCAGGCTTAATTGCCCTTTATATCCGCACTGCTCTCCTTAACCACGATGCAAGCTGCCGTCATGATCATATGTGTCTTAGACGCATCACTGTATACAGCGATCCCATAGAATCCGGGATCAAACTTCTCTGAAGCATAGTCAAGATCATAGCATGCCTGGTCGTCGTAAACAGTCGGTCTGCACGATGACGAGTATACAGGCTGAGCCTCATTGATCCCCTTAAAATCAGGATCCTTGCTGTAATAATAATCATAGAACAGCTCGTCTGTCATATCCTTATTTACTGCAAGAGAGAAGCCCAGTGTCTTTGTATTGGAGCCGAATGCGCTCTTGCCAACTGATGTGCTGTCATAATCCCACCAGCCGGACTTATAGCTAATGACATTTGTCTTCTTGTCTTCGTCTTTGAAATCAAATACAAGGTTCGAGAGATAATGATCTTTCTTAAGATTCTGGAAAGAAAGAGTCTCCTTCTCATAGGTCTTATTCTGAACCCTGCAGTTCATGGTAACGAGCTCATTGCCCTTGTCATCGGTCACAGCAAATGTATATACGCCTTCTAAAAGGAAGCCGTTGTCACCATAAGAGGTATCATCAGTCATCTCTTTTTTGAGGTCAAGCCTCATGACTTCCCCGTCAACAGTAAGAACATCGGATGTATATAACACCTTATCGCCCCTTGATACGCTGTAGCGTATTCCCGGAACGAACCTGTAACCGAACAAGTCATTATTGAATGTGACTCTTATGCCAAGCTCTGATGCATTTGTATAGATCCTCTCCGGAGCAAGAACGAACTCCCCTTTGACGAAGAAATCCTTAAGCGTTCCGGGCATTATATCAGTCTTCTCCGAAGTATATGCATACACAGTATCTATAAGAGCTTTGGGATCTTTGATCTTCCGGGTATCACCAGTGATATCGACACTGACATTCAGGGTCTGGATCTTGTTTGGAACAGAAGCCAGAGCAGATTCCAGAGATGCAAAATCTTTGGCAGATACCACTTCCGGAGCTGAATAATCAGCCTGATAGAATGTCACAAAGACCGTAGCAGTCTTGTATTCCGTGTCAAAGACCGGATCCTGGACAGTAAATGCAGTGGTCTTCTTTATTGCATCAAGATAGGCATACTGCGCTTCGTTAAGACCTGAAGGCCTGATAACGCTGCTTAAATCTTCTATGGTTGTATCGGATGAGTCGAAATATGACATCAGCTTAGAAGGATTTCCTTCTTTTACGTCATTGAAAAATGACTCGCAGAGCGGTCTGACATCCACGTTCTGCTGAGCATTGCAGCCTGATGCAGAAACAATGATGCAGACTGTTAAAAGTACGGATATTATCCTCTTAATGTCACGCATTAAAGCACTTTACCTCACATTTAAGTGGCGCCCTCTTTTATGAAGGCGCCACCTTATTTTCGCATATTATATCAAACCGTTGTAAATACTATTAGGCAGATTCTTAAGAAACTGTGACATAGCCTACCATGATTATGTTGTTTGTTCCGTGCTCAAATACAGCAATGATGTATACGCCTGTCTTTGCCTGATCCATCGTATAGAGGAAGTCATAGAAATAGCCTTCAGGGAACTGCTTCGGCTTAACGGAAGCATGATATACGGCTGTCTTCATGGCTGCTTCGAGTGAAGCCTTATCGCTCTTCTCGGAATAGTAGTAAGCGTAATCAAGCTCTGTTGTGCAGGAAGGATCTACCTTATAAGAGAAGCACATCTTCTTGACATCCTTGGAGTATGTCTTCGCATTCTTTAAGGTGTTGTCTGTATTGAGCCATCCGCATGCAAGAATGTTCTTCTTGAATTCGCTGTTTCTGAATGTGAAGTAGTCTCCTTCGCCCGGGAATGACTTATTATTCGGCTTGGGAGCTGATTTCTCGACAGATACAGAGATCTTATCAACAAGCTGTTCACCGTTAAGATCCTTCATAAACAGATCGATCTCATAGCTGCCTGCCTCTAAATAATCACTGTTCTTAAGTCCGAGATTCTCATTTGAGACCTTGCACTTTACGTTTGTGGAGATACCGAAAGTCTCCTCTTCACCGGTAAATACTTCCTTGCCGTCCTTAAGGAGCTTAAAGAAGACTTTTACGCCGCGGTCCTTATATGCGAGGACATCAGAAGAGAAGTAATAATTGTACTCAATGAAGAGAGTGTCCTTATACTTTGCGTCATCAGCGAGCCAGAATGAGCTCATGTTCCTGTCGATAAAGCCCTTGATCATATCAGCCGTCAGAGCAAGCTCGATCTTCTGGTTCCTGTAATCAAAGAGCTTAACAAACTTCTTATTGATATTATCTACGACCCATTCCTTATCGTCATTCTTGACGAACTCTGCAGTAAACTTAAATTCCTTTGTATCAGCCTTCTTTACTGCAGCGGTAAGATCATCGATCTTGGTGTACTCGGTATCAAGGACAGACTCATAATCTGCGATCGTGAAAACGATATCGACAGAAGCCGTACCCTTCTTATTGGTGTATGATTCTTCGTCGATCTCATATTCGATCGTTCTCTCTACTGCCTGATAGAAAGCCTTATCATCATCAGACTTGCCGTCTGTTGTCAAAAGGTCTGTCAGAACCGTAGCTTCCTTGCTCTTCTTATCAAGACTTGAACACTTTATGATAGCGTCTGCCTTAGCACCGGTAACTGTCTCGGCAAAAGCTTCAGCAGATGCAAGAACAGCCTTCTTCGCGCCGCCAAGATCAAGACATCCGGAAAGACTTAATAACAAAGCAGCGGCCATAATGGCGGATGCTGTTTTCTTCATGAAAATCTTTTTCACTATATTACCCTCCCTTAAAAGGTATTAATAAATTTTATAATTAAAGTTATCAAAAGACAATAAAATAATAATTTTCTTTAATTTTTCATTTAGTCTTACACATTTTTATCCAAGAATAATATAATTATTACTATAACTAGGGGGTCTAGAATATGGCGGTTGCACCAAACATTTTAATCTGCGATGATGATCCGGTCGTTCACGAATCATTAAGCTTGTATCTCGACAACGATAATTTCACTCATTCCGATGCTTATGACGGCAAGGAATCTCTTGAAATGGCTCAGTCTACCAAGCCCGATCTTATTCTTTTGGATGTCATGATGCCTGAGATGAGCGGCCTTGATGTATGCCGTGAGATCAGAAAGACAATGGCTACGCCCATCATCATGCTTACTGCCAAGGGTGAAGAGATCGATAAGATCGTCGGTCTTGAATTAGGTGCCGATGACTATATCGTAAAGCCCTTCTCTCCCCGTGAAGTCATTGCAAGAGTTAAGGCCGTTCTGCGCCGTTTCGGTGACAGCCCGAAGCCCTCTTCAGTCCTTTCTTTTACCGGACTTGAGATCAATCTCAATAATTATTCAGTCAAATCAAATGGCGAGAGCGTTCCCTGTACGCCTAAGGAAGTTGAGATCCTCTATCTCCTTGCTTCCCATCCGGGACAGGTCTTCGGCCGTGATCAGATACTTGAATCTGTCTGGGGCATAGATTACAACGGTGACTCAAGAACCGTAGACACCCACATCAAGAGGATCAGACAGAAGATCACCTACAATAACGCTCCCTGGTCCATTCAGACGATCTACGGTATCGGTTATAAATTCGAGGTCTCGTAAATGTTCCAAAGTACGCTTCTCAGGCGAACAATGTCACTTGTCGTATTATCACTTTTGGCATCTGCCATTATTGCGACAATTGCCTTTATAGTTGCCGGAAGGAGTTCCACTTTGCAGATGGAGGTCGAGACCTCTATTGCACAGGACTTAAGATATAACGAGATCTTCGCGGCAAATCCCGAATTGTTCAACAGTGCCGACTTCCGAAGCTATTTCTTTGCATCGAGTTATGCGACCGGGCATGACTATTACCTCGTCAACAGTAAAGGCGAGGTGGTCAACTGTACGAGCCTTGAGCACAGGAACATGAAGGCTGGCACTACGGCCGAGGTCTTCTCGCAGCTGTCCATGTTCAATTACGAAGATCTGAACGGCATGAGCTTTTACATACAGGAATTAAGCCTTACTGAACAGATACTTATCTGCAGGATCCCCGTAACGATCGAAGGAAACCCGTTCTATCTTTATTCAATGTCCAGTCTCGATAAGTACGACGGTCTTATCGGAAAATACTTAAACATCTTATCCCTCGCAACCCTGATGGCCGCGTGCGCGATGCTCGTTCCCGCTTATGCATTCGTAAGCCGGATGGTATTGCCTCTGCAGAAGATCAATGAAGTTGCTATGGAATACGGTAAAGGAAACTTCAGCATCAGAGCTGACGAATCCCATAAGGGCGAGATCGGTGAGCTCGGCCAGTCATTTAACTTCCTTGCTGACAGGCTCTCCAAATCTATCAGCGAGCTTACAGCCGAACGTAACCAGCTTCAGGATATCTTTGATGTTATTTCAGACGGTATCGTCGTGGTCAACAGCAAATCCGTTCCGGTAACGACAAACAAGGCTATACATCAGATCTTCGACCGTGCGGAAAAGAACAATATGTTCACCGAAAGACTCCAGCTCATCCCTTTCGATGACGTATGGACGGATTTCGAAGACTGTATCGCATCAGGCGAGACAAAGACAAGACAGATCGACACGAGAGACTATGCATATCAATGTACGATAATCCCTAAGTTCGACTCGACAGATCCGACCAAGGTCGTCGGTGCTACAGGCTTCTTCCGTGATATTTTTGAGGAACAGAAGAACGAGAGATTCCGTCAGGACTACGTTGCGAACATCTCACACGAGCTCCGCACACCTCTTCAGACATTAAGAGGTCTTATCGAGCCTCTGTCTGACGGCATGGTAAAGAAAGAAGCAGACCGCCAGCGTTACTATCAGATCATCTTAAACGAGACGATGCGACTTTCCAGACTTATCGATGACATGTTAGAGCTCTCCAAGCTCCAGTCGAGGACCCTTGCATTTAAGATGTTCCCATTCAACGTCAACACTCTTATCTCCAACATTGAGATCAGATTCAAGCCCATCATGAAGGAAGCCGGCATCAAATTCTCCGTTCAGAATAACTACGGTGTGCTCCCTACTGTTAATGGTAATCCTGACCGAGTTGAGCAGATCCTCGTTATCCTTTTGGACAATGCCAAAAAGTACACACCTAGCGGCAAGAGCATCACTATCGTCACGGATTATATCGAAGACGAGAAGAAGGTTTACATATCTGTAGTAGATACCGGCCAGGGCATCCACGAATACGACATCGGCCATATCTTCGACAGATTCTTTAAGGCTGACCGTGCGCGCGGCAAGAAGGGTTCAGGCCTTGGTCTTTCCATTGCAAAAGAGCTTCTTACTTACATGGGTGAGACTATCACCGTTAACAGTAAGTACGAGGAAGGCTCCACCTTCACATTTACTTTAAGCAAAGCCGAGGTTCCGGATGTCTGGGACTGATAACGAAGGCATAAGACTGAATAAATACATTGCCTCGTCAGGTCTTTGCTCCAGGCGCGAAGCTGATACACTCATAGAATCCGGTAAAGTTACCATAAACGGAGAAACTGCAGTTCAGGGCAGCAAAGTCATGGACGGTGACATCGTGCTTGTAAACGGCAGAAAGGTAACACCCGATGACGATATGGTTTATATCGCCTTCAATAAGCCTCTCGGAGTCACATGCACGACCGATAAGAGAGATCCTTCCAACATCATCGATTACATCGGTTTTGACGAACGCATCTTCCCTGTCGGACGCCTGGACAAGAACTCTTCAGGTCTGATACTTCTTACCAATGACGGTTCTATCGTAAATAAGCTCTTAAGAGCTGAGAACGGACATGAGAAGGAATATCTTGTCACCGTGAACAGGCCATACGACAAGAACTTCTTAAGATCGATGGAATCAGGCGTTCCTGTTTTGGGACAGCTGACTCTTCCCTGCAAACTTAAGCCTGCAGGTGATAAGACATTTAAGATCATACTTCACCAGGGTCTTAACCGTCAGATAAGAAGGATGTGCGAATATCTGGGTTATAAAGTAACAAGGCTTAAGCGTATCAGATTCATGAACATCACTTTAGGTGACCTTGAGACCGGTAAATGGCGTTACCTTACCTCAAGCGAGAAAAAAGAGTTATTGAAAGATATATAAAAAGGCTGCCTCAATTGAGACAGCCTTATTTATTATTTCTTATCCAAAAAATTACTCTACGTCAGATTTCTCTTCTGCTTCAGCTTCTTCAGAAGCTTTCTCTGCTTCCTTGGCAGCTGCTTCTTCAGCTTCTCTTGCTGCCTGCTCTTCTTCTCTCTTCTTTGCTTCGGCTTCTTCCTCAGCCTTCTTCTCTGCCTTGGTCTCTTCGATTACGGCATCGATCTCTGTAGAACCGACATCGGATGTCTCGCCCTTCTCATAGTAGAACTTAACCTTATCCTTGCTGTTCCTTGCGCCGTAAGCTTCAGCGATTGCGAAACACTCGTCACGGAGCTGCTTGAAATCATCAAGGGATTCAAGATCTGAGGAAGATGTCTGATAGCATGCATCCTCAAATACGTCATCAAGAACGAGATAGTAAGTTGCATCCTTCTTGAAGTTCTTGTTGATCAATTCCTCAGCCTGGTCAGGTGAACCGTCTCTTCCGTCGAAGTTCTCGAAAGGAATGGCGATCTTGCTGTAGCGGTATCTTAAGACAACGCTCTTCTCGTTGTAATCAACAGCAACACGGAACTTTGCGATGAGGAAAGACTGAGCAAATACCAATATGCTGATAAGAGCACTTAATCCGCCAACCACTAAGAGTCCGATCTTAATGATGTTGTCACTGACCTTAAGCAAACCGACAAGCACAAGGAACACACCAATTACGAAGCAAATAACAGAAACGATCCTGTTACGTGTGATCTTCGAAGCATTGGCGGGATAGCAGTGCACACCATCCTTGGGAAGCTTTTCGATCAGTTCTTTGTTTTCGAGTTCATTTGTCATAGAAACTCCTCCTTATTATTTGCTCAAAACCTCTATTCTATCCGAAAGATTAGCATACATTTCTTCATACTTTGCAAGCTTTGCTCTCTCCTGCTCAACAACTGCTGCAGGAGCCTTGCTTACAAACGATTCATTGGAGAGCTTTCCGTTAAGACGCTTGATCTCACCGTCGAGACGGGTCTTTTCCTTATCAAGTCTCTCAAGCTCTTTTGCAATATCAATAAGGTCTTCCAAAGGAATGTAGATCTCACCGCCGCCGAATACAGCCTGTACTGCGGTTGAAGGGATGCCATCCTTGGTGGTTCTTGTCTCAAGGCTGCTTACGGAAGCAAGTCTTTCAAGGAATCCCTCGCCCTGAGTGAACATATCAGCGATCTTATCAGATGATGTAACTACGATGATGTGAGCCTTTCTGGAAGGAGCAACGTCCATGTTCTTACGAACTGCACGGATGCCTCTGATCGCGTCGATCATGGTATTCATCATCTCAGCGTCTTCGATGCTAGAAAGAACCTTATCTGCTTCAGGCCACTCAGCGATCATGATAGATTCAGCCTTATCGGAAACTACCAGGTTGGTATAAACCTCTTCCGTGATGAAAGGCATGAAAGGATGTAAGAGCTTCATTGCCTCTCCAAGAACATAGTTGAGGAGGTAAATAGCGTTATTTCTTGTCTTGCATTCCTTATCGTAGAGTCTGCTCTTTGTGATCTCGATATACCAGTCACAGAAGTTATCCCAGAGGAAGTCAACGATCTTGCTCAAAGCAACGCCAAACTCATAGTTATCAATGTTAACCGTAGCTTCAGCGATGAGGTCGTGGAGCTCAGTCAAGATCCACTTGTCTTCTGTTGTGAAGATGGACTCATCAACCATATCAGGTGTGAACTCGTCATCTGTATTCATGACAACGAATCTCATGGCATTCCAGATCTTGTTGGAAAGATTACGTCCCATGAGGATCTTATCTTCCTGGAATCTCTGGTCATTACCCGGAGCGTTGCCTGTAACGAGAGCAAATCTTAATGCGTCGCAGCCGTTCTGCTCGATGACTTCGAGAGGATCGATGCCGTTGCCCAAAGACTTACTCATCTTTCTGCCCTGTGAGTCTCTTACGAGACCATGGATAAGAACATCTCTGAACGGAACGTCATCCATATGAGCAAGACCTGCAACGATCATTCTGGAAACCCAGAAAGTGATGATGTCGTAGCCTGTAACTAGTGTGTCTGTAGGATAGAACTTTGCAAGATCCTCAGTCTTCTCAGGCCAACCGAGTGTCGAGAAAGGCCAGAGTGCAGATGAGAACCATGTATCAAGAGTATCAGGATCCTGACGCATCTCCTTGCCGCACTTGGGGCATGTGCATGAAGATTCCTTTGTAACGACTAACTCGCCGCAGTCATCACAATAGAATGCAGGGATCCTGTGACCCCACCAGAGCTGTCTGGAGATACACCAGTCTCTGATATCTTCCATCCAGTTGAAGTAGTTCTTAGAGAATCTCTCAGGTACGAATCTGATAGAACCGTTCCTTACTGCTTCGATAGCAGGCTTCGCGAGCTCTTCCATCTTAACGAACCACTGGAGTGATACACGGGGCTCGATCGTCGTGCCGCATCTGTAGCATGTACCGACGTTGTGGGAATAATCCTCGATCTCCGTAAGGAAACCGCCCTCTTCAAGATCCTTTACGATAGCTTCTCTTGCTTCGTATCTGTCCATGCCTGCATACTTCGGATAATCATCTGTGATCTTAGCATCTTCAGTAAGAACAGTGATTACCTCAAGTCCGTGACGCTGGCCGACTTCAAAGTCGTTAGGATCATGTGCAGGTGTGATCTTAACGGCACCTGTACCGAATTCGATATCAACATAATCATCTGCGATAACAGGGATCTTACGGCCAACAAGAGGCAGGATGAGCATCTTGCCGATAACGTCCTTATAACGCTCGTCCTTAGGGTTAACAGCAACAGCTGTATCGCCAAGGAGTGTCTCAGGTCTTGTTGTTGCAAGATCGATATATCCGGAGCCGTCCTCGAAAGGATATCTCAAGTGCCAGAAATGACCGGCCTGATCCGCATAATCTACCTCGGCATTGGAGATAGATGTAAGGCAATGAGGACACCAGTTGATGATCCTCTCACCTCTGTAGATAAGACCCTGATTATAATACTTTACGAATACTTCCTTAACTGCTTCAGAGCATCCTTCATCCATTGTGAAGCGCTCCTTTGACCAGTCACAGGAAGAACCTATCTTCTTTAACTGTTCAACGATCCTGCCGCCATACTGCTCTTTCCATGCCCAGGCTCTCTCGAGGAACTTCTCGCGTCCGAGATCGTCCTTTGTAAGGCCTTCCTCACGCATGGTTGCAACGATCCTGGCCTCTGTAGCGATTGACGCATGGTCAGTGCCCGGCAGCCAGAGTGTCTCGTAGCCTGCCATTCTCTTATATCTTGTGAGGGTATCCTGCAGTGTGTTGTCCAGAGCGTGACCCATGTGGAGCTGACCGGTGATATTCGGCGGAGGCATCACGATAGAGAATGTCTTCCCTGTCTTGCCTGCCTTCGGCTGGAAATAATTGTTTGTCATCCACTTTGTGTAAAGCCTTGCCTCAGCTTCATTCGGATCAAACGCCTTGCTGATTGAATCAATTCTTGCCATAACTTCTTCTAAAACCCTCTCTTACTTCTTTATCATTGAGAGCGCACCGTAGAGAATAGAATCATCTCCCAATGCAGCTTTCTTAAAATCAACTGTACTTCTGATTGACGGCATGCAGTATCTGTCTACTTCTGCAAGGATCTTCTCGATGAAGATATCACCGACAGCTTCGATAACACCGCCGCCGTACACCACGACATCAGGACTGAATGTATTTACGAGGTTGCCTGATGCTATTGCCAGATAGTGGCAAGCGCGGTTAACAGCTTCTCTTGCGACCGCATCGCCCTCAGCCAAAGCATTCTTCAGAACTTTGGACTTAAAAACGCCATCCTGGACAGCTTCAGCCATGGAGGACTTCCTTCCTCTTGATACCTGCTGTCTGATATATGAAGACATGCCCTGCTTGCTGGAGAAAGCCTCAAGGCATCCTCTCTGTCCGCAGTTGCACAAAGGTCCCTCAGGATCAAGGATCATGTGACCGTATTCGGCAGCCTTAAACTCATTGCCTGTAAAAAGCTCACCATTAAGGATAAGTCCGCCGCCCATGCCTGTTCCGACGAAAAGTCCTACAACATTCTTGTATCCCTTTGCTGCGCCGTACTTGTACTCACCGAGAACGCCGACATTAACGTCGTTGCCGATGTAGAACGGGCATCCGAACTCCTTCTCGATAGGCTTTCTGATGTTATAGTTCCTCCACGGAAGATTGGGCGAGAAGAGAACTACGCCTGTCTCCTGGTTGATTACACCGGGAGCGCCTGCTGCAATAGCATGGATATCGCTCTTCTTGATTCCTGAAGTGTTAATAAGTTCCTTAACAACGCTGATGATAACTTCTTCAACGTTCTCGGAGGAATCTCCGCCGGCCTTGGTCTTCTTCTTGAGTCTGTACACGATCTCTTTCTTGGAGTTGAACACAACGCCAAGCACCTTGGTACCACCGATATCAAGACAAAGATTATAAGATTCTGCCATAACTGATTTCCTCCTTGTAATTATTCTTTAGTTCGTATGCGTTATCAGCTAACGCCCAATGCAGTGCCTGCATTACCGGAATTCTCGCTGAAGCCCTGCTCCTTAGTGCCGTTCTTATAGATCAGCAAAGGCTGCTTGCCTTCGACAATAGTCTCTCTCGTAATAACGCACTGCTTAACATCCTTCTCGGAAGGAATATTAAACATAACGTTTCTCATTGCCGCTTCGATAATGGATCTTAAGCCTCTTGCTCCGGTATTCTGCTCAATAGCCTTCTCAGCGATTGCTCTGATCGCGTCTTGCTCGAAAACAAGATCAACATCATCCATCTTAATCATCTTCTGATACTGCTTGATGATCGCATTCTTGGGTTCTGTGAGGACCTTGACAAGAGCGTCAGTATCAAGCTTATCCAAAGCGACAGTTACAGGAAGACGTCCGATGAACTCAGGGATAAGGCCGAACTTCATAAGGTCGTCAGGCTTGACATCGTGGAAATAGAAACCGCTGTTGCGGTCCTTCTTAGACTGTACTTCAGCACCGAAGCCGTACTGCTTCTGCTCTACTCTCTGTGCAATGATCTCATCCAAGCCGTCAAATGCACCGCCTACGATGAAGAGAATATTAGTCGTGTCGATCTTAATGCACTCTTCGTTAGGATGCTTTCTGCCGCCCTTAGGGGGAACATTGGCAACCGTGCTCTCCAATATCTTGAGCAAAGCCTGCTGAACACCCTCGCCGCTTACGTCACGGGTAATAGAGACATTCTCAGACTTCTTGGAGATCTTGTCGATCTCATCGATATAGATGATTCCCGTCTGAGCTCTCTCAATATCGTAATCAGCAGAGATGATAAGCTTTAAGAGGATATTCTCAACGTCTTCACCGACATATCCTGCCTGTGTAAGGCTAGTAGCATCTGCAACTGCGAAAGGGACATTGAGGATCCTTGCCAAAGTCTGTGCAAGAAGCGTCTTGCCTGAACCTGTAGGTCCTAACAGAAGGATATTGCTCTTGGAGATCTCCGTATCATCAGCCGGAAAATCTGAATATATTCTCTTGTAATGGTTATAGACCGCAACAGAAAGAGCGATCTTGGCTTCTTCCTGACCGATAATGTAATCGTCGAGCTTCTCCTTGATCTCACGCGGAGTAACAAGCTTCTTGGGCTTGATGGAGCGCATCTTGCGCTTCTTATTGACCTTCTCTTCTTCAGCTACGATACCGTAAGCTGTTCTGATGCAGTCAATACAGATGTAGCAATTAAATCCGGAGAAGAGTCTTGGTACTTCATAATCGGACTTTCCGCAGAAAGAACAATACAATTCTTCTCTTGAATCACCGCCGCCATAGTTGCCGTTCTTAGAATTAGCCATTAAAAATCTCCTAAAAAATGATATTTTTAGTCATAGTATTTTATCACTACCTGTCATTTTAACAAATAATATATATATAAATATTTCAAAATGGTGATAAATTGGGCTCAATCAGGTCAAAAACGCATTAAATGTCCGCAGAATCGAGTATGACGGTAAAAGGTCCGTCATTAATGAGGCTCACCTGCATGTCAGCGCCGAAAACTCCCAAACCGAGATTCTTGACCTGAGGCCTTATGGAATCGGCAATATAGTTATAGAGTTCCTCAGCTCTCTGAGGACCCATGCTGTTTGTAAATGAAGGTCTGTTGCCGTGTTTGCAGTCGGCATACAAAGTAAACTGGGATACCAGGAGCATCTCACCGTCAATATCGGCAAGGCTTAAGTTCGTCTTCCCGTCAGCATCTGAAAAAATACGCATCTTGAGGAGCTTTGCGATCATCTTGTCGGCAACTTTCTCATCGTCTTCCTTGCCGACACCTGCAAGCACGAGCATTCCGGGGCCTATTGAGGATACTCTCTCCCCGTCGATATCAACTGCTGCCTGCTTTACAACCTGAATGCAAAATCTCATAAGATCAGAACCCCTTTATGCTCCAAAGCTCATACATATACCAGGTTCCGTCGATCTCATAGACCGTAAGATAGAAGTCGGCGATCATCTTCGCCTTGCTGTTCATGTACAATACCTGAACCTTCTGGATCTGGATATTGCCGATATCACTGTATTCGCAATTTGCAACCCTGCAGATCTGCGATCTGAAGGTTGCAACATCATATCCGTTATTGATGGTGACATCCCTGTGATCAGTCGTCGCAGCACCAAGGAAGTCTCCGCCGATGGCAGTAGTTGCGGTGAATTGCTCGAAAACATCACCTCCTGCGACCTTTTCGAGATCTTCGACATAGCCTTCAGGGAAACAACTGTTGAACATTGCCCTGTTATTGAGGAACAACGACTCTAGATAACCTCTGGCAACATATCTGCCTTCGGTATTAAGCTGTTCCATCGTAACGAGATCTTCGCTGACAAAATCCTTTGCAGGATCTGAAGAACAGCCGAATAATGTGAGACCAATGGCCATTATCAGTATGACGGCCAATAATTTACGCATTTCCATTCCCCTTTTCTATATCGATCATCTTCTTTACATAGTCGAGATATTCATTGACCTTGCGCTCATAGCCGATGTCGGTAGGCCTGTAATACTGCTTCCCTAAAGTCTTATCGGTCATGTACTGCTGCTCTGTTATGTGGCCCGGGAAATCATGAGGATACTTGTATCCGACGCTGTATCCCAAGTCCTCCATTCCCTTTGCCGGAGCGTTCCTCAAGTGCATCGGGACCACACCGGTATCCGTATTCTGTACATCCCTTAATGCGTCTCCTATGGCCAGATAAGATGCATTGGACTTAGGTGATGTGGCAACAGTTATGGCAGCTTCTGCAAGAGGTATCCTTGCTTCAGGCATGCCTACCGCCCTCGCGCATTCATAAGCTGCAACAGCGACCAGGAGCGCGTTGGGATTAGCCATTCCGACGTCTTCAGAGGCGCAGATCATGATCCTCCTTGCAAGGAATTCGATATCTTCACCGGCCGCCAAAGCCCTTGCAAGATAAAGCACTGCCGCATTTGGGTCAGAGCCTCTCATGGACTTGATCATGGCGCTGATATTGTCATAGTGGTATTCGCCGTCCTTATCGAAAAGAACGGTCTTCGTCTGTATGCACTCCTTCATGACCTCATCTGTGATCACAACAGAACCGTCAGCTGAAGGAGGTGTCGTTATAACGGCAAGTTCTATACTGTTTAACGCCGTTCTGGCGTCTCCGTTGGATGTCTCTGCGATCTTAAGGAGCGTGTCATCCGATATGCGGACATCCATGGAGCCGAAGCCCCTTTCCTTGTCATTTATGGCATTCTTAAGGATCTTAACGATGTCCACTGATTCAAGAGGCTTTAACTGGCATACCGTAGATCTTGATACCAGAGCCTTGTTGACTTCGAAAAAGGGATTCTCCGTCGTGGCGCCGATCAGTATGACCGTGCCGTCTTCTACAAACGGAAGAAGAGCATCCTGCTGGAGCTTATTGAACCTGTGGATCTCATCGATAAAAAGGACAGTCTTGCGCCCTTCGGAAAGGAGCGGGTTCGACGCGTCGGATACGATCTTCTTGATATCCGAGACGCCCGCAGTTACTGCATTTAACTGCTCGAACCTCGAGCTCGTCGTATTGGCGATAACACGTGCGAGAGCAGTCTTTCCTACTCCCGGAGGGCCAAACAAAATGATCGAAGACAGTCTGTCTGCCTCGATCATTCGTCTGAGCATTTTGCCCTTGCCTATTATATGCTCCTGACCCGCATAGTCATCCAACGTCTGCGGAGACATTCTGTATGCTAGCGGTTTATTATTTTCCATAAGTCAGAAGCAACAAGCTGTTAAGCCTGGAAATTAAACGATATCCGGATATACGGGATACTTGTCTGTAAGAGCCTTTACTCTCTTGATAGACTCTTCCTTCTTAGCCTCGTAATCAAAGATGCAGTCTGCAATGATGTTTGCAACTTCAACGAAGTCTTCTTCCTTGAAGCCTCTTGCCGTAGCAGCAGGAGTACCTACACGAACGCCGGATGTTACTGTCGGCTTCTCGGGATCGAAAGGAATTGTATTCTTGTTAGCTGTGATGTTTACATCATCAAGACGCTCCTGGAGCATAGCACCTGTAACGCCTGTGCCTCTAAGATCGATGAGCATCAGGTGGTTGTCTGTACCGCCTGAAACGAGGTTAACGCCTCTTGCGATGAGTGCTTCGCTCATAGCCTTAGCGTTCTTTACGATCTGCTCTGCATAAGCTCTGAACTCAGGAGAGAGTGCTTCCTTAAATGCAACAGCCTTAGCAGCGATGATGTGCATGAGAGGGCCGCCCTGCTGGCCGGGGAATACTGCGGAATTGATCTTCTTGGCATATTCCTCCTTGCACATGATGATACCGCCACGGGGTCCTCTAAGAGTCTTGTGAGTTGTTGTTGTAACGAAGTCTGCATACGGAACCGGATTGGGGTGAAGTCCTGCAGCAACGAGACCTGCGATGTGAGCCATATCTACGAAGAGGTATGCGCCTACTTCATCAGCGATCTCTCTGAACTTCTTGAAGTCGATGATCCTGGGGTAAGCAGAAGCACCTGCAACGATTACCTTAGGCTTGCATTCTAATGCCTTTGCTCTGATTGCATCATAGTCGAGCATCTGTGTCTTCTCATCTACCTGGTAGAACTCTGAATGATAAGTTCTTCCGGAAACGTTGATCTTCATACCGTGTGTCAGGTGACCGCCGTGTGAGAGGTCAAGACCGAGGATAGTATCACCGGGCTCAAGAATTGCAAAATATACTGCTGTATTAGCCTGAGCGCCTGAATGAGGCTGTACGTTAACGTGCTCAGCGCCGAAGAGCTGCTTAGCTCTGTCGATTGCGAGCTGCTCTACGATATCCACATACTCACATCCGCCATAATAACGCTTTCCCGGGTAACCCTCTGCATACTTATTCGTGAGAGGTGAACCTGCAGCTTCAAGAACTGCCTCGGAAACCATGTTCTCAGATGCGATAAGCTCGATCTTGTTTCTCTGACGTCCGATCTCCTGCATTATTGCAGAATAAACTTCAGAGTCCTCAGCCTTAATGTGGTCGTACATATATAATCCTCCTTGAAGGGTAATAATCAACGCGTAATATTTTATTATAAGGGTCTGTTTCAATCAAGCCGAAAAAGGATATAAAGAAGTGTATTTCGTGCATAGATTTTAACTATAACAGGCGGTGTTTTTAGGTAAAAATCACTTCGGTTCAAAAAGGGGTTCGTAAACCGGTCTCAGATCTTATATATCTCGTCAGCAGAAGGAGCAGGCATGGGTCTTGTAACCCCGTCAAGGCCAATGGTCTTTGCACCTTCGGAAGCATCAGTGAATTCGCCTATTACAGTAGCCTTAATGCCTTCTTTAGCCAATGCACCGATAACCTTGTCTGGTTCAGATGAAGCGATCATGAGAGCGCCTGAGGATATGAGCCTGAACGGATCAAGGCCTAATGCATTGCAGATGGCCTTTGAGCAGTCAGTAAAAGGAACCAGACGCTGATCGAGTGTAACGCCTGTCTTTGAGAAATCAGCCATCTCAAAGGCCGCACCTTCAACGCCACCCTCAGTAACATCATGCATCAGGTTAACGCAGGATCTTGGGAACCCTTCGAAAATGGCAGAAGTATCAGAAGAAGGCAGCGGTCCGAGGATCGTCCCTTCCTTTACGACAGAGATGAGCTCGCCGTAAGTCCTGGCTTCTGCAATATATTCGTCAGGTATCTTTCCGATTAGTTTATCGCTGTGCTCGTTCGCCGCAATAAAGCTTCCCTCAATAGCAGCAGTCTTCGTGATTATCAGTTTGTCACCGGGCTTTGCATGTCCCAAAGGAACGGGCGTGCCCTTTTCGACGACACCAAATGCAGTGGAAATAACGACAAAGCGGTTAACACAGTCCG